>Ga0207146_10162_pt1 | contig 18727 bp, 20 predicted proteins | sample Alteio_BWMinHeat_36_FD_153539 | JGI IMG/M metagenome (GOLD analysis project Ga0207146, IMG submission 153539) | Enriched cells from forest soil in Barre Woods Harvard Forest LTER site, Petersham, Massachusetts, United States -... | ecosystem: Environmental > Terrestrial > Soil > Temperate forest >...
CCCTATGGTGTGATAATCGCCTCTGCTTCTGCAGATCGCGAAGAGCTTATCCAAGCTGAACTATCGGAGGAGGTCGTCGCTTCTGTCCGAAATCGAATGGCGGTATTCGCTCATCGCCGGAGAGACTTGTACAAATGACACAAGCCACGCGCTTCCGGCTTCGCAATCGGGACGGCCAATTCATGCCCCGGCAACGATCCTGATTTGAGCATTGGTGTGATGAAAGGGAAAAGCGTAAGTTTTTGCCTAACGACTGTGGTGGCAATTGCGGTTCTCTCATTGCTCATGGCGAGCGTGGCGGCAAGCGAGCCCGTGAACTCGACGCCGCAACAGGTGTTCGATGGAATGCGCCAGAGTTTCCAGGCGGAGAAGGCCAAGGGCGTGCATGCGCGTTACCAGTGGGAACTGAGCGGGCCGAATGGGGGCGAATGGTGGATCGACGTGAATGACGGGACATTCAAAATGGGTAAGGGCAAGATCGACAATCCAAGCGTCACCTTTATCACGAGCGACAACGACTGGGTCGCGATGTCAAATGGAACACTCAAAGGCACGTGGGCCTTTTTGACTGGCCGTTTGAAAGTTCGCGGTCCGCAATCGGTCGCCCGGAAACTCGACGAGATATTTCCCTAGAATTTCGCTTCGATGGCGAGCCTGACGTAGGGCGCAGGATTCAATTTCGCGCTCGCTTCTGCCCGGAAGAAATCGAAGTCCCGCTTGAACGTGTAGCCAGCGTCGAGCGTGATGTCAAAAGGCTTGAAGTGGGAATAGGTAGCCTGGAAGCCAGCGCGTTCCTCGTTGTATTGGACAACGGCATTGTGAACCTGCAACTTCCTTTCCGGCGTGATCACGTCCTGGGTGCGATAACTTTCGAAAAACAGATTGCCGGCAATGCGAAACTCCCAGTCGTCGTTCGGGTTGTAAACCAGGGCCGGCTTTGGAAACACGCCTTCCAGACGGAGCTTATCGGTGAACAGCCAGATCAATCCGCCGCCGGGTGCGACGACCGGATTCTGATAAATCCCGCCGCCCACGCCGATGACCCCAAAGATTTTGTTTTTCTTAAGCGGAAATGAGACGAACACTTTCCACGGCACGTCGATCGAGTCTCCGGTTATATGACTTTGAAAATAAGGGCCGGGATCGATCTCGATCCCCGCGCCGGCATGATCGTGGATGACGTACTCGAGGGCCAGGAGAGCATGAACTGTTTGGAGGTGATCTGGCAAACCATTGTCCGTGCCGCCGAAATCGAACCGCTCATATTCAACTCCGGCGCGGAAATACCAGTTTCCGGTGATCAGAAAGCGATGGGCGTAGCTAAAATCGTTGTAGAGCGAATCGCCATGGCCGAATTTGCCGTGATCATCGTAGAAATCGCTGCGAAACGTGTAGGTTGTGTCCTGGTCGAAAATGTCGCGCGAGTTTTCTTCCTCTGGTGTAGGGCCAGGTTGCGCCTCAAAGGTTGCCGTGCCGGCGGTGGCGGAAGCGGCTGCGCTGAGAAACAAGCTGGCAAGAAAGACCGCAAGTTTTTTCATAGGACTAAGGAGCGGACACTGATAAATCGAATGAGTGCTTCGAAGCCCGTGTATCGGATTAAAATATTTTGGCAAGGGGAGATTCGAAAAATCGCTACTGTTTTTTATCGACTTCCCTATCTTGTTCGGTGTGCCCGGCTTCAATAACTTCAAACCTTTCCGCGCGCGCGCAACGTTGCGATCTCAATCATGTTCCGGAAACGGAACCGTTTCTCCGATCTTCATCACGTGCAGCTTTGTTTTTACACCGCGGTCTTTTAATTCGCGATCGAACGCTTCCGGCGTGCCGGTCAAGACGGGAAACGTTCCATAGTGCATCGGAATGACTGTGCGCGGCTCAACCAGCTTCACCGCATCGGCCGCCTGCTTCGGCCCCATCGTAAAATGATCGCCGATGCAAACCAGCATGATGTCGATCGTATGATAACGCGACACCAGCACCATGTCGGAAAACAAATCGGTGTCGCCCGTGTGATAAATTGTCGGGCCGTTTCGAATTGCAATCACAAGACCAGTCGGATTGCCCGCGTAGACCGGCGGCGATTTGTCATCTTTCACTACGGCCGATCCGTGGAACGCCGGGACGAAACAAACGCTGACATCGCCGTTAAGCAGATTGAGCTGCCCGCCCATGTGCCCGGTGGCGTCGTTATCCGCTTGCTTCGCCGGATAACCGAGCACCAATTTCATCGCCTCGGCCAGATCGTAATTTGAAACGAGCTTCGCGCCGGTGCGTTTGCCGATTTCAACAGCATCACCAACGTGATCGCCGTGGCCGTGCGTGAGCAAAATCGCATCGACCCGTCCCAAGGCGGCGAGTTCGCCTTTGCCATTCTCGAAAACAGGATTGGTCAGCCACGGATCGATCAGGAGCACATTGCCCGCGGGCGTGACGAACTTAAATGCAGCGTGTCCGTACCAGGTGATTTGCGTTTGCGAAGCCATGGTGATGACGAAAGCGAAAACGTCATTCGGAGCAAAGCGTTTGTTCGCCGGACACACTCTCGCTAAGATCGACATATGAATCACGACGATGCCCACCGCCATCTTTCCGCGACGGATGCACGGATGGCGGAATTGATCGCACGATCGCGCCGCTACAATATCGCGCCTTCACTGGCCATTCGTCCGTTTGACGCCCTGGCCGAATCGATTGCTTATCAACAATTGAGCGGAAAAGCCGCCGCCACCATCTGGGGCCGGGTCCGCGCCCTTTATCCGAAGAAAAAATATCTCGATCCCAAACTGGTACTGGCGACGCCGGACAGAAGATTGCGCGCTGCCGGTTTGTCCCGCAGCAAGGTTGCGGCGCTAAAAGATCTCGCGGCTAAAACAATCGACGGCACGGTGCCAACCGCGCGCGCGTTGGCGAAGATGACGGACGAAGAAATCATCGAGCGGTTGGTTAGCGTGCGCGGGATCGGCCGCTGGACGGTGGAAATGCTTCTTCTCTTCGATCTCGGGCGACCGGATGTTTGGCCCGCGGCCGATTACGGAGTGCAAAAGGGATTGGCCAAGACTTTCGGCAAACGAGAACTTCCGACGCCGAAGCAAATGATCAAGCTCGGCAAGAAATTCCAGCCTTATCGCTCGTTCGCGGCCTGGTATTTTTGGCGCGCACTCGATAAACCTGAAGTGGCCAATCGTTTCGATTGAGGAGCTGTAGCCACCGGCCTATGGCCGGTCCTGTTGTCTTACCAACGGCGCACAGCGCCGTGGCTACAATGATTGACTTTGCCGGCCCACCTCACTAAAACGCCAAGATTATGGCGATGATTCACGTTAATCGGGGCGCAACAAGTCTGGGCGCATTTTCTGAAGAAGAAGTTACCGAAGGGTTGCGCACCGGCCGTTTCACGCTGAGCGATCTCGGTTGGCGCGAAGGGATGGCCAATTGGCAAACGCTTTCGCAATTTCCGGAATTTGCTGCGGCTGCCTCAACCGCACCGCCTCCGCCAGCCGGCGCAACATCGACAATCACCCCGTCGGCAACTCCGACTCCGGGCGGCGGATTGCCGTGGGACGATCGGCAGGAGCGCGGATTTTTCAATGCCTTTATCGAAACGCTACAAATGGTTTTGGCCCGGCCGACAATTGCCTTCACCGCCATGAAGCGCGAAGGCGGCCTGGCCGAGCCGCTGCTCTACGTGCTGATCGGGGGAAGCTTTGGCCTAATCATTTATTTCATTTACAGCTTTGCGTTTCAGTCATTAGGAATTTTTGCGCAAAGAAACCCGCTCGCCCATCTGGTCGGCAGGGGTATCACATCAGTGTTGCTCTTGATCCTGGTGCCGCTCCTTATCGCGATCGGGGTGTTTATTAATGCCGCGATTCTGCATCTGTGTCTGATGATTGTGGGAGGCGCAAAGCAGTCGTTCGAAACAACGTTTCGCGTCGTTTGTTTTTCTGCCGGGTCTGTGTACCCGCTCATGATCATCCCGCTCTGCGGCGGCGTTATCGCCGGCGTATGGGGAATCGTGCTTCGTTGCATTGGATTGGCCCGCGCGCATGAAACCGACACCGGACGCGCTGTTTTGGCGGTCTTCCTGCCGTTGATCGTTTGCTGCGGAGGCGGACTTCTACTGGCGATTCTGTTCGGCGGAATCGGCGCCTTGAGCCATTCCTGGAATCATTGATCGTTCGCAGATGCAGCTTTGCCGTCGTCGTCTCGCTCCGGGTGAAACCGATTACGAACTGGTTTGGCTGAGCGTTTCGATCGCTTCGCTTGCCGGAGCGGCGGCGTGGTTCGCGTTGCGGTTGCCCTGGCCGCAATGTTTATTTCAAGCGCTGACCGGGCTCCCGTGCGTGACCTGTGGTTCGACCCGATCGGCGATCGCATTTTTCCACGGCCAATTCTTTAGCTCATGGAAATGGAATCCGCTCGCGTTTGGATTTTTGTGCGCGCTGTCGAGCTTCAACATTTATGCGTTTATCGTTCTCACCACGCGCGTGCCCCGTTTGCGAATCGTTAATTTCAGTCGCGCGGAGAAAACCGTCGCGCGTTTTCTAATCATCGCTTTGCTCGCACTGAACTGGATTTATTTGCTCTCGCACTGGCGAAACTTTTAGCGCGCGATGTTGTAGAAGTGGGCGTGCCCGTAGCATTCGTGGATTGAGCAGTCCCTTGCTCGATGTTAATCGATGTTAATAATTGGTGGCGACGCCGCATTAATTAACATCGCCCGCGGAGCGGCCGATCCACCTCCCCAGTCGCACATTGGAGAAGCGCGATCCGCCTAATGAATCGGCACTCGCCCCACGTCGTCTTCCGGCGCGCCGCGGTGTTGCTCGATAAACGCGGCCGAATTCAACCAGCCGCGCGTGGGCCGCATGAAATTACAAAAACCGCTAAGATCGGCAATGCGAACTTGAGCTTGGCGAATTTCATTCAAGCCACAGATTAACACGGATGAAACAAAGATAAGAATGCGGACCGCCTTGCCCGAAATCTGTGTCGATCTGTGTTCATCTGTGGCTAATCTAAGGCATGCGAATTCTCGTGACCGGAGGCGCTGGTTTCATCGGCTCGCACCTTGTCGAAAAATTACTTTCGCTTAGCCACGACGTCGCCATTCTCGACGACTTCGACGATTTTTACGATCCGCAAATCAAGCGCCAGAACATCGCCGCAGTCGCGAAAGATGTGGCGATTCATCATCTCGATCTTCGCGACAGCGGCGCAGTGCGGAATTTATTTCATTGGGAAAAATTTGAAGCCATCGCGCATCTCGCCGCGCGCGCCGGGGTGCGACCGTCGATTCAAAATCCCCAACTTTATTACGATACAAATGTCGATGGGACACTGCATCTTCTCGATGCCGCCTGCGTGACAGGGGTTGAGCGATTCATTTTCGCTTCAAGCTCCTCGGTTTACGGCAATTCGAAAACCGTTCCGTTTTCGGAAGATCGACAGCTCATTCAAACGCTCAGTCCATACGGCGCGACGAAGATTGCGGGCGAGTCCCTTTGTTCAGCCTATTCGCATCTTTACGGAATGCGCGTGGTGGCGTTGCGTTACTTCACGGTTTACGGACCGCGACAGCGTCCCGATTTGGCAATTCATCAATTCACCCGCCGCATCCATGCCGGCAAACCGATCGATCAATTCGGCGATGGCACGACGCGCCGTGATTACACTTACATTGATGACATCATTCAAGGAACGATGGCGGCGCTCGAGTACGACGGGCCGATGTTCGACATCTTCAACCTCGGTGAAAACGAAACCATTCAGCTAAGGGATTTGATCGCGGGAATCGAGAACGCGCTTGGGGAAAAGGCGAAGATAAATCGGTTGCCTGAGCAACCGGGCGATATGCCGGTGACCTACGCCGATATTTCCAAAGCGAGAAAATTGCTCGGTTATAATCCATCGACGCGGTTAAGCGACGGGCTTCCGCGATTTATCGAATGGTTTCGGCAATCGAGCCTCGCGAAATGAAGGTGTCGATCCAAACTTTGCCGTTCGATCAACGCGCCTGTTTCATCGCCGGCCAGGCCAAGTCCGGCACCACCTTAATGGTTGCCTTGCTCGACAATCATCCGGAGTTGCTCGTCCTACCGGAAGAGACGGCCTACTTCCCCACCGTGCTCACCAAATACGCGCCGCGCGGCCGCCGCGCGCAATTCGATTACATCACCCAGCAATCGCTTTCCAATGTCCTTTTCGGAAGCAGATGCAAATGGGGCAAGCGCGACTATTCGAATTTTCCGACCGGGCGATTTTATGAGCTTTTCGAAAAGGCGGCGTTCGATCCGGCCAAATCGGAGAAGGATTTGCTGGTTCTGATGGTGGAAGCGTACGCCGCCGCTCTTGGCCGGTCGCTTGAAAACGTGCGCCGTTGGGTCGAGAAAACGCCGGCGAATCGTAATTACATCTCCGCGATCTTCTCGCGATTTCCGCAGGCAAAACTGCTCGTCATGATGCGCGATCCGCGTGCGATCCTGGCGGCGCAAATTGCTCTGGAGAAAACCCGCCAGAGGAGGCGCTTCTCGGTCTATTATGTGGTCGCTCATTGGCGAGTGGTGGCAAAACTGGCGAGGCGCGTCCTCAATGGCGAACTTTCGGGCCTGGTCGTGCCTTACGAACAACTTGTGCGCGCGCCCTCAATGTCGATGGAAAAAGTATGTGCCTATCTCGAAATTGCGTTTGATCCGGTCACCGTTTTAGCGCCGACGAAGGCGGGCCGGCTTTGGCCGGGCAACTCGGCTGCCCGGATCGGTTTTTCTCAAATCAGTACCGAGCCTGTGACGCGGTGGGAGCGTCAACTCTCCGCCGATGAGATCGGCTGGGTGGAATGGCATTGTCGCGAACTGATGCCAGACTTTGGATATGAGCCGCGGCTGAGCGGGCGCTCTCTGCGACATTTTGTGAAACCGATTCGCGAGGAGCGACCGAAAGAGTATTTGAAATCCCGGCTCTATTCGTTACGGGACGATTGGATGCGGCACTAAGATCGACAACGGCAAAACGATCCGGGATGCTTGACCCTGGATCCTGGATTTTTTATCAAGCATCTGGCATCTAGCCATCTGCAGGCTCGGCCGAATTTCAGATAAAGAAGCGCGCTTGCAATCGCTCGGTCAACGAGCGATGCTCATCGGGAGATGTCGGGAATCTTCTTCTGTCATCCGGGCGTCCGCTTCCCACGACGAGTCAGATTTTTTGAGATTATGATGCGCGGTTTTGCATCTTGGCTGCTTCGTTGGCTGACTATGGCGGTTGGCGGTTCGACACGAGTCCATTTCCGGCTTGACGAGGCGGAGTTTCCAGCGGCGTCGCAAGGTGCTTGCAAATTGCTTGAACGAACCTTGCCAGGTTTGCGCGCCGTGGACTGTGCATCAATCGATGCGCTCCGCCCATTTAATAATTGGGTAAACCTTGAGGATCAATATGAACTCTTATTCACCCGGGAGACGCCAGCGCCGTTCGCGCGGCGGGTCCCGACGATGGGGCGATCGCCCGCGTTACGAAGAAACGCGCGCGAAAGCTCCCAAGAAAACATTCTGGCAGCGAGTCGCCGCGTTTTTTGGAAACGACAGCGACAAAGGCGCAAAAAAGCCAGCGACCGCGTCGCCCAATGGCACGCAGCCCTCGCGGCCGGCGCGCAGGCCTGAATCGGTTGAGGTAATTTCGCCGCGTCTGTACGTCGGCAACCTTTCCTTCGACGCCACCGAGAGCGACCTCTTCGAATTGTTCAACGGCGTTGGCCACGTGCAGAATGCCGAGGTCGTGAGTTACCGGCACAACCAGCGCTCGAAAGGGTTCGCCTTCGTGCAGATGCAAACCATCGACGAAGCCAAGCGCGCCGTCGCGGAATTGCACGACAAAGAATTCCTTGGCCGCAAACTCGTGGTCAGCGGCGCGAAATCGAGCGAGCATCACGCAAGAAGTTAGAGCTAAAGGTTCACGGCCGGGAGACGAAGCGGAGACTGCCGCGCGTCTCCCGGTTTTGTTTTCGAACGATTGGGCGCGACGGCCCATCGTGCTGTCGAATTGATGACGCGCGTCTTTTTCGTCGTCGGCCCGACCGCGACCGGGAAATCCGGGCTCGCGGCCGATCTCGCACATGATGTCGATGCTGAAATTGTCAACGCCGATGTTTTTCAAATTTATCGCGGCCTCGATCTTCTGACTGCGAAGCCTGATCAAGCGACGCGCGCAAGGGCGCCGCATCATTTGATCGGCACGATGTCGATCCGCGAAGAAATGAACGCGGAGAAATTTCGTCGCCTGGCGCTTGCCACGCTCGACGAAATTCATTCGCGCAAGAAAGTCGCAATCGTCGTTGGCGGGAGCGGGCTTTACATCAAAGCGCTGACGCACGGGTTGTCGGATTTGCCCGAGGCGGATCCAAGTCTGCGCACGGAATTAAATCGATTAACTCTCGATCAATTACGTGCGCGCCTTGTCGATCTTGATCCGAAAGCGGCGGACAAGATTGACATAAAGAACCGGCGCCGCTTGGTCCGTGCTCTCGAAATTTGTCTCATGACCGGTCGCCCTGCTTCCGCGCAACGGACGAAATGGGAAGCTGTAGAGGCCGCTGTCCCCAGCGGCACAGGCAAACGCGCGCAAGATGCGACGCGATCTGTCCCGAAAGCATTCGGGGCCTCTACAGGCGTCCTTGTCTTCCGCGACCGCGACGAGCTTTACCAGCGAATCAATCAGCGAGTGACAGCGATGTTTCAAACTGGCGTCATCGAAGAAGTGCGTGCGACCGGTGCAATGAGCGAAACGGCGTCGAAGATGATTGGTTTGCGCGAGATTCGTGAGTTGCTCGACGGGAAAATGTCGGTGTTGCAATGTGTTGCCCAAATTCAACAGGCGACCCGGCATTATGCCAAAAGGCAGTTGACCTGGTTTCGGCGCCAAACTAGTTTTGAACCGCTGAATCTATCGCTTCTAAGCTACAACGAAGCCGTGAAATGGATTTCGCAAAGAGCTTCTCGCTCTCTTGCGCAAGGGAATGATTGAAACACGCCCGAAAAAAGCACAGGAGCGCGCTCTGTTAATTGGCCTCGAGAAAGACGGCGTCTCGAAATGGGACCTGCGCGATTCGATGGAGGAATTGCGCGAGCTGGCGAACTCGGCTGGAGCGGAAGTGGTCGATACCATTACGCAGAAGTTGTCCAAGCCAACCGCGCCTTACTACATCGGCAAGGGCAAAGCGGAATTGATCAAGAATTCGCTGCAAGATCGACACGTTACTTCCGTGATCTTCGATGACGAACTTTCGCCGGCGCAGGGACGCAATCTGGAAACGTTGCTCGCGCGCAAGGTTCTCGATCGCACGCAGCTGATTCTCGACATTTTTGCCCAGCGCGCGCGCAGCCGCGAAGGCCGATTGCAGATCGAGCTTGCCCAATTGCAATATCTTCTGCCGCGTCTTACTCGCATGTGGCATCACCTTTCTCGGCAAACCGGTGGAATCGGCACACGCGGTCCCGGTGAAACGCAGTTGGAAGTCGATCGGCGTCGCGTGCAGGAACGGATCGCGCGGCTCGAGCGCGAACTTGAATCGGTCCGCAAGACGCGCGCCGTGCAACGTCAAGGTCGCAAGCGGCATCAATGGCCAGTCGCCGCGGTCGTTGGTTACACCAACGCGGGCAAATCGACCTTGTTGAATTTGCTCACCGGCGCGGACGTTGTCGCCGTGAACAAACTTTTTGCCACGCTCGATCCGACCACGCGCAGTTTTGTTTTGCCTAACAAACAGCGTGTTTTGCTCACCGATACGGTCGGTTTTTTGCGCAAGTTACCGCACACTTTGATCGAATCATTCAAGGCGACGCTCGAAGAAGTGAGCGAAGCCGATCTGCTCATTCATATTGTCGACCTTAGCCACCCGCGCGTGGATGAGCAGATGGAAGCGGTGGACGCGGTAATCAAAGAGATCGACGCATTTGGCAAACAGACGCTCATTGTTTTCAATAAGATCGACCATCTCAAGAACCGTGAGTTGTCCGAGATTTATTCGAAGCGATTTCCAGGCAGCGTGGCAATCTCTGCGCGCACCGGAGAAGGCATGGGCAATCTTGTGCAAGCCCTGGAAAACGCGCTCAGCTCCTGGCGCTTGCGTTCGCGATTTCGCATCCCGGCGAATGAATCAGCTCTCATTGCCGAGATTCATCGTGTCGGCCACGTCCTCGAAGTGCGTTACGAAGGCGACGATGCATTAATTGTCGCGCACGTTCCGCCGCACCTCGAACAAAAGCTCGCGCGGTACGCGGCCCGCGATTGATTGTCGATCTTGCATTCGTGAACTGGCTCTAGCAAATGACTGTCCGCGAGCGCGTGGCGCGACTGCTCGAAGTTTGGCCGGAAGTTTATCCGGACGCGCATTGCGAGCTCGATTTCAAAAATCCGCTGGAGCTGCTCATTGCAACAATTCTTTCGGCGCAGTGCACGGACAAACGTGTGAACATGGTCACGCCGGCATTGTTTAAGAAATACCGGACGGCGGCGGATTATGCGAAGGCGCGCCAGCCTGAACTGGAACGCGCGATTAGATCGACCGGGTTTTTCCGGAACAAAGCGAAAAGCATTCGCGCGGCAACATCGACAATCGACAAAAAGTTTGACGGTAAAGTTCCCGATTCGATGGAAGAACTGCGCGAATTGCCAGGCGTCGGCCGAAAAACCGCAAACGTCGTGCTCGGCAATGCGTTTGGAAAAAACGAAGGGATCGTAGTGGACACGCACGTGGCGCGCTTGTCCCAGCGGCTCGGCCTGACGAAGCAAAAAGACGCGGAGAAAATCGAACGCGATTTGATAAAACTCGTGCCGCGCGAGCATTGGACGAACTGGAGTCACTGGCTCATCTGGCACGGCCGGCGCCGCTGTTACGCGCGGAAGCCGGACTGCGCGCATTGCGAAGTTTTTCGACTTTGCCCGAGCGGCAAAATTTTCCTGCGAACCGGAGAAGCAAAGAAATCCGAGGCCACCGTCGATTGATTTGCGTTCTTAGCGCGATTGCGGCGGTTCGATGAGTGCGTGATTTCCGTCGCGCTCCGCCGTTTTGCGGATGCGCTGAAATTGTTTTTCGAGCTTTTTCAGGTCTTCGTCGGAAAGTTCTTCAAGATCGACAAGTTCATTTCGCGCGCCTTTGAGAGCGCGGATGATCTCATCCAGTTTCAAGTGGACCGCTTTGGCATCGCGGTTCTGGGTGTTCTGGATCAGAAACACCATGAGAAAGGTGATGATCGTGGTGGCCGTATTAATAATGAGCTGCCAGGTATCGGAGAAATGAAAGGTGGGACCGGTGAGGATCCATATCAGGATGACGAGTACGGCTCCGGCAAAGGCCCAGGCACTGCCAAGGATCATCGACGAACGACGTGCGAAGATGCGAAACGCATCACTGACAACGCAAAAAAAGTCCCGTTTCTTTTCCGGTTCCATTAACTTTTCGATTTGCGTCTCCATCATGATGCCATTTTTGTTTCGAACGTGAGTTTAAAAGTGCGTGCATAAGATCGACGATGCGCGCCTGACCCTGCCCTGAAGCCGGCGTTGATTTTCCTGCCGGTTTAAGGAAAACTTACCAGCCGAGTTCATGCAGCACATCACCGCTTTTTCCCGACCGCAAACTGTCCCGGCCGTTCCGGCTGCCGCGCCGCGAAAGAATTTGTGGATTCTTGATAGCTGGCGCGACCTGATTCTCTACGTCTGCACGCCGCTGTTGCTTGTGCCGATGTTCGTCCTGGCGCAGGCGCGTTGGAGCGCGGAAGACATTTATCTTTTTGTCGCTGCTTTTGGCGCGATGGGTCACCACTTGCCAGGAATGATTCGCGCCTACGGCGATCGCGCGCTATTCCAGCGCTTCAAGTGGCGCTTCATTCTTGCACCGATTTTTTTGGTGGTCGTGTGCGTGATGTTCTTTTGGTGGGACCTTAAAGGCATTGTGCTGATCGCCTTTATCTGGGGCGTTTGGCACGGCATGATGCAAACGTATGGGTTCTGTCGCATCTACGATGCGAAAGTGGGCTCATTCGCTGCGCTCACGCGTCGCCTCGATTTCGCATTGTGCGGGATCTGGTTTGGCACCGCGGTCCTTCTCTCATCGCAGCGAATGACGGATACACTGGACAGCTATTATTCCGCGGGCGGACCTTTCATTCCGCCCGGACTTCTCCGATGGGTGCAGCAAGGGGCGTTTGCATTGGCCCTCGCCGTTGCAGGCGTATTTCTGGCGAATTTTATCTGGATGTGGATCTGCGGGAAGCGACCAAATCCGGTAAAGCTTGCCCTTCTCATCACGAGCATTTCTTTTTGGTGGTACTGCAACAACATCGTGGCCAGCGTTCTCGTTGGCATTGCGTTGTTCGAAGTATTTCACGATGTGCAATACCTCTCGCTGGTTTGGATTTATAATCGAAAACGGGTTGAGACAGACAGCTCGATCGGCGGGTTTATGCGTTTCGTGTTCCGGCGCAGTGGCTCGCTGGTCGGTCTTTACGTGGGCCTGATCTTCGCCTACGGGGCACTGGGTTATTTCAAGTCGAGCGTCGGAATCGACGCAATCAAACGCATTCTCACCGGTGTGGTGACGGCGTCGGCGCTACTGCATTTTTATTACGACGGGTTCATTTGGAAGGTACGAGAGAAATCCACTCGACAATCTCTCGGCATCGGCGGCGGCACAGCCGACGTTTCGACAAATGGTTTTCTCCCGAGTTGGGCCTTGCACGGCGTGAAATGGGTGGCTGTTTTTGTCATTCCCCTGGCAATACTCTGGTTCAGGGAGACGCGCGTCCCTCAGAATCAACTCCAACGTCTCGCCTCGATCGTTGCCGATCTTCCGGTTGGTGCGCGGGCGCATTTCAATTACGCCACCGCTCTGCAAGACGCTGGCCGGCTCGATGAAGCGGCCGAGGAATTTTCCGCCGCGCTCCGTTTTAATCCCGGTTCCGCAAAGGCGCACGTCAATCTGGCGGCAGTCCTGATTGGCAAAGAGAAATTGGAAGAGGCGCGGACCCATTTTGAAGACGCGTTGCGGATCGAACCTAACAACGCCGAGTTCCATTCCGGTTATGCCTATCTTCTGGAGCGACTCGGCCGCCCCGAGGAAGCCGCGGCGGAATGCGAAGCTGCCGTCCGGGCGGAACCAAAATCCGCGCTGGCCTGGCATAGCTATGGCGCCTTCCTGGAAAAACAGGGGAAGCTCGAGGAGGCAATTGCGCAGTATCGGCACGCTGTGCAGGTTGATCCTCGTTTGGTCGATGCTCATATCGATCTCGCGAGCGCGCTTTTCGTAAGGGGCGAGTTGCCGGAAGCAAAGGCGCATTATCTGGAGGCGTCCCGGCTCGAACCAAAGCTTGCCCAACCTCATAACTACCTGGGGAAGATTTTCATGCGCGAAGGCAACGCTTCCCAGGCGATCGTGCAATTCGAAGAAGCGTTACGTCTTCATCCCGACTTTCCAGAGGCCGAGGAAAACTTGCGCGTGGCAAAGGCTGGCGACCCTCAGTTTCTTTTGCAATCGCCCAAGTAGAATCTTTGATTGCCCGCGCTCTGCATCTCAATCTGGATGACGCGTGGCGGGATCAGCCGTTTGGCCTGCCCATTGTTGATGCGTGCGAGCAGGGGCCGCAACTTCGCTTTTCCGCGCCGCCGCGCTTGATCGACAAGTTTTATCGCGAATTCGAATCGCGGCTCGCGCCATTTTTGCTTTACGGATCGGGCGACTTTCACCACCTGAGCGCGCTCTGGATCCGCCGTGTCGGGCAACCGCTCATTGTTGTTTCGTTCGACAATCATCCCGATTGGGACATTCGCCCGCCGAAGTGGTGCTGCGGCGGCTGGATCAATCGTGCGCTGGAGCTCCCGCATGTGCGGCGCATCAGCATTTGGGGCTGCGGCAATTTTGAATGCTGGTGGCCACGACAACTTTTTGGAAATCGCCGCGCGGAACGCGCCGGTCGTCTGGAAGTTCATCCCTGGGCCGATCAGCGGCCGATGAAAGATCGACAGCGGCGTGGAGCGATTTTGCGCGAGAATTGGCGGGAACATTTTGAAGAATTCGTTAGAAATCTCGACGGAGCGAACGTTTACGTTACGATTGATCTCGATTGTCTTGCTGCGGGGGAAGCAGTTACAAACTGGGAGAGCGGCCGGTTTACGGTTGTCGATCTTGAGTGGGGGTTAACCAAGCTGCGAGAATCGTGCCGGATCGTTGCGGGCGATATTTGCGGCGCATTTTCCCGGCCGGTTTACGCGCGTTGGAAACAACGCTTCGCGTCCGAAATGGACCACCCGAAACTTCCGCGACCCAATCCCGAGGAAACGCAAGAAATCAACCACTCGACGTTGCAAAAGCTTTGGCCGCTTTTAATTGAGTGAGACGAGCACGATGCCGGCAGTGATCAACAGCGCCCCAATAATCAGTTGCAAGGTCAACTTTTCCTTCAGCATAACGGCAGCCATCACGCTGATGATGATGACACTCAGGCCTTGAAACGGGTAAAGATAACTAAGATCGAAGCGTTGCAGCAGACCGAGCGTTAGAAAGAACGAGATCGCCATCAAAAAAATGCCGCAGCCCAAAAGCGCGATGAACCTCGGCTGGCGAAGGCCGTGCACGACAGTGGACTCCATCGCCCGTTTCAAAATGAGCTGACCGCCGACGAATGTGACGAGAGCAAGAAGAATTAGAACGAGCGATAGCAAAGTCATAACCGTTCCTCCAGCCGCGCGACCGGTTTTGCTGTCACGGCCAGACCTATGATTACCAGTGCGATGCCGCACCAACGCCGGGCGGAGATTGCTTCGCCCAAAAAAAACCAGCAGCCCAGCGGCACTAGAATATCGACCACTCGGGACAGCGGAAAGGCGACGGTGAGCGGAATATATCTAAGGACATAAAGCCAGCTGATGAAGCTGATAATCACAAAAATAATTCCCAACCAGACGAGCGGCGAGGCGAGCCCGGTAACTCCGGTCCAGGACCAAGTCTGCGCGGGATTTGCCGTATCCGATGCGCCGCGCTTGAGCAGCAGCTCCGAGACGAACACACACACGACGCTGAGCGTTAGTTGCAACCACGGGTTGGCAAATCCGGAAGGTCGGTCGCGCATCTTGTATCGTTACCAACGATGCGCCCGCCGGGAAAGAATTTAAGAACAATGACTAAAGCTCGTCGGCGTTTGGAAAACGCCGCAGCACCGGATCATGACGTGTCGGCTCGAGATATTTGACGGCGCGACGGAAGATCAAGTTAAAGGCAGGAGCGGTGTGCATGACGTAAAGATCGAGCGGCACCAAATCGCAGCCGAGGTGCAACTTCGGATCGTAATTCAACGGGCCGCTGCAATAAGACTCCAGTCCTTGCGCCATCGCCCATTTGATGATGTCGCGCAGCGTGTAGAAATAGAGATGTAGATCGAGAGCGACGTTGTAATCTAATCCGAGGCATTCGTCGTAAATCGTGCCGTCGTGTACCATGCAGCAGCTAAACGCGACGATCCGGCCCAGCTGCCGCCAAATAAAAAACCGCGCCCGCTCCGGCATTCGTTGGCCGAGGCTGCAAAAATACTCTTTCGTCAGCGTCTCGAATTTGAGGGGAGAGCGTTCGTGTACCTGGAGGTAGAGCGGGTAAATTTCATCGACATATGGCGCGATGTCGCTCACTACCTCCATGTCGATCGCCGGCGCTCGTTCGGCTTTTCGGAATTTCCGGCGCAGGTTTTTTCGCGTCATGTAGCCAAGCGAGCCGAGGTAATCGTCGAAGCTGGCGTGCTTCAACGAGAGCCGCGTCATCGGCATGCTCGGCACGCGCGTGTATCCGTCGGAAGAAAAGGCGCTTAACGTCGCACGATAGTTCGCCGGAAAATCTTTTAGCACGACCAGGGAAGCTTTGTTTTGCCGCGCGTATTTCTTCAGGCTGGCGAACAGGGCGCTTGCTACCCACCGCTCATCTTCGGAGCGACACGCGCCAAGATGGCCTTCGCCAGCCGCGCAGCCAACCATGAGCACGCGCATGGTCAGGAAACGCGGAAAGTGCCGTCGCACCGCCTCGACTGCCGAGCGGAACTTGCCCGGCACGCCTTCGACTAGATTTTGCCTGACGAAAAAAAGCGGCTGAATGGCGCGAACGTTTCCCGAGCCATCTTCGAGAAGCAGATACCGATGGTCGAAGTCGCCATCGAGCGTTTGCTCGAGAATCTCGTAATACCGGTGATCCTTGCACCTGTTTTGAAAAGCGCGCTTCCAGGCATCGCAATTTTGCAGGTCGGTGCGCGTCACAATTTTTGCGATGCCCTGTGGAAGAGGAATCGTGCTACCGGCGGGCGAAATCATGTCGTCCGTTGCCCTGGATCTCGATCTTGGGCCGCGACATTCTCTACTTTCAGAACGCCGCTGCGAATGTGCAGATCCCGCTGCGGACGGGGAATTTCGATTCCCGCGCTCCGCAGATGTTTGTCGATCAGGAAATTCAAATCGCTTTTGAACCGGCGCGGGCGATAGCTCATCTCCTGACTCCAGGCGACCAGCTCAAAATCGATCGAGCTTTCGCCGAACTTCTCGAGATAGGCATTTGGTGCCGGCTCGCTTAGCGTGGCCGGGTGTTCGCGGGCTGCTGCGATTAGAACCTCGCGCACTTTGTTTACGTCGCTGCCATAGGCCACGCCCACTGGCACGCGGAAGCGGACGCGCGGATCGCCGTAAGTCCAGTTCGTCACCGGCGAGTCGATGAATTTCGTGTTCGGCACGATCATCGCGATGTTATCGTTGGTCAGAATGACGGTGCTGCGTGCGCGAATTTGCTGCACCTGACCGGCAATGCCCGCGACTTCAATGCGATCGCCGATCGTGATCGGTCTCTCCGCCAAAATCACGAGGCCACTGATGAAATTGCTCGTGATATTTTGCAGGCCGAACCCAACACCCACGCCTACTGCTCCGGCAAAAACCGCGAGCGCGCCAAGATGGATGCCGGTGTTTTCCAGAACAATAATAATGCCGACGATCAACACGACGTTGCTGACGATCTGCGAAATCGCGTACTGCAACGCGCGATCGAGTCCGCTCTTGGTGAGCAACCGGTTAAACAGAAAATGCTTCGTGCGCGAGGAAATCCAGAAGACTGCGATCAGCAGCGCGATGAGCAGGAAAATTTGGACCAGACTGAGCGAGACGCCGGGCAGAGGCGCATTCCACGAGAGCGGGATGCCCGCGGCGTTGATCGCGCTAATCGTGAAAAAGACCAGCGCGGAAAGGCTTAAGATTGTGGTGACGATGGCGATGAAGTTGCTGTCGATCTTAAACCGGCTGAAAAAACGCCGGACGACGTCGCTTTGCAGCGTGCGCGCGGTCAACAAACCTGCCGCGAAGAGTGCGGCGAAGGCAACCAAGCCCAGAAACGAGATATCGTGCCCAGCCGCATGGAAGAGCGGCCGCTCGAGCAACGTAAAATTCATTGCTTCTAGTCTGGGCGAGTTGCGTTCGTTGGCAACTCGCTAAACGAAACCCAGCTCCAGTTTTTCTGGCGAGCTTTAATCGGCTCGACTCCTCTTCAGAAAAACTGGGGCTGGGTTTTGCGTGAGCGCAGACCGCGCGGTTAAATCAACCGCCCTGCTGCTTTGATCGTTCCTCGATGTATTTGATGACGTCGCCGACCGTCTGCAGTTTTTCGGCATCTTCATCCGGAACCTCGACGGAAAATTCCTCTTCAAAAGCCATCACCAATTCCACGATGTCCAGCGAATCAGCGCCCAAGTCTTCGATGAAAGACGCGGTGGGCGTGACCTGTTCGGGATTGACCCCAAGTTGCTCGACGATAATGTCCTTGACCTTTTCTTCGATTGATTTCTCGGCCATAAAATTTTCGGTTTGTTGCCAGGAAAAGGCTTAAACCAGTCCCAGCAGAATCTGGAAGTAAATGAATTAGACAGCTTGTCAATCAATTTCGGGTCGCGGCCCGAAACGATCGACATCGTGGCGGCGAGTTTACTTCGGACAGGCTTGGCGTAGAAGAGAACAGTGCCTGCTTCTTCCATTGAACCGGTCGATTTGCTCGATCTCAAACTGCTGCCCGCGTGGGTGAATGAAGAGAGGAACTACGCGCATTACAAGGGAGACGAGGGCGGACGGGTTGAGCGCGATTCAATTCATTCACGGCGTGGAAAAGATCGACCATCCCGCAAAGCGAAACCGCCGCCCGCATTCAAGAAAACGGGCGAGGGCGATCGACGATTGCCCGCGCGCCGCGGACAAGATCGACAGGAAAAAGATCGACATAAACCTTTCGACGTTGTCGCGTCACAAGTTGCGATTCACTTTTTGCCGCGTGGCCCGGCGGTTGAAAATGTTGCCGCGCAGATCAAATCAGGCTCGGTGGCATATTCACTTTTCGCTCTGGCCCGGCTTTTCCTCGAAAAGCCGGAACGCTACGACGTTCGTTTGGCCACGAAACCGGAATCGCCTCTCTATCAACTTGGAGAGAGCGGAGCCATTTCGGCGGATCAACAATTTCTCGAGACCAATGCTTTTCGCTTCGCGAGAGAAGATTTTTACAAGGTCGACATCGTTCAGTCCGATCCGATCAAAGGAAATTTTTCGAATGTCGCGCGGTGCAAATTGAGCGGCACGCTTTTTGGTCCGACGAATCATCACGATTATCAAAGGCGATTGCGTAATTTGTACGAGCAGCGCTTCAGCCGTCGGATGAGTTTTGCCGATTACCAGC
>Ga0207146_10139_pt2 | contig 18718 bp, 15 predicted proteins | sample Alteio_BWMinHeat_36_FD_153539 | JGI IMG/M metagenome (GOLD analysis project Ga0207146, IMG submission 153539) | Enriched cells from forest soil in Barre Woods Harvard Forest LTER site, Petersham, Massachusetts, United States -... | ecosystem: Environmental > Terrestrial > Soil > Temperate forest >...
TGAATTTGCGGGTGGCGGAGACCTTTTCCATGACCACCGGATTTTTTGACGCGGGCAATGGCGCCCAAGGCGTCGGCGGCGGGGGCGGGCCCAATGCCAGTCTGCTTGCTCCGTTGTCCACGCAAAGATCCAGCCTGACGACAGTGGAGACGAACTATCACTTTGCCTTGAACGATCTGGTCGGCGCCAGCGGGTCATTCTATGATTTACATTTCACCAACGTCCCCAAGGGAACGCTGCTCGCGGATTCGCAAACCGCGTCGGGGTCCGCATTCTGGCTGCACCGGATCCTTCGCGGAGACTGGGGCGGGGCGAGCTACGATTTTCAGCGCATCACCTTCAGCCCCATTGGCGAAACCCGGGTCCATAACTTCTTGGCGGTAAACACGCTGAGCCTTTCGAACCGTTTCACACTGACGGGCTTCGTCGGACCGCAGTATCTGGAGAACCGGGGCTTGGCTCCCGGCGGCACATCGATCAGTCAATCCAGCAATTGGTCCTTTGCGGGCGGATTAGAAGGCGGCTGGCGAAACCAGCGTACCAGCGTGGCTGTCGGAGTCTCGCGAACTATCAGCGACGGCGGGGGAGTTTTGGGTGCCGTGCGTTTGCAAACCGTTCATGGCAGCTTCCGTCGCGAAGTGGTTCCGGGGTGGGCCGTTGCTCTCAATGCGAGTTACGGAACGAACCGGTCGCTTCTCGTGCCCTTGGCGGCCAGCGCAAGTTCGATCAAATTGACTTCCGCAGGCGTCTCTCTGGAGCGTAATGTCGGAAAAAGTATCGGACTCCGGTTAGGCTACGCTCACGACTTTCAACAGCAGTTTGGCGTGCCGGGCTCAGCCCAAGCGCTCGATGCGAACCGGAATCGATTTTTTGTGACGCTGTCGTACCAGTGGGCTAAACCTTTAGGAATGTGAGCATGGAAGAAGAATTACAAGAATCAAGCGAACCCATCGATCTTACGCAGATCCAGGGGATCGTCCGCCGCCGCCGGTGGCAATTTCTCGTGCCGTTTTTCTGCGGCTGGGCGCTGGTGTGGGGAGCAAGCTGGCTGATTCCTTCGACCTACCGATCTGGCACTCTCATTCTGGTCGAGCAGCCTTCGGTGCCGGCGAAGTATGTGGAGTCGAACATCGACAGTGACATCCAGCATCAGCTGGATAGCATTACACAGCAAATCCTGAGTCGCACCCGCCTTCTCCGAATCATTGACAGTCTCGGTCTCTATGCCCAGGACCGGAAGCGCAAAAGCCCGGACGATGTGGTCGAGGCGATGCGCAAGGACATCGAAATCGAACTGACGCACAGCGACGATAAGAAACTTTCCTCGTTCAATATTTATTATGCGAGTCGCGATCCGAAGATGGCGCAGCAGGCGACAAGCGAGCTCGCGAACCTGTTCATCACGGAGAACCTCGTAGAGCGGCAGAAGCGCTCGGAGAACACGACCAGCTTCCTCGAAGACCAGCTCGTCCAGGCGCGCGCAAAACTGGCGGCGCAGGAAGCAAAACTCCGCATCTTCAAAGATCAACATCTCGGCGAGCTGCCGACCCAGACCCAGAGCAATCTGCAAATCCTCACCGGTCTGCAAGCTCAGGTGCAGGCGAACCAGGACTCGCTGAACCGGGCCAAGCAGCAAAACACCTATCTGGAATCGCTGACCAATCAGTATCGCGCCATGGCTACCGGTTCGAAGCCAGGCGAGGCCGGGCCCGCCGGGCTGGTTGCAATTGATAAAGAGCTGGATCAACTGAAGGCGCAGCTGGCGGATTTGACTTCTCACTACACCGAGAAACACCCCGATGTTCGCAAGACCAAAGAACAGATTGCCCGGGTGGAAGCCGCGCGTGCCCGGATCGTCGCGGACATGAATAGTCGACCGACTAATTCCAGTTCGGAACCCGCCCCCGTCACATCGCTTGATCCGAAAACGGCGCCGATGCTGGAGATGGAGAGCCAGCTGAAGGCCAATCGGCTCGAAATCTCGAACCGCGATGCTGAGATCAAAGACGAGCAAAACAAGATCAACCAATATCAGGCGCGGCTGAATATGGCGCCGGTCATGGAGCAGCAGTACGCCGATATCACGCGCGACTACGACCAGTCAAAGACCGATTACGAAGCGCTGCTGGCCAAGAAGAATCAGTCAGAAATGTCGACCGACCTGGAAAAAACGCAGCAGGGCGAACGTTTCCGAATGTTGGATCCGCCAAATCTTCCGGCAAAACCCTACAAGCCAAACCGTTTGCTGTTGTGCGGCGCGGGATTAGCGGTGGGCCTTGTTCTCGGAGGGGGTTTCGCATTCGGGACGGAAAAGCTGAGCGGCAAGATCTACAGTGAGCGCGAGATCAAGAAGCTGGTTCCCTTCGATGTGATCGCGGAAATTCCGACCATCGAGAGCTTGGAGGAACTGTCCTCCGACCGGCGCGCTGCCTGGATGGCGGGCGCGGCGGCGGTCGTGATCGTCGGTTTCATCCTGTTAGGATCGGCAGTAACGTATCTGTACGGCTAGAAATTATCACCTGAAAATCATGTACAAAAGCTTCTACAATCTGCAGCGTAACCCGTTCGAGATCACGCCGGATCCGGCGTTTCTGTTTCCCACAACGCGGCACAATGAGGCGCTCGCTTCGTTGTACTACGGAGTGACGTCGCACCGCGGATTTGTTGTGTTGACGGGCGAGGTGGGCACGGGGAAGACGCTTATCCTGCGCTCGTTGTTTGGGTTGCTGCAGCGCCGCGATGTTGCCTTCGCTCTGATTTTCAATCCGACGCTTTCGCCTCTGGAATTCGTGCGCTATATCGCGCGTGATTTTGGGCTGCCGGTCGGGGACAAGGCCAAAGACGAACTCATCCACCTGCTGAACGGTTTTCTGCTGCAGAGATATCAGAAGGGATTTACGACGATTCTGGTGGTGGACGAGGCGCACCTTCTGTCGCTGGAAGTGCTGGAAGAGATACGGCTTTTGACCAACCTCGAAACCTCGCAGCAAAAGTTGCTGCAGATCGTGCTGGCGGGCCAGCCCGAACTCGATCAGAAACTCGATTCCCACGAACTCCGGCAGCTAAAACAGCGGATTGCGCTGCGCTGCCACCTTGTCCCGCTCAGCGTGGGCGAAACCAGGGAGTACACGCGTCGTCGCCTGCGGCTTGCCGGTGCGACTGGAGCCGTCCAGATTTTTTCCGGACAAGCGATCGAGGCTGTTTTCAGCCACTCAGGGGGGATTCCGAGGCTGATCAACACCATCTGCCAGAACGCCCTGCTCGCGGGCTACGCCAAACACGCGGCCACAATTACTTCCGAAATCATTGACGACGTCGCGCGCGACTTGCGACTCGGTGTTGTGGCCGGGGAACAGGACAGCAGTGATGCCCGGCTGTTGAAAGAGCAGGAGGAAAGCGAGCTCTTGCAGGCAATAAAGACACTGCTCGAAGTGCGAGACCGCATACATCAGGGAGCGACGAAGAGCCGGCTGCAGTAGGCAACAGGTTGATTCCACATGAGCTATATATTTGAAGCGTTGCAGCGAGCGGAAGCCGAGCGGTCGGGTGGAAACGTGCCGAAAGACGCCGACTCAGTCGTGGATCTGCTACTAAAGGTTGAGCAGGAAATCGATCGCAAGCAAGCTCTTTCCGAATTGCCGTTGGCGACGACGAGAGCGGTGTCTCCAGAGGCGGGGAAGTTTGTCCCCGCAAAAGTGCTCTTGCCGGCGCTGCCGGCAGATGCCCGGCTGGTGTGTCTGACGGATCAGGGTGGCCTGGCGGCGGAAAAGTTTCGTGTGCTGGGATTGAAGCTGCGAAATCTGCGCGAACGGCGCAAGCTGAAACGCATCGTGATTACCAGCAGCATTCCCGAAGAAGGGAAGAGTCTGATCGCGTCCAACCTTGCACTCAATCAGTCCCGAAGCAAGGTTCTTAATACTGTGCTGATCGACGGCGACCTAAGACGCCCAGAGTTAGGAAGCCGTTTTGGCTTTAGTCGCAACCTCCCGGGACTCAGCGAGGTTCTCCGTGGAGAGCGGCAGTTGGCTGAGGTCGTGTACAAGCTCGAAGGTTCTGGCCTCTGGATCCTTCCTGCAGGCGTGACCCCTGAAAATCCGATCGAGGTCATGCAATCGGGGCGGCTCCAGCAATTGCTCGAACAACTTGAAACGTTTTTCGATTGGCTTATTATCGACACCCCTCCGGTACGGCCTCTCGCGGATACACCACTCTGGATGAAACTGGCCGATGGAGTGCTGCTTGTGATTCGTGAAAACGTATGCGAAAAGAAACAGCTGGAGCGGGCGCTCGAAGTTATCGACGCTTCCACGATGCTGGGGGTGGTGGTAAACAGTTGCAGTAGCAATGAGCAAAAATACTACTATTCACGATACAGCCCAGCAGCGAACCCTGAGGAGTCTTCCCCCGAAGCCAAACGCTGAAACTTAGCTTTACCTCCCCATTCAATTTAGTCTCCCCCGTCAAACCCAAATCCTGTCCGCGAAACTACGACGCACACTGCCCGTAGCGCGAGGAGATGCATCCGTGGCTTCAACATCGACAAATCCGCGATCCGTTGATCGGAAACCCCAACCTGATCAGAAGTTTCAACCGCAGAACTTGCTCGATTCCAAAGCAATCCTCTCGGAGGAAGCCTTCCGTCAGATGATTTCGCATGAGCGCAAGCGCAGCGAGCGTTCGCAGCGGCCGTTTGCGCTTTTGCTCATCGACACCGGACGTAACCGGCCGGGTGACAAGCAAGGTCGTGTCTTGCTGGACATGCTCTCCGCGCTCCAGGCAGCGACTCGTGAAACGGACTTTACGGGTTGGTATACGACAAACTCGGTGGTGGGAGTCATGTTCACCGAGATCATTCTGGACAACAACGCCGTACTCAGCACGATCCTTTCCCGGATCGGCGCGCTATTGAGCGAACGGCTCGAAACCGATCAGTTCAGCCGGATCAAGTTTTCCTTTCACGTGTTTCCAGATGATTGGGATTCGCAGGATCCAGATCGCCCCAGCAATCCAACCCTCTATCCGGATCTCGAAAAGCGCCAAGAGTCGAACCGATTGGCCCGCGCCACGAAGCGACTGATCGACGTGCTGGGAAGCCTGGCGTTATTGGTTCTGTCGTCGCCAGTTTTCTTCTTGATTGCTGCGGCCATCAAGCTGACTTCCCGGGGACCGATTCTGTTTCGTCAGCAGCGTATTGGAGAACATGGAACCGCATTCACTTTCCTGAAGTTCCGGTCGATGTGCGTAAATAACGATGCCAGCCAACACAAGGAATACGTTCGCAAACTCATTGCTGGTCACGCGGCTAAACAACCGACCAACGGTACAGGGGGAGGTGTTTTCAAGCTCACCAATGATCCACGGATCACTGCGGTGGGGAGTTTCCTGCGACGAACGAGCCTGGATGAATTGCCGCAATTCCTCAATGTGCTGCGAGGTGACATGTCATTGGTCGGGCCGCGTCCGCCAGTGCCGTACGAGGTGGAAGCCTACGCGACTTGGCATCGTCGCCGCTTGCTCGAAGCCAAGCCGGGAATAACCGGGCTCTGGCAGGTTGAGGGACGGAGTCGCATCGGATTTGACGACATGGTTCGACTCGATTTGCGCTACGCGCGCCACTGTTCGCCTTGGCTCGATCTGAAGATTCTGATGCAGACCCCAAAGGCGGTAATCGCGGGCAATGGAGCCTGCTAGCGGTTCCTAAACAACGGTTCTCGGATGAATTCTTATGATTAAGTTTGGTGTCATCGGCTACGGTTATTGGGGGCCGAATATCGTGCGTAATCTGCGCGCCTTGGAAAGCTGCCAAGTCGTCGGGATCTGCGACCAGACGCCCGCAGCGCGCAAGCGCATAGAGGCAGCAAATCCCGGAATTCCGGTCCATAGCGAGGCGAGCGAACTGATAAAGTCGCCCGACGTCGATGCCATCGCGGTCATCACTCCGGTGTGGACCCACTATGAACTCACCAAGGCTGCGCTGGAAAACGGAAAGCATGTGTTCGTGGAGAAGCCGTTCACTAGCACCACAGCGCAAGGGGAAGAACTGATCAACCTCGCGGTGCAGAAAAACCTGCAGATCATGGTGGATCACACGTTCCTGTTCACGGGAGCCGTCCGCAAGATACAGAAACTGCTCAAGGAGGGGATGCTCGGCAAGCTCTACTACTACGATTCGACGCGAGTGAACCTGGGGCTTTTTCAGCATGATTGCAACGTGATTTGGGATCTCGCGCCGCACGACCTCTCGATTATGAACCACCTGTTGCACAAAGAGGCGGAAGCCATATCCGCCACCGGGCAAGGTCACCTCAACGGACACGAAGACATCGCATTCATGACCGTGTACTTTCCCGATAATGTGATTGCACACATCAACGTCAACTGGCTCTCGCCCGTAAAAATTCGAACCACACTGATCGGCGGCGAAAAGAAAATGCTGGTCTGGAACGATCTCGAAGCCGACGAGAAGCTGAAGATTTACGACAAAGGCGTGGATGTAAAGAGCCAGGAAGGTGTGTACAACCTGTTGGTAAGTTACCGTTCGGGCGACATGTGGGCACCGCATGTCGAACAGATCGAAGCCCTCCGGATTGAGCTGCAATACTTCGCGGAATGCATCACGAAAAGCGAAACTCCATTCAACGGCGGCTGCGCGGGATTGAAAGTGGTACGCATGCTTGAAGCCGCCAGCCAATCGCTCAGCAAGCGTGGCGAGCTCGTCTACCTCTGATCGCCACCGCACACCACTGCTGACCCAAGAACCCCTCTTTTGAAACCTACTGCCCTAGTTGTAACGACAACGAATTGGGTGCCTACGGCCCGGTTGGCGGTGGCTTTCGCCAATTCTGGGTTTCGGGTTGAGGCGCTTTGTCCGCCTGGGCACCCAGTGGGCCAGACTCATGCTGCGAGCCGCAAACATACTTACCAAGGGTTGACACCGCTGCGTTCATTGGCCCGCGCGATCGCTGCTGGGAAGCCAGACCTAGTTGTGCCGGGAGACGATCTTGCCACACGGCACCTGCACGAGCTTTATCGCCGCCGAGAATTGTATTCGGGCGGCACGACAGACCTTGGGTCTCTGATTGAGCGCTCACTAGGATCGCCGGAAGCGTTCCCGATCGTGCACGCGAGAACCGCTTTCATGAAACTCGCCCGCGAAGAGGGAATCCGAGTTCCCGCGACCGAAGTCGTCAAGACCGCCGAAGATGTAAAAAACTGGATCGGGCGCATCGGTTTCCCGACTGTGCTCAAGGCCGATGGCACGTCGGGAGGCGAGGGCGTAAGGATGGTCCGCACGGCCGCAGAGGCGCAAAATGCACTCAGGAAGCTGCAAGCGCCGCCGCTCGCAGCACGAGCGCTCAAGCGAGCCCTCGTAAACCAGGACCGGACTCTGATTTGGCCATCACTCCTGCGACATCGACTGACGGTAACTGCTCAGGCCTTCGTGGCCGGACATGAAGCAACCAGCACCATCGCTTGCTGGAAGGGCACCGTTTTGTCGAGTCTGCATTTTGAAGTGCTTCGCAAGGGTTATGCCGCGGGCCACGCGACGGTTGTGCGGTTGATCGAGAACTCTGAAATCTCGACCGCCGTCGAAAAAGTTGTACGCCGGATGCGACTCTCTGGTTTGTACGGATTTGATTTCATGGTGGAGACGAGCTCAGGGAACGCCTACCTCATTGAAGTCAACCCCCGATCGACTCAGGTCGGCCACCTCACTCTGGGACCGGGACGCGATCTTCCCGCAGCTTTATATCGCGCGATATCGGAAAATCCGATTCGAGTGGCACCGACCATCACCGAGCACGATACGATCGCGCTTTTTCCGCACGAGTGGGCAAGAGATCCACAGAGCGAATTCCTGCGAACCGGATATCACGATGTGCCCTGGGACGCGCCCGAGTTGGTTCATGCCTGCGTCCGCCGAGCCAGAAAGGAAAGTGTGTGGTATGCGCGAGGGGACGCAAACCGCGAGCTGGCGGCAGCCACACCGTTGAAAGCTTCGGCAGAAAGCAGTGCCGCAGCGAGGATCGCAGCGAGATGAAAAAGCCACTTCAGATAATGAAATTCGGCGGCACTTCGGTGGGAGATGCCTCCTGCATCGAGAGAGTCGTCGGAATTATTCGGAATGCTGCGCGCGAATCAAGCGTTGCCGTTGTCGTATCCGCGATGAGCGGTGTCACCAATCGACTCATCGAGGCCGCCAACGAGTCACGGGCGGGAGGCGACGTCGCCGTTACCGAAATTTTCGGACAACTGAGGAAGCGTCACGACGAAGTCGTAATGGCGTTAATTCATTCCGAGGACGAGCGCTGCCGCCTGAAGAGAAAGCTCGACGATCTCTTTGCCGAGGGTGAGCGTCTTTGCCAAGCCACTATCGTGGTGGGCGAGTTGACGCCACGAACGCTGGACGCGATTTCCGGCCTGGGTGAGCGCCTTTGTGCCCCGCTAGTCGCGGCAGCGTTACTAGAAGCGGGAATCGGCAGCGAAGCAGTGGACGCGACTGACCTGGTCATAACTGATTCCTATCACGGCGGGGCCGAGCCGCGGATTGACTTGACTCGTGTACGGTGCCGAACCCGTGTGACTCCGGTCCTGCAAAAAGGCATCGTGCCGGTGGTGACGGGATTTATCGGTGCAACCGAGGAAGGCATATTGACCACTCTCGGTCGAGGAGGGTCCGACTATTCGGCAACCATACTTGGCGCGGCTCTCGACGCGGACGAAGTTGTCATCTGGAGCGATGTCACGGGTCTGTTGACCGCCGATCCCAAGCTAGTAGCTGATGCCTGCACGATCTCGGAGATCTCATATGGCGAGGCAGCCGAGCTGGCCTATTTTGGGGCGAAAGTCCTCCACCCAAAGGCTCTTCGCCCGGTAATGCAAATTGGTATTCCAATCTGGATCAAAAACACATTTGCGGCAGACGAGTCTGGTACAAAGATCACGCCCGCGGGCCCGAGGAACGCACGAGGGGTCAAGGCTCTAACCGCCATTCCCGATGCCGCCCTCATTACGATCGCTGGAGTTGGTACTCAAGGCGGCAGAAAAGGTCTTCCCGACGCGTGGGCACGCACGGTTGCGACGGCGGCGGCGGTCCGAGCCGACGTGCTTCTAATCTCGCAATCGACGTCGCATAACGGCATCTGCCTGGTGGTTGCGTCTTCACCGGCCAAGCGCACCGTCGAAGCGCTGAGGCAGGAGTTTTCGCAGGATCTGGTTTGTGACAGGTCGGAATGCACCGTTTTTGATGCAGCCGTGTCCGTTATTACTCTGGTGGGCGAGAACATGGGGGCGGCGTCGGAGACAGTTGCGCGGGCGTTCACTGCACTCAGTGGCGAAAACGTAAACATCCTTGCGACAGCGCAGGGCCTCTCGGATTGCAGCATGGCGTTTGTGGTACCGCAACAAGACATGGAAATCGCTCTCGGCAGTATCCATCGAGAGCTTGAACTGGCCGGTCTGCCCTCGAATAGGCGACCCGTCACGGCCGCTGCCAGTCCATCAGCGATCTGGAATTACGAGTCTGAGCAGGCGAGCGCCGATTAAGGAGTGCAAATTCTCTCTATGAACACTCATGTGTGCATCGCATCGGACGTAAAGATTGGACAAGATGTAAAGCTTTCCAAGTTCATCAACCTTTATGGATGTGAGATCGGCGATGAGACAAAAATCGGCGCCTTCGTCGAGATCCAGAAGAACGCGACGGTAGGTAAACGCTGCAAGATCTCCAGCCACACGTTCATCTGTGAAGGTGTCACGATCGAAGACAACGTCTTCATCGGCCACGGTGTGATGTTCATCAACGACCTGTATCCGCGCGCAACCACTGCCGCAGGCGGCCTGCAGACCGAAATCGACTGGCACGTGGAGCGGACGGTAGTGAAGAAGGGCGCCTCGATCGGCTCCGGCGCGACCATCCTCGCTAATACCTGCATTGGAGAAAACGCGATTGTGGGGGCCGGGGCCGTGGTCACCAAAGATGTTCCGGCCAACACCATTGTGGCCGGCAATCCAGCAAGAATCCTGCGTCAAATCGAAACGGTGGTGGCTCAGTGAATCATTCTCAAAATATTCCTTTTCTTGATCTGGTCACTCCGCATGTCGAGCTCGAGCAGGAGCTCACCGCAGTTTTTCAGCAGGTAATTCGCACCGCGGGCTTCGTTGGCGGCCCGATGGTGGAGAATTTTGAAAAAGAGTTTGCCACGTTCTGCCACACCGAACGTGTGGTCGCAGTCAACAGTGGTACGGACGCTCTCCGGTTCGCGCTGATGGCAGCCGGAGTGAAGCGGGGTGACGTGGTGATAACGGTTCCGCACACCTTTATCGCGACGACCGAAGCCATTTCGCAATCAGGAGCATCGCCAGAGTTCGTCGACATCGATGAGCGCACCTACAACATGGATCCTGAAAAACTGCGCGAGTATCTGGAGACGCAGTGCACGGTGTCAGAGGACAGCAAGGTCATCAGCAAAAGGAGCAAGCGGCCGGTAACCGCCATCGTTCCAGTCCATCTCTACGGGCAGATGGCGGACATGGATGCAATTATCGAGCTGGCCAAGCAGTATCAGTTAGAGGTGGTGGAAGACGCGTGCCAAGCTCACGGAGCGGAATATTTCTCACGCAAACAGAATCGGTGGTTTCAGGCAGGTTCAATGGGACGCGCTGGCGCCTTCAGCTTCTATCCAGGAAAGAATTTGGGAGCGTGCGGCGAAGGTGGCGCAATTACCACGAATGACGCGAAGCTGGCGGACACTTGCAAAATCATCCGGGATCATGGCCAGGCGAAGAAGTATTACCACGACATCGAGGGATACAACGGCCGTCTCGATTCAGTCCAGACCGGAATCCTGAGTGTGAAATTGAAGCATCTGGCCAGCTGGAATGAAAAGCGGGGACAACACGCGGAACGTTACCGTCAGTTGATGGGAAACCACGAAGGTGTGATTCTCCCATACGAACCCAAATGGTCGAAAGCGGTGTACCATTTGTTCGTAATCCGTGTTGCGGATCGCGAGCAGTTGAAAGATTTCTTGGGTGCGGCGGGGATCGGAACCGGCATCCACTATCCCATTCCGCTGCATCTGCAGAAAGCCTATGCATCGCTCGGGTACGAGAAGGGCGCCTTCCCGGTTACGGAGAGGGTTGCTGCCGAAATTCTTTCGCTGCCCATGTTTCCTGGGCTGACGGAACCAATGCAGGTACGAGTCGCTGAGCAGACGACGGAATGCCTCGCGCGAATGGTAACCGTCGCAGGTTAAGAGAATGTCACCCGCTCAATTGGCGAGAAAGACCGAGGTGGAGCAACACCCGCCTGAACTGGAAGTCGCGGGCGGAATCCGCTCGGGGAAAAAACCGCGATCCGACCGAAAGGTCTGGATCGATCTGGAAAATTCCCCTCACGTCCCGTTTTTCAGGCCCATCATCAAGGAACTGGAAGCACGGGGCTGCGAAGTGGTGCTCACCGCTAGGGACTGCTTCCAGGTGTGCGAACTTGCGGACCTGGCGGGCTTCAAGTACCGGAAGATTGGCCATCACTACGGAAAACACAGCTTAGCCAAGGTGGTGGGGCTAGGCATTCGTGTGCTGCAGATGACGCCATTTATTCTTCGAGAAAGGCCAGCAATCAGCGTATCGCATGGTTCCCGCTCCTCAGTAGTGCTGTCCGCCTTGCTAGGAATTCCGAGCATTAATATTGCAGACTACGAGTACGCCGATCACCGGTTGACGACGTGGCTAGGCTCCGCCCAGAAGAAGTGGGTAATGACGCCTGAGGTGATTCCGTCTGATATTTTCGAGAAGCACGGCACGCCGAAGGACCATGTATTGCACTATCCGGGAATCAAAGAGGATGTTTACACTCCATTCTTCCTGCCGGATCCTTTGCTGAAGGAAACTCTCGGTCTCCACCCTGCCGACATTGTGGTCACCATTCGCCCGCCGGCTACGGAGGCCCACTATCACAATCCCGAGAGCGAAACGCTATTGATGGCCGTGTTCACATTGTTGGGCGCGCATCCCGAGGTGAAGACAATTCTGCTGCCTCGCACCCCTAGGCAGGAAGCGGACCTACGGCAAGCAAGACCGTACCTGTTTGCTGCGGGAAGAATTGTGGTGCCCAAACACGCGGTTAATGGTCTGGACCTGATCTGGTACTCGGACGTGGTGATCAGCGGCGGAGGAACGATGAACCGCGAAGCTGCGGCGCTGGGGATTCCGGTTTACAGTCTGTTCCGTGGGACGATGGGAGCGGTCGACAAACACCTGGTAGAGATGGGCAAGTTGGTGCTTTTGGAAAGCGAGCGAGACGTGCGCGAGAAACTCAAGCTGGTGCCCCGCAACAAGACGTTGGCCTCCGCACCAAGTCAACGGACGACCCTAGAGGCAGTGGTCAACCACATTAGTGCGATTCTGGACAGAAACAGCTGAGTATTCCTCCCATGCAGGCTGATCATTCTCAAGCGGGTCTGAATTGATCATTTCTTATATCACTAAAGCGCAGCAATTCAGTCAAAAAGAAATGGACGTTAGTCATCGCCCGTTCTGGCTCCTGATCTTTGATCCTGGCATTACACGAAGGGTTGGACAAAGGTGAAGCCCACAGTCCTGATTGCCGCAACGTCGCAGTGGGCCACGACGGCTCGGCTGGCGATGGCTCTGGCAAACGCAGGGTGCATTGTTGACGCTGTCTGCCCCTCTCGCCATCCGCTCCGCAAGACGAGTGCGGTTCGCCAAGCACATAGTTACGGCGGTCTGACACCATTGAAGTCATTCGCAGCGGCCATTACCGCCACAAGACCAGATTTCCTCCTTTCAGGCGACGACCCCACAACACAGCACTTGCACCACCTGTACTATCGAGAACGGCGCCGCGGGAAAGAAGGAGCACTGATCTGCGCGCTGATCGAGCATTCACTCGGCGCTGCTGAAAGTTTCCCGGTCGTATATGCAAGAACTACCTTTATAGAAACTGCGCAGGAAGAAGGCATCCGTGTTCCCAAAACCGAGGTTATCGAGAACACCGACGACCTCAGGCGATGGGTCGACCGAATGGGTTTTCCGACGGTCCTGAAAGCGAACGGCACTACCGGCGGGGAGGGCGTAAGGATTGTCCACACACTAGAAGACGCCGAGCTGGCTTTTCGGACGCTGCAAGCTCCTCCACTTCTGGCGCGGGCGGTCAAGCGGGCCCTGGTGGACGGCGAGGAGGCGTTAGTTTGGCCGTCGTTGCTCCGTCGTCGATCTGTCGTTAATGCACAGGTATTTGTAGCGGGGCGCGAGGCAACCAGCGCGATCGCTTGCTGGAAGGGTTCTGCCATGGCCAGCCTTCATTTTGAAGTCCTCATTAAGGGCTACTCGGCAGGACCAGCCACTGTCATGCGCTTGATCGACAACGCTGAAATGTCGGCTGCTGCCGAAAAAATGGCCCGCCGGCTCAAACTCTCGGGGCTGCATGGGTTTGATTTCATGCTGGAGTCAGAAACTGGAAATCCGTACCTCATTGAAATAAATCCCCGAGCGACGCAGGTTGGACACCTGTCCCTCGGACCCGGACGCGATCTTCCCGCGGCTTTGTACGCCGCCGTGTCTGGGCAGGCTGTCAAAGCCGCCCCAACGGTCACAGAGAACGACACGATCGCGCTTTTTCCACAGGAGTGGACAAGAGATCCTGCGAGCCCATTTCTGCGGTCGGGTTATCACGATGTTCCTTGGGAAGAACCCGAGCTGGTTCGTGCTTGCCTCCGCAGCCGGCGTAAATGGATTGCTTGGCGTTCTCAACAAACCCGGATAAAGACTTTTTCAGCGGTCCGTCTCCCTTAACTACTATCTCTAAAGATTTCACTGGTCGAGTCAAATTGCCGTGCGAGAGTAATCTCGGCGTCTCAGCGAAATCCGCGTCGACTATATTGACCTGGTCCTTGAGGAGAGTTTTAGAGATGCAATCCGCAACTCTTGCAAACAACAAAGACAATTACACATCCGCCGCGACAAGCATTGCTGACCTCCGCGACTTATCAGTGAAAGGATTGGTCCGGATGCTGGATCCGCAGAGCCAGCTGTTCTGCTACAGGCTCTGGAAATCTGCCGGCGGGTTGGAACGAGAGGGCATCTCTCATCGCTATACCATGATGACCGTCCTCGGCCTGCATCGTCTCGCAGCAACGGGAGAACATATTCCGCTGGACATCCAGGCGATACTTGAAGCGCTGCTTCGAGACACAAGCTGGGTGACTAGTGCGGGAGATCTCGGCTTGCTGTTGTGGACTTGCGCAGTAGTTGCGCCCGACCGTTTGCGGGAAGTGTGTCGAAGTCTTAAAGTGAAGGGTGCGCTCAATCGATACTCGGATGGGCGCGCCGCCTACACGATGGAAGTAGCATGGCTCCTGGCGGGAATTGCGCATTGCGTCTTAGGTGGACACGACGACGAATCGGAAATCATGGAAGAAGGATTGGCCGCGTTTCACCTACTTAAATTGAACTCCGGACCTACTGGCATTTGTGGACACCTCGCGAAAGGCAGAACAATCCAGGGTTTGTTGCGAGGTCGGATAGGGAGCTTCGCTGACCAAGTTTATCCAATCTACGCGTTTTCTATGTTTGCGCTCGCCTGCAAGAACGAAGAGGCCAAGCAAATGGCTCTTCGGACCGCGCGCACCATCTGCCAACTCCAGGGGCCCCATGGAGAATGGTCATGGCACTACGACTCGTCGACCGGCCGGGTTGTGAGTAGGTACCCGGTCTATTCCGTGCATCAACATGCCATGGCGCCGCTGGCACTTTTTGCAGTTGCCGACGTTACTGGGGAAGACTTTAAGGATTCCATCTACAAGGGCTTATCGTGGATCAGCAACAATGAACTGGGGATGGATTTCGTTGACCACTCCAACGATGTGATTTGGCGGAGCATCTACCTTGGGCGCCCTTACGCGTACATCGATTCGGCTTTAAGATCGCTGCGGATAGGAAACGGGTATGCGCCATCCGGGCAACTGAGCGTCAAATACGAGTGCAGGCCATACGAACTCGGCTGGCTGCTCTATGCCTTCGCGGGGCGCTAGCCCGTTAACTGCTGGGGGGTGAGCGTTATCAATGCATGAACACGAACAAATGCTGCGGTTCGGAGGTGGCGGGGAGACCTACGTAACTCCTTTTGCCGTGGTACTGGTTCTGGTTGCGATCGGACTCATATGCGGCCTGCCTCGCAAGTACGTCTTCTTTCCACTTTTGTTTGCCACCTTCCTTATTCCGATGGATCAAGCAGTTGTAATTGGTGGTCTGCACTTCACGATCTTACGAGTTCTGATTGTGGTTGGGTGGGCCCGCGTGTTGGCAGCCGGTTGGCAGAAAACCTATAGGCCTTCTCCGCTAGACCAGGCAATCGTCATTTGGGGAATTTCCGCTGGTATCACTTTTGTTTTGTTGTGGGGAGAGTGGGGAGCCTTCATCAACCGTCTTGGATTCATGTACAGTGCCTTCGGCATTTATTTCCTTTTCCGAGTTCTATTTCAAAGCACCACGGACATCGACCAAGCGGTGATAGTATTTGCAACCATCTGTGCACTACTCGCGGTGGTCATGGTGAATGAGAAACTGACCGGGCGTAACGTGTTCTCGGTGTTTGGCGGTGTTTCAGAATTTACTCCTGTCCGCGAAGGCAGCCTGCGAGCCCAGGGACCATTTCAACATCCCATTCTTGCGGGGACGTTTGGTGCGGTGCTGCTGCCCCTTTTTATCGGACTCTGGTGGGGGCAGAAGAAACGCAAATCGATTGCCCTCCTGGGAATCATTTCCGCTCTAGTCATGGTGGTGGCGTCTTCCTCAAGTACGCCGATCATGGCGGCCATGGCGGGCATTCTAGGCGTTTGTCTTTGGCCGCTTCGTGAATGGATGCGCGTGCTCCGATGGAGCATTGTCATCGTGTTGACCAGTCTTCACATCGTCATGAAGGCGCCAGTCTGGGCCCTGATGGCGCGCGTCGACGTGGTAAACGGATCGTCCGGGTACCACCGCTACGAACTCGTGAATCAGTTTATCCTGCATTTCTCCGACTGGTGGCTGGTCGGGGAAAAGTACACGAGTTCCTGGGGTTATTTCATGCACGATGTCTCAAACCAATACGTCGCTCAGGGAACGGAAGGCGGACTGATTACCTTCGCTTTGTTCCTATGGGTAATCGTTCGTTGTTTCAAGGTTCTTGGCAGAGCGAGAAAATCTCCGTTGACTAACAGCGAGGCCAAGAAGCGGCTGTGGTCGCTCGGATCAGCTCTAGTGGCCTGCCTGGCAGCCTTCTTTGGCACCACCTTTTTTGATCAGACCACCGTCGCTTGGTATGCGTTGCTCGCGATGATCGCTACGAGCGCAATCCTGCCGAGACAAGTGACCCAGGCCGAGCCGCAGAAAGATTTTGCACGCGTTACTGAGATTCTGCCTTCTTATGACAATCTGGTTACCCGGTGGTCACGACAGTAGGCTGCTCGAGACGCAGCCTCCGGCGAAACGACACGAATCATGACTGACATCTCGGTAGTTATCGTCACCTGGAACACCAAGAAGATTGCGTGCGAATGTCTCGAATCGCTCCGCCAGTGCCAGGACACTGTCTCGCTGGAAGTGATCGTCGTGGACAACGCCTCGTCGGACGGCACACTCGAGGCGATTGCTGAACAGTATCCAGAGGTAAGACTGATCCGGAATCAGGCAAATCTTGGGTTTGCCGGCGCCAACAACATCGGTATCCGTCTCAGCAGCGGTAAGTATGTCTGCCTGGTCAATTCGGACGTCATAACACCAAGCGGCTGTCTCGATAACATGTATCGTTACATGGAGCGGGAGCCGGCAATTGGGGTCCTGGGGCCCAAGATGCGACTTGCCAATGGAGGCGTCGGCGATTCTTGCATGCGCTTCCCGACCGTGTGGAATTGGTTTGGGCGCGCCTTGGCCCTGGATACCATCTTCAAACGTTGGGGACTGTTTGGGGGGTTCCTCATGACCGACTTTCGCTACGACAAGATTCAGGTTGTGGATGCCCTTACTGGTTGGTTCTGGATGGTGCGCCGTCAGGCTTTGGACCAGGCTGGACTGCTCGATGAGCGTTTCTTCATGTATGGAGAAGACATTGAGTGGTGCAAGCGCTTCCACGAAGCGGGCTGGGAGGTCGTTTTTTATCCCGAGGCCGAGGCGACCCACTATTGCGGAGCCAGCGCGTCGAACGCACCCATCCGGTTCTATGTCGAGATGCAGCGAGCGAACATGCAGTACGTAGCGATGTACCACGCTTGGTCTGGGCGGATAGGGTTTTGGCTGGCCAGCGGGCTGCACGAGATTCTTAGAATTGCGGCTTTCGGTCTTGTCTATTTCTTCAGGCCTTCGGAGCGGGCTTCCGCCGCCTACAAAGTGAGACGAAGCGTTGCCTGTCTCCGGTGGCTAGTGGGACTTCGCCGACCATATCGGCCACGTGGAGTCTCCGATCAGCAACCTCAGTGTTCTTGATGGCCGTTCGAAAGCAAGAATCCGTGACTGGAGACGTAAGCACCAAGGTTGTTCGGAGTTTCGCGGAAATAGAGGCAATACGTCAGGTCTGGACGACTTGGCGGGGTGATCGCGATTCCGACATTGAAGTCTTCCTCAGCATATGTCGAGGCAACCCAAGTGTTCTTCGTCCCCATGTTGTCGTAGCCTGTCGAAGCGGCAGACCGGAAGCTCTGCTAATCGGAAGAATTGTGCAGCAACAAGTTGCGTTTGGAGGTGGATATCGTCTTCCCGTAAATCCGCCCGCGCGTGTGTTGGTGTTTCCATACGGCGCGTTTCGCGGAGATCCAAGTCATGAGAATACCGAAGCTGTGATCAGCGATGTCGTTGAAGCCTTGGGCCGTGGCGAAGCAGATTGTGCTGTGTTCGACTTCCTTGGAGTGGAATCGTCATTGTTTTCCGCAGCAAAGCGCCTTCCCGGCTATTTGACGCGCGATCATTATTCGCTAATCCAGCCGCATTGGTCTATGACGCTACCGAGGAGCGTCGAACAACTGTACACAAGCTTCTCCGGTAGCCACCGATATGAGTTGCGAAAGAAGGCCAAGAAATTCGTTGCCGACTTTCGCGGCGAGGTGCGAGTAGAGCAGTTCTGTGACGTGTCCGATCTAGAGCGAATAGTTGAAGCAGCCGAGGCGGTAGCAAACAAAACGTATCAAAGAGGACTGGGTGTAGGTTTTGCAAATACTGATGCGGTTCGTGAATTCTTGAGAGCGCAAGCTGCAAATGGATGGCTTCGAGCGTACATACTCTACGTGGCAAATGCGCCCTGTGCGTTTTGGATAGGAGCTGTATACCAGCAAAGGTTCTACAGCGATTTTTTGGGTTTCGACCCGGAGTACTCAAGATACTCACCTGGAACGTATCTTCTGGTGAAGATGCTTGAGGAGTTTTGTGTCGGTGATGTGGAAGAGGTGGATTTCGGCGTGGGCGACGGAGTCTACAAAGAGCGCTTCGGCAATCGTTGTCGTACAGAAGCGACAGTGTATGTATTTGCTCCGAGTTTGAAGGGTTTCACCCTGAGCATGTTGAAAACACTGAATGCTGCGACCAGTGAGCCTGCCAAGAAATTCTTGGCACGAACCAATCTGCTTGCCAGAGCGAAGAAAATCTGGCGTGCTCGGGCGCTGGAGAGACAGAGAGCAACGCAATGAGGATGGGTCTAGACGGGAACGGTCTTGAAGTACGGGCA
>Ga0207146_10163_pt1 | contig 18709 bp, 18 predicted proteins | sample Alteio_BWMinHeat_36_FD_153539 | JGI IMG/M metagenome (GOLD analysis project Ga0207146, IMG submission 153539) | Enriched cells from forest soil in Barre Woods Harvard Forest LTER site, Petersham, Massachusetts, United States -... | ecosystem: Environmental > Terrestrial > Soil > Temperate forest >...
AATACCAAAGAAAATAATCCCGCCATTGTGATGGAGTTTTCCGTCGAGGAACCCGGGGTCCACGCGAGTTCCGAGTTCGCCGATGGTTACGATGCGAAGCCCGTTCTTGGCCACGGACAGCGGAATTACCGCCGCAATGAGCAGGATCTTCCTCCACCATGAGCGGAGGAACAGATGAGCTAAAACCATCGTCGTGACGATCAGCATCAGGCTGGAGCGAATACTGCTGCACTCCCGCGCCACTTCGATATCCAGTCCCGGAATTGACAACATGAATCCGTCCTGCGTCGTTGGAGTTCCAACGAGCCGAAACATGATTCGCGCCGCCAACGCGGACTGGTGTTGCAGGAATTCGACAGTCCGGTTCAGAGCAAGCGCGGGAATGGGGACCATCAAGAACAAAAAGCACAGAGGAAACAGAAACGAGCGAAAAGTTTTCATTCCAAAACTCAGCAGAACACTCGCAATCCACCAGATCACAAGAGCCAACATATCCAGCGAGAGCCGGACGTCGTCGGGCGTGGCGCCCATCCCCCATCGCGCGTAGCCACCAATCAGCAACGCCAGAGCCAGCAGAATCACACCGAGACGAGGGCTCGGCTGCGTATCGATCCGGAGTGCAGGCGAATCCGTTTGCTTCGAATCCACGTATTTCCAGTCCGTGTAAATGAGCGCGGCACTTAACGGGAGAATCAGAGTGATGTGAGTGTAGGCATCATTCGTCAACGCGAGCCCCAACGTCGTGACCAGAGGATGCCACCAGAACAAGATCGACAGCGCGCACAAGAAGGCGAAGGCCGGAAGTTGAGTTTGTGCCGTCATGTTCGTGATTTTGCGTTCTAGATTCAATTTAACAGACTGCCGTAAGTGTGACCAGAAGTCACTATGACGTCTTGCCCCTTGCCGGTTAATCGATATGAAGCGGCCAAACACTACACTTGACGAACCATAGGATGCGGCATGAGCGCGCTCAGCAAGCGACCTGCTGCCCGCGCGCGCGGATTCTGTCGGGTTTGCACTCACGGCTTGGCCTCCTTCGTTCGCACTTCCTGCTCCAGGCGCTCCAACCGCTTTTGCAGGTCCGTAGTCTCGAAGGCTTCCAAAAGAACGCGGGCCATGTAGGTCAGCGCCGTCGCGGTCCTCGGCTCCAACTTCTTCGCGCGCACATCGGCCATAGCCTGGCCTAGCAGGTTCTTAACGTCTTCCGGTGTTGACGGCGGGGTGATGTTGATTGGCTCAGTATCCACGCAATTGCTGACTTCCTGGCGGGCGCCCACCCGGACAATGGCGACCCAGAAATTCTGCTCAACTCGATCTCACGCTACTACAAGTTCTTGCCTGGCGAACAGCAGCAGGTTTTCCTCGAAAACCTGCGTGAAAAGGCGTCCTGAGAATGTTTCGCCCTAAAGCCGTTCCCTCGCGGCTGGACCTCTTGTCGTACAAAAGCCTGCGCCTGCAGATCTTGGGTCGCGACGGGTGGCGGTGTCAATTGTGTGGCGCGATGTCGAATCTTGAGGTGCACCACACGGAATTCCGCAGCCATTCAGGACGCGACGCTGAAGAGAACTTGATCACGCTGTGTGCTGCATGTCACGCCAGAGTGCATCGCCGCTAAAGGCCATAAAGTCAAACCAACCATGTTTGTAGGGCGTGGCGCAGATGGCAAAGCAGGATCAGTTCCAGGCATCAGTTGTCCAGGCGAGAGGCAGCGGCCTCGACGACCACCGTCGCGCAGTAGCCATCGACGACGCTGAGGTCCGCCAGAAACCACTGTTTGCCGGCTTCCCTGTTCCCTTTGATGTCTTCGAGTTCAGGATCGGGGTGTGTGGTGACGGAAAAGTCCGACAGCGGAAAAGAAAGCCCGTCACCGGTGGCTTTCAGGAAAGCTTCCTTACGTGTTCAGCAGGCATGGAAACCGCGCACGCGGAGACGATACGGCAACTCACGAAGCCCGCGAAAGGAGAGAGAATTTATTTTCCTGTCTGTTTGGGGTGACTCTCAAGTCCCTGTACTCGTCCAGTAGATGGGTGACACTTTCATTCCTTTCGTTGAGATGAGGTTTGGCGGAGGAACTGGAGAGGGGTTAAGTAGCCGTGAGCTTGATGAGGGCGGACGGTATTGTAGATTTTTTCCCAGTGGCGGAGTTCGCGGTTGAGTTTTTTCATCTCCAGCGAGCAGGGCGTGACCTGGTAGAACTCGGTGTGGGTGCGATTGGCGCGTTCGACGGCGCCGTTGAGTTTGGGAGAACGTGGCGGCAAGACGAAGAGGTGGAGGCCGCGCTGCTGGCAGGCCTGTTCGAACTCGGCGGCGAACTCCGAGCCGCCATCGACTTGGAGGGCACGGATAGAAAACGGCATACGGTGCTGCAAAGTGTCGAGGAACTGGGTGGCAGTTTGAGCGGTGGCGCGAGCGTGCGCTTACCTCTCGCGCTCCGAGCTCAGGACACGCTATTGTTGGCCAATCTGATGGAGGGCGGTGACCTCCCCCTGTTCGTTCCCACTGCAATCGTTGAGCATGGCATCCCGTTGTCTTTGATAGGCTGCATCCGGAAAGACATTCGGTCAGTTTATTTGGAAGGAAGGACGTACGACATCATCGCCTCGAAGGGAGTGAGAATTCGCGTGACTCATCGGGAACGTCTGAAATTGTTATTGTCAATGTGGAAGACTTCCGGCCAGAAGTCGATCGGAAGATCAGCTTGGTTTGTGCTTGTTGGCAGTCAGGCGTTTCAGCGGATGCTCTCATTTAGTTGCCAATTCCTGCGCGTTGGGACTGCCCATCGGGTGTAGTTCTTCCTGCCGCGGACGGTCGGTTCTCCTGGTTGTAATGCTTCTTCCAGACGCCTGACGTGACTTCAGCCTCTGATACTCAGTTTCTTGTATAATTGTGTAAGATTCTCGACGGTCGCGCCTTGCCCGGCCGTCTCCTCCCCTTACTTCATTCTTGTCAGTCGTCGCGTCGGAATCGTCGTTCGAGCTTAGGGAGGGAGCGACCCATTGAAAGCAGGCATGCGAGGAATAGGCACCCTACTGACGTGCCTCTCGGTCGGAACCATGGTGGCTTGTTCGCACCCCGTATCCAAAGGCTCGAACTCCTGGGATCCGAAAGCCGCCGCGGCTTACCTTGACAACAGGGCAGGGTGGTGGATGGAATGGACAGGTTCGGCTCGTGATCATGGCACTGTTTGCATATCTTGTCACACAGCTTTGCCCTACACTCTCGCGCGGCCTGCTCTGCGCCGCGCACTCGCCGAGCAAGGTCCGTCAGTTAATGAACGCAAACTGATCGATAACGTCATAAAGCGAGTACGGCTTGGGGGAAATGTTGGGCCGTACTATAGCGACGAGGGATACAACCACAAGGCCGCCGAGTCTCGCGGAACGGAGGCGGTTCTCAACGCGCTGATCCTTGCCAGCTACGACTCCCGGAACGGGCAGCTTAGTAACGACACGCGGGCCGCGTTCGCCAACATGTGGGCTTTACAGCGAACGGGCGGAGATAAGAAAGGAGCATGGTTATGGCTTCAATTCGATTTGGAGCCTTGGGAAGCAAACGATTCTGCTTATTATGGCGCGACCCTGGCTGCCATCGCAGTGGGGACGGCTCCCGAGAATTATCGTTCGAGCGAAGAAATCCAGAACAATCTTTCGCTCTTGCGCGAATATCTGGACCGGGAGAGCTCCGCACAATCCACAATCAATCGTGTCTTCCTTCTCTGGGCGTCCGCCAAATTGCCAGGACTTCTCACGCCACCACGACAACAAGCGATCATTCATGAAATCCTGAGTAAGCAACAGGCAGATGGCGGCTGGAGATTGGCTTCAATCGCGTGGAAGTGGAACGGGTGGAGTCTTGGGTCACTTCTCAACATGTGGCTCAGAGCAGATGGAACCCCTCTGGAAGGAAAGAGTGACGGGGTCGCTACTAGTCTCATCACGCTTGCTCTGCAAGAGGCGGGCGTAGCCCGTGACAACGTCCAGCTTAAGCGTGGACTCTCCTGGCTTATGAGGAATCAGAATACGACCGAAGGCTTCTGGCCCGCTTCCTCTGTGAACAAGCGGAGGAGTCCATCTTCCAACATCGGGCGCTTCATGAACGACGCGGCCACCGGTTATGCGGTGCTCGCACTAACGGAGAGCCAACGCGCGACGAGCCTGGTGGCGTCGGTGCCCAAACAGGAACCATGAAGGACTGCCGCCAATTCTACATTGATGGGAAGTGGGTCGATCCGACTCAAGTCCACGACTTTACCGTCATCAACCCCGCCAACGAGCAGCCCATAGCGACGATCTCGCTCGGCCTAGCCGCAGATGTTGATCGTGCTGTGGCCGCAGCCAAACGCGCCTTCGAATCGTATTCGGAAACCAGTCTGGATGAGCGCTTGGGGCTTCTGCACCGTGTCATCGATGTTTATCAATCAAAGATGGAAGATATGGCCGAGACCATTTCACAGGAGATGGGTGCCCCCCGCTCATTATCCCGAAGAGCCCAGGCTCCTGCCGGACTCGCACACTTATTAGAAATCGTGAGGGTATTGGGGTGCTTTGAGTTCGAAAAGCTCAAAGGTTCGACCCTAATGCGAAAAGAGCCAATTGGAGTGTGTGGACTCATCACCCCATGGAACTGGCCCATGAACCAGATTGTCTGCAAGGTAGCGCCTGCGCTCGCGGCAGGGTGCACCATGGTTCTCAAGCCCAGTGAAAAGGCCCCTCTCTCCGCTTATTTATTTGCGAAGATCCTGCATGAAGCTGCCGTCCCACCTGGTGTTTTCAACATGGTGAATGGCGATGGTCCTTCTGTTGGCGCCGCGATTTCGTCACATCCTGACGTGGCCATGGTCTCCTTCACCGGGTCGACGCGAGCCGGTGTCGCAGTGGCCGCGGCCGCAGCACCCACCGTGAAGCGGGTTACGCAGGAACTCGGCGGCAAATCGGCCAACATCATTCTGGATGACGCCGACGTCGAGAATACAGTCAAGCAGGGTGTGCAAGAATGCTTCCGTAACACCGGGCAGTCCTGCAATGCTCCTACCAGGATGCTCGTCCCTAGGTCCAGGATGGCTGAGGCGGTGGTGGCGGCAAAGCTGGCCGCCGAGGCTACCAAGACTGGTGATCCATTCACAGAAGGGACCGGCATCGGACCGCTGGCGAGCAAGTCCCAATTCGACAAGGTGCAGCGTCTTATCAACAAGGGCGTCGAAGAAGGCGCAAAGTTGGTCACCGGAGGGCCCGGCCGGCCGGGTGGCCTTACGAAAGGCTACTTCGTGAAGCCGACCGTGTTCGCAGATGTCCGCAATGACATGACCGTCGCGCGCGAGGAGATCTTCGGGCCCGTTCTATGCATTATCCCTTATGAAAACGAAGACGAGGCGGTCAGAATAGCGAACGATACTCCCTATGGGTTGTCGGGCTTTGTAACATCGGGAGACAGGGAGCGGGCGGGCCGGGTAGCTAAGCGCATTCGATCGGGTAACGTCCACATTAATGGAGCCCGGGTCGACTTCGGCGGTTGCTTTGGAGGCTACAAACAGTCGGGCAATGGTAGAGAATGGAGCGAGGCTGGGCTCGAAGAATTCCTTGAATTGAAGGCCATCTTCGGTTACACGGCGCCGGAGAAATGATCACGAAGCCCAGTGCCTGATTTGTTCGCTCGGATGGATCATTCAAGCGAGGTTACGCGGCTAGCCTTGAAGAAAGGCATTTTTCACATGGGAGTGAGGTTCGGTGGACGGTGGCTCAAACGAAGAATATAAGCATGCTTTTTTACATTAGCTTGCGAGAACTCCACAGTGGCCCAACGATTGCAAAAATTAGGCGTGAGCGGCCTCCAGTCGAGGCCTGCCGGGTAATCCCGGACCGAAGGATAGACTACAGATGGCGGAACAATCAAGAAGAGGAGTAAGAGCGATCACCAGGAAGCAGTCGTGATGGCGGAACCTGTGACCGATACATCGAGAAACCAGATAGCCGTTTTAGCGGATGATACCGCCGCACGGCTCGCTCACATTTGGCAGAAGTTCTTGGGTGTCGAGTCAATCGGCCACGACCAAAATTACTTTGATCTCGGTGGAGACTCTTCTCTCGCGGTGCAAATGTTCGCGGAAATCGAAAAGACATTCGGTGTCAAATTGCCGCTTGCTACCCTTTACGATGCTCCAACAATCGAGGAGCTTGCTCATATTGTTCGTGGAGAAGCGTCGGCATCAGGATGGTCACCGCTCGTAGCTATCCAGCCGATGGGTGCCCGTCCGCCGATCTTCTGCATGCATCCGCACGGCGGAAACGTTCTGGTATATCGCGATCTGTCAAGACACTTGGGACCCGACCAGCCGTTCTACGGCTTGCAGTGCCAAGGCTTGGACGGCGATCTGCGGCCGCTCAAAACGATACAGGCTATGGCTACCCTCTATGTCAAAGAAATACAAAAGGTGCAGCCGCACGGACCGTATTTTCTCGGCGGCTACTGCATGGGGGGAACGATTGCTTTCGAAGTTGCTCAGCAGCTCCATGCCAAAGGAGAGGAAACGGCGCTATTGACCCTGTTTGACACGATCGAGTGTTCTAGTTTCCAACTACCGTCATTCTGGGCTCAGAGCTACTACAACGGTCAGCGTTTGCTGTTCCACGTGGCAAATTTTTTATCCCTTGATTCGGAGGGTAGGAACAGGTTTCTTCGAGACAAGATGCGGACACTTCGCAGTCGAGCGACCGTTTGGGGCGGCACTCTGCTCTGGAGGATCCGCAGGAACTCAAGCGGCGATAGGTCGGAGTCGTGGGTACTGGGGCAAATCTGGCAAGCGAATTTCCAGGCTTGCTTGGACTACGTGCCACAACCCTATTCCGGAACGTTCACGGAGTTCCGTCCCGCGAGGCAATATCGAATGTTTACCGGGCCGGATATGAAATGGGATCGGTTTGCAAGGGGCAAACAGGAGGTAGTCGTTCTTCCCGTCAATGCGCCTGCGATGTTGATTGAACCATTTGTCAAGGACCTAGCAATCGAGGTGAGAAGACGAATGGACACCGTAATGAAAACGCCCGCAACGAGCCAATCTCAAGAATCGCTTGCTAAGAGCTTGTAATCGAGGAGGAGTCAATTGTCACTGGGCGAAACTTGGTCTAAGACTTGGACATTCTTCAAGGGGGACTGGCACGAAGGCAACATCGGAATTATGGGGCCGCGTACCCACGCTGCATGGCTTTGCTCGCTAGTATTCGATGGAGCACGAGCGTTTGAGGGTGTCACTCCTGATCTTGAGCTTCATTGTGCTCGGGTGAATGACTCCGCCAAGAAGCTGTACCTTAAACCGATGGTCTCGGCCGAGACATGGGTTTGTCTCGCTCGCGAGGGAATCTCCCGGTTTGACAAGGACGCCGCCCTATATATTAGACCGATGTATTGGGCAGAGAAAGAAGGACCGTGGGTGCAGGCCCATGATCCGGAATCGACGCAATCGTGCCTTTGCATCTACGAAGCTCCGATGCGCACGCCAAAGGGCTTCTCCGTCACATTGTCTCCGTTTCGACGACCAACCATTGAGACCATGCCCGTGGACGCCAAGGCCGGATGCCTTTATCCCAACAATTCCCGTTCGCTATTCGAAGCGCAGGCCAGGGGCTTCGACAACGCGATCGTCTGCGACATGCTGGGCAATGTGGCCGAGCTCGCCACTTCGAACATCTTCATGGCGAAGGACGGGGTGGTCTTTACGCCGGCCGCAAACGGCACATTTCTCGCCGGCATCACCCGCCAACGAGTAATCGGACTGCTGCGCCAAAGCGGCGTGACCGTGATTGAGAAAACTCTTAACTACGCAGACTTTGAAACGGCGGACGAGATCTTCGCGACGGGGAACTATTCCAAAGTCGTCCCGGCAACCCGGATCGGCAATCGCACACTCCAATTCGGTCCCCTTTATACCAAGGCCCGAGAACAGTACTGGGCGTTCGCGCATTCATGACTAGTGGCCCCCCTCCCACGATGATTAGCGTGCTGACTCCGATCTGGGAGCGTGTGCTGCGAAAATCACCCATCGGTGTCAATGAGAGTTTTTTTGATCTCGGAGGCGATTCTTCGCTGGCGGAAAAACTGTTCGCCCGGATCAGGGAAGTGTGTGGTCGAGAGCTACCCGTCGAATCGATTTGCCGCGCCCCCACCATCGGGGCGCTCGCAACGTGCTTCGATCGGCCGATCAAAGCGCCGCTATCGCCGCTCGTACCATTGAACGGCGGCACCGAACAGCCACCGGTTTTCATCGCCCATGGACTGGATGGTGGCGTAGTCAAGTTCTTCCCGCTCGTAAGGCATATCCCGTCACCGCATCCTATTTACGGAATTCAGGCCAAGGGTTTCCATTGTGAGCAGGTGTTGAATCGCATCGAAGATATGGTTCCACCATATCTCGATGCGATACAGAAGGTGCAGCAATACGGTCCGTATCTCTTGATTGGCTATTCATTTGGCGGCCTGGTAATGCTCGAGATAGCACAACGTTTGTTGGCAACCGGGGAAAAGGTCGCACTACTCGCAATGCTGGACTCATACCCGCACCTGCGCCATTTATCACCGGCCGAACGTGCGCGGGTCATAGCCCTGCGGGTCAAAGGACATCTATCCGAGATTACGCAATCTTCACCTCGGGACGCACTGTCGTATGTAATTCGTCGCTGGCAGCATCGGTCTCGGTCTTCCAAAGCCCAGGGGGACAGCAAACCCCCTTCTCCGATGGACATGTCACCGACGTTACTGGCACAATTCGTTGAGGGACAAACTGATTTAGCTTTGAGCCGATACCGACCGAAGTTTTATCCGGGCAAAATCACATTCCTGCAGAGCGAGACCGAGTCCTACTTCCCCGTCAACCCTCGCGCAGTCTGGGCCCACTTGGCCTCCGAGTTTGAGTGTGAGACGGTACCCGGTGATCATCAAGGCATGCTCACAACGCACTTTGACAGACTGGGGGCTGTGCTCTCTCGTTATTTGAGAGAAGCTTCGTCGGAATAATGGGCTGGGTTCGAAAACTGACCTGGGGGACATGGCTTCCGGGATAGCGACCGCATCAGCTATCACAAGCCATCAGGAGACAGAACCTTGGGAAATTATCTACTTCAAACTGTACCGGAGCCAAACCCCGGTCATTGAGCAGGCATTCGAAACGGCGGCTCTGATGTTGGACAGCGACAGATCCCGGGCTACTGTCTGCAAACACCTAACCTCATCGACCGTTGGGTATACTCATTGCTTCACCAGAGTCGACAGCCGAAAGAACGCTCGTATCAAACTATGGAAGCTTCGCGATGAACGGCGCTGAGAGCCTGGTCCGAACCCTCGTGGCCGGTGGCGTCGAAACCTGCTTCTCGAACCCCGGCACCTCGGAAATGCATATTGTCGCTGCGCTTGACCAGATCACGGAAATCCGGTGCGTTCTCGGTCTCTTTGAAGGTGTCGTCACCGGGGCTGCTGACGGATACGCGCGCATGGCGGAGAACCCGGCATGCACTCTCCTTCATCTCGGGCCCGGTTTCGGTAACGGCCTCGCCAATCTGCACAATGCAAACCGGGCCCAGGTGCCGATCATCAACATGGTCGGGCAACATGCAACTGACCACCTGCACTATGACACACCTCTCACATCGGACGTAGAAGCCATCGCGAGGCCTTACTCCAGATGGTTGCGTACAGCGCGATCCTCTTCCGAAGTCGGTCGCGACGCTGCAGAAGCCATAATCGCCGCGCGTACGGCGCCGGGCCAGATTGCTACGCTGATCGTACCTGCCGATGTCGCCTGGAGCGATGGCGGTTCGACCGCAGCCATCCCCGCGTTGACTAAGCCTTCCCTCTCGCGCGCGGAGGCCGTCGAGCGTGCTGCGGTAATGCTCAAGTCAGGCTTGCAAACCGCGATCCTGATGGCGGGAAATGCGCTGTACGGCAGAGGGCTCGTTATGGCTGGGCGCATTGCAGCGGCCACCGATGCGAAGCTGCTTGCTCCCTACCCTATCGCTCGCCTGCAACGCGGCGCGGGGATTCCTCGGGTTGATCGCGTCCAGTATGTCCTTGAACAAGGGATTGAGCAGTTTAAAGAATTTCGCCAGGTGATTCTGGTGGGCACCAGGCCTCCGGTCGCGTACTTCGCCTATCCCGGAAAAAACAGCGTATTCACTTCGCCGGAATGCGCAATCCACACGCTGGCGAGCCCCGGCGAAGATTACGTTGGCGCTCTCGACGCGCTGTCAGGAGCGTTGTCGGTGCGCGGCGAAGACTTAACCGCTGAAAAAGCCGGACGACCGCCGATGCCAAGCGGCGAAATCACGCTGCCTGGGCTCGCGGCGGCAGTTGGCGCTCTCCTGCCCGAAAACACCATCGTAGTCGATGAATCCATGACATCGGGCCGCGGGCTGATGGCCGCGACCAAAGGAACTCCGCACGACTGGTTGGGTAACACCGGTGGCTCTATTGGAATTGCATTACCACTGGCGGTGGGCGCAGCAGTGGCCTGCCCTGATCGCCGAGTATTGTGCCTGACTGCCGACGGCAGCGGCATGTACACACTTCAAGCTCTGTGGACGATGGCGCGGGAGGGTCTCAACGTCACGAGCGTAGTCTTCGCCAACCGCGACTATGCTGTCCTCAAACGTGAGTTTTCATATTTGGGCGCGGGCAGCCCTGGAGCTCGCGCTGCCGCTATGTTCGAGATCGGACGTCCCGACCTCGATTGGACGCTCTTGGCAAAAGGAATGGGAGTGCCCGGCACCCGAGTTAATTCGCTGGATGCATTCGGGAAGGCGCTGCGGGCGGGGTTTGAGGCTGAAGGACCGACGCTGATTGAGGTGCCCTTATGAGCCGGGTGGCTCGGCACCGTTAGCGGGTTTGGGCGAGTGGGGCCAGCTTGGAGAGCTCACGCTTGATGACTTTTCCGGTCGGAGTCAGTGGCATTGAAGAAACCAGCAGAATCTGCGACGGACGCTTGTAGGGAGCGAGATGTTGCGCGGCATGTTGCGCCAAATCGGACTCCGTGGTTGACGAAGACGGCGCGAGTTGCACGTAAGCAACAACTTCCTCGCCGCCTTGCGTGCCCTCGACCGTCCGTCCAATAACCGCAGAACGCACCACTGCGGGATGCGAGTTCAGCACTGCCTCGACTTCCGCCGGGTAGACATTCTCCCCGAAGCGAATTATCAATTCCTTGGTTCGCCCGACAATGAAAAGATAGCCGTCTTCGAGACGCGCCAGGTCGCGGGTGTTGAACCATCCCTCCGGATTGATAGCCAAAGCTGTTTCCTCGGGGGCGCGATAATAGCCCTTCATGATGTTCGGGCCGCGAACCCACAACTCGCCGACCTCGCCATCCGGCACCGGTCTATGTTCGGGTCCGACCAACTGAACCTCCACTCCCGGGAGAATTTTCCCCACCGAGGTATCGGTCCGGCGCTCTCCTACCACCGCCTGCGAAATGTTGGGAGAGCACTCCGTGACGCCGTATCCGTTGTGGAGCGCCATACCAAACAGACTCTCTACCTGAGCTTTGAGCGCGGGCAGAAGTGGTGCACCCGAAGATGAAATGATGCGAAGGCTGGAAAACTTAAGCGACTTCAATCCTTTCAGCTTCGCGTAATCGGCCAAGAGAGAGAACATTGAGGGCGCGCCCAGCACGACCGTCAAATGCTCTTTCTCCAGCGTAGCCAGAGCTGCTACGGGATCGAAACGCGGCGACAAATACAATGTCGCACCACTCAGCAACGAACCCAGAAGAACGATAGAAAGACCGACGGCGTGCGACATCGGCAAGACGCCATATAGACGATCATCCGTATTCAGAGACCGGATCTTCGCCGACACCGCTGCAACGAAAAGCAGGTTCCGGTGAGTCAGCATAACGCCCTTGGGAAGCCCTGTCGTGCCCGACGTATAAATCAACGCAGCAACGCGTTGAGCCGCCTCAGTGTCGATTGGTTCCGGTTCGACTTCTTCGTTTAGTGGCCCAATGGCGATCGGACCCAGCTCCGCAGCTTCCTGGATGGCAGCGCCGTGCCGCTTGGCGTGCTCTCGAGCTTGCGCCGACACATTCGTGGTGTAGATCACCCGACGGGCGCCACAGTGATCCCGTATTTTATCAACTTCGCGCGCGGAGAGACGTGCATTGACCAAAACCGGCCACGCATCGAGACCGGCCAGAGCCAACAGAATAGCGACGAATGCCCGGCAGTTCTCGCACACGATCATTACCCGATCGCCTGGGCGCACACCTGAGTTGAGGAGCCAGACCTGAGTCTTGGCGACTGCCTCAGAGAGCTGCCGATAGGTCCAAGTGCCAGTGCCCTCTACTAGGACAGGGTGATCAGGAGCGGACTCCGCCCATGGCGTGATGGCATCGCTAATCCGCGCAGCAGGGTTCATGAGAAAAATAAATGTTGTTCGGGCTCCGCAGTGGGCGGCTGCTACCAAGAAACGTCCTAAGCTGCGATCCCTTTGTCTCCAGTGCCTACTTTTTTCTGGGCAGCGTCGGCATACTTCCGCACCCGATCCATCGGTTCTGCGACGCTCGGTGAGCGGGCGATGATCCAGATGATCGATCGATTGACGACTGACAGTGGGAAAGGCAGCGGGCGCTCCACGTCGACGAACAACACGACGCGCTGGGAATCGCTCTCGTTCCACACTTCGTGCGGATGGCTGTCGTCGAAAATCATGCTCTTCCCTTCTTTCCAGCACTGCACGTCTTTCCCAACCCTGATTCTCGAGCTTCCTACCGGTCCTGGGACAATCAATCCGAGGTGATAGCGAAGTACACCCTTCCACAATCCGCGGTGCTCCGGGATGTGCTTTTTCGGCGCCAGAATCGAGAACATGGCTGACTTCATACCAGGAATCGTTTGCAAGATGCGCACTGTTTCGGGACATCGTGCACAATTTTCCTCGGCTTTTTTGCCGAAGGCATAGAGCCAAAACGTCTTCCACTGATCACCTTCTGTCAGGAGCTTTTGTGCATCGGAGATATCCTGAAAATTCGGAATCTCTTCACGGCGGGTCAGAAGCGCCTCCAGCTCTTTGCGAACTACTCCCCATTCGGCCTCGACCGAGGCGGCCCACGGAAACGACTCAGGGTCGAAAAATGTCTTGCTTCTCTCCGGAAAAAACATCGCCTGTTCTATAAGTCGTTGTGCGATCTTTAACATGTTTTGTACTCCTCGCTCTGGAATGTAAATGATCTCCGTAAGTACAACCTTAGACCGAAACGTGAAAAGCTGACCGTAGCCGAGGGAAGGTTCGTCAACCGCTCAGCGACGTTATCGCGGTTGACTTCTGGCATGACAGGAGCGTAACGGTGTGAAGGTTCCGCAACAGCAAATGACTCTAGGCGATTTCGCGTTCCTTTTCTTCCGCCGCGGCCTTCACCCGTCGCAGCCAAATCTCGCGCCAGTAGGAGAATTCACCGCGCGGACACCCGCCCAGGGCGTAGATGCACCCGCACTGCGCTCCTTCCAGATATACAGTGTTGCGGAGTTCCCGCATCTCCCCCGTGCCATCGACGATGATCTTCTCGATCTTTCTCTCTACCCGATGCTTCTGACCACATAACACCCGCATATCTGGCGTAAAGTACAAGCCGCGGTTATACCCGGTCTCATTCACCGTCTCGTTGATGGCACCCATTGATTTCACTTCGACCCATTCCCCCGATTTCAGATTCAGGCTTTCCGCTGGAGTAGACTTGTTTTTGCCATGCGCGTACTCACCCAATAGCTTCCGTCGTAATCTCCAGAACAGCCAACTCCCGACGCGCTGTGCCATTTCCAGAAGACTGTAGTTACCCGCGCGCACTTCGTCGAAGCATTTTTCAAAGCGTTCCCGCTTTGACAACGGATTAGTCGCTTTCAATATTTCGCTGGCCTGGCAAAAGTAAGTCCTGGGGCCGGAAGAAGTCTTGAGGCGAGCCCGCAGTCGTTGAGTGCTCTCCGAGTCGATCGTTGACTGGACAACGACATCTTCAACCTTCCGGAGCCACGCTTCGCGCCAGAAAATCATGCAAGCTTTCTGACAGCCATTATGTGCGCCACCAGAACAACGCAATCCATCCAACAGAACAACATCTTCCTTCCCGAATTTCCGCATCCCTGAACTCGTTCCGTAGTAGCAGGTTTTCAAGACCCGCTTGGAAATCCGGAATTTGCGGCCGCAAAACTCAACCATCTCCGGCATGAACGGAAGGTAGTCCAATGTTCCATCGGTGTCGAGTGTCTTTAGGATTTCGTCCGGAGCCTTCACTTCCACAACGTCGCCAGGACGAAGCTTTGCAATCGTAAGGGTCATATAGGATCTTGTGGACCGTTAGTCTCGAAACGCAAGTGGCTAGGTTCTACTTACTCGACTCGGTGGTTCACTGAAAACTGCACGATCTGCGAACACTAACGACGGTCTACCAGTAAGGCCCACCATCTGGAGCATCCGCTTCCAAGTCTTCACGACTAAACCGAGAGGCCGCCACATGGGTTCCCGGAGGACAGCAACCTTGCGGAACGGACCTGGAACACGCCACTCGCAGATACTGCCAGCAGGAAAAAAACCCAGATCACCCGGACCGAACCGAAGTTCTTCTCCGTTCTCCTTGATTAAAAAAGCCTCGCCCCAGATAACGATAACTGACTCATCCTTCTCGTAATGCCACTTGAAGTGGCCCTCGGTGCATTCCCAGACGATAATCTGCGACATGCGATCATGGCTTCCTGCCACTTCTTTGTTCCAAGCCTTTGGAGTCCCGCTGAAGATCCACCCGGCTGGAATTCCAGAAGGTTCGAGATCCAGGCTGGCTGGGGCAATCCTTAAGATCGCCTTGGACATATTGCTAAGGACGGTGGTCAATGGACGTCTCCCTGTTGACAACGATCAGATTTGCAAAAAGGCAGTTAGGCTTCCGTTACTGAAGTGCGGAGCATTTTCGCCGACTCCACACGTAGGGATCAACCATGGCCGGAAATGCCGACGCATCCGCTTTTTTCATCGCCACATACCGCAGCCAGTTCCGATAAATGCTCACGGCGGCGGAGAGCCACGTTTTCTGCAAACTTCCGACCAAGGCAGCTTCAGGAAATCCTTCCATAAGCTCTTCGCGGCGATCGGACAGGCCAAGTTCTCGAAAATCGGCCGCAAGTTTCACGGCCGCTGCATCGAAATAGCCCTTTGGCATGGGGGGATAGGTCTCTCGTTCCCGTTTTAGAAATCTTCTAATATCTCTCCGGTACTCTTTCAGCAGAGTCTGGGCATCATACTCCGGATGGCCTTGGAAATGTACGAACAGGCTCCGCTGCTTCTGCTTCACGAACGAGTCCACGCCACCCTCGACCGAGTGAGTTAGCACGAGATAGCCGCATGCCGTCAGTGCATCCGCCTGCACTTCGTTCCATCGAGAATGCGGAAAATGTACCAGGTCCCCGGTACCGCTGGTCAGTTCGTGATTGCCGGCCTTGGTGAAGGCAAAGACACCGCACTGCTTGTCACTCAGCGGATGACGTTTGATGCCATCGCTGTGAAGAACGCTGGCATGTGCCGCAAGACAGGATAGTACAGTAGAAACCGTGTTGCATTCGGCCCAATCGAACACATTCGCCAGGGCGCCCCAGTAGGGTTCATCCCGCAGGTTGGACTGGCGCGGCTCGGTTCCGGTCATGATCATACCGTCAAACTGTTGGTCGAATAAATCGTCCGTACTGAAGTAGAATCGGCTCAGATGCTCTTGTCCCCGTTCGCCGCGCGGAACTCCGGACAATGTGTACAGTTTGACGCGCAATGGAACGTCGCTGGCAGCGGCCTCAAGCAGTTCGAAGAACTGCATCTCAGTGTCTTCCAGCGCGGCGTCGGGCATGTTGTTGACGAATGCAATTCTGATGCACTCGGCCTCTCCGGTATGGCTCTCGACCGACCCTGACGGGCGCTTCTTTCTTTCGGCCCAACGCGGCGGAACGCGGCTACCCTCAATAATCAATGACATGACCGTCCCCCTAAACCGATGTGCGCTACGATCGCCCCAGCGTCAGACTCTGGCCTTGTCCAGAGCTTGACCCAAATCCTCGAGAATATCGTCGATATGCTCGATCCCAACGCTGAGCCGAATCATCTCGGGCGTAACTCCTACTTTCGCCTGTTCCTCTGGAGTAAGCTGCCGGTGTGTAGTGGAAGCTGGATGACACGACAAAGACTTGGCATCGCCCATGTTGACCATGCGCTTGAACAGACGAAAAGCATTGAAGCACCTTCTGCCGCCTTCGTAACCGCCTTTTACCCCAAAGGTCAGCAGTGAGCAGAAGTTGGAGCCCAGGTATCGATGCGCCATCGGATAGAGCGGATTATCAGGGAACCCGACATAGTTAATCCATTCGACCATGCGATGAGCGCGCAGAAATTCCGCGACCTTGCGCGCGTTCTCCACGTGGCGTTCCACCCGGAGTGAAAGCGTTTGGATACCCTGCAAGAACAAAAAGCCGTTAAACGGAGACAGAGTGGCGCCGGTGTTTCGTTGACAGACGGTTCGGCATCGTGCGACAAACGCAGCATCTCCGTAGTGGTCAACATAGACCACGCCGTGATAAGCGATCTCCGGCTTGTTCAACATATAGAACTTCTCGGGATACTTGCGCCACGGAAATTTCCCACCATCCACAATCATTCCGCCGATACTGGTGCCGCCTCCTCCAATGAATTTCGTCATGGAATGCACTACCACATCCGCGCCGTACTCGATTGGCCGCAACAGAATCGGCGTAGCCACCGTGTTATCGACCACTAGCGGCACACCATGTTTGTGTGCGACCCGCGCCAACCCCTCGATGTCCGCCACGTTTCCCGCCGGATTGCCAACACTCTCGCAGTAAACGGCGCGGGTATTCTCGTCGATCAACTTCTCCACATCTTCGGGGCGATCGCTCGCGGCAAATCGTGAACCGATTCCACGCTTCGGAAAGATATGCGCCAGAAGCGTGTAAGTCGCTCCATACAACTGCGGGGTAGAAACGATGTTATTCCCCGCTTCGGCAATGTTGATGAGCGAATACTCAATCGCGGCCATGCCAGAGCTGACACTGAGTCCATCGACTCCGCCTTCAAGAGCGGCCACGCGCTTTTCCAGCACCGTGTTTGTAGGATTGCCGATCCGGGTGTAGATGTTCCCCTGCACTTCCAGATTGAATAGCGCAGCACCATGTTCCGCGCTATCAAACTCGAAAGCGACAGTCTGGTAGATCGGCACCGCTACGGCCTTCGTTGTGGGGTCGCCATCGTACCCGGCATGAATTGCGATGGTCTCTAGCCTCATGCGTCCATCAGCCTTTCCGGTCGAATCGAGTTCCATCACTTCGTGCTGGTCGCAACACTATGAGCCGGAACCGATTCCGGACTATGCGCCAAAGCCTTCACCATCGTTTCGGTGAGACGGCGAGCCGCAAAGCCAGCCCCAAAAGCGAACCGCATCACCGGCCCGAAGCTGTTTGCAGCCGCAAGCCCCGCGAAATAAATGCCGGGCACCGACGACTCGAAAGTCGAAGAGAGCACCGGTGCGCCCTTGATTGTCTTGATCTTGGAGCGAATTTCGGTACTAAGGAAAGCCAATCGTCCCAGATCCACTTTGTAGCCCGTCGCCGCAATGATGTGCTCGGTCAAAACTTCGCGTTCGGTACCATCCAGCGCGCGCAGATGGAGCCGAACCTTGCCGTCCTGGACCATGGCGTGCTGCGGTGTGTACCCGAGCAAACAAGGTACCCGCGCCATCTTGTCTTTCACGAACCATCCCGCCCCGGGACCAAGAGTTCTTTCCACGGCTTCCAGACGCAGACGCTCGGGCAAATAGTGGAACAGCATCGGCGCATTGGAAAAAAAGCGTGACCGCAACCCCGGTCCAAGCCCCGATCGCGGGTGCCGAATCTGCTGCCAGGGAGAACGGGGCTTGCCCGTCGGCCTGCTGTGGAACTTCAGCCCCGGTTGACGGGCAACCAACCGCACCTCGGCGCCGGCCTCATTGAGCCCCGCCGCCAGATCAATCGCCGAAGAACCGCCCCCGATCACAACCACGCTCCGTTCCCTGAACCGTTCAAGGTCCGCATGACGGAAGCTATGAGACAGGAATTCAGACGGCAAATGCTCCAGGTTTTCTGGGATGTATTCGAAGTGGGTGATTCCGACGGCAAGCACGATCCGCCGTGCCGTGAGCGTTTCTCCATCGTCGAGCCGGAGAAGAAACCCCTGCGGCGCGCGGTCGAGACTGACAAGCAGCTTGTCTTCAAGCTCCGGCAACATTCGTTGTCTGAACGCCAGGCCATAAGCGGAGAACGTTTCAAGGCGTACCGGGAGCACACCATCGGAGTACTCGATCCCGCGCTCGGCACAGAAATGCTTTAACGTAAATTCTTCATCCGGATCGTAGATGTTCGACGCAAACGCGTCAGACTTCAGCATCATGCCTTTCGGCATGTGATTCAGCCAGCTGTCCATCGGACGTCCGAAGATGCGGAATGGGACGCCACGGCTGCGGAAATGTGCTGCGATTGAAAGTCCGTACGGACCTGCGCCGATGATCGCAGTTTTTAACATGCCCTGAGTGACACTCCTTTTATGATTAGTTCCTGTTAATGGCAAATTACGGGAATGCGACGGTGAATCCGAGAGAGAATTTTGCGGGGAGTGCCGCAATTATATCACGCTGCGTTCAGATAACATTTCCGAAAGA
>Ga0207146_10126_pt1 | contig 18687 bp, 13 predicted proteins | sample Alteio_BWMinHeat_36_FD_153539 | JGI IMG/M metagenome (GOLD analysis project Ga0207146, IMG submission 153539) | Enriched cells from forest soil in Barre Woods Harvard Forest LTER site, Petersham, Massachusetts, United States -... | ecosystem: Environmental > Terrestrial > Soil > Temperate forest >...
TGGGTGAAGGCGCGACAGGGCGAGTTGTTCCGCGATGAGGTGTCGACGGTGGTCGCGGCCATCCAGGAGTTGCCGATGCGGACGGCCGCGAAGGCGGAGTTACAAGCGCGCGAGGCCCGGTTCTTTGCACACAACGCGGAGCGCGTGCGGTATGGGACTTTCCGCAAAAAGGGGTATCAGATCGCGAGCGGGGTGATGGAAGCCAGTTGTAAACGGATCGTGCATCAGCGTTTGGACGAAGCCGGGATGCACTGGCGTCCCGAGACGGCGGAGGCGGTGGTAGCCCTAAGGGCGGCCGAGCTCTCCTCGTTTGCGCCGGACCTCCGACGGTATTGCCGGATGGCGGCGTGAAAATGCCCTACTCTTGAATCGCACCCCCGTTGAAGCCATTGGGTCGCGGAAGTTCAAGCGTCGGGTTGACCGCGAGCGTCAAATGTAGCGCGCTGGAGCCTCGGTAGTTGAGCTGCGATTGCAGCCGTTCACGCTGCCAAGCCAGTCATACATAATTTGTGATGGCTGGGGTAAGTGCGCCATCAATATGATCGTTCCCGTTCCCCGCAATCGACAGACCTATGTTGCTACCGGGAATTGTATAAATACAATACGAAGACGGATCCACATCCAAGAAAACCCCAAAATGGTTATGAGAAAACGTAAGATTCTTCGATTGATTTCCCCCAACAGGAGCAATATTAAACCCATTAACTCCCGGATGCTTCTTGACACTCACGCTGTCAATTGTCATCCCACCTGCGACGGTACCCTGAACTGCAAGGATATTCAATGCCGCACCAAGTTTCAGCAATTGATTTTGCTCCAATATAACATTTCCGGTAATTTTTAGTCCCGTGGTAATTCCGTCCCTCCCGTTGCCGCCCTGAGTCTGAGGATCATGTGCATTGACTTGTATGCCCGTTCGACCGTTGTTGGAAAAGGTACCGCCAGAAACTAGGAGAGCATCGCCCGACTGACTGAAATAGAGACCATGCTGACTTAAATTATCGTGTGCCGAGCAAGCAGCGGCGGTGACATGGTTCATATTCGCTGTCAGTATCCCACTAACCGAGTTGTTGCACGCCTCGCAGCCGCTGAGAGTGAGCACGTCCAGATTCGGGCCTTTGCCGACGTCGACCTTGAGTCCATATCCCGAGCTAGGCTGACTGGCATTAGGCTCCTGAGCATCAGGTTCGTCACCAACCGCCCCAGTCGTCAGGCATGCACCGCTGAAGGTTATATTCATGAAAACAACATTGGCGCAACCGGTCACTCTCAGGGCTACACCCGGCCTGCCTCCAAGGGGAGTACTCGCGGTAGGAGCCTTGATCAAAACGACTCCCGCTTTGGCCTGAATTGTGAAGCCATTCTTTATATTCGCTCCGAAGGGCCTGTGGCTGGAAAGCCAGATGTCACCAATATACCCGTAGCCACTTGCAAGTTGTGGGAGCATCACAATACCGGTTGGATTCATCCCACACAGGAGCTGGCACATGTCCGGCACCTCGCTCAGGTTCCAATCCCGATTGACATTTGTGCTCGGGTCGACGCTGGGACATGGGTAAGGAACGGTAGGAGGACACGGGCTATGCGACATAGTTACTCCAATGTTTTGGCATTTGACCTACGAGCTTACTCAGAATTGAGATGGATTCTACGGCAGTGGATTCTGATCGGCGTCATAGGCGTAGGTGATAATAATTCCAGACATATCAGTTTGCTTGATCAAGTAATTCCTCGCGTCATATTCCATCGTAACAGCACCTAACCAAGAAACTGTTCGGATGAGGTTACCACGGGGATCGTAGTAATTTGTTACCACGCCACCGGCCGGATAGGACGACGCTAAGACATTGGACAATTGGCGGGCCACATCATAAACGTAGGTCGTCTGTCCGGCAGGATTGACCTCTGAAATCATCTGACCTCGGCGATCGAAGACGGAAGTGACAATGCTCCCATCCGGGCTCGATTGACGTATCAACTGGTCGTTGGCGTCGAGGATATTGGTCACGATGCCCGCTGAGCTGGTGACAGCTATCAGACGTCCAGCGATATCCATCGTAAATGTCCGAAGATTGTTTTCGGAATCGACTGAAGTCGCGATGCGTCCTAATGCATCATAGGAAACGGAGGCGATGGCGCCTCCGTAGAACTGCGTGAAAAGAACCCGGTCTTCAGCATCATACGTAAATGATGTCAATGCACCGGACGAGACCTCCTGATTCACACGCCGCCCAGCGACGTCATAGGTGGTGGTCAGACGAGAACCCGAAGGAAGGGCAAGGGTGACTGGCCGCCCCGAGGCGTCAAAGGTGGTGGTGCTGAGTTGCCCCGATGGATTCTGTGCCGCCAAGCTCCGATTGTCCGCCGACCAAATGAATGTAGTTGTGTGGCCGGTTGGGTGAACACTTCCGATCACACGGCCGCGCGCGTCGTGAATTACGGTCCAGGCATATCCCAACTGATCGATCCCACGTGCAGCTCTACCGGACTGGTCGTACACAGTACTTACCCGGTATCCCGAAGCGTCGACATTCCCTTCTACCCAGCCAGCTGCATTGTAGGCCGTTGTGAAAGTCCGGCCTAGCGGATCAATGCGCGCCACCACCCTGTGCAATGCATCGAATTGCGATGTGGTCATCGTTCCAAGCGAATCAATATCCGCGATGGGGCGTTGCGCGAGATCGTAAATTGTTGTGATCACTGCGCCAAGTGGGTCGGTCTGCGAAACCCTCAGGTTTCGGGAGTCATAGGCGGATGTTCGAATGAAACCGAGTGGTCCCATTTGGGCTGTAACTGCTCCGCAGGCGTTCCGTGTGTAGGTAATACGTGCTCCGAGAGCGTTGACGAGTGCAGTCGGAAGCCCTCGGCTATCGAACACAACGGTGCTCACATATCCCAAACGATTCTGTGTGCCCACAAGGCGTCCCTGAGCGTCGTAAGCATACGACTGTATTCGACCTAAGGCATCGGTCTCCGAGATACGATTCGCAACTTGGTCGTAACCATACGTGCGCACGGATCCAAGAGGGTCGATTTGACTCACTAAGTTGCCAAAGGTGTCCCACACGTATGTAGTCGTTGCTCCTGAAACGTCCTGATCCGCGATCTTTGATCCGCTTGCATTATAACTTGAGGTACGAATAGCTCCCAGCGCATCCATCACCGTCACTGGTTGCCGGTTTCCGGGAGTGAGCCCGTACGAGGTGGTGGTGATCGCGCCGGTCGCATCGATCATCGACAATACGTTGCCGTAAGCGTCCCGCGCGTAGGTCGTGAAATTGCCCAATGGGTCCTTGGTCATCCGCAAGAACCCGTTGCCGTCGTAGGTGAAGCTCGTTTGGTTGCCGAGCGCGTCCTGGAAATACAGCGGACGGTAGTTCAGGTAGACGTAGGTCTCGACATTCCCGAGCGGATCGAGCCGACCCATGGGATTCCCTGTGGCGCTTGTCGTGTGGGTCCAGATGCCACCGGCTGGGTCCTGGTAGGTCATCGTCAAGACACCACTAGCGTCGGTCAGGTAGGTGTATTGGCCTAGATTGCCGGCGACGCTGCGTGTGAAAACACGTCCTGCGGAATCATAGGAATAGCTCGTGGCGTATCCCTCGGGATCCGTGATTGTCACGATCCGGTGGGCGGAATCGTAGCCATATTGGGTTATGCAGCCGGTCGGTCCTTGCTCCTGGGTGAGGTTACCGTTGGCATCATAGGACAGGGTTGTCTGTCGGCCGCCCCAGTCCTGGATGTACATGACGGTGGTCAGGGATGCATTGGCGTACCCGAGTGTCATCAACCGACCTGCAGGCTCTTGCAGGCTTTGCAAGCGACCCGCGCCGTCATAGGTATACGTAACCTGCATTGCCTGGGGAGTCGCGCGATAGGCCACCGAGGCGTACGTGCCGGAGGGGAAGTGGTACTGCATTCCATCTTGAATCTGGGTGTAGTCCCAGGTCAGATCGGGATTCTTCACCAGCTGGTCGAAGTTGGGGCCGACCGGGAAGAAGCCGCCGCTGCCCGAGTCCAACTGAAAGCGGGCCGGAGTCCCGCACTCGTTCATGACTGTGACGGTCGTACCGTCACTGACAAGGCGAAGGGGGAAGGAGCCGGAACGTCCATAGCCATACTCGCTGTTTACGCCGGCGTTATCGCTGTTGTGGAAGAGACTCCAGCGCACGGGTCCGGCGGTAGAGGGCAGGCTGAAGTCCGGGTCCTGAACAAGTGAACCGTCGGCAGCGGGAGCAGGACGCCACTGCGGATGGGCATCCAGTGGTGCAAGATTTCCTGGCGGGGAGACGCTGTCGGGAAAGCCCGCGAGGGGGTCCGGAGTTCCATAGTCCGCTGCAAACTGCTGGGCCATCTGCAAGAACTGCATCGTCCTCTCCGTTTACGTAATGGTTATACTTTCCGCGCACTGGATAAGCCCGGAGCTACCGGTGATTCACCGCCATAGTCGACCAAGCGCCAGCGATCGTTCCGGGTGTGAGCGCTTGATTTGATTTAAGCTCGCTCCTCAGCACTGCTTCCTCCCGGACCACGGCTCTCGTGCGATCGTTCGTTTCAACTGCTCAACCGACTACCGGAGTGAGGTACCACACTGAGAAGAGTGAAGGACCGAACGAAGCGGTCGCGGGTGGCGGCGTCCAACTTCCCGTAGCGGTAACACTCAGCGCCCCAGTGGCGAGTGCTGCGTTAAGCGCGGCGATCCCCGCCTTTGACCAGAAGAACATATTGCCGGATCCGTAGTCGTCCGATGAAGTGAAGACGTTAACGCCACCGCAATAGTAAGTGACCTGCGCGGACACGATGCGGGCGTTCGCCGGTAGCACGGTGAGATCCAATGAGTAGTTTATCTGCACCGGGGGAGCACCCGACGCGGAACCGGAGGTGGGCAGGCTGTAATAGAGGTTTGTCTGAAATTCAAGATCAGGTGGGATTAGGATGACCGGGTTGATGTCCACCCCGCCCTCAGTAGGAGGGGCAGACGGGTCGCGGCATTCGACGGGCGTAGCGCCTTCGATCATGCTGCCGCTCGTGGCGGGCTGGGGAAACCCCGAACAACCAGTGGCCGACGTGGCAAGCGAGCTGCTCATCTTCGGGTTACTCCCTTAGTAATGGTCTATGGTGAATGGGTCGAGCCGGACCGGCTGGATTGCAGAGTTGGGGCCGATGCCCACACTAGCCGCCGGGCTCCTACTAGATGGCGGCGCGCCTCACCACATCCGGTTCGAACGATACGGTTACCCTAGCCTGTTCCCGAGCACTTGGAGGGAGTATACCTGGGTCGATGTCCCCTAAGCCACTGCAGTGAGTGTCACAGACTGCCAATGTTCCATGGCTGGAAGCGGCGCCTTATGAAACAGGACCCGCCAGGTGGCTCCACTAAGCAACCACACGGATCTCCAGGACCTGACGCGACAACCGTGGGTGTAGTTCGAACTGGATGATACGCAGTAGAGGGGGGGTTTAGGGGACAGGCTGCACGGCGCACAAGCCCTGGGCGGCCAGAGCCGGACAGTGCTCCTTGCCCTCTGGCACGCCGCCGACCCATTCGGTCACCAAATCCGGCGTGGCGGACGAGAGTTCGGCAAGTGACCGGCCTTCGCTCCACTCACAGGCGGCTTCGGCACACGCCATTGCGGCTGGGCAGCCGTAGGTCTTCCACCTCGCCGTCTCGACAACCCCATCGTGGGCGCGGAAGGCGAATCGGATGTATGGCCCTTGCCCCGGCACTCCAGCATCTGCCGCGTGAGTAGGATCGGCGAGGTCGCCACCGTGGACTCGTGTGTGAAACAGCTCCATCAATCGCGCAGAGTACATGGTGGGGCTCCAGCCCTCTGAGGGGTACGCTCGGACGCGGCGACAACTACGGGAGCATTATACCTGCGGCGCACGTACTCGTCCCCTGACGGAGCGCAACGCTGACACAATTCGATACGTGGGCCGTAGTACCGAGAGGTTAGCTCACTACGATTGGCCGCTTAGCCAACGCCCATTACACGTCTTCTTTACCGCTCGATGCGTTCTTGTCTCCATGCTCGTCTGAGAATGGTTGGACATCTGTAATACGGACCAAGACTCGGTCCAATAGTCCGTCAGGCACAAAGGCTCGCGACGATGGATATTGAGAACGACCTGTTGATTAAGACAATCAACATCGGATACGATGTGTTATACTCATCCTATGACAGAACTTTACTTGCCCCAGCGTCAGCCAAGGCAGCGCCGTGGCTCATCGCCCAGGATCTTGGCTTCCGGTGCCAAGAAGCGCGTCCTCGGATACATTCGCGTCAGCAGCGACATGCAGAAGGACGAAGGGCACTCCCTTCCCTCTCAGGAAGCGCGCATCGAGGAATGGTGCCGGACAACGCTGGGAGATGGCAACTACTCGCTCCATATTGAGCGGGACGAGGGTCTTTCCGGCAGCCTGCCCTATGAGTCGCCGCGTTTCGGTTCGACCAAGTATCGGCAGGGCTTGGGCCGCGTAGTGTCACGCCTGCGAGGCGGCAACGCGGACTTCTTTGTGGTCTATCGGCTCAATCGAATCTTCCGAGACTACCGGCAGCAGTTGAACTTCATTGGCGAGTTCTTCCCCCGCGGTTCGGAGTGCAAACTAGTGGCGTTGGCCGATAACGTCGATCTGGATACGATCATCGGCGAGTTTCAGGCGAACCTGCTCGGCGCGGTGGGTGACTTCGAACGCAAGCAAATCTCGCAGAACGTGAAGGATGCGATGACCAGCAGGAGGCGGGACGGTTATCCCACCGGCCGGATCCCGTACGGCTGGTGCCGCGCCCCCGGCGGACCCGGAATTCGGTCGGGCATCGCGCCTTGCGCGGAAGAGCTGCAGTGGGTGCGACGGTGCTTCGAGCGCTCTTTGGCCGGACGGGGAGTGCGCGAGATTGCGAAGGAAATGGAGCGGCTCGGAGCCCCGCCCCCCGGAAAGGTGGGTGGTTGGACCGAGGGCAAAGTGCATCGCCTCTTGCGGCAGCCTTTCCATTCCGGACTGATCTGGGATGGCGACACCACCAAGCAGGGCGTACACTGGGAACACCGGGTGGTCGAGCCGGAAGACTATGACCGGGTCCAGGGAGGGCTGGAGTCCCGAAAGCGCGAGCGGACCCCGCTGCCGGGGAAAGAGCTGTTGCCACTCCACAACCTGGGTCGCTGCGCCACTTGCGGATCGCGCTTGCACGTGGTTTCGATCGATGGCGTGATCTGCTACCGGTGCGTGGGAAGTGCGGCGCAGGGGGACGTGCTGCCTTCGGATGAGATGCCTTCCCACGCCGACGGAGACTCCGAGGCCGAAGAAGCACTCGAACCGCTCACAAGACTGGAACCCACGGAGGGCGCCTGGTGTACGGGCTGGCAGAAGGTGGCCGACCTCGTAGACCGGGCTCTGCTGCGGCTCCTCTCGTCAGCGGTCACTTGCCCCGAGTTCGTCTCTCTGGCTAACGCAGAAGGGCGGGCCGTGCTGGTGCAAGAGGGACGCGAGGCGCAACTGCAACGACGCGAACAGCTCCAACGCTCCCTCTCTGACTCGGGCCGGCAGATGGAAGACCTGTTAGATCTGCACTTAGAGGAGCGGGTTCCCCGCGAAATCTACAACAGGAAGTACGACGCACTGCAGGAACGGGCGAGCGTCGCCCGCACGGAACTCACCGATGTAGAGCGCCGCCTGGGCGACCAGGAGAGCGACGAGGCGCTATTGGTGCGGATGCGCGCACTCTTGACGGGGTTTTCGGAAGTCTGGTCTGTCCTCGGTGCCGACGAGCGCCGCCAGCTCGTGGCAGATCTCACCGAATACGTGATGATCGAGCGGACTGCCTATCGGCAGTCCCGGCTCCGGGTGAAGCTCCACTTCCTGCCGGAACAAGCCGTGCTCCTTCCCCATTCCCGCTCCCTGGAGGGCGGCTTCCAGACAGGAGTTGCTGGGCTCACTCCCCGCGAGCTCGCTCTTCTCTATTGGACACGCGAGGGCTGCAGCATCAAGCAGATCGCGACTCGTTGGAATGCGGAGGTCACGGGGACGCATCGGTGCTCGCGGCGGATCCTGGAACGCCTCCAGGTGGCGACGTTGCCGGAGGCAGTTGAGTTAGCGTGGCTGCGGCTGGACGAGGAGAAGGAGCGACTGCCGCTCGACGAAGCTTGCCATCGCGGGTTGCAGTCCTGGCGCTATAGCCAGTCTGACCGGATCGCGCAGGTCTTGGATGGTCACCGGCGCGGTCTCGCTCGGGATCAGATCGCCGCCGAGACCGGAATGGCGCTGCAGAGCGTCCGGACCTACGAATGGAAGGCGCTACAATCGTACGGGGTCAAGACGCTGGAAGAGGCGCTGTCTTGCGCCTTCGGGAATTGCCACCTCGAGGAACAATTACACACCGTGGCAGAGCGGGAACATTGCACGGCCCGAGACGAGCCCGCGATACTCTCCGCCGAGCAATTCCCGAGGCGGGCGTAGTCCAGCCGACCCGCACGGCTTTCCTACTTGGCGAAACGACCTCCGTGGACTAGCATAAGCCATGGATGTGCACCACGATCATTGTCTGCTGCCTGAAGAGCAGCCAATGTAGCCTCGTCAAGATGCTTGTTGGTTTCGTCAATCGTTGCATATCTAAATGCAGTGAATCCGTCACGCGTGTGTCTTTTGGGATCCGCCCCAGCAGCCAGCAGCAGTCTAATGATCTCGGCATCTCGCCACCGCGCCGCATACATTAGGGGCGTCATTTGGTTGCCATTAGCGCCATTGACATCAGCACCCTCTGCGATCAGCTCTCGGATAAGGTCCACTCTCTCGGAGCAGACCGCCGCGGTCATAGGAGTGTCGTTGAACGGACCCCCGGTAACTCGGACTGTGGCACCCGCGGCGAGTAGTTTGGTGACTGTATTGAACTTTGGGTTTCCAGCCGCGGCTACGATCGGAACGTTTCCTTCGCCGTCTCGTCCATTCGGGTCCGCACCCTTTTGTAATAGAGCGGCCACAAGTGACGCGGATCCGAAACGAGCTGCCGTGGTTAACAGACCGACCCTGAGCAGGAGGTGGTTCGTCAGCCGCGATGGCCCACGGAAGTCGACGTAAGGACAAGGCGCCCTGGCGACTGCGCGCGCAAGGGGGCTGATGTCGCGAGGAGTCCTTGCGTCACCACACCAATACGGAGTTAGAACGCTGGGCAGACCCAATTCCCACTCTCGGCGGTAGTGCATCGTCCAGGCAGCGCTACACGCCGCTACAATTACCACTACTGCCAAAGAGATAGCGGCCCCAATCTCCCATAGTCGGCTGCGCTGCATACGGGCTCCCTTCGACTTGAGTATTGGCGATGTGAGCCCGCCTTTTCATCCCAAATCTGAATCGCGGCGTAGACGGGACGCTGTCTCCCGTGCGCGAGAATGAGGAGCTGTTATGATTGCTGCCTGACATGGTCGGAGACGGTTCCCACCCAACCGGCTGTTGGCTGACAGCCTGGCGCGAGGGCACCATCCCGGAAGCGTTTGGTTCGAGGGGAGCCTAAGGGGTTCATGGGCCACACAGCGAGGCTTTGCCTGGCTGCCGGAGCCCGGTGAAGTGTTGGGCTTCCCCTCGTCCTACCAGCATGGCGGCGGCCGGAGAACGCGGTCGACCCCGCAAAGATGATTGACCGAACCTAAAGCCTCGACCTGCCGCTTCCCTATCCTGAAAACAGGCGTGGAATACTGAGCCAATAAAAGGCGTCCAGTTTTGAGGGGGTGGGCCGGCGGGCATATGGTTGCGGTGCCGTCTCCGCCAGAATCTTCTTGACCGTGTTCCGCGAACGGACGGTGAGCTGCGCAATCCGCCGCAGCGAGCGGCCTTCCCGGCGCAGGGCTTTGATGTCCATCCCTTCCTCCGGTGCGAGCATTGCTTCTCGAAGCCTCCTTGAGCAGGAAGTCGAGAGGCGGAAGGGGGAACGGTGGCTCAGTTTTCGGCGCCTGTTATCTAAGGAGTACCTGCACGATCGCTTCACGGAGTGTCGCCTCTCCGCGGCGCGACTGCTGGAGGAGATCCGGCCGATGGGCTACGCGGGCAGCGTCGACCTGGTCCGACGCTTTCTTCAGGGACGCCAGAGGACGCGGACCTGCTAGGCCAAGGCGACGGTCCGCTTTTAGTAGACCCGGCGTAACTAAAGGCAAAGAGGAGACATCGGAGTGGGGAGATTACTCCGGCGATCTGGGGAATCTCACTTCGGCATTGACAGAACATGCACGTCGGATGAGATCCTGGGCACCCGCAAGGTCCAGACTGTGCCATGCAAACGCCTGCGAAAGTAGGGTCTCCGAAAGAAAGGCATCGTATTTTGCACCACCCTTGAAAGCAAAGGTGGAGGCAAGGTCAAGAGAGCTTGGGGTCTGGTTAAGCAGCCGTTGGAACACTTCCCGAACTTGGTCCGGGGTACGTCGCGCGATGTTCAGCGCAATGCCCTTGTCAACGATCTCTAAGCCGCCAGCAAACGAGCCTAACGCGGCGAGGGTTCGGTTGGTCTTGGAACCGGTCCAAGTGAACCAGACAGTGTCCACTCCTTCCAGAATTAGGTCCAGTTGGTTCAGTGCTGCGGCTCGAGCCGTACTGCGCGCATCCGCCAGCATCGACCTCAGGGTTCGGTCGAGGTACGCGGGAGAATTGTTGCCAGTCACGATCGACCGCATTTCACGCCGTACCCGGGCATCGATGTCGGCACCACCGCAGCCGGCAAAGTAAGGGACCCGCCCTCCGGCGGACGGCTCGACGATGAGGACCTTTCCCGCTTCGTCGACTTTGACAATCTTCCATCGACGACCCGCGAGAATGATAAATCCCTGTCCGCCCGCACCCGGTGAGGCGGCGATTGTCCCAATGCACCGGCCATTATGGACTACCTGAAGCTCCTGTTCGGTGGCGAATGCTGCGTAGAAGTCCCGACTTCGAACGATCCTTTCACCTTTTAACCCAAGGATCAGATCGCCTTCGGTCGTTTGTTCGATAAGGTCAGCCCCACCCATGCTCCGCAAGACCGCCATAAACGTCGCCCGGGATACGTTGCTAAACGAGTCTTCCGCGATCAATGTGGAGTAGAGGGCGTCGGCTCGCGCTCCACCTCGTTCAGCAATGACACTCAGGACCTGCTGAACGAGCGTCGACAGGTGGAGATGGGACCCATCAGGCGGCTCACACCAGCCGGCGAGCATCAATTCGGTCATCGCCAACGCCTGGAGAAGCTGGGGAAACAAGCGATCCACGACCGAGCTATCGGCGCTCGGTTGGTCCTCCTCAATGTACATACGAAGCACCGAGGCGTCCCCCTCGCGTCGGCCGCTTCGTCCCAGTCGTTGCGCTAGCGAACTCACTGACCAGGGGGAACCGATTTGCCCGATCTCCGCCAGTTTGCCAACGTCGATGCCTAGCTCCAATGTACTCGAGCAAAAAGTTGGTGTCGGCCTGTCCGAGCGGAGGCCCTCCTCAGTGGCTTCTCGCTCGGCCTTCGAAAGCGATGCGTGATGCACACAGAAGGGGTTGCGCTGTCCTTGCTTCTCGCTCAACTGCCGGACGAGATCCGCATAGAACTCAAGCTTCGCCCGGCTGTTAGCGAAGATGAGCGCGTTGGTCCGCGAAAAGGCTCGCCAGAGTGCTTCAGCCAGGTGGAGGTCAGCGGGCGTAATTGGAGGCTCCTCCACGGCCATCCCAGCATCAAGTACAGGGACGTGGTCCGGTTTGAGGCTCGCCGTGGCATCCCCGTCCTCGGTTGTTCGCAGAAAGCCGCGAAGTGAGATCTTGATCGACTTCTCAATGTCGCCCGTGACGATCGTGACGGTCTCGGATCCGCACATCCAGGCGGCTGCTGCCGGCAGGTCGCCGAGAGTGGCAGACAAGCCAACCCGCCTCACTGGGCTTCGACTCCGCACGATCACGCGATGCAGGAGGCTACGCAGATGAGCACCGCGCTCCTGACCGATGAACGCGTGCAGCTCATCCAGCACGACAAAGCGTAGGTTATCGAACAACGGGTCGATCCGGTGGGGGTGGTTGATGAATAGCGATTCGATCGACTCGGGAGTGATCAGGATCACCCCGTTTGGGGATCGGAGCAACGCTCGTTTGTCGGCGGCTGCCACGTCCCCATGCCAGTGATGAACCTCAATGTCAACACCGGCACACAGCTCTTCCAGCCGGCGGAACTGGTCGTTGATCAGTGCCTTGAGCGGACTGACGTACAGGGCTGCAACCCCGTGGCTGCGTTCCTCTGCGAGCCGTGAAAGGATCGGGAGGAACGCCGCTTCCGTCTTACCTGCTGCGGTGTTGGCCGCGACGAGGAGATGGGCTTCGCCTTGGAGCAGGTTCTGGATCGCCGCGACCTGGATTGGTCGCAACTGAGTCCATTGCATCCGGTAGAGTTGCTCTTGTATGCAAGGGTGCAAGAGGTCGAATGCTCTCGCCTTTCTGTCCAGATCGCGGGTTTCAGGCATTCAGGTTAGAGGCTGAAGTTACTCAGGTCGTCCTCGGTGGAATCCACAGTACCCGCGGATACGGCCGGGACGGCGTCAGCGTCTTCCGCCTCAAGGTTCGCCCGCGGCGTAAGCGCTGTGTCGCCGAGCATGCTACGCCAATCGGTCCCCGGGTTCTGTTCAAGCAACGACAGGTAAGTCACGAAGCCGCGTACGGCCTCGCGAGGTGAAAGAAAGAACTCTGCCCCAAGCTTGCTCGCACAATGGCTCATATAGGCTTGGATGCCGGCTTCGTCCACCAGATACTTCGCCGGGTCGCCCGTGGCAAAGACGTGGCGTATGTTCCCGAAGAGCACGTACAGTTCTTCAATACCGAGGTTAGGTAAGCGAACGACCGGGCCGGACAGGTCACGCCAGCCGTTAGGCACCAGACCGTTATCCGCCAGTCGGGTCGCGAGGGCTTCGTAGCTAAACAGACCGCGTCGCTGATCTTGGAGGAATGTGTCGGTTCCCGCGAAGAGGAACCCGATGCCACCGACCGACCCTTGGAGGCAATCGTTAAGTATCCGAAGGATCATTTCGTAGTTTGCATTGCGAGCGAGCGAGTTGTTGAGACGGTGAGACAGGACGCCCATTTCGTCGAGGCTAACCAGGAAGCCGGCGTATCCCGCGATGCGCACGAATCGAGCAAACAGCTTTAGGTAATCGTACACATCCGCATCGTCGATAATCGACCGCACGCCGAGATCCGCCCGTGCTTCCGTTTTCGTCGAATACTCGGCACGGAGCCAGCGCAGTGCGGCACTCATAAGTGCCTGGTCATCGGCCTGGAACCCTTCGAAGTACCTTACGAGCACGTGCGAGAAGTCGTAGCCGCTGACCAGCTCCTGCAGCGGCTGAAGGCGCTCGCGGATGCTACGGGCCACCTGGGTGTCGGTCCCGCCGTCCTGCCGGACCGTGTGATCGACCTCCGCCACCCATCTTTCGACCACGCTCGCGAGGGCTCCGCCTTCCGGCTTTGCTCTTATGGAGGCGTTGTGCATTAGCTCGGCGTACAAGGCACGTGCAGCCCCACCGGTCGCGTGAAGTCGCCGATCGGGGGTGAGATCCGCCTGGGCCACAACGAATCGTTGCTCCAGGGCGACAGTGCGAGCGAGGTTGAGAAAGAAGCTCTTCCCGGATCCGAACCGGCCGATGATGAACCGGACGGTCGCCGCGTCGTCGCGTATCAGCTGCAAGTCGTCAAGAATCGCCGCAACTTCAGCCTGTCGGCCGACCTGAATATGTTGCAATCCGATACGAGGCACGACCCCGGCGCGTAGCGACTGGAGGATTGCTTCCCGCTCCCGAGGTCTAATCACTTGGCTCATGCGGCTTCCTTAACGATCTCTAGGTTCATTACGAGTGGCTCGCCTGCTTCGATGAGAACGTCGCCCAGCGCTTCATAAGACCATTCGTTGATCGCTTCGATGGCTGCCGACGGGTAAAGGCCGTGATTACGGACCATCGCCTGGAATTCAGCCGTCGGCCACGACGCCGCGGCTAGGAGCGCGAGGAGGAGACCGTGATATCGAATCGCCAGGCCGGCAAAGCATTCACCGGTTACCGAGCCCGGTCGCGCTTCGGCCTCGCACATCGGGATATCCTTTCCAACCTGAATGGACTCATCACTATCACCTTCATAAAGGATGGCTTCCCCGAGCATCCGCTGCACCACCTCTGTTTCACGCCGTATCGCGACGACGCGCTCCTGGTCGAGCACCAGAGCTGCGGGCGCAATGTTTAAACGATCGGGGATTGCCTCTCCCCCAGGTAGGCACCTTGCCCGGCGGACCGTAATCGGATCGTCTTGCTCGGGCAAGGCGCGCTCAAGTCGCTGCTTTACCATCGTGGCCGTCAAGCGGATGGCGCGGCCAGCGCTCTTGAGCGCGGATCGTTCCTCGGCGGTGGGACTGCCATCGACGATTGCTATCGTGATCAGAAAGTCGATGACCGCTATGCGCTCATCCTCGGAAGTCCAGTGCGCATAGGCGCTGGGCGTGCGGACAACTGGCGCATTGGACAGGTATAGGCGCCAGAGCGCTTCGAGTGACTCCCTATCGCGAGCCGAGAGCAGGTCTTGCTGCTCCTCGAGTCTGCGTTGCAAGCAATCGATCTCCGCCTGATTTGGTGAACTGTCCGCGGCGGCCACCGCAAGCCCTAGCTCCAAGAGACTTGCGACCCGCTCAAACCCTCCTTCCAGGACGTGCCCCGGCGCACAGGCAGGGCGAAAGAGCGTCACTGCTTCCTCCCATCGGAAGGTCCGCGGGGGGCGGCAGGGGCATGGCTCGACAGCCAGACCCATAAACTCCGCGGTAGTCGCGATTGTTCGGCTATCGCTTCGGGTTAGCTTGGTTCCCGGTAGGAACCCGCGAAGCTCTGCCAGCTTGCTAACCTGAACGATTGCCCATCGGTCGTCTCGGGCCTCTTCGCCGAAAAACTGCATCCAACGGGACGCGTCAGGATGCTTGACGCCTTCGCGCAGCGAAGGTGGTAGGGCTTCGTAGTAGTCTGCCGTTCCCGATACGGCACCAGCGGCAATGCGGTAGCTCAAAATGCGAAGGGCTTCAACGCACTCCAACCAAAGCTCACAGAGTGGTTGAAACTGGGCCGCCCGGTCCAGGACGTGGGGTAGCTTGAGCCGCGGCAGGCGGTCCGATCCGTATGCCAGGTTGGAGAGTGAGGGACTGGCGGGGCCGTACTCAATCGTAACTTTGCGTTTACCGGCCTTGGGAATCAGCCCATCCCTAAACCGGCGCTGATACTCCAGGGCGTACAGCCTTCGAAACTCATCCTCAACCTGAGCGCCGAATGGGTAGAACTGCTGTGCCCGCGCATCCTGAGCCGCCACGCACTGTGCCCAATACGCGGATAGCGGTCGGCCCTGCAAATGGTGCCATGCCAGTGCTACATTCAAGCTAGGTCCGGCGATGACGTGGCGCGAGGAGCAGTGCTCGAGATACCTACACTGCTCCTCCCCTGCTGTTTCGAGATTGCCGGCCACGATATACGCGATGAGCCCATGCCCATACTGTTGGAACATGTAATCAGGGCACAGAAGAAGCAACCGTCGGATCTCGGGGATCAGTGCGTCGGTATCATTCCGCTCCGTCAGCAGCCGGCGCTCCAGGCCAAAATAGAACAGGAAAACGATTCCCGGTTCGGCAGACGGGTCGTCGCGACCCCGCGCGAGCCAAGACAGGTACCTAGCGCGCTGTGCGGGGCTCAGATTTGCGAATCGAGGATGGAAATGGGGCACTTCTTCGGAAGCAATCGTCTGGCCGATTGGTAACTGCAAGTCGACGCAGGATGCTTCTTCTATGTCCGGCTTACCCTCCGTTGTGTAGATCAGTCCGCCCGGCAGAGTTAGGCCGCCAACTCGCAGGGTCTCACTTGCGCCCAACCACCGCAGTCCGTTGCGAGCGGCCGCCTCAGGGACATTTCCTCGCACCGCGGCCGCGGGCACAACTGCTTGTGCTGATCGGTCTGGGCGCTGCGAGGGAAGCGCCGCAACGGCGGTTTGTTCAGAGTCGTCCGAAGTCGTTGAAGAGTGAAGATTCGGAGTCGGGCTGACCGCCGGTACCTCTGGTGCCATGCCAGTAGGGGTTCGCTTTGAAGCATACTCGGTGAGATCGCTTGCGCCGAGCCGACTCCGATATTGGCTCCCCGACTGCGTGTGGATAACGTAGTAGCCATTTCCAAGCGGCTCTAGGCGGACTATGGGACTGCTCACCAGCAATTGTCCCGCCTCGTTGGCAAAACGGAAGTGCACACTGTGACTCCCGACTGCAAATCCGCGTCCTACCACATCCGTGGCTGGCGCGGGCAGCAGGAAATCACCTGCCCGACACGCTGAGAGCAATCGGTGGAAGATGGCAACCTGTTCCTCCGCCATTTGAACTCGATAGGAACAACCACCCTCGGCACATGCGACAAACCAACCGCCGCCAAGGGGAGCGATGCTCGTCACAAAACCGGTAGCCACTTGTGCGCCGCATGTGTCGAGTGCCTGAATCGTCACGCCCTGCGGAGTGCGGCGAAAGCTCTGAAAGACGACGATAGGATTGGCGCTGTGAACTGGATGGACACTGCCCAAACGGGGCGGCGCGAGGGCCTCGATGCGTTGGCGCGTCTTTGATGCCGCGGTCTCGTCCTTTTTCAAACCACAGGCGATCGAGTATAGCGAGTCCCATAGTCGACGAAACATTGGTTCGAATGTGGTTGCGCGGGTCGACTCAGATCGGCGACGTTCCGGAGGGCGCTCGATGCGGGCAAAGGCCGCGGCGAACCTGTAACCCATCGTACACCCCTGGGTTCGGCGAGGCCGGGGGTAGGTTCCTCCTCTAAGAGGCGCGTGGTTTGCCGTGGGCCTATGGTCTATCAGTGAAAGTAGTAGCCATTAGAATGGCGGGCCTTGCGGGTCGGCAGGTTCCGGCATCAGCGCACAGTAACTCGGCTGCCTTGCGGCGTCCGTTCAACGGCGATCCCGCTTGGTATGCGCTCGGCAAGGAGGGGGACGTGGGTGATAACCCCGACGGTCCGGTCTCCTTCTTGTAGTCGCTCGAGAGCATCCACAACTACGTCGAGGGTTAACGGGTCCAGGGTGCCGAAGCCCTCGTCGATGAAGACCGCCTCTAGTCGAGAAGCGGCAGTGTGACCCGCCATAGTGGTGATGCTTGTCGCAAGCGCGAGCGCGAGACTCAATGAGGCAAGAAAAGTCTCGCCACCGGAGAGCGTTCCCACGCTGCGCTCTTCATCCGCGTTGAAGTGGTCGACGACTCGGAAGCTTCCGTCTGCGGCCTTCAGACTATAACGGTTGCCAGATATCGTGCGTAGCTCGCCAGACGCCTGAAGTGCCAGTTGATCGAGGCTCTCCGCGAGCACGAAATCGAGGAACCGATTCTGGCGAAGCTCATCAGCGAGGCGTTGATACTGCTGGCCGAGTGTGCGTTTCTCATTAATCTCAAGTTCGTATCCTTGCTTTCGAGCCAGCCTCTCTTCAACGGTTTTGAGAAGACTCTGTGTCTGGTCGGCCCGCACGTCGGCGTCCCTGATAGCGCGTCCCAGCGCCCCCACCCGTGCCGTCACTTGATCGTCCTCGCACACGACACTGTTCTCGCGAAGAATTCCGTCGATCATCTCGACCGCGCTGGAGGCCTTCGAGTCGAGATCCTTCGCTTGCTGATCAGCGAAGATCTGGACAGCTCGCACTCGGTCGCAAGTAATCTCGAGCTGGTCGAGGGAATAGACCTCGTCCGTAAGCGCATCCGCGCCGGAAGCTTTTGGCCCCGTGGCGAGATCCTTGGTGCGTTCTGCTATCGCTGCGCATTGCGAACTAAACCGTAACTGCAACTGCTTCTCCGCTTCCTCGTGGAAGCGCATCGATGCCTCGGCATCAGCGCTGGCAGTCTGAGCAGTGTCGCTTTGTTGTACGGCCGCATCATAGGCGTTTTGGGTCCCTGCCAACTCGTTGAGTCGCGCCGACAATTGTGCGTCCAAATCCGCCGGGATACCGCTGGGAAAGTCCGCTGCAAGCACTTGGACCGCCCGGCGACGACGGCCTTCCGCCGACCGGTGCTGCTCCCGCAGCCCAGCCAGAGTGGCTTCCAAGACCGTGGCCTCCTGTACGGCTTCCGAGAATTCGCGTTCCGCTCCCTGGCGACGGGCTGCCGCCTCGCTGGCCGCGTTCGACGCTGCGGCTTTCGTGGCTTCGGCCTCAGCTAGCAGGGCGACTGCCTGAGCGGTCACTGGCCCGGAAGGAATGTCAATCAACGTTTGGCCGTGCGCAGCTACCTCCGCGGTCCTAGCGGCCACTATCTTATTTGCTTCCTGTGCCCGCGTGCCGCAAATTTCAGCTTCGCGAGCGGCCTTTCTGGCTGACAGATCGGCCCGTTCGATCGCATCCTGCGCGGCCGCTCCGCCGGGAGGGACATTTCGCACCTCGGCCTCACACACTGGACACGCTTCCCCGATACTCAACTCCGAACGCAATGCCGTAGCGTACGAAAGATGGAGAATCCGATGTGCTTCTTGTTCGGCTGCTTGAGCAGCTTCCATAGCCATTTTGAATTGCTCGTCAACGGTTTGCGCCACGACGCTTGCTTTGGCGAGCGCGTCCCGAGCCTCGTCGAGGGTTGCTTCAGTCTGACCTCTCCGGTTCAGCGTGCTAGGTACCGGGCTAAAGAGTTAGCGGCCGGGGAGGCTCAGAAGTGCGAGGCC
>Ga0207146_10112_pt1 | contig 18588 bp, 15 predicted proteins | sample Alteio_BWMinHeat_36_FD_153539 | JGI IMG/M metagenome (GOLD analysis project Ga0207146, IMG submission 153539) | Enriched cells from forest soil in Barre Woods Harvard Forest LTER site, Petersham, Massachusetts, United States -... | ecosystem: Environmental > Terrestrial > Soil > Temperate forest >...
TCCGAGGTTGAAACCGGTGTTGCGGCCCAGGTGCTGGTCAGGAAGGAATAGAAGTTTCGGTGTCTTCGCGAAGCCCCACTGAAAAGCGCCAGGGGCATTCGAGGATGTGCAAACCACCCCGCCACGCTCGCCGCAGAAGGCTTTGATTGCGGCGGTGGAATTCATGTAAGTGATGGGCGTGATGCCTTCGCCGGCGTCGGAGGTCAATCGGGCGGCAATGAGCTGCTCCCAGCAATTTTCCACCTGGGTAATTTCTGCCATATCGGCCATGGAGCAGCCGGCATTTAAATCAGGCAAGATCGTGACTTGGCCGGGACGGCTCAGGATGTCGGCGCTTTCCGCCATGAAATGGACGCCGCAGAAGACGATGTACCTGCCTCCGGCACGCGCGGCTTCTTGCGCCAACTTGTAGGAGTCGCCGCGAAGATCGGCGAAGCGAATGACTTCGTCGCGTTGATAGTGATGTCCGAGAATGACGCAGTCGCGGCCCAAAACCTCGCGGGCGGCGGCGATGCGTTCGTCCATGGTGTGATCGGGCAGGACGAGGTAGTTTTCCAGACTGCAAACTGCTGCTGCGGTAGCCATTGTCATGTCTCGCCTTCAGCTCCGGATGCGATGCAATTGCGGCTATTCCGCATGGCGAACGCTGGTTCCGGAACGGGGATGTTGAAAGCTTCCAGCGGCTCCAGCCGATTCACTGCGCGTCGTTTGAAACTACGCCGCGCCCAACCGGCGGGGATGTTGAAGCCACTACTTCTTCACAATCGTTAAGATGCTCAGCGGCGGCGGAAGGTGTCGCTTTTTTCAGGTGCCAAGGCAACCACCGCAAGTTACTGAGTACCCAAGGCTATTGTGCACTGTTTCAGGGGCTGAACGCAACCGGTTCTACACCGGCGTTAGAAAGTGCTGGCTACGATTGCCTCTTGCTGCCGCCAGGACGCTGCAAGCAACGTCTCTACAGAAGCAATGGTCAGCTTTGCGCCTACCTGCTCCTGCCGTGCGACGGGTCAGCCGCGGTTGCCGTGTTCACATCGATGTGCAAACGCCTCGCGGCATCGATCCCTGGGGGATAGCAATTGCCGTCGGGGTTGTAGGCGGAACAGCTCGCGGCAACCTCTGGCCGTTTCGGAGATTGGGCGAACTGCCAAACGTCGGCGAAGCGAATGCCGCTGTCTGCAGGATTTGGCGCCTGCTTAGGAAACCCGCACCCGGGCGACGGCGGACAGGCATCATTTGTGACCCAGTACACGATCTTTCTGGTGCCAGCGTTCTGGCGGATATCGTCGGCGGTGACGATGGCCCCGCCGTCTTCTTGCGCGGCAATGCCGGAACAATAAATGCCAGCCAGGAAACCACCTGCGGTTACTCCGTCCACCCACGCGTAGATGTAGGTTTTCTGCTCGGGCAGCATGCGGCCGCCTTGTTCCTGATCGAGGAAGACCACGGTTCGTGCAGGGAAGCCCTCGCGCCGGGCAGCGGCCACAGCCTTCTGGGAATCCGACTTGCCGAGTCTGCTGGCGTACGAAACTGACTTTAGCTCGTTGTACAGCCGGCCATTGAACAGCACGAGGAAGCCGAATCCCGCGGATTGCAAGGTCTTTCGTTTGCCGCTCCATGTGTTGGTCTTCGCGCTCGGGGGATGGTTCAGCCAGAAACCCGTGTAGGAAAACGTCTGGCGAAGAACTTTCAGGTTCTGGTCGCCGGGATAGTTGTTGCGATCGAAGCCCAGGTAGGCGGCTGGAGCCGAAGAGCCAGTCTGTGCGCTCGCAGTGGCTGCCGCAAGTATGGCGAAGATAGCAATGCCGTGACGGACCCGGTCCACGCACAGATATCTTACTTCATTGTCCTGCGACACCGAGGCTCTGCCGGGCTTGGCGAAAACGACGGATGCACCACAGCCCGAAATGCGTGGTCAGCAGCATCGTTCCCCCTCCAAGCGACAAGCCGATGGGTATCAAAAACCAACCCAGCAATTCGCGCCCTTCCTTGGCTCTGCCGGTCATCCCGAGCGCCAGCGAGTAGGAGCCGTTGTCCAGCATCCACAGCCCAACCCTTGGGTTGAGCGGTTTGGCCAGCGCCGCGATCAGAAATGAACCACCAAACGCGTATCCTACGACACAGACTATGAAAACCAGAAAGCCGCTCACGCTCAGTGTGGCCCAGTGGAAAACACCGCGCAGGATCACCCAAGGCGCACGGCTGCTCTCTGCCCGCGCCAACAGATCATCGGTCACGTACTGGCTGGCCAACTCTTCGGGACTCCCTAGCGCCGCCAACGTCGAGTTGACTCCAGCCAATGTCAGCTCTCCGCCGGCTGCCGCCTTCTCCAAGATGTGACTGCGCAGTTCCTCCACGATCTCGCGTGCATCTTCCTCCCTCATGTTGAGCAGCCCCTTGCGCAGTCTGCGCAAGTAGGTCTCAATCTGTTGCGAATGGCTTGAACTCGTCATTTTATTTCCCCTTTCCCAGTGGCGCCAAGAGCTGGCTCAGACTCGCCGAGAAACCCTCCCAGAAGCGAGCCATATCGCGGGCGCGATGCCTTCCGAGAGGCGTGAGCGAATAGTATTTCCGCGGATGTCCAGCGTCCGATTCGACCCACTCCGACTGCAACACGCCAAGCGATTTCAGCCGGCTCAGCAGCGGGTACACCGTGCCTTCGGAGACGATCAAATTGGAGCCGCTCTCCAGATGGCGAAGAATCTCCAATCCATAGAGTCTCCCGCCCCAAAGCGCCGCCAGGATGGCCAGCTCGAGGCATCCTTTACGGAGCTGTACCTCCCACTTTTCCGGCGATACGCGGTCATCGGATCCGGCTCTTGCCATGTCGTATATCTTGTACTACATAGTATATGGTTGTCAAGTATTATTTTGCGCGACCCTTGATGTTTCAGATTTCCTTCGCGACCCGAGCGCCCGAAGGGTTGCCTGATTTTTTCTGAAAGTGAGGGTTAGGGGTGGCTTAGCCGCCGATGTGGACCATCGTCCTCGATGCGGGCACGAAATCCGCCTCGCCGATGTGGTGGCGTTCTTCTTTTTTCTGTACTACGGCGCGAATGAAGTCAACCAACTCTTCGTCTGAGGAGCCGCGACTCATCAGTTCGTGCAGGTCGTGATCCCAGACCGAAAACAGGCAGGTGCGGATTTTGCCGTCGGAGGTGATGCGGATGCGGCTGCAGTGTCCGCAGAAAGGATGCGAAACGGGAGCGATGATTCCAATCTCGCCGATGCCATCGTCGAAACGATAGCGGCGCGCGGTTTCGCTGCGGGCGTGCGGGATTTCAACCAGCGGCCGGTACTCCGCCATGCGCTGGACAATTTCATCCAGCGTAACCACAGTGGCTGGCGACCAGACGCGATCTTCTTCCAGCGGCATGAACTCGATGAAGCGCACGATCACGCCCTCTTCTCTGGCAAACATGCCGAAGGGAATGATCTGGTCTTCGTTGAAGCCGCGCATCAGCACACAGTTGACTTTAACCGGCCAGAGGCCCGCGCGGCGTGACGCTCGGATTCCCGCGAGCACGTGGTCGTATCCGTTGGGCACGCGCGTGATGCGCGCGAAACGGTCGGGATCGACCGCATCCATGCTGACAGTGATGCGATTCAGACCGGCGTCTTTGAGCGGCTGCGCCATCTCGGCGAGCAGGTGACCGTTGGTGGTCATGGCCAGGTCGAGTTCTTCGCCGTCGGCGGAGCGCAGCTTGGCTAGTTCGCGGACGAAATCGACCACACCCTTGCGCAGCAGCGGTTCTCCACCGGTCAAGCGAATCTTTTTGATCCCCAGCACCGCGAAGATTCGGGCCATGCGCAGGTAGTCTGCGAAAGGCAAGTCGCCGTACAGCGCGCCTTCGTTTCCGGTGCGGCAGTACACACATTTGTAGTTGCAATGATCCGTGATGGAAATCCGCAGATCAGTGATGGGGCGGCCGAATTTGTCGGAGAGGATCAGCTTCTGGCTCCTGGCTTTTGGCTTCTAGCTTCAAGCTTTAGACCATAGAAAGGACACGCGGGCAGGAGTGATCCGGCAGGCGCTTCCTTTCCAATGGCTTCTCGCGAAGCACGGGAGGCGCGGACGTTTCCATTCGCACCCTCAGAGTGTTTCTCTTTACGAACTTTGCAAAGAAAACCGCTCTTCGCCGCCGCAGCCAGAGTATGCCCAAAGGCCAGGGCGGTCGGAAACTCAACTGCAATTATAGACCTCGGGGTGGGAAAGTGAGCTTGGTTACGGCTCACATGCCGTCGTAGTTCGGGCCGCCACCGCCTTCGGGTGGAACCCACGTGATGATCTGATACGGGTCGGCGATGTCGCAGGTTTTGCAGTGCACGCAGTTCGAGGGGTTCAGGCTGATGCGCTTGCCGTTGGGCTGTTCGGCGTCGTCCACCATTTCGTAGACGTTGGCGGGGCAGAAATTCTGGCAGGGGCTGCCGAATTCTTTCACGCAACGGGTGTTGCAGATGTTGGTGTCGTGAATGACCAGATGCGCGGGCTGGTCTTCTTCATGCTTTGTGCCCGAGTGATAGAGGTCGGTGAGCTTGTCGAACGTGAGCTTGCCGTCCCCTTTCGCGGGACCGAGCAGATGGGCTTCGTTGCCTCCGTCGGCGGGCAGTTCGGCGAGCTTCTTCATATGCTGATAGCCGGCAGTGCCGGGGTAGCGGTTGCGCAAGCCGCGGCCTCCGGTGAATTGCTGTATTCCGGCGTGGAATAGGCCGGCGAAGAATCCGTGCTCGAATCCCTGATGAAAGTTGCGAACTTTCCAAAGCTCATCTTTGATCCAGCTGGATTCGATTTTCTTCTGGAAGCTGCTCAGTGTTGTGGCAGACGAATCGTTCCTCTTCAGCGCCTCGAAAGCAGTTTCAGCGGCCAGCATGCCACTCTTGATGGCCAGGTGAATTCCCTTGAGGCGCTGCGAGTTGAGGAAACCGGCGGAGTCGCCGAGGATCATCCAGCCGTCGCCGGCGACCGGGGGGATCGCCCACCAGCCGCCATAGGGCAGCGACTTCGCGCCGTAGCGGATCATCTTGCCGCCCGCGAGCACGTTTGCTACGAAGGGATGCTGCTTGAAATCCTGCAGGACGCGTTGCGGATCGAGGCGCGGGTCGGGATAGTCGAGGCCGGTGACGAAGCCTAGCGAGACGATGTTGTCCTTGCCGCCGTAAATCCAGGCGCCGCCATATTCTTTTGTGGTCAGCGGCCAGCCCATGGTGTAGATAACTTCGCCGGGCGCGATGCGGCCCGAAGGCACTTCCCACAATTCTTTTATGCCTTGGCCGTAGGTCTGCGGATTGCTGTCCTTTGCCAGATCGAACTTCGCGATGAGCTGTTTGGTTAACGATCCGCGCGTGCCTTCCGCCAGGACGACGACTTTGGCCTGCAAATCGTATCCCGGCTCGAAATTCGATTTAGGATGATTCTGTTTGTCTACTCCTTTGTCGTCGGTGCGGACTCCGGTGACACGGGCGCCGTCGAATAGCAGTTCCGATCCTGCGAACCCGGTAAAGATTGTGATCCCTGTCTCTTCGACCTTGCTGCCCAGCCACTTCACAAACCGATTGAGCGAGATGACGTAGTTGCCGTGATCGCGCAGCGGCGGCGGCGTGATGGGGAACTTGAATTTGCTTTTTTCGGTGAGAAAATAAACCGCTTCCTTTGTGACTTCGGCATCGAGCGGAGCTTCTTTCTCAAAGCCAGGAAGTAGTTCGCGCATCGAACGCGGGTCGAGCAGCGCGCCCGAGAGACAGTGCTGGCCGACCTCGCGGGCTTTTTCGAGCACGTAGATGTTTTCTTTGGTTAGTTGGGAATCGGGACTTGTAGAATTATTCGCGTCGATTAGCTGAGACAGCCGCAGAGCACATGCCATGCCCGCGGGACCGCCGCCGACGATGACCACGTCGGCGGGCATCTGCGGGCGTTCGATGTTCTCGATCGGCTTGCGAAAAACCAGCATAGGAAAAACCCGGTCACGGATTCTCACCGATCTTCACCGATCGAACACTCGACAACTGGATCCGCGCACATCCGTGTTGATCCGTGGCTGATTCTACGATCCTGCCTTTGCCTTCTTTACTTCTTCAATCAGCGGCGGGACGATGTCGAACAGATTGCCCACCACGGCGTAGTCGCAGATTTCGAAGATTGGCGCTTCTGAATCCTTGTTTATTGCGATGATCGTGCGGGCGCCTTTCATTCCGACGATGTGCTGAATCGCGCCGCTGATGCCGAGGGCCAGATAGAGCTTGGGCGCGACTGTCTGGCCGGACGAGCCGATTTGGCGATCCATGGGCAACCAGCCGGAGTCGCAAATCGGGCGTGACGCTGCCAGTTCTGCGCCCAGAGCTTCGGCGAGTTGCTTGGCCAGTTCGATGTTCTTTTGCTCTTTGATTCCGCGGCCGACGGACACGATGATTTCGGCCTGGGTTAAGTCAACCGCTTGCTTGGCTTCTTTGAAGACTTCTTGCGGTTTGTTGCGGATGACTCCGTCCGCGATCTGTACGTTCACGGTTTCGACAGGAGCGGGGCTGGTTCCAGCTTCAGCTTTGTCGCCGCGAAACGCTCCGTTCTGGAAAGTAACGAACCAGGGAGCGTCGCAGGTGAAACTCACATCCGCGGCGAGCTTGCCCTGAAACATCTGGCGGGTGAAGAGCAGTTTCCCGCCATCCTTCTTGTAGCCGATGCAGTCGCTGATGGCAGTGCGTCCCATGGCCGTGGCCAGCTTGGGAATAAAATCGCGCACCTGATAGGTGTGCGGCATCAGGACCAGCTTCGGCTGTTTCGCTTCGATGAATTGCTTGAGCGCAGATGAAAAGGCATCGGGAGTGTAGGGTTCGAGCTTGGGCGACTCAACCGCGTAGACCTTCGCTACCTTCTTGGCGGCGATTTCATTGGCGAAGCTCACGACGCCGCTGCCGACGACCGCGGCTTCCAGTGTCCAACCGGTCTCGGCTGCGAGCGCTTGACCCGCGGTGAGCGTCTCCCAGGAGACGCGGTTCAGTTTGCCTTCGCGTTGTTCGACGACAATCAAAATTGTGTCAGGCATAAACCCAGCTCTTGGCTCCTAGCTTCTGGCTCTTGGCTACCGACTACAACACCCGCACTTCATTACGCAGCTTGTCCACCAGTTTCTTGGCTACTTCGCCGGGTGAGCCTTCCAGGAATTCCGTGTTCTTCGTTTTCTGGGGCACGTACAGCCGTTCGATCTTCTGCAAGTTTCCGGTGATCGCACTCTGGACCTCGGCCAGCGCGACTTTGCGCAGCGGCTTGTTCTTGGCCTGCTTGATGCCGATCAAGGTGGCATAGCGTAGTTTGTTGATGCCGGACTGGATGGTCAGCACCGCGGGCAGCGGCATATCCACGAATTGGAAAAAGCCGGCTTCAAGCTCCCGCTTCACACGAATTCCCGGATCGCTTTTCTCGATATGCATGATGATGGTGGCGTGCGGCCAGCCCAGCAATTCGGCCAGGACCACTCCGGTTTGCGCGTAACCGTAGTCGTCGGACTGCAGGCCGGTAAAGATCAGATCGAATGTTTCGTCTTTGATCGCCGCAGCAAAACCTCGCGCGGTATTCAAAGCATCCAGACCGACGAAGGCGTTGTCTTCGAGATGAATGGCGCGATCTGCGCCTTTGGCCAGGGCCTCCCGCAAGACCTGCTGGGCGCGGGCCGGGCCGGAGGTAATCACGACAACCTCTCCGCCGTGCTTCTCTTTCTGCCGCAACGCCTCTTCCAGCGCGTAGGCGTCGGGTTCGTTGACTTCATAGGAAACGTCTTCACGAATCCAGGCGGCGGACTCGTTGAGCTTGAGCGGTGCATCCTTCTGCGGCACCTGTTTCATGCAGACTAGAATCTTCAAGGGAAAAACTCCTCGTCGCCAGGGGCGTCAGTGAGTGACAGGAAACTTGTCAGTATAAATGAGCAGTTGGCAATTAGCACTTGGCCGTTGGTCCCGGGTAGTGGGTCAGTTTCATTCCACACGTGATGCAATCATCTCAGCATTAGCAACGCGTAGTCCGTTAGGGCTGTCAGCAGCCAAATGAAGATTCCTATGCAGCGCATGAATATTGAATACCAAGGCTTCAGGAAGAAGTTGCAATGGTATTGGCTATGTGCCCGCCCGACAATTGTGCTTGTTCTAAAGATCAAGAGCCAGCCGCAATAGTCCAAGAACAGGCTGGCCCCCCCATACCAGACGATGCTGAATGCCCTCATTTAACTCGCCTGTTCTCCTTGTGCGTTCAGGATAAGCCTCTTGTCAATGCGTGAGCCGATAGTGCAATTTTCGGGGAGTAGGTCGCACAATTCCTCAATGCTCCAAACGCGGTCGGCCCGCTACGTGGCTCCGCCAGAGATGGAATTCGACTAACAGGACGGGGTTACTCGCCGACATGCGCAACCGAAGAGATTGTTGAGTCTTTCGTCGAACTTCCGAACGGGTATTGAGTCTATGGCTAAGTGCTAACTGCCAACTGCTAATTACCAATCCCTACTCCGTAAAAACCACCGACTGCACTCCGGAAATCTCGAAGCGCTTACGGCAGCGCATGTTCTTGCAGGCCATCATGTCATCTCGGCGCAGCATGTAGGATTTGGCTTTGGCGAAGCGGGCGCGGTCGCGTTCGTCGGCGCGGCCGGGAAGCTGATTTTTCTTGGTGCGCACCAGCCAGTTGATTTCATACTCGGCGGCCTGCTGGCAATGCGGACAGTTCAGCGTCGCCATCTTCTTTTCCGGCCGTTCGTCGAAAAACTCGCGCTCTTCCATAAGGTCTTGAGATGAGGCTTGAGCGCTCCTAATCAGCATCAAGCCTAGAGGGAATTATTGCACATTCCGGGCGCACTACTGGTTACACTCTAGGTTGGGGGCACTTTGGCAGCAAAGAAAAAGAAACCGAGGCGGTTTACCGCCGTCGAAGCGGTGAAGTCCATGGCCCGTGCGCAGATTGGTGAGCCTCCCGCGTCCCGCGTGGTTCCCGACCGCAAGAAAAAGAAAAGCGAGAAGCACAAGCCCACATTGGCGAAATTGTTGGATGAAGTTGGCCGGTAGGTTGCTTAGTTGAACGTCGCCGTAACAGTGAGATTGTTGGTCAAGTTATTTACCGCACAAGCTTGTGCGGATGTTGGTTGACAGTTTGACCAACCCGCGAAAGTGGCCCCGGTATTAGGCGTGGCCGTCAATGTGAGCGTGGTACCACTCACAAAGGCCGCGCTGCACAGCGTTGGACAGCTAATGCCTGGTGGAGAACTGCTCACAGTCCCGTTACCTGAGAGAGCCACGGTAAGAATCGGCCCAGCCCCACCCGTGAAACAAATGACGTTCGCGGTCATAGACCCGGTTACTACGGCCCCTGAAGAGGATACTGTTCCAGCATTGTTCGTCGTTACCGTTGCCGAAACGATGGAGCCTCCACAATCCACGCCCGTAGCGGTTAACAAACCGGTAGAGTTGACCGTCGCAATGCCCGGGGTATTCGATGTCCATGTAACTTGGCTCGTAATATCCTTCGTTACTGGCGGATGGATATAGGTGCCGAGGGCTCTGAGCTGAACATTCAACCCCGCGTCGGCAAACACCGGAACGTTGGCAGCCCCGAAAGTTTCCGTCGAGGGTTGGATCGAGATGGATACCAATTGTTGATGATGGCCGCAACTGGGCAGGAACAGGGTGGCCGCGCAAACCGTAATCAAAACCCAGATTCGATTCATTCCATCTCCCGGAGTGAAGACTCCTGCTTATTTTAGGGGAGCGCGCCAATTAGTGGAAGAATTTTCACAAAACAGGCGATTGAGGCAATTGACTGGCATGTCACGCGCCCCCTGAATCTGTTTCCACCCAAAAATCTCACACTCAGGCTACGCCACGGTTTCCGCCACGTATCTCGCGAAGTCCTTTACGTCTTTTTCCGTGGTGTCGAACGAGCACATCCAGCGGACCACCGAGGTTTCCTCATGCCACACGTAGAAGAAGTAGTGCTTTTGTAACTTTGCAATGGCCGGGCGCGGAATCTGTGCGAATACTCCGTTGGCTTCCACCTTGTAGACAATCTTCACTTGCGGGATTTTGTTGACTTCTTTCTGCAGCAGCTCGGCCATGCGGTTGGCATGCTGGGCATTTTTCCGCCACAAGTTGTTCGAGAGCAAAGCCTCGAGTTGCGCTGAGATATAGCGCATCTTCGACGCCAACTGCATCCCTTGCTTGCGCCGGTACAGGAAGTCGCGGCTGAACTTCTTATCGAAAAAGACCACCGCCTCGGCGCCCATAGCTCCGTTCTTGGTCCCCCCAAACGACAGCACGTCCACGCCCATGTCACGCGTAGCTTCCCGCAGAGTCAGTCCCAGGCTCACGGCGGCGTTGGCAATGCGGGCGCCGTCCATGTGCAGGAACATGCCGCGTTCGTGGGCGAAGCGGGCCAGATCGCGGACCTCCCGCGGCGTGTACACGGTTCCCATTTCGCTGGCTTGCGTGATCGAAATAACGCGCGGCTGCACGTGATGCTGATCGCCAATTCCGTGATACGCATGACGGACGGACTCGACGGTGAGCTTCCCGTCCGGCGTGGGAATCGGAATCAGCTTGCAGCCAGTAAACTTCTCGGGCGCTCCGCATTCGTCGGTGTAGATGTGGGCGCCGTCGGCGCAGATCACGGCATTGTAGGACTCCGTCATCGCCTTCAGGCTCAGGCAGTTCGCAGCCGTGCCGTTGAACACGATGAAAACCTCAACATCCGAGCCAAAATTCTGCTTAAACTTGCGCACCGCGGCCTCGGTATAAGGATCGTCTCCGTATCCCACAACATGACCCCGGTTGACGGCGGCAACGGCCTGCAACACTTTGGGATGGACGCCGGCATTGTTATCGCTGGCAAAACTGCGTACAGGTTTCATGGCATCAACAATGTAGCAGAGGCAAAGCGCCTGGTTCACGCTGAGCTCGACGATCCTGGTCCTGGATTGGATAACGGTCCAGCGGATTTTCCAGAAGCGGGCTTGACAGCCGAATTATGTAACCATATAGTTACGCATAGTGCGCTACAGATCAGGCGGACGGCGATAACTTTTCTGTCCCTTTCGAGTCTAAAGCTGACTGACTGGAACCTGCTTTCCGAGCCGGTTGTCAAGCGCGGCTTGGTTGCTCTGAAGTGGCCTGCTAGAGTACGAGATACAAGGCACGGGAACCGATGAGAAGAACCTTCAACTCACGCGGTTGCTTGGGATTGACGCCCGGTGCGGCCTCGACAACTGCCCTGCTGGTGGCTTTGTTCCTGGCCGCGATGGGTATGGCGTGCAGCGGCAGCTCCGCGAATGGCGTGCGGGCTCAGGGTGATCCGGCAGTTCCGGTCAAGATCCAGGTAGCGCAGTCGGTGCCCATCAGCGATACCACGGAATACGTTGCAACCTTGAAGTCGCGGGACTCGGCCGTCATCATGCCGCAGGTCGAAGGTCAGATCACCGAGATCCGCGTGCACTCCGGGGATCGCGTTTCCCCAGGCGCTGTGCTGATGCAGATCGATCCCACCAAACAGCAGGCCACGGTGAACAGCCAGGAACACGGCCGCGCGGCCCAGGAAGCCAACCTCGCATACGCCCAGCAACAGTACGACCGCATTAACGCGCTGGCTGCGGCTGGTGTGGTCTCCCGCCAGGAACTTGACCAGGCAAAATCGGCGCTCGATACCGCCCAGGCGCAACTGAAATCGCTGGACGCACAAGTGCAAGAGCAGCAGGTGCAGCTCCACTATTACCGGGTGACCGCCCCGTCGACCGGAATCGTCGGCGACATTCCAGTGCATGTGGGCGACCGCGTCACCACGACCACCATGCTCACCAGTGTGGACAAACCCGGGAGCCTCGAGGCTTACGTTTACATTCCCGTCGAGCGCTCGCCGCAGCTCAAGATCAATATGCCGGTGCAGATTGTGAACGGAAGCGGCGATGTTATGGCAGACAGCCGGGTGACGTTCATTTCGCCGCAAGTGGACAACACGACGCAGACGGTGCTGATCAAATCTCGCATCGCCAACAACGAGGACAGGCTTCGCAATTTGCAGTTCATCCGCGCCCGAGTGATCTGGGGAATGCACCTGGGACCGGTGGTGCCGGTAGTGGCCGTGTCGCGCGTGGGCGGACAGTACTTCGCATTCGTGGCCGAGGATCAGAACGGCAAACTCGTGGCCCATCAGAAACCGCTGCGTATCGGCGAAATGACTGGGAATGACTACGTAGTGCTGGAAGGCATCAAGCCCGGAGACAAAATCATCGTCTCGGGAGTCCAGTTCCTGGTGGATGGCGCGGCAGTGTCGCCGCAGGGATAGGCTTCTAGCTTCTGGCTTGCCGGTACGAGGACACAGCTAGATTGCAGGGGCCAGAAGCTAGAAGCCAGAAGCTAAAAGCCAGAAGCTAAAAGCCAGAAGCTAGAAGCTGTTTTTCTATGTTCGTCGACTTCTTCATACGCCGCCCAGTATTCGCAACCGTCTGCGCTCTGCTGATCATTCTCGCGGGCGCCGTCGTAATTCCCACCCTGCCGATCGCCCAATTCCCCAATCTCGCGCCGCCGCAAGTCAACGTCAGTAGCGGGTATGTGGGCGCCAGCGCGCAAACCGTCGAGTCTGCCGTCACCATCCCCCTGGAGCAGCAGATCAATGGCGCACAGGGAATGAAGTACATGACCTCGGACAGCGGGAATGACGGTTCCAGTTCCATCACCGCAACCTTCGAACTGGATCGCGATCCCGACCTGGCCGCCGTGGACATTCAAAATCGAGTGAACACAGCCCAGGGACGCCTCCCGAACGCGGTCAAAGCGACAGGCATCACCATTACCAAGTCGTCCAACGACTTCGTTTTCGGCGCCGGAGTCTATTCCCCGGATGATCGCTACGATCCGCTGTTCATGAGCAACTATCTCGACGTCTACGTGAAAGACACGTTGAAGCGAGTTCCCGGAGTTGCCGACGTCATCATTTTTGGCGAACGCAAGTACTCGATGCGTTTGTGGCTTGACCCGGTGCGTATGGCCAGTCGTGGCCTCACCGCCTCCGACATGGTGAACGCCCTGCAGGAGCAGAACGTAGAAGTCGCTGCCGGCCAGGTCGGGCAGCCTCCAATCAAGCCCGGGCAGCAATTTCAGATCAGCGTGCGCGCCATCGGGCGGCTGAGTGAGCCCTCGCAATTTGAAAATATCATTCTCAAGGCGAACGCCGATGGAACCCTGGTCCGGCTCAAAGATGTCGGTCGCGCTGAGCTGGGAGCCGAGGATTACGGTTCTGACCTGATCTACAACGGGCACCCGGCAGTGGGCGTCGCCATCGTCCAACTTTCGAAGGCGAATGCGCTTGACGTAGATCACCGCGCCATCACGGAGTTAGACCGGCTCGCGAAACACTTTCCGCCGGGAATGAAATACGAGAACGCCTTCGACGTCACCGAAGCCGTGGGTGAATCGATCCGAGACGTCCTCATCACCCTGGTCCAAGCCGTCGTCCTGGTCATTCTGGTGATCTTCATCTTCCTGGAAGACTGGCGCAGCACAATTATTCCCGCGGTCACGATTCCCGTCTCGCTGATCGGTACCTTCGCCTTTGTCAAGGTGCTTGGGTTCTCAATCAACACGCTGACTCTGTTCGGGATCACATTGGCCACCGGGCTCGTGGTAGACGATGCGATCGTTGTCATTGAAAATATCGAACGCCACCTGCAGGAAGGCGAGCGGAGCGCAAGCAAAGCGGCCTCGGTTGCCATGAGAGAAGTCGCCGGCGCCGTCATCGCTACTTCTCTAGTGCTGGTTGCCGTATTTGTGCCGGTAGCATTCTTCCCCGGAACCACCGGCATTCTGTTCCGGCAATTCGCCCTGACCATTGCGTTCTCGATTTCCATTTCCGCCTTCAACGCGCTCACGCTTACACCCTCACTTTCCGCCATGCTGCTCGGCCGCGAGCACGGCGAGAAAGGCTGGTTCTTCCGGCATGTGGATACGGCAATCAGCGCCGTCACCGAAGGATATCGCCGCTCGCTCCACGGTTTCCTCCGCTTCCGCCTGGCCGCCGTAGTCCTGTTTCTCGCGGGATTGGGGCTCACCTGGGTGATTTTCCAGCGTGTGCCCACGGGCTTTGTCCCCGATGAGGATCAGGGTTATTTCCCGGTCGTCATCCAGGCACCGCCCGGCGCATCCGCGGATTACGTCCGGCACATCGAGGATCAAGTAAGCGCCATCATGCGCCAGATGCCGGAAGTTGAGAACATTTTCGCCATCACCGGCAACGGCGCGCCCAACCGTGGAATCATCTACGTCGGCTTGACCAGCTACTCGAAGCGCAAAGGCAGTGAACATTCCGCAGACTCGGTCGTGAACCGCTTGCGCGGGTCGGTCTCTGGAATCACCGGCGCGCAGGTACTTTGCTTCCTGCCACCTGCGATCAATGGCCTGGGCCAGTTCGGCGGCTTCCAGTTTGAAGTGCAGGACCAGGGTTCGCACACCTTGGAAGAATTGGCCAGCGCCACCCAGGGCGTGGTGCGGCAGGGCAATTCGCGCAAAGATCTGACCGGCTTGTTCAGCAGCTATACCGCGAGCGATCCCCAGTTCCTGGTCACGATTGACCGCGAAAAAGCCAAGAGCCTGCACGTGCCGTTGCAGCAGATCACCGATACTCTGGGCGTCTACATGGGTTCGGCGTACGTCAACGATTTCGATTTCAACAACCGCTCCTACCGCGTTTTTGTGCAGGCCGACAAGCAGTTCCGCTCGCAGGCAAAAGATATGAAGCAGTACTACGTGCGCTCGGACACCGGCGCCATGATTCCGCTGGAGAACCTGGCGACGATCACGCAGACTACAACGCCGCAGGTGATCAGCCATTACAACCTGTTTCGCTCGGCGGAAATCGACGGCTCGCCCGGTCCGGGCTACAGCTCTGGACAAGCCATTTCCGCAATGGAGGATCTGAGCAAGAAATCTTTACCCCAGGGCTTCACGTATGAATGGACCGGGTTGTCGCTCGAAGAGCTGGCGTCGGGCAGAACCACATTCATATTGTTTGGCCTGGGAGTTCTGGTCGTGTATCTGACGCTCTCCGCGCAATATGAGAGCTTCGTGTTGCCTTTTATCGTTCTGCTCGCGGTGCCCATGGCGCTGCTGGGAGCGCTGGGTGCGCAAGCGTTGCGCGGGTTACAAAACGACGTCTATTGCCAGATTGGACTGGTCATGCTCATCGGGCTGTCGAGCAAGAACGCGATTCTGATCGTCGAATTCGCCGAGCAGTTGCGCGGACGCGGAATGCCTCTGGTGGAAGCAACGGTCGAAGCGGCCAGGATTCGTCTGCGCCCCATCCTCATGACCTCGTTCGCCTTCATCCTGGGCGTGGTCCCGCTCATGGTGGCCCACGGCGCCGGCCAGGAAGGACGCCACTCCGTCGGAACCACGGTATTCGGTGGCATGATTATGTCAACCGTTCTCAATCTCTTCTTCATTCCGGTGCTGTACCTGATTATTGAAGGCTGGCGCGAGCGAGGCCGAGAACCCTCTGCTCAGCCGGCCCCGGTCCCCGCGGACTGACTGGTTGATGGAGAACTGGCCTCTGGCCCGTGCAGCCGGGCGAGGACGCCCGGCCTCCACCACCCTGAACTATAATCGTCGCACCCTCGTGATTATGCATGCACGCTTCTGGCTCGGGGTTTTGGTTCCTGCCTTCGCGTGTGCGCAAACAATTCCTGCGAAGACTCCGCCGCCCAAGTTCGAAGACGTCGCGAAACAAGTGGGCCTGACGGTCTCCCACATCTCTTCGCCAGACAAGCGCTACATCGTGGAATCCATGAGCGGCGGTGTGGGTCTGATCGATTGCGACAACGACGGCAAACTCGACATCATCACGGTGAACGGATCCACGGTCGACCGCTACAAGCAAGGCGGCGATCCTATGATCACGCTTTATCATCAGGACGACGGCTTCAAATTCACCGACATCACAAAGTCCGCTGGGCTCGCCCGGAAAGGATGGGGCATGGGCGTGGCCGTGGCCGATTACGACAACGACGGTCTGCCCGACATTTACGTGACTGGCTACGGCGGTAACGCTCTGTATCGCAACCTGGGTAACTGCAAGTTTGAAGACGTCACGGACAAGGCGGGAGTGGCCGCGGGAGGATTCAGCACTGGCGCCGCCTGGGCCGATTACGATCGTGACGGACGCGTGGATTTATTCGTCTCGCGTTACGTGCACTTCGACGTCAACAAACTGCCGGACTTCGGGAAGAACGAGAAGAACTGCAGCTTCAAGGGAATCCCGGTGCAGTGCGGACCCTGGGGCATGCTCGGTGAGTCCGACTTGCTGTTTCACAACCGCGGCGATGGCACGTTTGAAGAAGTTTCGAAAAAGGCCGGGGTCGACGATCCCAACAAATACTACGGCCTGGGAGCAATCTGGGGCGATTACGACAACGACGGCTGGCCCGACTTGTATGTCGCCAACGATTCCGGCCCGAACTATCTCTACCACAACAAGCATGACGGAACCTTTGAAGAAGTAGGCATGCTCTCAGGAGCCGCCGTCAGCGGCGATGGTTCCGAGCGGGGCAACATGGGTGTCGATTGGAGCGACTATCTGCACGAAGGCCGGCTTTCCGTTTTCGTGACTACGTTTACCGAACAACCCGACAGCCTGTATCACAACCTCGGGGCGCAGGGATTCTCCGAAGTAAGTTATCCCGCCAAACTGGCGAAGCCTACGTACAACCCGGTGGGTTGGGGAACGGGTTTCGTTGATATGGACAACGACGGCTGGCCCGACCTGTTCATTGCCAACGGCCATGTGTATCCGCAGATGGACCTGGTCGCCGGCGCTCCCCGGTATCGCGAGCCCATGCTGCTGTTCCGCAACAACCGCGATGGCACCTTTGAAGATGTTTCCAGCGTGCTTGCCGGAATCCCTGATGCATCGCGGCGAGGAGCGGCTTTCGGTGACCTCAATAACGATGGCAACGTTGACATCGTCGTGATGAATACCGGAGAGCCGCCAACCCTGCTGTTGAATCAAGGGGGAAATAAGAATCATCGCGTGCTGTTCAAGCTGGTAGGCACAAGAAGCAATAAAATGGCAATCGGCGCGCGGGTCACGGTAAAAGCAGGAAGGCTGGTGCAGTTCAGCGAGGTTCGGGCCGGAGGCAGCTACCTCTCGCAGAACGATCCGCGATTGCATTTTGGCCTCGGCGCCGAAACCAAAATGGATGAAGTAGAAATCAAATGGCCCAGCGGCAAGATTGAAGCCCTGCACGACGTCCCCGCGGATTTCATTTATACGATCGTGGAAAGCGAAGGCATTCAGCAGAAAACCGCGCTGCCTGCATTGTGAACACCATGCTCCCGTTCAAGCTGGTTTACAGCGACGACTATTATCTTCCCATCGGCGCGCACGTCTTTCCCGCGGAGAAATATCGGAGGATTCATGACCGGCTGCTTGAGACCGGCGTCGCCGAAGCCTCCGACTTCCTAACCCCGCAGCCCGCCTCCGATCAAGATGTGCTCCTGGTCCACACGCCTCAGTACGTACACAAACTGAAAACGGGAACGCTTTCCGCGCGCGAAGAGCTGGAGATGGAAATTCCCTTCTCGCCGGAACTGGTCAAAGCATTCTGGCTGGCGGCAGGCGGTTCGATCCTCGCCGCTGATTACGCTCTGAAGAATCGGGTCGCGTTCAACATTGGCGGCGGATTCCATCATGCCTTTTCCGACCACGGCGAAGGCTTCTGCATGGTTCATGACGTGGCCGTCGCCATCCGCCGCATGCAGCGCGACGACAAGATCACTCGTGCCATGACCGTGGATTGCGACGTCCACCAGGGCAACGGGACAGCCGCCATTTTCGCCGGCGTGCGCGTGCCCGCCGGACCCCTGCCGTCGACTTCTGCTTCCGCTCTGAGCCCTGCCGCGCCCGCGAAGGTGCGCAACGCCCACGCGGGCAACGTGTTCACCATCTCGCTTCACCAGGAAAATAATTATCCGATGTGGAAGCCGCCATCTTCGATCGATGTAGATCTGCCCGACGGGATCGGTGACAACGACTACTTGGCCTGGCTCGACAATGCTCTCAGCTCGGGCCTGCGCCAATTCGAGCCAGAATTGATTTGCTACATCGCAGGCGCCGATCCCTACCGCGAAGATCAACTCGGAGGCCTCTCGCTGACGATCGAAGGACTGAAGCGCCGCGACCAACTGGTCTTCCGTGTCGCCCACGCTCGCGATATTCCGGTGATGGTGACGTTCGCCGGAGGCTACGCCCGTCGGGTCGAAGATACCGTAACGATCCACTGCAACACGGTCATCGCCGCGAAAGAAGTGCTCACGAAGTAACTGCCGAGCTGTAGCGCGGACAATAAGAGTTATTCTATTTCAATAGGAGACCGGCCTCAGCGCCACGACCTCGGATCGCGTCGCAGCCGACTTCCGCGTGCTATAGATCGCATCTGTACCTGCTCCCTGCTGCTAAAATGTCCTCAGCCCAATGTTCGAGAATCTTTCAGAAAAACTTCAACGCGCCTTCAAGACCCTGCGCGGCCAGGCTGTCCTCAATGAAGAGAACATTCAGGAGGCGCTACGCGAGATCCGTCTCGC
>Ga0207146_10168_pt1 | contig 18518 bp, 16 predicted proteins | sample Alteio_BWMinHeat_36_FD_153539 | JGI IMG/M metagenome (GOLD analysis project Ga0207146, IMG submission 153539) | Enriched cells from forest soil in Barre Woods Harvard Forest LTER site, Petersham, Massachusetts, United States -... | ecosystem: Environmental > Terrestrial > Soil > Temperate forest >...
CCATGGGGTCCGCTGGCGTATCGACGCATTCTTAGAAATCCACTTCCCATGGACTCCTCTGCATACGTTGCGGAACACCTCCCCTTCCAAAACACCGCCCGAAGCGGCAAGAGATGTTCCGCACGATTGTCACAGCTTTTCCGGCATCCTACGCCGAGAGAATCTTTCAGGCAAGAAATTGATGCCAGTTTTAGGCACCGTCGCGTAGACAAACCAAAACGCTATGGCGTCGAGATGAAACATGAACAATCCTAAGCAGCCACTCGCGGCCACGGCAACGGACGCCAATAATAACGGCCACACTGAATCTCGTTGCGTGTTCATGCCAACTTCTTCTTGTACGGTCCCCGCTTCATTGGATTCACGTTTGCGTCCAGCAATACCGCGACTTCTTCAAAACTCCAAACGTGATCCGCGATCTCGTCGCCCGGAAATAATTGCGATCATGTTCACCACAGACACTGTCGCTTCAGCACAGAGGGCCGCTGTTCTAAAGTCGGCTGTGCGCTCGTGAGTAAGTGCATTGGCGAGGCTTAGCGCCGCTTTGGCGTGATGGCGAATCTCTTCATTTGCCGCGCCAGGAAGCTCGACAGCCAAATATCCGTCGAGCATTCGCTTTGCATCCGTATCGCTGGGTGCTACTCCATCTTCGCTGGCATGCAACTCTCGTTTATAAACTTCTTGCGCTGTGAAATGACAGTTTCGCGGCACAGAAGACCAACCGTTTGAAATTCCTCCTCATTGGCCGCTGTCTCAAGGCGCTCTCGCATCCCATCAATCGTTCGATCTACCTTTTCCCATCCTGTCGGTTCCGTGAACACTTGAACACCGGAGCTTGTTTTTAGCGCCTCAACGCGCTCTATCAACGGATCGTAAATCTGATGAATGTACGAGCGCCTCTCGCGGTAATGAGCCAAACCCTTCGCTTTGTAATCTTCATACCATCGCCACAAATCCAGGTATGGATTGGGGTCTTGTATTCCACGGTCAGCGAGCGCGGATCGGATACGCTACCTTCTCTCTTTGTACGTGTCGTTCACATCCTGTAGCTGCGCTTGGCCGGTGGCTGCATCAATCATCAATGCAAGTTGCTGCTGAAGTTCATCAAGCAATTCATCGTTGGTCATTGCCGCTTTAAGCGTCCTTACGAGCCTCTCCGCCTTCTGCGGCGGAATGAAAAGATTTGTCTTAAATCACGCCGGATTGCCCTCTCTGCCGAGCAAATTGGAGTCGCTCGAAGCAATCCGAAATCTTTATGGGCATCGCTTATTGCTTCGATGAAGTGCCTGACTTTCCATTGAATGGAGTGGGAACTCCGTTAGTCGGTGTGCAATTAAATGATTCGATGTGATACACCGGATGGATTTCAAGGCCGGAGCTATTGCCGTTATTATCGTCGAGATCAAGGACGAGAGCACCCGTGACTCTGATCGGCGTGTTAGTGTCCCTCTTATCAAGTAACCAATCGTGAATGACCCAACTGAGAGTATGATCTCCTGTCGAAATGGGAAACCGGCAATCCAATTGCAAATTCGATGACCGGGGATCAGCCCAGCCGGGAAAGACATACTTCGACCCATTCACAGCAGATTGGATAATCTCAACGTGTACTTGCCGTTTTAGAACGAATGGCGAGGTGCGAATAAACGATCTCTTCAAGACACCGGCGCTGTCAACATCGAGTTCCAAACAAAACGTGACATCACCATCCATCTCCTTATCCAAATGTTCAGCCATTTCCCGCGTATAGTCGACTGCCGTGACACGCCCAGCCAGGGTAACGCTCGAAGAAAGAGCAGTATAGTGTTTTTCCCCTTTCGTCAGTAGCCCACTTCTTGTTTTGACGACACTTTTGAAAGCAGAAATAAGTCCGACTGCCGTTGAGTCGTGGACGAAAATTATTTTCTTCGAATATTCGTTCTCACAATCGGCAATCGCGAGTGGTACTGCAGCGGTGACGAACCACAATGCAATTAGTATTCGCATTTTTTCCGTTTCTTTTGGCTGCGCGTTATAAGGTGGACCAACCTCCTAGTGGACGATCACAACCACACCGAACATAGTGGATCTCAATCGCGATAATTAAGCCCCCAGGGAGTATATAAGCCGCTCGCGCCAGCTTCAATGCCGATACGGGCATTTCCTATGTCATCGCAGATGTAGATAATGCTATTCAGAATTAGGTCGGGTATTCGCGGCACTGGTTGTACCCATTGGGAGCAAAGTATGCCGCCACTTGTTGCGCGGCTCTCCCAAGGCATTATTGCCGCACCTGCCGGGTGAGACGAGCATTGGTTGAACCCAATGGTTCCTGTCCCGAATAAGGCAATTTGAGCAGAGTAGCGGACTCTTTCCGGTATATAAAGCGATACAAAACTTTGGTTGGAGTTTAACGATGGGGATCTGTTCCTATTGCGGTCAATCGGCAGGTTGGTTCCACAGCACACACGAGGAGTGCGTTCAAAGGGCAGCGCAGGGAGTCGAATGTCTGAAACAGACCGTGGCCGACGCTGTTCTGAGCGGCAAGCGATTCATTGATATTGAACCGATACTGTCGTCATTACGAACTGAACATCAGGTTCCTGACCAGCAAGCTGCATCGGCTACGAAAGACGGCTGGAATGTAGGAGCGAAGGAAAGAAGCGTTAAGGAACCGATAAGCCCTGACGAGTTCGATACCGTGAGCGATCTCTATAATGGCGTAGGTTTCGACGAAGAGATCTGGAGAACGCCCGGCGGTCGCGACATGACGTTCAGCAACCTGATCTGGACAGTGCTGCACGACCAAATCATTCCTTACGGAGGTCCGATCCAATTCAACCTGCAACATGGCGAGATACCGTTTTTTGCAATGGCAAATGTGTTGATCAGTGAACAGCGTACCACCAGTTCATACGTTGGCGGATTTCAGGGCGTTAGCATCAGGGTCGCCAACGGTCTGTACTACCGGCTGGGAGAGGTTCGTGGGCACAGAGCCGAGTCCACATCATTGCAAGAGATCGATTACGGCGACTTCTTAGTGACGACGGACAACGTGTATTTCAGCGGTCATGAGCACGGCACGAATTTCCGGATTGCGTTCAAACAAGTGATCAGGTTCCAACCATATACCGATGCGGTCGGGATCTGCAAGGACGCTTCAAGGGAAAAGATCTTCGCACCACAGCACGTTGAGAATTGTGGGTGGTTCTTGTTTAATGTCTTACAGGCACTCGCGGCACGAGACGCCGGGGCACGCACCTAAAGAGTTGTGAGCACTCATTAGAACCGGGTGTTCGGCTCTTGAAATCATCCGCGCCTACAGCGTACGATTGATTTGTAGTACCTGATTTCCACGGCCTGTTTACATTCCTCGCCGAAGAACGATTTCATTCACAAGACCGATTACAGCGAATTTGAATTGCGCGAGGTGTATCGGTGAACTATTCACAACTGAACAAATCGACGAAAACGGAAGAAACCCGAAAGTACCGCAAACTCAGAACCACAGGCCGTAAGATCCGCGTTCAACAGGCCAAAGAACAGCTAGATCAAGTTCACGAAATTTCACATGAACTGGATTATTCGCGGTACGAACCACCGGCGTGGGCATATCCGTTTGTAGCAGCGATCTTAGATCCCCACGTTCCGAACAGTATTACGAAGCGGTGCCATTCAATTGGTATTACGCCGAAAACGTATTACAACCATGCTGAAGATCCTTTTTTCAAAAGAATGGAGACCTCTTGCTTCCATGATCGATGAAGAAAAATCGAAATAAGAATTCAAAAGCGTTCGATTTTTATGCGATTCGACTTCCCGCATCCAGGAAACTCACCTCAACAATTCGAACAAAACGCGGTACCAAAGTAGACGATTGAGAGCCCCACCGGATTGATTAGATCCGATGGCGCTTCTCCGTTGGTGAATCGTTGTTTATCACCGGCCAAACCGTTCTTGCTGTTTCTGACGGCCGTAATAATATTGCGGCTGCCTTTGGCGCTGTTGTACCGGTTCGCGGTAGCTCGTATATTGCTGTTGTCGCTGCGCCGGTCGTCCGGTCCACCACGAACTGTTTGTGATCTGTTGGTGTCCTCGAAGCTCTCCCTGGCTCTGCTGTTCGCTTTGAGCAACGCGGGACTGCCCATAATAGACGTTCCCATTTCGATCTATGGGTGCTGCATTGGCGCTCGCCGTCGCGATCAGGATTCCGCCGACCACTGCGAGTAAAGACGCTTTTAGTAATTTCATTTTGTGCTCCTTTGCTTACCTTCATTGGAACCCATTCACGTAAGGCTTTCGTGTCGGCCGGACAGCGAAATTGTGAAGGAGAAGTAAACGCCAGTTCTGGCCCACTGAATCTTGCGTTTACGATTAGTTGAATCCATCCGTCCACGTTGAGCCACTATTTGCTGATGGCGCTGCCTGGCGAACGTATCATCCGGTGCGTCGTCCTGTTTGGTCACCGATCTGAGGAGGTGTTCTAGGATCGCGAACTGGAACCGTATCCCGACGAAGGTAGTCCCCGGATGCCATGTCGGTGCCGACGAAATTGCGTGCTCGACAAATGACCGCAATGTTCGATAGGGTACTGAGAAATTATCGCAGGAGGGATTCTTGCATATCGACCGCAATTTCCTACTTGAAGCCGTCGAACATGGCGATCAACTCCCCGAAAACGAACAACAGCATTTGCGAGACTGCGAGCATTGCCGATTTCTCTTGTGGTTTCTCACGCGGTACGAGGTAAAGAAGATTCGACAATCGCTCCGCCCAAACTGCCGCCTAAATTGACGTAAAGTTCAGATGTTCAAAATCGTGCTGATAGTTGTCGTAATATCAGCCGCAGTTGTCGCCGGTCAGATCGATTCAATCGATGAATGGATCAACCACGTGTTAGCGAAACGAAAAAAGGCGCGGCATGACTGAACGTAAGATCGAGGAACTCGCTGCCGAGGCATTACAGGAAGCCGGAGCCGAGTTCATGAACTTCACAATCGATCATGTTGAAAGAAAACCGGATGGCACTCTGTCTATCGTCTTTTCGTGGAAATCACCATTTCGGGTGGAGGTTTCTCTCGACTGCACACCTACGATACGGAGGAGGAAATCAAGGCCGAGATTCAGCGGCAGTTGCAGAAAGAGCTTGGGTAGGACGTTAAGCCGATTTCTGCTGAAGGACTCACCCAACGACTAGAACGTTGAAGATAGTGCGTAAACCGTTACGGGCTGCTTCAATCCGCGAATTGGTACTTGGCGTTCGGATTGAAAGGAAAAGCGATGGTCCGCACGTGCAGAGTCCCGGATCGCTTTTGAAACAATGATCGACATCGGTTCTGCGTGGCCACACAGCCGGGCGGCTAAATTCACCGTCGTTCCGATGACGGAATAATCTAGATGTTCCTGCGAGCCAATATTGCCAATTACTGCGGGACCACAGTGGATGCCAATTCCTAATGGAGTGAGGCCAGCACTTTGAATATCCGCTTTGGCATTTTCAATGATGCGGATGGCGCACAAGCAGCTCTGGCGCACTCCATGGATTCCGTCGAAAACGGCCATAATTCCATCGCCACCGAACTTGTCAACATAACCTCCATGTTCATACACGAGCCCAACTTGTTGCGTAAGCCTGGCGCTGATAAGACCGAACAGGGTGGTGGCGTCCATTTCTTCTGAAAGCGCAGTAAAACCGCGAATGTCAGTAAAACAAATCGTTACGTCCCGCTTTTCGGGGGCCGGTGCAATTCCTGTTATTGATGCCTTTTCGATGATCTCGATCGTGCGCCTGGAAACGTACTGCGCAAGCATTCCCTGCGTACGTTGGAGTTGGTTGAAGTACTCCATTCGACGAAGATGCCCTTGGAGTCTGGCCCGAAGAACTGGGGCTTCGATGGGTTTGGCAATGAAGTCGTCCGCTCCCGCCGAGAAAGCTCCGGATAACCGCTCCGTCTGATCCGAGCCAGTGATAAACACCACGGGTGTTACGTTGTATGCCGTAATGGCGCGAATCTTTCTGCACACCTCAATACCATTAATATCGGGTAGGTCCATGTCGAGGAGGAATGCATCAATTCGATGGCGTTGTGCCGATTCCAGCGCCGACAGTCCATTTGAAGCCTGAAGCACTTCATAGCCGTCACCTTCGAGGAGCGCCGAAAGCAGGTATCGCCCACTTTCGTCGTCCTCTATGACCATGATTGTCTTTGCAGGCATGATCATTTATTTTTTATCTTCGACGGGAGATTTCATAGAAGCTCGCGATCCTGAGTTAAGCGCGGTCTTCACGGTTGAAAGCAACGTCGCAACTTCCAATGGCTTGCTTAAGGTGATCACTCCTAACGGTTCTTCTGAGGAGTCAAGATATCGTAATGGTAGTGCGTCCCCGGACATCATAATGATCTTCAATTCGGGGCGATCCCTTCTCAAGATATTGCTCAATTCGATTCCATCGCCGTGCGGCATCCTGATATCGGTAATGACAAGATCGCATTTGACCTGCTTCAAAATACGTTGTGCATCGGTTCCGTTGGACGCTGCCAATGCCTTGTAACCGGAACTTTCCAGACATGAGCAGATCAAAGTGCGAACGGAATCGTCATCATCGACAACCAAAATGTGCCGAATTCCTTCGCTGTGGATCGGCGCAGGATCGACCGCAGTGTCCCGGCCAAGAACCTCATGTATCGTCTTGAGCAGTTGACCGGCTGTGTAAGGCTTGGCCAGAACCGCCTTTACCACCCCACCGATGCTCGCGTTTGCGCTCGTGTATCTCGCGTTATCCACTAATCCACTTGCAGCAATGATCTTCACGTTGGGGTTCATCTTTTCGAGCACTTGAATGGTCGCCGCGCCGTCCATGATAGGCATCATCATGTCCAAGAGAACCGCTTTGATTTCGCTGCTTCGGCGTGCAAACTGCGCTGTGGCATCTGCGCCGTCCCCAGCGGTTATCACTTTGTAGTCGTACGACTCCAAAGTCAGCTTCGTAATGTCTCGCACCGAAGCTTCATCATCCACAACTAGAATCATCTCACCTTGGCCGCGCGGCAAGTTTTCAGCTTGTGCAATGCCTTCCTGCGTTGCAGCGGATTCTATTGCCGGAATGTAGACCTTAAATCGCGCTCCCTTTCCGATCTCACTGTACACATTCACGAAACCGCCGTGGCTTTTCACAATTGCTTGAACTGTCGAGAGTCCCAGACCCGTGCCTTTACCAATCTCTTTGGTCGTAAAAAAAGGTTCGAAGATCTTCTCCACCACGTCAGGACGTATTCCCGGACCTGTATCTGAAACATCTAGTACGACGTACGGTCCTGCCTTGGCCTCAAGATTCAAACGGGCGTAATGCTCATCAAGAATTATGTTTTCGGCAGCTATTCTCAATCGCCCCGCATCGGCCATCGCGTCACGCGCATTGACACAAAGATTCAGCAAGATCTGATCAATTTGTGTCGCATCTCCTCGAACCATCCATAGGTTCTTTGGAATCTCCATCTCGATGCGTATGGACTTTGGAAATGTTTGTGCCAACATCTTTTGGATGCCGCCGAGCAGATGCGTTAGCTGTAAGGCAACGCGTTCCCCTTCGGTGCCGCGAGCAAACGTAAGCACTTGACGGACGATAGCCGCACCACGTCGGGCACTTGTCTCTAGAGTTTCCACTAAGCGCAAGTGCGAATCATCACGTAGCTTATCCTTCAATAACTGGGCCGCCATGAGGATCGGCGAAAGAACGTTATTCAGGTCGTGTGCAATACCGCTTGCCAGCGTGCCGATACTCTCCATCCTCTGAGTCCGAAGCAACTGCGACTTAATTTTGTTCTTATCCGTCACATCATTCACCAAAACTAGACGGGCTCGCCTTCCGTCGAAGATCGTTTCATGCGATGCGATCTCGACTTCCATAAGACTTCCATCTTTCTTCTTATGACGGATACCACCACTTAGCTCCAATCCCTGAGCCGCTTTCGCCAAGTTTTCATCGAGGACGCTAATGTCCTCTGGCGGCCGGATCTCTCTCAGATTCATGGCGAGGAACTCTTCGCGCGAATAACCATAGCGTGCGATTGCGGCGTCATTCATGTCCAAAAAACCGAGCGTCTCCAGGTCGAATATCCACATGGGTTGGGGGCTGTCTTCAAACAACTGGCGATAGCGTTTTTCGGAACCACGCAAAGCCTCGTTCTCATGGCGATAAAACAAGGCGGCAGCCCAAAAGATCGGCGCTGCAAAGCAGACAGCACCGATTGCAATAATGATCAAGGTTCCAAAGCTTGGAGACAGCGTCAGGTGGATACGTTCCGGGAAAAAGAACTGTGCAGCAGTGATCAGAAAAATGAAGAATAGGGGAAAACCGATAGCGACAGGAACGATCCGTCGCACGAACACACGAAAAGCGTGAGTTTCATGGGCTTGATGCAACCTAAAAGGCATCTTCTCCTTTTCGCCTCCCAATTTCATGGTACTTTCGCAGGGTCAGCTTCCCGTTCACTCCGGTCTATGAACGCTTACATTTGAGTCTCCTGTTATAGAAGCCGTAATTTGGCCTCCAATTCCTGCTGAAAAATTTGAGAACAATGCCAAAAGAAGAGACTCGGTTGCCATCGATTATCGACGCGCAAATCGACGTGTCTGGAAAACCCTGTCACAACCGAAGGTTGCCGGTGATGAAAACAGAGCGATTGGTTCGGCCGGAGCGGTGTCTAACAAACTGTTGATTTTCAGACGGGCGGACATATAAATCTTATGTGAATAAAACAATCAAGCGCGTTGGGCTATACGCTGGCGTCAGCACGAAAAACAAAGGTCAAAATCCAGAAACCCAGCTATTACCCCTCCGAGATTATGCCCGGCACCGTGGATTCGAAATTGTGGACGAGTACGTCGATATCGGCATCAGCGGCTCCAAAGATCGCCGTCCCGAACTCGACCGCCTTATGCGTGATGCCCGAAAACGCAAAATCGATGCAGTTCTGGTTGCACGGTTTGACCGGTTCGCCCGGAGCACTAAACACCTCGTTACGGTGCTCGAAGAATTTCATTCGTTGGGCGTCGAGTTTATCAGCCTCAGCGAAAGTATCGATACCAGTACCCCAATGGGCAAAATGGTCTTCACGGTCATTGGAGCCGTAGCTGAATTGGAAAGGTCGTTGATCCGGGAACGTGTAGTAATGGGCTTGGATAGAGCGAAAAGACAGGGCAAGCGCCTTGGACGACCACGAGTGATCGTAGATCGGGAGAAAGATCCGAGCAATGCGTAACGAGGGCCGGTCATTGCGATCCATCGCTGAGGAACTCGGGATCGGGAAAGATTCTGTTAATTCGATCTTGGCTGGCACCGGAACAGGGTGAACCAACAGTCTCCCTATCAATTTCCCACGCTCAACGCCTTTCGGCATCAAAGAAACAATCACTCGAACGGGATCACGATTAACGGGGGCATCGTCCGGTGCTCAACGCCTTTCGGCATCAAAGAAACAATCACAGGCCGTCTTTGTTCGACTTCCAGAATGCAATGGCTGAAGGTGCTCAACGCCTTTCGGCATCAAAGAAACAATCACCTGGCGGACTCCCGGGTCGAGAGCGCCATCCATCTGTGCTCAACGCCTTTCGGCATCAAAGAAACAATCACGCTGCGGGACATAGAGGGGATGCGTCAAGATCAGCAGTGCTCAACGCCTTTCGGCATCAAAGAAACAATCACATCCGCTTGGCCTCGCGATCCTCCATGCGCTCTTTGTGCTCAACGCCTTTCGGCATCAAAGAAACAATCACTCGTGATGCCCGCATTCCGCATCGTTCCCGCCGCTTGCAGTGCTCAACGCCTTTCGGCATCAAAGAAACAATCACGCTGCGGGACATAGAGGGGATGCGTCAAGATCAGCAGTGCTCAACGCCTTTCGGCATCAAAGAAACAATCACGTTGGTGGGGCATTGAAACGTGATGAATGGTCGCTGTGCTCAACGCCTTTCGGCATCAAAGAAACAATCACGTCTAGATCCACGGGCGCGTTGCCACAGATTGGCAGTGCTCAACGCCTTTCGGCATCAAAGAAACAATCACGTCCAGATCCACGGGCGCGCTGCCACAGATGGGTAGTGCTCAACGCCTTTCGGCATCAAAGAAACAATCACTTGGAGGCGCATGTTCTCCTTGACGTTCGCGTTGTAGCGGTGCTCAACGCCTTTCGGCATCAAAGAAACAATCACGTGGAACTCCCTGAAGGCTACCGGAGTAGGACGGTGTGCTCAACGCCTTTCGGCATCAAAGAAACAATCACAGGAATTTCACGCGGTAGAAGCGCTCGGCGTGGGTGTGCTCAACGCCTTTCGGCATCAAAGAAACAATCACACGCGGCCGTTTGGTGTTGTAATCGAGTTGTTGATGCTGTGCTCAACGCCTTTCGGCATCAAAGAAACAATCACTTTTGCAGAACGGTGATATTCTAGGCCAGATTTTTGGTGCTCAACGCCTTTTGGCATCAAAGAAACAATCACGTGTCAACAGCGTATCAATCGGGGTCTCGACGCCGTTTGGTGCTCAACGCCTTTCGGCATCAAAGAAACAATCACTGGACACCGCTGTGTAAGTGTTCCGCGTGACCGCGTGCTCAACGCCTTTCGGCATCAAAGAAACAATCACCCAATACTCCCGCACGTGCAGGCGGCGTCTATCATGTGCTCAACGCCTTTCGGCATCAAAGAAACAATCACATTGCAAGAGAATTTCGTTTCTGTCACAATGCGCGAGTGCTCAACGCCTTTCGGCATCAAAGAAACAATCACGAGCGAACCTGCTGTTGAGAGAGAAACCGAAACTGTGTGCTCAACGCCTTTCGGCATCAAAGAAACAATCACGTTGCTGGCCTTGCCGAGAATGACGGCATTGGCTAGTGCTCAACGCCTTTCGGCATCAAAGAAACAATCACAAACACGCAACGCTCGACGGATCACTTTTAAATTCGTGCTCAACGCCTTTCGGCATCAAAGAAACAATCACCGCGACTCAACTAAGTCCCTTCAATGTTGGCACTTGTATACCGGAATTCGGGCACCCGTTTACTCGGTTGGCAATCTTCGTGTCGCGCGAGGCCATGGGTTAATCCTTCGCTGCCGATATTGTTGGGTTCACTGAACATTTCTCGGTCGCAAGCTCCTCGTTAGGCGAGTTGTAAATCCATTCTCCTCAATCGAAATATTTTAACCTCCGCAGCATCTCGCGGTCTTGATGACAACACGGGGTGCGTGCGCGAAGATGGGGCCGCGATTACCCAATCACAAATGGCGTTTTCAAATTATTTCAAATGATTTCGATTCAACAACCCACGATTCGGGGCGATTATGTGCAGCGGTCCGCTGTTCGCATGACTCGCACAGAGTCAAGATCAACAGCCGGTCTTCGGCTGCCATTAGTTTTTCCAGTTTCCATCTCAACTTCTCCTGACCACGCACGGTCAAACGGCAGCGGAAGATGCTGTACTGGAGACGCCGACCGTATCCGTTTATCAGCTTGTACACCTGACGCCATCGTTTGGGTTCAGTGATGTCATAGCAAATCACGTACCATTGCTTAGTTTCAGCCATAGCGTCCTCTCATCGTCGAGCTGAATCATCGCATACGCATTCGCGCAAACAGCCCGCCTTCGCCCATGAAATCCTTCTCCAATAACCTGACCTCCAACTCCAAGAGTCGTGAATAAGAAAGCGAGTAACCGATCACCGGATGTTTCCACTGATCTGATTTTCTACGTTCATAGATCGCAATTAACTTCTTCTTCCCACTGTCTGACAGCCATACTTGTTGGCCCGCCTTCTGAAAATCCGCCGTCTCATCCCACTGACGCCGGTTGATTGAGGCTACGATGGGAAGGTCCACAAGTGGCACGCGGAACAGCTCCATCAGATCGAGCCCAAGCGGAGGGGCCTGTGATCGCGGTTGGTGATAAAACCCCAGACTGGGGTCAAGCCCTACAACGAGAATTGCGTTCATTACGTCGCGCAGTAGCAATGCATAGGCAAACGACAGGAGTGCGTTGCCATAGTCACGCGGCGGACGCCTACTGCGGCCTTCAGGTTTCATTGTGTCTCCGGCGGCGTCTGAGATTAGATGCGGCAAAGCCTTGAAGTATTGGGCTCCGATGCTGCCTTCATAACCACGCAGACTGTGAATGCTGTTCGCCCGTAACAAGGGCGAAAGCAATTGCCGAATTACTGCGATTGCGTTATCGACATCAGCCGTTTTGCCATGGCCCGACTGTCGGCTCGTTCGCAACAGGAAGCTCAACTGACCGCGCACACGAGCCTCCACCAGCCGTTTCGCCAAACGTAGGCACAAATCGGAATTGGTCAGGGCCTTATATTGCCTGATGCGACGTTGCACTGATCCAACGCCCGGGTTCCACGACCCCAAATATCGTCCGCCACCAGTCAGCCAATGCACACCTACTTCCTGCTGACTACAAAAGCCCAAAGCCTGAGTGCTGATTTGGACAAACCCGTGTAAAACAATCTGTCCTATCTCCTGAACCGGATAGAGAGTAGGGGAACTGTCAACGGTCTTTGGTGGAACAACCTCAATGCGATCACCCTTACGCCCTACATGCGCCCCGGGAGTCACAACGTGTAGCGACCGCCGGTCATCATCTGCAGGAAAGAGACGGATGGGGGACGACCTCGCATTGCGACCAGACATTCGCTCATCATTCCGCTTTTTCTGAGGACCATCCTCGCCCTCATCCAAACTCTTCGCCAATCTTGCCTCTTCAGGTAAACAGACTGATGCAAGGGAACAGTTGACGCATAGTCGTTCATTCTCAGTTACCGGGGGGCGAACAACTGAAGCTTGAAGTTCACGTGCGCGCGATACCGCTTCAGACAGCAATCGCCAAGCGGTTCCATCAATCGGGACTCGCACCATTACGTTGTCAGCGTGGTAACGTATCCGACCCTCGTTCACGGCCTTCCCCGAATGTTCTCCAATCAATGCTGCGTAGGCGATAATCTGCAACCGGTCGCTCGACCACGCATCGGGCTCCCCCGAATCGTTTCGAGCGGACCGCCCGCGCTTGTGCTCATATGGGATTAGCATCCCGTCACGCCGTCGGATGCAGTCAACCTTTCCGACGATTCCCCAGTGTGAGCTTTCAAGCGTAAGGGTTAGCCATTCACCCTCGGCTTCCTCCCGCTCGATTTCCACGTGAAGCCTACGGCCTGCGTAGACGCGGGCATCGGCCACACGAAGATTCTCAACTTCCTCAAGATAGAAAAGTCGTTCGCAGTAGGCGAGAGCATGCAGGGAATGGACGTGAAGCGCGGTCATCAGTTCCCCTTCAACTGACAGCAGGAACCCAAGTCCAAGCCGTTTCTGGTGGCTGCTTTGCCCCGTCGGTCAACGGAGCGTAAAGGAAACTGGTGGTTCGGCTGTTGTCCATCCGATTGATTCCCACAGTCAACCGACACGAGCCTTTGTTGGGTGAGTCGTCTGGTTGTATGAGCGTATACCAGCGCGTCGTTGAGGGCGGTTGAGCAACGACGTCAATTTGGTCAATCAATAGGTTGTTGTCCCCGGCAAACGGCAGCCCATAACGCGGCCCATCAATTTCACCGCGCAGAGCCTGTCTTAGACGCTCCCACAAACCGCTGGCGGCAATTTCCACGCCGATAATGCCGTTGTAGTTAACCAGAAGCTCGCGGCGGACCGGGGTAATCCAGAATTTCGAGCCATGCGTTCGAGCCCCGAATTCCGTGCCAGAATTTCCAACCGGGTAACTGTGAAGTTGCTGGTAGATTGAACTTTGCTCGGGATCTGAAAGCACGCCGACGGCGATGCGAAGTCTAGGTAACCCGCTCCTGATCTCCGTTGTCGGCCCTGTCATTGGCCCACGCATCTCAATCCCTGCCAAATTGAGAATCAATCCGTAGGCGGCGGAGGGCGGCATTACAGGGCTTGTTCCCCGGTAAACTCCTGCCTGAAATCCTCGAAAGGCGGCAAAGGGTGCGCGAACACGCAGCCATATCGTTTCCATTTGCATGAACCTCCTACTTCAAGAATTCCTCGGCGACATCAGACAGAAGCTTCTGCGGACTTTCGTAAAGTTTCATACCATCGGTTTCGAAATGTTGACGTTTTTCGGCTGCCATCTTCCGAACAATGTCGCCTCCGAGCCGGAACTCACTACCGGGCAAATCATTCTTGTTGATGCGACCGAGTTCAGTAAAATCGCCGGATTCGTCGAAACCGTATGTGTTGTACCCAGCCACGAGGCTTGACGTGAGGCGGACGACTATGCTGGCAGGCGACATTTCGTAATAGCTCCGCGCATGACCGCCTGCCACCTCAGTCAATTGACCAATCGCATTGAGTAGAGCCTTCGTCCACTCTGGTCGGCCTCGCTTGCAATCGGCATGGTACAGGGCGAATGGATACTGGTAGGCAGTCTGGGCAATCTCGCGGTGAAGCAGCGCCGAGGTTGAAGAATTTTTCCACGGGCTTTTGCCCGCGTTCAGAGGCGATTGATGAAAGACAGCGTTAAACCGATACGGCGTTAGGGCGACCGCGAGGTTCATCCGAAAGACACTGTCGCGTTTGGCGGGAAGATCCTTGTTCTTCTTGATAGCATCTTTATCAGCGACCATGAACCCGAACAGAAAATCGTCGGCGTACTTATCGGCGTTCGGGAATTCTTTGAACTCCACTGCCAGTTGGTCTTCGTTGTGCAAGCGTGAGCGATTGCTCGGTAAATCTGATTTGATGAGCATTTCACGCAAGGCGTTCCTCATTGATTCGGGGCTGATGATGCTGTATTCCTTGCCACCTTTTGTGATTTTTTGCAGGATTGTGCGGTTTTCTTCACTCTCGCCTCGGTAGTTGGAACTCGGAGCCGCATAGGTCAAGACGGTCGCAAACAGGTTCTTGTTATTGGTCATAGCCTTCTCCATTGATGAAGCGACTTTCTGTGGCAGGTTGCCCGGCTCGAACTAAGGTTCCAGTGTTAACGATTAACATCCTCAGCCGCGAGCCGACAGAGCCAACATGGTCAGCGTACGTACGTTGTCTGTATCCATTAACAAAGCCTTTGTGAGGGCACTGAAATCGTTTTCATTCATGTTCTGAGGGACTGAACAAAGAGTCGCCGCAAAATAATCAATAAAATCCTGACCCGTACGGCTGCGAATTGCGAGAAACGCTTCTCGGGCAAGTTTTCCCTTCAACTCTTCATAGTCCGCCCGTTTCCCGGGTTGATCTTTAACTGAAGCCCATTCAAGCTGATGCTTCGATTTGAGCTTTCGGCTGAGGTAAACACCGACCAGTCGATAGATCAACGCACCTTCAGTCACACTTTTGGCGGAACTAGAAGTATCCGCTTCAGTGCCTTTAATCTCTGTAGCTTGTCCTTCACTCATCAATTTCACCTCATCTGAAAAAGTTTCCCGTGCATCACGCCGGAAAAACGTATTGCCGATTGTTTGTTCATAGGGAAGACGACACAGGATGCTATCGAATCCTGTCTGCCATGCCCGACGCTTTACGAGATTCACCAGCCGCTGTCTGCGAAACAGCGGATTCCAGAAACTGTTGCGGAATTGGGAGTACCTGTCGATCATTTCCGCATCTGGATCAACCCGCGTGCTGCCTAGGATGCGGACGTTATTGCCCTGCTTTTCAAGGTGGATGACATCAATACCGAGAACGACGTCGGCGGCACTCGAAGCCCATTCTCCTTCAAGCTGGGTCAATCGTTCTTGCAAAAGCCTGAGTGTGTCGAGTGCACCCTCGACTGCCAAATCAACTACGCAATCGCGTGGGCGGTACCCTGACATCTCTTTCCCTCTGCCGCGCAGCACACGCGGTAGTTCTTCACAAAACAGTTCGAGGTCCGCGACATCGGGAATCGCCAATGCGTAGCCAACGAACTCCCGTTCACCGGCGTTGTTGATAATGGCGGGTACGTAGATTTGAGCAACGTAAGGCCAGCAATGAAGGAGAAACTGAAAACGCGCACGGTCTTTGAACGGCACGTTTTCGGCATTGTAGGCTTGTGCCCCAATGAAGTAGGTACTAGGGAGGTCTACCGTATAACCGAGCGGCCGTATCAATTCTCGCCAAGCCGCTGCTGAGTCGCCCGGTGTTTTACCTTCAGCACGATCTTCAAACGGTTTCCGCGTGGTTGGCACGCCTCTGAAAATGGTCCAAATGACATCACGCCAGAGCTTTATCCAGCAACCGTTGCGGCCATCGGTAGTCGGATCATTGCCGAGCAGAAAGGCTCCCTTCGGAATGGTGCTTTCGTAGAAGTAGAGAGTTTTCTCTCTCGTCTTACCCGTTTTGGAATCAGTGAGCTTTTGTATCTCGGTACGCAAATAGGGAACGATCTCTTTCCGTTTGTTCTTGAGAGGAGCATTCCGGGGCTGCTCTTCCAACGAAGCTGCATAAATTTCATTGAATAATTCTTCGAGGCCCAATTCATCGATTCTTAGAGTCGCACCATGTGCGTCCAGTTTTCCAATTTCGCAGATGCCTTGCTTGTGTGGTTGCCGCTTCAGCCAATCGACCATCAATACTAGTCCGGCCAAACCAGCACGATGTTGGGAGGAGGGAAGTTCCGCAAGTTGGTAGTGAAGTTCCAGAACCTCCGGCGCTGCTTCATTCCGATTCGTTCTTGTCCGCGCCATTTCTTCACTCCATCAAAAAACCATGTTCGTGGCTATAAGATTGGCCGTCTGCAACATTCAAGTACTTTGGCAGATATCTCGGTCTGGCTGGTTCTTCCTTGAGGACATGGCTCTTTGGCACGCTAACGATGAATCCGTCATAGGTTTCTTCCGCATTGATGAGAGCCTTCACTTCGTCCAGATCGGTCGTCAACACACACGGGAGGGTAAATTCATCGATGTCGCGGAATTCACCACGCACGGCGAAATAGCCTCCTTCCAGAAAACGCGCACTGCCGTGGGCCAAAGGCTCGCCGACGGCATGCCGCTCTAGCGCCTCTGCCAGTCGGGATTGGCTGACATCACCGGTTCCGAGTTCTCCAAGAAAGGTCTGGGCTGCCTCAAGCTCCTCTTTCGCATATGGTGCGACTTTGCAGGGTTGATAAGTGAGTAGACGGGCACGAAAATCCCGGCCCCTGAACAGGTGCCTGTTTGCCCTTCCGAACCTTTGTATGAGCGAAGGCATTGGAGCAACCTCTGAAATGAGAATGTCGGCATCCAAGTCCAAACTCATTTCGCAAACCTGAGTCGTCACCGCAATTGCGGGCGCGTCTCTTTGCTGAAAGGCTGCGACCGTTCTTGCGTGTATGTTTCTCCGGTCTTGCAGGCGAAAGCGGCTGTGATACGTTAGCACGCTCAATCCAAGTGCTGCTTCCAAGATCGCGCCAAGTCTTTGACATTCCGAGACGCGATTTACAACCCATAGGACTCGCTCGCCTTTGCGAAAGGCTTCGACTGCTTGGATCAGTGCGGCGTCGGAGTTGGCAACCGGTTCAAGCCGGTAACGGGGATGGCTCTCTAACTCCCTTAGCTCGGAGTCTTCATTAGCCTGATAGAGCGTTAATCCAGCGTCTTCTAATTCGTGGCGGCGATCCGGCGGCAACGTCGCCGTCATGCAAAGCACCGGAAGGTCAAAATGTTTCAAAAACGCGATGAGACAATCAAACATCCGTCTATCAAAGCTGTGAACTTCGTCAATAATGACTGCGCTATCGGCGAGTGCAGGCAGCAGGCACAGACCTTTGTAGCTGTGCTCTAGAAATCCAAGAAATTGATCGACGGTGGCGCTGAAGTACCGGCGCGACCATAAGCCGAGTGCAAAGAGTCGGTCCTGATCTTCGTTCAGCCTGTCGTAGTTCTTTTCGGCAATGGCCTCACTGGGATTATTGTACATCTCCTGCAGTTCGTATCGCGATGTACCGTGGACCAGTGCGCCTTCAGCCTCCGGTGCCCACCCAACATAGTCGCGAAAGCCTTCTGTTGCTGTACCTCTGGTCGGGTAGAGAAAGATAACCTTGCCAATCCTGTGCGTCCCGGCTTGGGCTTCGGCCCATTTCCACGCTGCAATGGTCTTGCCCGCAGCACATGCGGCGAGCAACAAGACACGGGAACCATGTTCCGCAGTTTTCTCCTGAAACGGGCGTAAGCTAAAAATCTTGCCTTGGTTTTTGCTAATTTGTTCTGCCCGAGGCGTGAGAACCGCGTTAGCAACCTCCTCCTGACTGATTGCTGCACCGTGGACGACATTGTCAATCCACTCGTTCTGTGTAAGCCCTTCTCGAAACAACCCGGAGGCCGCAGAGTCCGCAACGATGACACCTGCTTTCACGGACAAGAGGAGTGCAAGACGTTCCTTGTTTCTGCGAATAACCCGGCTGAAGGTTTTCGCTGCATCCGTGCCATTGCGCCAGCCTGTCAGTACCCAAGCTTCCATTGGGGACCAGAGCGAAAAGTGGAGTGACGGTCCTCCTTTCAAGTCGCCCAGTGCAGCGACTCGATTGAGCGTTGACACTACCTCTTCGTGCTGCAGATACAGACGAAACGAG
>Ga0207146_10169_pt1 | contig 18517 bp, 22 predicted proteins | sample Alteio_BWMinHeat_36_FD_153539 | JGI IMG/M metagenome (GOLD analysis project Ga0207146, IMG submission 153539) | Enriched cells from forest soil in Barre Woods Harvard Forest LTER site, Petersham, Massachusetts, United States -... | ecosystem: Environmental > Terrestrial > Soil > Temperate forest >...
GTACGCAATTGCTGGCTTCGAACAGGGCCAGTACTCCCGTCACCTCGAATAGCCGGAGCACAGGACCCCCGAGTCCCTGCAAGCAAAATGTCGTCTGGTGGTGGCGGGCGATTCTAAGAGCTTCGACCAAGGTCGCGATCCCAGACGTCTCAATGTAGGGAACACCTGCTAAATCCACGGTGATCGCACGAGGCAATCGTTCCTCGGACAGGATCGCCAATAGGCAATCACGAAGGTCGGGCGAGGAATCCACATCGATGCGGCCGTTAAGGCGTACCAGGGCATCTGATCCACAGTGATTCACTGTGATCGAGATGCTGCCCCTTGAAACGAGCGGAATCTGTTTCAAACTACCCTCCAAACTCTCTCTCTCTGGTTTGACCGCACAATCCTGAGTCATGCCTATGCCCTTCAGGGCAATCTGGTGTTTGCATGCAGCCTTCCACAACAACGCATAGCGAGGAAGATCATCTGTTTTGCTGACGATGACTGAGCGTCTTTGTCCAAGAAGTGGACCAAACCACAACGCCTGACGGCCGTAGGCTGGTTCTAACTCCAAGTATTGATGGCTTCTATAGCAGTCCAGTAACCAAATTCGCGCCCACCGATCGTTCTTGCCATTGGCAAGACAAGTGCTTTGCATCGCAGTGGGCACGGTCCCTGATGTCACCTGCTATGACGTTTCTGTCAAGCATGAGTGACACAACTTAAGTCCCTTTACGCGTCGCCGCATCATGGTCTCGGAAGATCGTGGCCTTGGAGTCACCAGCCATGACGTGTCTGTCACAGTGACTGACACGCGGCCTAAATGGCGTTTTGCGAGCCACGGGTGGTGTTAGGAACACCGCGAGTGCGCTGCACAGCTTCAGAGCGCAGGCAATCGGGATCGCGGCAGTGGAATTGCTAGAGGAATCTAAACAGAGTAAGCAGCATTGCCCCGACGGCAGGGCTGCGATCGGAGAACAATATGGATCGTTTTGTTGTTTCACGCAGTCACAGCGAGGGTTACTACCCAGACCGACGCCATGCTTTGTGGCTCTCGACTGTGGTGATTTGCTGTAGCCTGACTGCGTCAGCGCAGAAAATAACTCAGCGAGGGGACACGAGCGCACCATTCAGCACTCGGGCGACTCATCTGCTGGGATTCGCGAACGCGAAGAATAACAGCACCGGGACATTGTCCGTTCAGGACGATTCGCTGCAATTTCAGCAGAACGGGAAACCTGGCACACAAGTGAAGATCGGTTCTGTTCGGGATGTTTTTCTGGGCGGCGAAAGCAAGCAAGTCGGTGGATTGCCGATGACTCTGGGCAAGGCCGCTGTCCCGTTCGGCGGTGGCCGAGCCGTCAGTCTTTTTGCCCACAAGAAGTACGACACCCTGACTCTGGAATATGTGGACGCTGATGAAGGAATTCATGGTGCGATCTTCCAGTTAACAAAAGGACAGGGCGAGCTTGTAAAGAACGAACTGATAGCTAAGGGCGTAACCATCAATTCCCGCAAAGATCAGTCGACGAAAGAAAGCGCTACGGAGGCCAAGCATGAAAACAAGTAAATGCGGTTTATCGATCGTCTTTGTGATCGCGTTGGTGGCGGTCATCCTTGCACTTCCTGGAATGCTGCCCGGCCAGACCGCGGCTGCGAAGTCCTCTGGTGGCGATGGGACTTCCGCCACGCGCTGGAGCGTTCAAGTCGACCAGGTTGACCCTGGGAAACTGGACCTTGCCTCTTCGTTCCAAATCGCGATTTACGAGAATCTCGTGGAGGAATTGAAAAAGACAAATCAATTCCAGCAGGTGTTCCGCGACGGCGACCTGAAGGCGAGCGAAGCTCCAAATTTGCTGGTGCTCAAAACAACCGCAGAAAAGTACACGCCGGGCAGCGAAACGCGGCGTGCTGTGACCACTGTAAGTGGCGCCACGAAGTTAACTGTGCGGAGTCAACTCCTCACACGCGAGGGTAATGTCGTTTTCGAGCACACCGTGAATGGCGACGTTCGCTTCTTCGGCAGTAATTTGCGGGCTACACACAACCTGGCCCACAACATCGCGAAAACGATCAAGCAATCATCCTGGTCAGGTTCCGGGCAACCAATTGCGATACTCACCGGCCAACTCTGAGTCAGGAGGAAAACATAGATGGGCTTTCAGAGGTAAGGGGAACTCCAACAGGAGCGGACGAGAGGAGCAATTTATGCTGAGGCTAGTGGGTCTGTTTCTTATCTTTTTGACGACGTTTCCGGGTTTTGGCCAGTCCACTTCGAAGTATCAAGTGGGCACGATCACTGAGGTTAAGGTTCATCAGACTGCCGGAAGTGGCGCCTCTGACGCCGCGAGCTATGACGTTTTCGTCAAAGTAGGCGACACCGTTTACCTGGTGTTATATACCCCAGCACTGGGCGAGGAGACCGTAAAATATGCTGCGGGTCGTGACCTGCTGGTGCTCGTGGGGAAAAACAAAATTACGTATAACGACATATTGGGTCAATCGCATGACGTGCCCATAGAAAGCCAAAAACCTGCCGCGAAGCCATACCAATCCAAGTCAGTCTCGCCTGCGGGCAGAGTAAACCCCTAGTAGAGGAACTCATAAGGATAACTGGACTGCCGATCGGATCCAGTTCGCGTGTCACCAACAACGTACCCTTCGCGCTCGGCCAGACAAGATTCGGCACGGCCGCTCGAGACACCATTGCCTCGCGCACTTCACCTTTGATATGTGATGTAAGGAAGCTGTTGAAAGGTTCTGAAAGTCTCGGAAGATTTCGACAATTTCGACATTGTCGACACCCGTGTCGAACACTCGACAAAGCCAGCTTTGCATGCGTTCGCGCAAGTCCCACCGCGTCTGTCGGATGCCCTTGAATATAAGAGCGACACTGCTTTTGGCACTTGCTGCGAGAATTGCGTGACTGTCACAAGACTTCGACGTGTCAAGTCAATCGAGCGCAAGTGACATCTTGCCATTCCCTTGGGTTTCTGCTCGAACTAATTCCCTATCTCCTCGTTTTCTCAACGCGTTGTGTCCAATCGCATCCTAAGCCCGTGGTTTGGAACGCGCATTGCACTGTTCTGATGAGGAGGAGCAGCCGTGGGGACATTGATTGGGATGGCTTTGGCGATTCTGCTGTTCTTAGATCTTGGTTTCGCTCAAGGCAGTTTCCCAGCACTTGGATCAATCAGAGGTGATGTATTCACGAAGGGCACGAACGGAGACCCTGCCGTTGTGCCTGGGGCACAGACCGTCCTTCGCGGGCCTGCAATTAGGGAGACCGAGTCGGACGCACAGGGAGCATTCGCTATCGATGGCCCTCCACGGGGGACCTATGAAATCAAAGCGAAAGCTCCCGGTTTGTATGTGGCGCTCGCGGTGGAAGTCAGCGCCGGCACATCTTCCACCGTTCCAGTCGGAATGAATGTGACTGCGGTCACTAGCCCGACGTCACCGCAACTGACACGGCTCAAGGCGATGGATTGCGCCTTTAGCAGAAAGGTCCACCATGCCTGACCTCACAGCAAAACCAACCGTTTCCATTGTCGTTCCTTTCCACAACGAGGAGGACAACGTCACCGAATTGTATGCTCGGTTGCACTCCGTAATGGAAGACGTTGATTGGGAATACCAGTTTGTCTTCGTGGATGATGGGAGCACAGATCTTACATTTAAACGACTGAGGGATCTTGCCGCAATCGACCCTCGTGTCGCTGTTGTCCGGTTACGCCGAAACTTTGGTCAGACCGCGGCGCTGGCGGCTGGGTTTGCAAACTGCAAATGTGACTACGTGATCGCCATGGACGGCGATCTTCAGCATGATCCGGCGGAAATTCCCAGATTTTTGGAGAAGCTCGAGGAGGGATACGAGGTTGTCAGCGGTTGGCGCAAGCACCGCGTTGACAACCTATTGTTGCGGAAGATTCCTTCACGTTGTGCAAACTGGCTCATGGCCAAGCTCAGCGGCGTCAACATTCACGATTTCGGAACAACATTTAAGGCGTACCGCCGCGATCTGCTTTCTCAATTGCCGCTCTATGGAGAGATGCACCGATTTATACCAGCTTTGGCTTCGGCATACGGCGCCTCGATCTGTGAAATTCCTATTCAAAACAAGCATCGGACGCACGGGGTATCGCATTACAACTTGTCTCGCACCTTCCGGGTCATGTTCGATCTGCTCACCATTCGGTTTCTCCTTCGCTACATGTCGCGGCCGCTGCATTTCTTTGGCCGGCTCGGCCTGATCAACATGAGTGCGGGATCCGCCGTGGCTCTTTGGCTGCTGGTGTGGAAGGTCCTTTATCGAACCAATGTCGTGGAGCAACACGCACTGCTGCTGGTTTTTGCGGCAGTCCTGGTCCTGCTGGGCGTCCAGTTGGTGGCACTCGGACTCCTCGCCGAATTGGGAGTCTGGCAATACTTCAACCCGTCTGCGCGGAAACCATATTCCGTGTCCGAGATTTTTGATCTGCGCGCAGCTGGTGGGATTGATATCGCGTCCGAGCGGCGGTCATGAGCACGAAGGCGCTCGCGTTGGAGACGGAAGAGTCTGTGTTGAATGAGCTTCAAGATCGCTGCTGGCGCTGGCATCGGGATGCCGCAATTGCGCTCCTGCTTACGGTCCTGGCGTTTGCCGTTCGGTTGAATCACGTCGACTTTAACAGCCTGTCTGAGGACGAGTCGGCAAAGTGGGCGGCCGTTCAGGAATATCGTCACGGACACTTCGTGGGCGTCAACAGTGAGCACCCGATGATGTTGAAGGTGCTGGCCTGGGTCAGTCTGACAGCGGGTGAGCGCTGGAACCGCCTGGCCTCACTCCATCGTTGGCCCACGATGAGCCCCGAGGGCTGGCTTCGATTTCCTAATGTCCTTTTCGGCGCGGCGACGACTGCAATTCTCTTTCTGTTTTGTCGTCGCCTGATCGGATTTGTGGGGTCATTCGCGGCGAGCTTCTTCTGGGCAGTTTCGCCACTGGCGGTCGCATTAAATCGGCTTGCCAAAGAGGAAACGCCGCTCACCTTCTTCACTCTTCTGGCTTGTTACCTCTACTGCCGGGCCCAACAGGCAGATTCGGACGAGAGTGCACGCCGATGGTATGACCTGAGTGCGATTGGGTTTGGACTGGCTTTTGCCTCGCAATACATTCTTCACTTTTTGGGTTTGAACGCGCTTGCCTGGTTTCTCGCCGGCAAGATGGGACTCAATCGCGAGCCCTCGCGATTCAGCTACAGACGATTCTTCCTGGTGATATTCCTCACCTTCATTCTGGTGAACCCGGTCGTTCTTTCCCCAAGCAACTTCAGCGCTATCTTGCATTGGCTGCATCATGATGGCGTCACGCACAGTGGCTACAACTTCGACGGCACGCTCTATCTGAACTTTCCTTCGCGTCTGCTTGCCGGAGTTCCCTGGACTTTCTATTTCTGGCTCCTCTTGAGTAAGACACCGATTCCAATTCTGGTGGCCGTCATCACTGGAAGCATCATGCTTCTGCGGGACCGCCGGACCCTCGCGTCGTGCCTTTTTCTTTCTCTGGGAGTAGTTCAGCTGGCCGGGCTTTCGGTTTCTGGTGCAAAGTGGGTGCGTTATTCACTCGCGGTGCTGCCATTTCTTTTTATGGCTGGCGGTTATGCGGTGCAAGCGACCTGGGACCGCATGAGGGAAAAGAAAGTGTCGCTCGCATTTGTTGGGCTGGCCGCTGCCACTCTGTTTGCCTTGCCTTTGCTTGAATTGCGCGCGTGGTCTCCGTACTACTCCTTCTATTTGAACTCAATTGGCGGAGGCCAGAAACATATAGCCCGTTATTTTGGGCAAGATGAGGTTTCGGAGTTCGACACACGGGAAGTAGCGCAGCAAGTCTGTTCCAGCGCACACGCGGGCGCCCGGCTGGCGACCGCCAGGCCGATGAGCATGACCTATTACATAGAAAACTGCGGTCGCAGTGACATTGATGTTGTGCCCCTTTACGACCGCCATTATGTACCCCGGGAAGGAGATATGATCGCTCTTGAGCCATCCCGGCGATTCTTCGAGACGCAGAGATTCTTCGACGCTCTCGAACATTCTGGCATGTCTCGCCGTGAAGTCCGCGTCGGACCGGTTCTTGCGAGCACGATTTATCTCTTCGACTCATCCACGCCACAAACAACTGGCCAGGAGCAATGGACGCTCACTCAGCTGGGGGAGTCACCGTCTGAACTCGTGACAACAACTCAGAAGCCAGACTTCGCCAATATGAACACTGTTGTCGGGTTCCTGCGATTCCCATGGAGAAGTAAATGATGATTCGGTTTTCCCAAGATTTTAACTTCCACGCTGGCCGGTTTCTGCCCACGTTGGCTTTGCTGGCTGTCTGCATTCCGGCAGTCGCACAGCAGGCCACCGTGTCGGCCCCATTGAGCGCTGATGAAGTCATGCGGCGCGTCGTGCAAATGAACGAACACCGGGCTAATGCCCTCGAAAGCTACTCGAGTATCCGAAGCTACCATCTCGAATGCCACTGTCTATCGCACAAGAAGGCAGACATGGTTGTTCAGGCTGATTATGAAGCGCCCAATAAGAAGGTATTCACGATCGTGTCGGAGAGCGGATCGGGCACCGTGCGGAGTCGCGTGTTTAAGAAGCTCCTTGAGGCGGAGCAGGAGTCCATGCGCGAAGAGAATCAGCAGCGTTCGGCGATCACTCCTCAGAACTACACATTTCAACTCACGGACTACCAGAAGATCGGTGGGAATGAGTTCTATGTGCTCGAAGCACAGCCGTTGACTAATAACAAGTTTCTCTTTCGAGGGCGCATTTGGGTCGATGCGAAGGACTTTGCCATCGCTCAAGTCGAGGGCGAGCCAGCCGTCAATCCTTCGTGGTGGACGGTGAAGACCGACTTCACACGAAGCTACCAGAAAATCGGCAGCTTCTGGCTGCCCGAGTCAAACGAGAGCGAGACGAAGGTGCGCATTTTTGGCAGCGCAGTCCTGACTATCAAATATGAGGAATATCAAATCACACAGAGTCACAAATTAAATCCAGCTCTTGATGTGGTGGAGAAGCCCTCGAATGGACAGTAACTCGACTTTGGCGCCGACTCAACATAGCAGTTCATGGAAGGGAGAACGCAGCTGCGTTAAAGAGGATCACTTTGCTATGGCTACTTATAACGACAGTCTTTCGGAATCGGATCATTGCATTGCATACCCGGCTTTCCCGAGGCCACGGTTGCGAATTGATTCACGGATTGCCGCACTTCCGGAGCACGAGCAAGAACGGCGTCCCGTATCTTCCAGCCTGCAAGAATGGGATTTATTTCAGGGCAGTCTAGTCGTATCAGGTGCGAAGTCACGACCGCGAAATCCCTGGGCGGCAGTTGGATCGGTGACCCTGCTGTCGCTCCTCTTGCTGTCGCTAGTTGTCATCCCGCTGTTTCACACGGATACGCTGCCCAACCCGGAGACACTAACGATGTTATATGTACCGCCGGCGGCAGCGGCCTCCAGTGTCACGAGGCTTCCAGTGCCCAGATCCACTTCCAGAAACGCCCCGACAAATATGAGGATTCCTATTGCAGTGCATACGACGCAAGAAGCACCCCCTTCGCCTCCGGTGGATCCGGCGGGCGGAATAGTTGGGGGAGTTCCTGGCGGAATAGTCGAGGGAATTCCCGGTGGAGTGCTTAGCGAAGTGCTGAGTAGAGCCGGCAGTGCGCCAGCCCTTGTGAAAACGCCCGCCCCCGCGCCAAAGAGAATTCGTGTTCCCGCCCAAGTAGCCGAGGCCAACCTGGTCTACGACGTTACGCCGAAATATCCGCCCGAGGCCGGCCGTGCGCGGATTGAAGGCACGGTAGTGCTGATGGCCGTGATCGGCAAGGATGGCACCGTGCACGATGTGCGAGTCGAAAGCGGTTTGCCACTGCTGGCGCAAGCCGCTGTCGATGCGGTGAAGCAATGGCGCTACAAACCGTATCTGTTGAATGGAGAGCCGGTTGAAGTCGACTCCCACATCACAATTAATTTCACACTCTCCGGAAGTTAGGGATATTAACGATGCGCAGCAACACAAATGCGAACCTTAACCGGCCTTTGAACGTACCCTCGAAAACGAGACACATCTTGGTGCTGATTGTCCTGAGTGGAATGGTACTTGTAGGATCCGCTTCCGCACAGTCCACAGTGGATGCCAATACAAACTCAGGAACTGTCCTCGGTCAGGTGCTCGATGTCAGCGAAGATCCAGTTGCCAATGCCAGCGTAGTGCTTCAAAGACCCGATGGCGATCATGCCACCGTTGTAACCATGGACGACGGCTCCTTTGCATTTCACGATCTCACTCCAGGAGTTGCCTATCAGCTCACTATAGAAGCCCAAGGATATGGAGGCTGGAGCTCGTCGGTTACCGTCGAACCCGGGCAGGAGAAAACTTTAACCGATATCAAACTCCGCATTTTGGCTGTGCAGCGGGCGGTTACTGTGAGTTATTCCTCGGAGGAAGTTGCTGCCCAGCAGCTCAAGGCGGAAGAGCAGCAGCGCGTTCTTGGTTTTATACCTAATATTTTTGTCACTTACGAACCTCACCCCGAGCCCCTCACTGCAAAGATGAAGTTTCACCTGGCTTACAAAGGTCTCACCCACCCAACTTTCTTCGCCTTCGAGGCTGCATGGGCCGGCGTTCACCAGGCCACTGATACGACCGATTATCGCCAAGGTGCAAGAGGATATGGCGAGCGGTTCGGCGCTAACCTGGCCAGCGGCACCAGCGAAGCCTTGTTTGCCAACGCTATTCTGCCTTCGCTCCTGCATCAGGACCCTCGCTATTTCTATCGTGGTTCCGGGACAAAGGGGTCTCGGGCTTGGCACGCAATCTTGGCTCCGTTTGTCTGTCAAGGAGACAACGGCAAATCGCAGCCGAATTATTCCCAAGTCGGTGGCAGTTTGATTTCAGCTGCGCTTTCCAATACCTACTACCCAGACTCGCAGCGCGGTCCTGGGCTTGTATTCACAAATTTCGGGACTAGTATGGGGCTCCACGTCGCCCTCGGTCTGGCCCAGGAGTTTATCTTGGGCAAATTCACAAGCAAGCATAAGCACCAATAAGGTATTCACGCGACAGATCACTTTATCCGAGAGAGTGTAATTGGATGGTCCCGACGTGGTTAGGTGCAAGTCGGACAGTCGCCCGAATTCGGTCGGCTGTGCGTATGCGTTAGAGAAGGAGAGTCAATGGCGTTGCTGGTTGCCGCGCGCGATGCGAAAGTGCTGTGCCTCATTTATGCGGCATCGTCGTCGGCATACGGCGATGCGCCAACGCTGCCGAAGAGTGAGGACATGGCTCCCAATCCGCCTATCTCCTGGAAGCCCCGAGCGAAGCTCGTGGCCATGCAAAACTGAAAGCGGAGATTTGTTGATCCAGGTGCCGCCTGCCACGTCCAATGATATGGCCACCGTGGTGGCCTTGGTCGTTTCGAAGGGAGGGAATCCTGCAGCGGGTGCGAATCGTAAGAAACATTGGTCTGGTTAGTTTGGTCGCCACCACCCTGCTTCTCTGCTCCTCCCAGTCTTTTGAGCCGGCGCCGAGACTGTATCGGGCCAAGCCAGAGGACGTGCCGCCGTGGGCGGAACAGGGAAATTTTCGTTTCATCCGGCTGGACGGCGGACGAATCGAGAGCTGGAAGGCCGAGCGGACCTGGTGGGGCAAAAAGTTCAGCGCCGAAGAGAAGGACGTGCTGACCCACATCTATGATCGCGATTTCGAGCAAATGCTCGGCTTGCTCAAGCAGGCGGAGTTCAACTGGATCTGGGTCACCTGGAGCAGCGGCTGGTCGCTTAAGGGCGAGGACGAGAACCGGGAGAACCTGAAAAAGGTAATCGCCCGCTGCCATGAGAACGGCATTCATGTCTCGGCCTACCTCTCGGCTTCCAACATGTTCCGCAAGAGCGCCTACAGCGACGACCCAGAAACGAAGAAATACGGCCTGTGGATGCACGATATCCCCATGTTCTACGCCGGCCCGACCAAGACCGAGCTGCATATCTCCTGGGAGCGCCGGCTGGCCGACGCTCGCAAGCCTGGCTGGCGGGCCTACCTCTTGAAGAAGGCGGAGCTGGCTGTGGACGCTGGAGTGGACGCGATCATGTGGGACAACATGATCGGTTACAACGAAGGCCTGGCCCAGTTGCTCGACGACACCCAGCGGATGGCGGAGCGGAGGGCGCGGGAGACCGGGCGGCCTAAGGTCATGGTTTATGCCAATATTCATATTCCGCCGGACCGGTTTGCGATGAACGACATTAACGAGGTGATCTGGGAGGAGGACGGCAAGGACACTCCGGGGGTGTGGAACGGTAAATGGCAGGTGGACAACGCGCGCAAGATCAAATTCTTGAGCGGCGAGAAGCAGCCTTGGCAGCCCCTGAAGTATGAGAACGACCTTTACCACTGCGGCCCGCGCGAGCGCTGCATCCCCAGCCCGGCCGAGCAGAAGCTTTCCATCGCCGAGGCCTATGCGTTCGGCGCGGCCACCTCGCGCAACATCGAGGGTCGATTCCTCTCCGCGCTGATCAAGGGCGAGCCGGAGGCTCAGGAGGCCTGGAAGGCCATCGCTCAATACAACCATTTCTTGGTCGAGCACCGGGAGCTATATCACCAGGCGGCGCCTGTGGCGCGGGTTGCCTTGATCTCCGCGGAGCCGCTGAACCCGCTAGCCGACGAATTCCTCAAGCAGAGTGTCTTTTTCGAGACCAAAGTGCTTGCGCACCTAGACGAGGGAGTTCCCCTGGACCGGTTCAAGGTGCTGGTGATGCCGGCTGACCTGCCCAAACTCAGCGCCGACCAACAGGCCCGGTTGAATACGTTCACCGCTGGCGGGGGCGTCATCGTCAGGGCCGGAAAGGCGGAGCCGGGAATTGCGGCGCGTGCCGAAGCCGCGGCCGGAGGGCCTCGCCTCAGCTTGGAGCCGCGCGGTTACTTGCTGGGCCAGTTGACTCGGAAACCCGACGGTCGGACACTGATCCTCCACTTGCTCAACTACGATCACCAGGCTCCGGCAGAGAACGTCAAAGTCCGGCTGGAGCTGAACGGGCTGGTCCAGGACCTGGGCCGCTGGGAGGTGAAAGTCCTTTCGCCGGACGCGGCCCAGCCTCAAGTCGCTGGCCTCTCTCTGCATGGGAGCGTCGGCGAGTTCACTCTGCGCCGCATCGAGCACTATACCGCGGTGACTCTCGCGGTCAGGGCGGGGCCGTAGTTTTATCGAACAGCCCGGGCTTCCTGTGTGACTGCCTGCTCTTCCATACAGCCGTACCTGAACCAGCATCCAGAAGGACAGACTTCCTCGTCGGCGTAACATGCTGACATTTGATCCTGCAGGAGGTGGATCTCAACGCACGACGCACGCACCGCCTAAATATCGCCGAAGAGATCGCCCGCAAGCTGGGAATGAACTATGTGTTCGGTCGCGAGTTTGAGGAGTTGGTCCAGCGATCGAGCGAAGATTGACTGGCGAAATCGGGGAACCCTCCACGTTTACTTTCCGTTCCATCGAAGCAGACGCCTTCGCCGACTACGCTTTGCCATTTATTCTCAGCGCGGTATTTGGCGACTCATTTGCTCACTATCTCTGCATCTGACGCGCGGGGCCGCAGACCTTTCTAGTGAGCGCCCTCCCAAATACGCTCCTGCGGTCCCACGCTAAAGTTTCTGTTCATGCGTTCAGTCAACGCATTGTGGCACATGGATTGCAATTGAGATCTGCAAGGTGAAATGAGGTATGAAGGTCAGAGCACTCGTTTAGATTTTTACACTGTGGTTGGCCACAAATGGATTGACACAAGACGCTTCCACCGATGTTGCGAAGGGGGTTCAAGAGGCAGGCAAGGCGACAGAGACGACTTCTAAGGATGCTGCTCGCGCCACAAAAATCGGCTACGAAGGATGCGGCGCACACCACTGACAGTAAGGGCATGAAGAAAGCAGCGACCAAAACCGCCGACGCGCTGGAGTAGGGCGCGCAGAAAGGCGTTTCAGTCCAAATCGGAACTAACGGCCAGCCAAAGCGGTTTGATCACTTACAGCAATCACAACGTGCAAGACAAAGCGCCGGTTCCCGTCGAGCCAGATGTTTTGTGAGGTCATTGCCAAGAACGCATGAAGTTCACCGCATCTCGTCATCAACAGGTAAGGTTTGTACCTTGGCTTCACGCGTCCGCTGCCCACGCTGACGCTCCTAACTCGACGTTCCTGCCGAAGGCAGTCTTTTTCTCCAACTCTCGAGCTTGCGAGATTAGGCACGTTGCTCGCTTTGCATGGACTGCCTTGTATTGGAACGTAGCGGTCGTCCTCTGGGGTGCTTATGTGAGAGCGACGGGTTCAGGTGCCGGCTGTGGCAATAGGTGGCCTCTCTGCGATGGCGACCTTGTCGGGGCAAGCGCCAACGGGCGAACCATCGTCGAATTCACGCACCGAATCACTAGTGTCATCTCGTTGCTCGTGGTGACCGGTCTCGTTGTCTGGTGCTGGCGAGTAACAAAGAAAGGCGACTGGGCTCGCTATTCGGCGGTTCTCGCCGCAGCACTTCTAGCAAATGAAGCGCTATTGGGAGCTGCTCTTGTCCTGTTGAAGCATGTGGGCAACGACCAATCTGCCGGCCGAATTCTCTTTCTCTGTTTGCACTTTGGCAATACACTTGTGCTTCTTGCGACGCTGTCGCTCACTGCCGCCTGGTTGTCGAATGGCAACAGAAGCTTCACTCTCATCCGCAAATGGCGAGAAGTAGGTTCTATCGGACTGGGCCTACTTGCCACTATAGTTACGGGGATTACCGGGGCGGTAGCTGCTCTGGCCGATACTCTGTATCCGGCAACATCGCTGCCCTCGTCATTGGCGCAAGATTTCAGTTCCGGCACACCCACCCTCTTGCGCGTTCGGCTACTCCATCCCGCGGTAGCCACGATCGCCGCATGTTACGTTGTGTGGGTTATCTGGAGAAGTTCAACCGGGCGAAACCGATTCTCACGATCCGCAATCGCTCTTATCATCCTTCTCTTCGTGCAGGTCGTCATTGGGATGACGAATGTATTATTTCTCGCTCCCGTTTGGCTCCAGATCGCCCATCTATTCGTAGCCGATGCGCTCTGGATATTGCTTGTGCTTGCGTCAGCTGACCTGGTGCTTGAAGCCGCCAAGGAAGGCAGAAGAACGTGAACCGGTACGCTCACATTGCCACCTGTTGTGCGATTTTCGCAATCGCAATATCCCGCGGGCTCTCTGCTGACACCACGCAAAGCTCGTATCAGCTCCCGTCGGACGCACAAGTTATCGGATATCTCCTGCAATCGGTGACCTGGTATCGCCGTCTCTACACCGAACGGCAGGTTGCAAGCGATCCGGGAGACCTGGTGTTTCTAAATGACAATCAAGTCCTTGAAAGCCAGATTGTTAAGCTTTCGTTCGAATTTGCCAAGGCGGATGTGGCCTTAGCAAAGACGGCCCCTTCTCCGCACGACGCGCCTGTGACACCGGCGGCCCCCGCTTCTGCGGACCTTGCGCACTTTATAGAGTTGAAGAATCGAAATGACCAGCTAAGCCAGCAAACAAGTGAGGACATCGGAAAGCTGAACGAGAAGATTGCTTGGGCTCGCAAAGCCGATCGCAAGAAGCTGAAAGCCGCTCTCGACGATGCTCAGAGCCGATTAGAACTTATGCAGGCTGTTTCGCAGGGGGTCAATGATCTAGTCCAGTTCGTACAGACTGCCCGGACGGCGAAAGCCAACACTGCAATTCTCGATTTGACCATTGACGACCTTGCACAATCCATACCCGAGCTGAGCAGCCCGGCAACTCCCTTGTCGAAATTGCCAGGACAAGACGTAGATTCCAGAACCAGCAATAGCTGGCGAGAGACCGGCCTTCTCGGGCTGGCGTCGGAAGTCTCTGCGCTAAACCGCAAGCTTCGCGTGGTTGACGGGAAGGTTGGTCTCACTGACAACTTTTTGCTCTCTGTGAAGGATATCCGGACTCCAATGACCGGCTTCATCACTCGGGTTCTTCAGAGGGCCGCCACAAGCAATTTGCAGACCAGCAATCTTTCATTGTTGCGCGAACAAAAATCTCAGCTTGAGGCGCTTACAGTCGAACTCAAGGCCTTTTCTCCCGCCATCGTGGCGCTCGATAAGCAAAAGGCGTTGCTTGAAGAGTACGAGTCGCACCTGCTGCCCTGGCGAACAGCGGTAGCCAGCCAATACAGGCAGGCATGGAAAAAATTGATGATCCGCCTACTCATCGTAGCGCTGATTGTCGGTCTGCTATTTGGAATGGGCGAGATTTCGCGTCGGCTGGCACTCGGCCGTATTCAGGACCCAAACCGACGACGGGTTATAAGCATGGTCCACCGCCTTCTGACATTGTTTGCCATAGCCGTCGTCGCCTTGTTCAGCGTCGCCTCAGATTTGAGTTCGTTGGTAACGTACTTTGGGCTTCTTACGGCCGGAATGGCGGTTGCTCTGCAAAATGTAATTCTCGCGAGCCTCGGCTATCTCGTATTGATGGGGAAGCGTGGAATCAGAATTGGAGATCGAATACAGGTGTCCGGCATTACCGGGGATGTCATCAATATGGGGATGCTGCAGTTCCAGTTGAGAGAATTCGATGTACAGAGAGAGCGTTTCACGGGTCACGTCGCGACGTTTTCGAATTCCTTGGTTTTTGTGTCTCCCGCAATTGGTCTGCTGAAGTTTAATTCTGCTCCTGGGAAGGCTGCCAAGGCGGCGGACAACAACGGAACACAGCGGGACGCGGAGGAGCACTGGACCAGCGCCGGAGGCCAGAGGTAAGGACTAATTGTCAACGCCGAACGTCAGGCCCGCAAGGCGTAATGCGTCATTCTGTTGACTTCGGCTTTCCTGTCACAGTAATGACACAGGTCATTTCCTACCAACTGTTTGATTGCTTGGATCGGTTCGGACACTATTGCCTCCTACATGCAAGCTCAATCCGGACTTGAATGCCGCTCTACTATTCAGTAACAGTACTGTGAGATGGCAACGATTGCCAGTATGCAGATACAGTTGCCAATGGGTGACACGTGGGTCGAATCTTCCCACAGGGGCTCAAGTGTAAATGTCCAAGGAGGTCTCATGTTTGCGCCGCGGACCCCTGTGCTAGAGCGAAAGCCACTAGCAGGGAGCACGCCACTAGAACTCCGCAAGGCTTCTGCTTGCTCATGATTGTTGCTTCACCTTGCTCAATCTCAGTTTCGCCGTGCGCGTTTCAGGAGCGGTCACGCCGATTTTCGTACCACCTGAGGAAATGCCAGCACCTTGCCACGTTCGGCTGGGGTCAACCACTTTGAAACCTTGCGAAATCCTTGCGGTATGTAGAACTCGATTATCTTTGCCATATGTCCTCCGAAGCACTTCATTGCTCCGACAACATGACAAAGGCACGTCACATGCCAAAGTGGCCTAACAGGTGCAAAACGGCCGAACGGAATTCAGGGCCGTTGCAGTGTATGCACTGCACCAGTTCAGGTCGTGCATCGCGCTCGGCAGACGTTACATTCTGGGGAACAAGACTTCCGTCAAGCTTCGCTAGGAGTTGCGGTTGGAAATGAAGTCCTGGCGCACTTGCCATGAATGCAGGCCAAAGAAGGGGTCCGCGCCAAATTTGCGAAAGCCTTCAGCGCCCACATTAGCTGGGGAAATCAAGCAGTTCGATTGCCAGGCCCGCGAACGTCCACGGGCGAGCGAGGAACTCCCAGGCTTAGTGTCAACCTCCGGACACTGTCACTGGGAGACTCCATTGACACCATTTTTGGCCCATTTTTTCCCCATGCTTGCACGCAGAGCAGAGCCATGATGCCGAAACTCTTTGGCCAGTTACGTGCTTTTCCCTTTCGTCGGAACGAACGAACATGCCGGACGCAGACGCACGTACACAGACTGCTCAAGACCTGGACCGGGCCGACGATCAGAGCGCAGCCCGCGAACTGCAGAGAATGCTCTCGCTCAGTTCACGGTCTTTTTATCGTTGTGCTTTGCGTCTTCTGGGGAATAGAGCTGACGCAGAGGATGCGGTGCAGGAGGCGCTGTTGGCCGCCTACAAACATCAGCACCAATTCAGGGGACAGTCGCAGATGTCCACTTGGCTAACGGCGATTGTCTGCAATTGCGCCCGGATGCAATTACGCAAACGGCCACGCCAAATCCATATGCCGTTGGATAAGCAGATTGGCGAGGAGCAAAGATACTGCCTATACGAAAGACTGGCGGACGCGGGGCCCAGCCCTGAAGATGAGTGTCGCACCTCTGAACTCGCCGCGCACCTGAGAAAGTGTACCGTCCTGCTCTCGCCCAGCTTGCGAAGAACATTTCACCTACGCGTCGTGGACGGTCTCTCGATCTTTGAAACAGCCGAGGTTTTGGGATTGCCGCACGGAACAGTAAAGGCTCGGCTGGCACGCGCGCGACGAAAGGTTGCGCGGTATATGCAGCGAGCGCTCGAACCACGATCCCGTATGCCAGAGCGCCACGCGCACATAGCCCGAGCCGGCGACGGAAAGTGATCTCAAGAGTCGACGAAATTAGCGGACCGAATGCCCCTCGCGATTCTTGTCCAACAAAGGTAACCTACGTTAATTCGCTGTTGTTCGCTCAAACTGACAAATTGTCCGCTTTGGAATTCCGCATAGAGCCGTGATCTGCACGTGCTGCGCCTCGGCCTGCGCCGGGATGCGAACCATCTCCGTTAGACCATCCGTTGTGATCCCAATTCCATCGCCCCGCACCTTGCGGTTGAACTCTTTCGGCGTCAGCCGCTCCGGTCCTTTTAGCCGTCGCCCGTACCTCATCTGCTTGCGACGCTTGATGTCTTTGCGGACGGAGAACGGAAGCTGCATCAGCAGCGAAAGCAGGCCGAACAAGAGCGGAAGCTTGTAGATTTCCCGGAACTCGTCGCCATTGTAAACAGCGCTTTTGCGGCGCTCCTCGAATGAGAAATCGGTAGCCCTGCGCTTTGGCCGCTGGCGATAACGCCAGTGGAAGTTCCTTTCCTCCCGGCTTGGGCGTCGTGCCTTCTCGTACGTCGTCTTCGGTCGCCAGGCGGCTTGCTTTCGTGCCGTCGCCGACATAAAGCAGTTGGTACTTGTCCGTCTTGTTGACGGCTCCACCTGCTGCCGCGCGAACGTAAATCGGCGTGTAGGACTGTTGCAAAGGCAACTGGCCGAAGCTGAAGCGTAGGTATACAAAGAAGCCGTTCAGCACCAGCGCGAGGAACACCGCCCCATAGCTGTAGATTGGGCTATGCGGCGGGAAGATGATTGTCTCTTTGCGGCCACACTGTATTGCTGCCATTACGCACGCTCCAAGTCTTTCTGTGTCTGGACCGCCAAGGTTCGCTTGTGTTTTTTCACCTCGGCGATAATCCCGGCGTAGGTTTCCGGCGTCATCTTTTGGCCTGTCGCCACCGGTTCCAGAAGGTTCATTAGCATCAGCCGGAGACCGATAATTTCGATCAGCTCTGTGCTCACGGTCGGCTCTCCAGACTCGCGGGCCAGCTCGTTAAGAATGAGCTGCCGGATGAATTCGCTGCGCTGTAGGCCGTGCTTTTTCGCCAGCTGCTCGATGTCCTCAACCTCCTGCGGACTGAGCTTCGTCGTGACGCCGACGAGCCGATATTCCGCTTTGGCTTTGGCCTCATCGGCAAGCTCTTGATCGTTGAAAAGTGACATAATTTCCTCGCTCTTTATCAGGTGTACCTAGGTGTACTCGGGTGTACCTGGGTAAACTTGGCAATCGTAAGTTATTGCATTCATGAGTACGGCCACACGTGTACCCAGGTGTACCTAGCACGACCCTCTGAGGGGTGGAGTGTCAAGATTAACCCGATGCGAAGCATCGTCTTGGCTCCAGAACGGAATCGAATGCCGGATCACGCCTTCACCACACGCACAGCAGTCGTGGATTCCACCCCGGCTGAAAGCTTCTTCGCCGCTTGCTCCGCCGCGTCCTTCCCGTCCCTGCTTGGGCCTCTACGGATACGCAATGTGGAGGCACCCTGCTTGGCTTGAGGCGTCTTCAGAAAGTCCTGAAAGTCGCGGTCCTTCGAGAAGACATAGTTGAGCGCCTTGTCCACCACATCGTCGGCGGATGCGTGGACGAAAGCGGCATATTGATCGACCTGCTCGGCGGTCGTTTCGTCCAGCCGAATCGACGCGCTGATATACCGGCTTAAGTTGATTTCAAGTAGGGGCATTTGGTCTCCTTTATCGAGGTTGAATTAGGCAACCTTTCTCCGGGCAATCATCCGCTGCGCCGTCTGGGCAATCTCTCGTGCACGAGCTCGGCAGAGCACAATGGGAATCTCAAAGCGGCGGCGAACCTCAATCATGGTGGCCACGTCGTCTATAGGAATTCCTTCGATCAGCCAGAGTCTCGCCGATGCGACATCCACGGTTCGCAGTGCGTAGTACAGCGGATTCGGTTTATCGCCGCGGCGGGAAGCGAGCTTTCGCGTCAGCTTCGCGGCGTCTTTTCCTTGGGCAAGT
>Ga0207146_10171_pt1 | contig 18295 bp, 14 predicted proteins | sample Alteio_BWMinHeat_36_FD_153539 | JGI IMG/M metagenome (GOLD analysis project Ga0207146, IMG submission 153539) | Enriched cells from forest soil in Barre Woods Harvard Forest LTER site, Petersham, Massachusetts, United States -... | ecosystem: Environmental > Terrestrial > Soil > Temperate forest >...
GCCGTCCGAACTTGTCGAAATATTTCGGATGCTGCGCGTACTCAATTTGTCTGTGTGGAGACGAATGTCACCAGAGGACTTGCAACGCAGCGGGCAGCACAATGAGCGTGGCGCGGAGTCCTTGGCCGTGATGGTACGATTGCTGGCCGGTCACGACCTTTCCCACCTGCATCAGATCAATCGTTATATTCAAGCCCTTGAGTCGCGGGGCTAGCGCTGCCGCCACTGCATGCCGTCGAGTCGCCCACTTGGAGTGCATTGGGACGTGCAGTCGCCTATGCTGAGACTGGCCAGAGCAGCGTTGCCGAGATTGCTCCCTCCTGGCGCACCGATGATTTAAAGATGCGGGTGCTACGCCTCCACTCTCCGCCATGATAAAGAACCCGAGCTAGACAAACGCGAGAAGGTGGTCTCGGTCTTCGGGTTGGCCGACCCACCTTACGTCCGGCGATGTTTTGGCCACCTGAACTTTTCTAATCACGCCATTTGCCGAACAGGATCGGCTCCAGCGAAAAGACTGAATGCACGAGCTCGGCCTTTGCGGATCCATCGAGCGCAATCAGATTTTCGTCATTCGGGAAACGATAGGCGCCAATGAGGACATTCTCCCCTACACCGTTCACGATGACTCCGTAATACTGTTGCGCGTCAGGGCACTTGCGTGAATTCTCCGCCGCAATGACCTTCGCAAACCCGGCGTACTTCGCGAAGCACGCATAGTAATCGGTCGCCATCTCCAGCGACTGGCCGTGGGAGCCGCGGTAGGCATAAGCGTTCAGCCCGACATTTTTCATGAGCTCAGCGGTCATATAGAGGCCTTGCAGCGAGCCCATGGGATAACCGATGGTTTGCGCCGGGTTCGCGTGACGATAGCGGTCGTTGATCTCGCCGGGGGCCACAATCGCGGTGCTGTAGGCGGAGTGGTTCTTCAAGGGATCGACGCTCATATTGGGCGTGATATTCAGCAGAGGCGTGTCGTTCTGGCCGTAGATGACATGATCGAAAAGCTCAATCCACGGCAACTTGATCGCCAGGGCCCCGTCACCTCCGTTGAGGGCGGCGTCAAAATCTTCCTGGTCATTGAGGAGGCGCGAGATCGAAAGCAGCGCGGTGAGATGGCCGACGAACTGGTTGTTATAGATCTCGTCGGAATATTTCCACTTTCTGTCGATTTCGTATTCCTGGTTATGGATGGAGCGAATCGTCTCGAACACGTTGCGGTGAAACGCGTCCAGCCGCTGCTGCTCGTCACGCGACAGCTCTCCGATGCCCTGCAGCAGATCCTGCGCATGGACGGAGTAGATAACCCCGCGCGAATGGGTGAGCGCGCCATAAAAAGTTCCGAACTGTGTGACGACGGGTTTGCCGTCGGGTCTAAGGTCGCAATAACTTTCGTCGATTCGCCGGAAGGCGCCTTTTCCGTCGCGAAATCCATGGTCCGCCCAAACCAGCAGAATGCGCTTGGCGAACGCCGCCGCATCGCTGGCCGAAGGAGCGTCCGGGAGCTGAGCCGCACCCTCTTTGATGAGGGCCGCATAGAGCGCGGCTCGCGCCGCTACAATGGCGGACCCATGCGGCGGGGCCAAGCCGGGCTTTCCGTGCATCGCCGCCCGCAGTTCGTCGTCTGAGCGATCGTTCCCGTACGCGGGCTTCTGCTCGTAAGCGAAGCCGCGCAGATAAATCTCCAGATCGCAGCCAGAGTAAGTCGCATCCCAGTCAACCTTGGCAGTGAGATCCCGGTGAACACGGTCGGCCAGCGCGGCGTAACGACCGGAAGAGTATGTTCCCTGTTTGCTGGCGCGCCGGGCGATATCCTGCAATTCCTCGCGCGTGTCGAACACGCGCGGATGCTCGTCAAGGCTGGAATAGCGGCCAGTCACGTGCGGATAGGAGGCGGGCTCGCGCCTGACCGGCGGTGCATCGGGAAATTTCGTTGTGCCTGATCCCGCGATAGCGGCGTTCTCAACATTTCCGACGACGCGAATGCCATGCACGAAAAGTGGCATGCCTTGTAGTTTGACGAGAATCGCGCCGGGTATTGGAATGTCGAAGCGATGCTTGCGGCCAATCGTATCCTTGCAGGCGGCGTCGACCGCGGGCTCTTCATCAAGATCAGCTTTGCCGGCCAGCGCAAAGATTCCCTTGGCCGCGGCGCTGGCTGCCTCGTTGGCGTAGATGTGAACGGTGAGCGACTCGGGACGGCCGTGTTGACAGGCCCAGCCTTTGATGTGCGCACCGCTGTTGTCAACAGCAATGCCATCAATGTGGCCGACGATGCGGCCGGCTTCCACTTTCTGACCGAACGCGGATACTGCAGCCAGCGAAAGACACAGTGCGACTGCGGCGGATGTCGCGAGCAACCGGGAACACTTCGATATGGGCGCAAATGCCATTATGAAGTTGTCAAACGGCTCTTATTCTTTCAGGTCGTAACCAAGAAGAGTTTCCATTTTCCCTGCGTGGTCGCAGTCTTCGCTGTTTGCCGCGAAATGGGATTTCTCCGCCTCGGAATAGCACCTGTACAAGGGCTGCGTGCCGGGCTGAGGAGTGGAAAAGACCCAGCCAGGGGTCCGCAATCGTTGATAACCGTGACTCTCGCACACATCTTTCTGGATCAGTATGTGGTCTGGATGCCCCGGCCACTGGCTCACACAATCTTCGAGTTCGACGGACGGGCGCTTCGGATCAGCCGCAGTCATCAGGTACCCTGACTTGGCTTCCAGTTTGTATTCACTGTAATTGCCGGGTACCGGAGCCACCGTCGACCAATGATCGTGCAGTTTCGCGTTGTACCAATGGGCTAGCATGACTCCTACCTGCGGCTCGTCGGGTTTACGCGATCGCGAAATCTCAATCGGGCGAGAGACCTGGTAACGCTTATCGAAACTCTCGTGCGGTTGAAGATCCAAATAAAACAACAGCCAATGATCGCCGAGTTGATTGGCGCCGGTGTTCGCATCCAGCAGGCTCCAATAGGCCATCAGTTCGTGCGGCTCCTGCAGTCGATGCGCCCAGCTTACGTATGGATCCACCACCAAGATCGGCTCAGGAAGCGCAGTGAAGTGGAAATGATCCTGCGAGAAGTAAAGCCGAAGGCCTTGCTGTCCGGGCACCCAACCGAGATTCAGCGTTTCGCCGGTAATCAACCAACGTGCGGTAGTGGTGCCGATTCCACGCGCCAGCGTGGTGGCGTCGCCACCAAGTCCCGGCTGGCTCCACTCACCCTCGAAGTATTTCTTCCAATTCCCGGGACCCGGGTTCGCAACCGCAGCAAGCGCAACGATTGTCCCTGGATTCGTGTTCCGCCCGCAGTAGGCATAGTAGTAGCCATCCTTGCCGTCGACCGCCGTGCAGTCTCCCTCTCCGGTGATTCTGCCCTTTGTCAACGAGTCCTTTCCGGTGATGATCTGGCCGAGGCTGCGCCAGCTCAGCCCATCATTTTCGGAAACAGCCAAAGGCATCGACTTTTGACCCATGCCCGGGCCGTCTCCCGTCTCGTCGTGCACCCAGCCCAGTACGGACTTGCCTGATCGTTCGACGTGGTTGATCCATTCGCCGCTCTCTCCGTATTGGCCGCGCGGCCGCGGTGGAAGGACTGGCACGGCCGTCCCGCCCATGTCCGAAGGAGTCGCGCCGTCGATGGCGTAGGTAGTCGAACTTGCGCTGAAGCCGCGGAAGCGGCCGTTCGGCAGTTGGATTTCGGTGAGCGGGTTGTCTGGGATTCCCGGCCCCGGGCCGCCTACGATTCGGGGCAGTCCCACTCGGATGCGGATGCACTCCTGGCAGGATGCGGCGTTTGACGGCGAATCCTTGACATCCATCGGCGCGATGGCGAGGCGGCCACTCTGCGTTAACGATCCGCAGCGAAAGACACCGAAATTCTCCATGGGGTCGACCCACGCGTAGTAGAACATCCCCAGCAGTCTCCGCTGCTCCACATAGGGGCGGAAGTTATTCCGCATTTCCTCAATGAGTGAGACCTGATCGGCTTCATGCACCGGGCAGGACGTGTCCGTGTTTCGCAATCCCCACTCTGTGATCCAGCAGGGCTTTCGGTCGGCGCTGCCCGGGGAACGACACTCCGCCAGAACGTATTTTGCCAGACGGCTCTGCCTGCCCGCGGCAGCGGCGGGTTGCCCCGGCCCATTGGCCCAGGGATATACATGAACTGCGTAGGCATCCACCAGTTTGTCCAAGCCATTGGCGCGCATGAAATCTAATGTGGCATTCACACTCACCATATCCGTCTGGGTTCCCGGTTTCGCCGGGGGTGGAAAGGGGCCTTCGGGCGCCTCGTAAGCGCCAAATCCCGCGGTCATGATCGGCGTGTGCAGGTTGGCCTTCGAATGATCCCGAATGTCTTTCAACACGGCCAGAACTTTGAGATATTGAAGATATCCTGTGGCGATCTGCTCGGCTTCCGGGTCATGATAGAGATCGTTCAGACCGAATTGTTTGCCTTCGCCGGGCACCGGAAACTCTCCATTAAAGGCCGTCATATTGAGTTCATTCCCTAACTCGAACCCAGCAAGCTCGATATTCATCGCTTCGAGTTTGGCAAGGAGCGGAGCAAAATACGCTCTGAACTGGTCTGGATCGGCCAAAGAAAGGGCCGGTTGAGCCCACACGCCCGGGAACTCTTTGGGTCGCCAAGGACGGATGAGCACATTCGGGGGATATTTAAGGGGAATAATCCACAGGATTTTTATGTTCTGCGCATAAATGCGTTTTACGAGATCGAGTCCTTTGTCATCGGGCCCAATGCCGGCGCGGATGACGTGAACCCCGGCCGTTTTCAGTTCGTTCAGTAGGGTGGTCTGCTGCTCGACAGTGTCGGTTTGCGCGTGACCTAAGTTAATGCCAACAATTGCATCATCAATTTGAGCAAGAGCAGATTCGAAGGGGATAACTAACAGGCAGCCGAGGAGGACAGCCGGATATACAAATTTCTTCATGTCATACTCCAGCGCGTGCGTCGTCGCCAAGACTGAGAATTGAAACCCCGATTGTGCTATGTAGTCGCGGTACTAGGCAAGAAATGGTGGCGAAAAAGATGTCAGGGGCAATCCTGAAGTAGTGTTCCGGATTGATCCTGAGAAACGGGCTTCGGGCCCGGAATAATTTCAGGTTTGCTCGTCATCCGCTCGGAATGGCAAGAGATCACGCCACAGATCAGCGTCATGCGGCCGAACTTAGTGTCCTCGGCCTTGTACACCACACCCATGCCACCGCTGCCCAACTTTTCCAGCACACGGTAATGCGAGATGGTCTGGCCGGTCATGGAGCGCGAGACTCTAACCTGCCATGTTAAGAGTGCGTAGGATGCTAGTCAACGAATGATCACGAAAGACACGAAAGACTGACGCGACGCAAAAATCGGCACCCCATTCAAGGGTTACCCGAGTTTGTAGCTTTGATAGATCGAAACGTGTCCGCTCCGGTGATGAATGTAAAGCTGTAAAGCCATCTTCTTGCTCAGGATTCCGGGCTACCTCCTGTTATTGCACTGTCCCTCTCAGCACCGTCACCGACGCCTTCGGCAAGGTGTACTCAACGCCTTTGCCGCCAGTCTCCTCGGAGGTGACGGCTGGCCCGTCAGGATTGGCGTACCCGTTCTGCCCCTTCGCGTGCCAAACATAATTGTCTGCGCCAAAGCTCACTTGCTTCACACTTCCCTGGAAGTAGCGATTGCTGGGCCTCGAAGAGTCATGAAACTCCACCACGACTGAGTGCGGACTCGACTGGTCTTTGTTCACCAGCAGCAGCGACCATTGTTTATCGGGCCGTCGCAGCGAATATGCGGTCACCAGTACGTGACCGTGACTGTCCTTGATATCAGTCGACGCGGGATACACGAAATGGGACTGGTCCACGGGATCGACCCACTCCTGATTCAGTATCTGTGCCGAGAAAAATTGCGCCGTATCCTGCATGACGTTGTAGTTGGCATCCGTATTGAACATGCCGAATGTGCCCCAACCGCCGCACCCTTGGTACATAGGCAGAGGCTCCCATTGGTAGTAAAACAGCGCCTTTCCGCCCGCCGTCAAAAACGAGCCAGCGTAGTCTGCCAGCCACAGCGCCCCGAATGGCTGCATATACTGATCGGCCGTGTCGAAAGCCAGGTTCGATTCCGTGATCTGCATGGGGACATCTGCCGGCAATCCGTCATCCCGCCAAACTTTCACGATGCCCCGCACCAACGCGGGCTCCTGATACAGATCGGTCCATGTCAAATGGCAGGGGTCGAACGGGTAGTGCTCGAAGGTCATCACGTTCAGATCACCGAGATGACCGTGGCTCTGGAGGTAATTCAAGAAGCGATTGAACCACGATACATTGCCGTGCGAATCCGGCCAAACCTGGATGTCGCTGTTGACGCCTTCAAAGACGGGACCGGCCAGCTTGACGTTGGGATCCACTCTGTGGATTGCGTCCGCCCACTGCACATATAACGCAGCGTCATCTTCGGGCAGCACAAACTGGCCGTCGGGTTCTTCTCCGAGTTCCACGTAATTGATGCTATAGCCACGGCCCCCAATGTAGGCGATTTCGTTCGCGGCGTTGTCGGGATTGTCGTACAGCATTGCCACGGGTATCGTCATCGGCAAACCTCGTGTCAAACCGCTCTTATAGACGAGGTCAAAGCCCGGCTGTTCACCATCATCTTTGGCAATGCCCTTCGGAGCGTGCCAGGGATCAACGGAGGAACCGTAAGTCAAGGTCTGGCTGCTGTCCGGGCTGTGATACATCAGGTCGGTGAACTCTCCGGACGAGTCGAATCCGAGAAAGACCTCGCGGATAGCAAAGCCCACGCAGTTACGCGGATCGGAGGATCCATGAGAGTCGCAGGTGTTCGATGATTCCGTCATCAGCACGCGCACAAATTCCACATTGAGAAGCTTGTGCGACAGCTTCAGCTTCGCCAGACCCCCCTTTCCATTGGTGACCGTTCCATGGGGAAACTTCTTCCACTTGCCAGCGCCCGGATTGCCGATCGCGTCGTTGCCAGTCCAGTACTGCACTTGATAGCTGGTCGCGTAGGGATTGCCCCAAGCGATCTGCATCGCATTCACGCCCATCTTGCTTCCCAGGTCTACGACGATCCACCCCGGGTGCAGCGAATTGCTCTCGCCAGTATAGGTTTCGTCAAGATAAGGATCACTCTTCCAATAAGTGCTAGTGTCGCCGTCATCCAGCATCGAGTAGCCACCGCTGGTTCCGTAGTTACTCGACGTACCGCGGTGAGGGAGGTTATATCCAAACGAGCGATCGATATCGCCGGAACTGTTCGCATCGCCCACAAAGTAACCGCGCCCCCGCCCCGAAGAATCACTCCATGTACCGTTCGGATTCCAATGCCACGCCTGGATGCTCAATTCGGTATTCAGCCGGTAGCTGATCGGACCCCAACCGGCAGTGCGCATGGTCTCGACGTGAGCCGGATCGTAAAGAATGTGAACCGAGTTCAACGGATCGCGATCGATGCCAGCTCCGAGCGCGCGCAGTGGGCTGAAAGAATTTGTCGAGTGCCCCGGCGTAATGTCCACCGTGACCTGCTGGGCAAGCCCCTGGAGCGCTAGCATCAGCGGGACGATGCCCGTAGTGAAACGTTTTAATAGAAGGGCCACAACATTGACGACTAGCGATTTGCGGATTTCTTGTCTCATGGCGACAGAACTCCTGCGGCAGGAGATAAAATATTTTACCTTACCTCGTCAAGTCCCGTGTCCCTCTGAAATCTTGGAATCTTGGGGCACCTAGCGGTCAGCCACTTCAGTAATGTCTCCAGTGTGATGGTCCTCGATCTGGAAACTAAGAGAGTCATGAACCGCTTCCAGCGCGTCGGGATTTGTTGTCTTAATCCGAACTCTGCCACCTGTGGGGCAACTCTTCAAGGCCGTAAGAAATCTCGGTGCGTTTTTCTTTCATCACAGGTACGCCGGGCGGCACCTCGTCGTGGACGAACATGGGGATGGAGAATACCCCATTGGAGAACATCGTGACAATGTGCGTCAGGTGGGACCGGATTGCCTGCATATTCATGGAGTCCTTGCTGTCGTTGACGTTCACTTCGATAGTCCCAGGTCCGAGTACAGGCGGAAATGATGAGTGGTCTTGTCGTGAGGAAATCCCATCGCCTCATCACCGTGCTTTTCCACCTCCGCCTGATGCTGAGAGGCCTCTTTCATATGCTCTCTGTGCATCGGGCAAGACTGCATGTCCTGGGCTGCCAATTGCAGCCCGCTGAATAGATGAAATGCGATTACTGTTTTCATGGTCTCTTCTTCCTCCAAAACTGATTTGCTTGAGCGCCAGACTTCATTGGCGCGTCGCTGAGCGAATACAGCAAGTGCGATTTCTGTCCTGGACCTGCATTCCGAGTGCGCTGTTCCCAATCGGCCAAAACCTTCTTGAGATATCGTTCTGTGCGCTTTAGGGCCTCTATGTCTGCTGCGATGCCCTTGAGTTTTTCTTGGGCGAGCTGGTAAACACGGCGACAGCAGAGTGAATCCGATACGAAGCGCCCTTTTGCACCACCAGCACTCTCTCCAACGCGCTCGCAGGATAGACGCGGTCACCGGAGTCCGTTCGCGAGGCCTCGTGGGAGAACGCCGATCCTTTCATAGTGTCGAATCGAGTCTGGACTCAGCCCCGTCGCCTTGGCCAATGCCCCGGAACGAAGAGTTTTCGAACTGCTGCTTTGCACCATAAGAAGTATCAACCCCGGAATGCATTCCAGAGTCAAGGTGTTTGTTCGCGCTTCGGTTTTTGGCTCCAGACATCGCCGAACACGGCCGGCGACCATCCGTCCAGAAATCTTGGGCGATTCCTTCAAGGCGAAATTGAGGAGCAAGAACTTAGGCTGCTAATGGAGCGTTTTGGAGCAACGGAAAACGGACCGAGGATCGCTAAACGATTGAAAGAAATGGTAGGCACGACTGGACTCGAACCAGCGACCTCTACCGTGTCAAGGTAGCGCTCTAACCAACTGAGCTACGCGCCTACATCTTAAAAATCATAACCTTGCAACGGCCCGCCCGTAAAGCCCGTACCGTTCTTCGTACCGTTCACTTTCACCAACTCGATCTTCGGGAGAATTCGGCGCAGATATTTCTCCTGCGCCGCGATCCGCTGCTGCATCGTGCTCTGGATGTAAAGCTCCAGAGACGTAGCGACCTTGTTGTGGCGCAGCATGTCCTGGACGGTGCGAGGATCTTCCTTTTCGCCCGTCATCAATGCCGTGCTCAGCGAGCGACGCAGATTGTCAAACCCAAACCGCTTTACCGGGCTTCCGCTGGAGTCGTATACCCTGCCGTCCTCCGCTACGCGGAGTACCCCAACTTTGATCGCAGCCGGGCGCAGGTGGTCTGACACGAGCATATTTCCCACCCGGGGGATTCTCCCCTTCTCCTTGCCCGAAGCAAAGACCCAATCGGTGGGCCCAGCGTACACGGTTGCTCCCTGCCACTCCCTGAGAAAGCGAGCGAGTAGAAGAGCCATAGCGACCGCGGATTTGGATTCCTTTGTTTGAGACGCTCCGCGATCTTGCCTCAATGAACGTACGCCGTAGGTAAGACCTGTGCAGTTTGGACCAGCCGAACCATTCTTCGAAGCCTGTGCTTGTATTGATCGAGGAGATGAACGGTTGTCGCGCATGGCACTCCTCGTGACGTTTTTCGAAGGAGCAATCGAAAATGACTCATATCAATAAATCGATACCCATGCTGGGTAGAGCTCCCCGACCGCCCCTGTCGCACCTCGGGGCGACTGCTGACTCAGACCGGTCCAAGCAGCCACGCTCGCCGAGCCGTCTGCCGCTGGCGAGGAACTAAATCCTGGAGATCGCGTCGAGGGTTTGGGCGACTTCGGAATTCCGACCGGGGGACTCGGGCACAGTTGAACAGACGAACGAAGAGGACGCAATCGTCAAGTGGGATGATGACGGCCGTAAGAGGCTCCACCAACCGTGGCTTAAGAAAGTCTAGTCAGTAACGAGGATCGGCCTGCTTAAAAGCACAAGGGGGCGTTACAGCCACGTCAGCGATCGGGGATTCCTGGAACTTCTAGTCTTTGGCGAGTAATCGGCGATCTCGATGCGGTTCAGTGCGTGGTTGGCCGCTGGTAAGCTGACACTTCTCTCCCGGAGCAGCACCACAAGTCGGACAACTGATGGCGAGTACCTTTCTTGGGCCCGGGTCTTTTTTCATGGCGGAAGTGGAAGCGTACCACCTGCATCTTTGAATCGTCGGTACGCCATCGCACACCGCTTTTTGAGCTGGAATCAGGGGGACGTTAGCCTTCTTCTAGGAGAAGTCGGTCGATTTCCCTCTTGAGAAGGCTCGGCTTTTCGGGGTCTTGCCCGCTGCCGCTTATTGGCAGAGTGCGTGCCAACGTTCCTTCGTCGCTTTACCCATCAGGCAATCCCTGAAAAATCAAGGCAATCCGAAACCGCAATTCCTGCACATCCAATTCCCTCGTTTGTTACTGGGTTCTTTAGGATCCAACGATTCCGCCCGCAGACTAATGAGGATGATTCTGATCGATGTCTTGTTCGCCTTCCCGAAATGTGAGTAAAGTGAGCGGTTCGGAACAGACGGTCAGATTCCTAGCGAATAAGGTTGTGTTGTTTCACCTGGGTGCTCCAAGTTCTCAAGCCGGAGCCCGAAACGCGCAAGCGTTCGAAATTAGAATCGGAAGCAGAGTCAAATCCCAAGCGAAATTTCAGACCGCCGCAAGGCGAGAAATCTTCGGAGGATTCCATGAAGAGAGTATTCCTGTTGATCGTTATATCGGCCCTGCTGGTCGCGCTGGGGCTTGCACAGACTCCCGCGGCGAGCATCAATACAGACCAGACCAGCATTAAGGGTTGCCTGGGTGGCTCTGATGGTAACTACACAATTGCGCAAGACAACACTGGCCACAGTTTCAAAGTCACTAGCAGCAGTGTTGATCTCAAGCCACATCTCGGCCATGACGTAACTCTCATCGTGCACAAAGCAAGTTCCGCCGCTACTGATAGCAGCCTCGCCGTCACTGAATTGAACATGATCTCCGAACACTGCGCTGCCGCCGCCGCTGCACCCATTGCGACTGTCAGCACGCCTTCGGGAAATGCCGTCACACCTGCTGCGGCGGCTGCTGCGTCCGCCGCCCCGGCCGCTCCATCTGCGGAGTCTGCTGTCACACCTGCTGCGACTGTTTCCACACCTGCGGAGACTGCCATCGCGCTCGCTGCTCCCGCCGCTCCATCTGCGGAGACTGCTGTCACACCCGCTGTACCCGCCACCGCACCCGCTGCGACTGTCACCACACCTGCGGAGACTGCCGTCACGCCCGCCGTGGCCGCCACTGCACCCTCTTCGACTGTCAGCACATCCACGGAGACTCTCAGCACACGCGCTGCACGTCCTCGGAGACCGCCAGCAACACCTGCTGCAGCCACCACTAAACCCGCTGTGATCGCCAGCAAGTCCTCGGAGGAGCCTGTCAGCGAACCTGCTGCCACCGCCGCTCCACCCGAGGCGACTGCCAGCACATCCTCGGAGCCTGTCAGCACACCTGCTGCGGCCGCCACTACACCCACTGCGCCTGCCAGGCGCGGGTCCTTATCGCTCTTGATTTTGTTTGCCGTGCTGGTACTTGTTATTGGCATACTCACCCCTTCCCTCAACAGGTGGAGAAAACGGAAAATTTTGGCGCGGACGGGCGCCCCAAATCTTTCTCTTACCCGGGAAGCGAGCTCCGACCAAGACAAGACTGACCCGCAAGTACCGCGCAAAGCTGCCTAGGGTGAGTGCAGAGTAACGATTCCGAGCTGTATCGCCGGTGGCAACCGCTGCCGGCGATCTCTCTACGGGCGTCATGAATTGCCGCAAATGATGACCAAGCGTGACTGTGAACGCATGCCTTGAGGCGACGATTTGAGGGCAGGGGTATCCCTTCTACCTCAGCCCGGGGTGCAAGTAGCGGATTTCGTGCAGGTCGGGCGACGTAGTCGGGTACGCGATCTCACGATGCACTTGTCACGGATGCAGAGATTCGGCTTGTGCAAAGCCGCTTTTGATTTATCCAACACGTGAAGAGTAAGTGAAGGGTCAAGACAAGCCTGCCGAAGCGGTTCTTCCACTCCCGCGGCGTGCCCGCACAGATGGCAACGCCGCATCGCGCCGTAGCAGTGCGCGAAGCTGCGCTCGACCAATTCGCCGCGCCGCCGCAGCAAACTCTTGCCGTACTCGCCCCGCAACATGAATGCCATAGATTCCACCGGACTTCAGGCGTTGGAGAATCTTGCTGACAATGTCCATGCATCCGGTAGAAAACTCATTCTTTGCGGAGCACGAGAATAGCCCTCCAAGCGACCGCGCGAGGCGGAATTTCACGACTATCTCGGGTCGGATAATATTTGTCGCAGCGTGGCCAAAGCTCTCGATAGGGCCAAAGTGCTGCGCTTGGAGGTGTCATAGCACGCATTCATCTTGCAGTTTGGTTGATGGGTACGAGCAGATAAGGACATCGGAACGGCGGTCACGGTGACGGCGGGAGATCGGGCAAGCAAAGGCGGCTTACGCTCGTCAAGGACCCGGCATTCGGCAATTGCTCTCACATCCAAAACCATCACAAAAGGTGGTAAACGAAATGGGCGAACAGAACCACCAGCAGCAAACCCCCGATGCCACAAACCCAGAACAGAAAATGTTCGGTCAATTTTGGGGAGTTGATCGCTTTTTTGTCCATGACTGAGCATACTCCCAGAATCTCGCTCGCGGCTTACTAGCCAACTGCTTCATCGCCTTCTTGCGTTCCGTTTAGGCGCGCCCCATGCCTGGATGGTCGGGACGTCCGTCGCGACGCGAGCCCGACACGTTTCAGCCACGGGCCTGCTACGGCTGGGAGTAGAGCGCACGCTTCAGGAACTCCCCAGCGCCCGCGCGGCCCAGGAACTTATCACCTTCAACGACCACGCGGCCGCGCGACAGCACTACGTCGGGCATTCCCGTAACTTGAATTCCCTCGAACATCGAATAGTCGACGCGCATGTGGTGAGTCTTCACGCTGATGGTGTGCTTGCGGTCAGGATCGAAGATCACCAGGTCTGCATCGCTGCCCACCGCGATCGTGCCCTTGCGCGGATACAGGCCGAAGAGTTTTGCGGGAGTTGTGGAAACCAGTTCCACAAAACGGTTCACGCTGAATCGTCCCCCGGCAACGCCGCCGGAATAGATAAGACTCATCCGATGCTCGATTCCGGGACCGCCGTTCGGGATCTTCGTGAAATCGTCGCGGCCCAGCTCTTTTTGCTCTTTGAAACAGAAGGGGCAGTGATCGGTTGAAACGACCTGCAGATGATCCGTCTTTAGTCCAGTCCACAATTTCTCCTGATGCCACTTCTCACGCAGAGGCGGGGTGAAGACATATTTCGCGCCTTCGAAGCCCGGCGCGTCGAAGTTATCGAGTGAAAGATACAAGTATTGTGGACAAGTCTCGGCATAAACGGGAAGGCCGCGATCGCGAGCTTCGCGTACTTTTTCCAGAGCCTCATTGCAGCTCAAATGGACGATGTAAACCGGCGCTCCGGCCATTTCGGCAAGGGCGATCGCACGTGAGACGGCTTCCGCTTCCGCCGTTGTAGGACGGGTTAAGGCGTGATACTTCGGCGCCTTCTTTCCTTCCGCGAGCGCTTGCTGCACGATCACGTCAATCGCCCCGCCGTTTTCGGCGTGCATGCAGACGAGTCCGCCGTTCTTTGATGTGGCGCGCAGAGCTTTGAAAATGCTCGCGTCGTCGAGCATGAACACGCCGGGATATGCCATGAACAACTTGAAGCTGGTGACGCCTTCGCGTGTCAGAGCGTTCATCTCGTCGAGCTGCGCGTCCGCCAGATCGGTGATGATGCAGTGAAACGCATAATCGCAAACCGCTCTGCCGGACGCTTTCTGCATCCAGGTATCGAAAGCCGTGCGCAGCGTCTGACCCTTGTACTGGATGGCGAAATCGATCAAAGTCGTCGTCCCGCCAAAAGCCGCGGCACGCGTGCCGGTCTCGAAATCGTCCGCGCTCGTGGTCCCGCCGAAGGGCATGTCGAGATGGGTATGAACGTCGATTCCGCCGGGAAACACATACTTGCCCGCCGCATCGATAATCTTCCCCGCATTCTCACGAGGCAAGCTTTGGCCGACGGCGGAAATCTTGCCCTGATTGATCGCGACGTCGCTAGAGTAAGTGTCGGTCGCAGTGGCAACGCGACCGTTAACGATGATGGTGTCAAAGCCCATGGTTCTGTCTTGTCCTCCGGCGGCGAAGTACAGATTTTATGCTAAACTCGCGAACTTACGAGCGCAGATTTTCAAGCTTGCCGACGGAGCGCCGGGCGTCCCCGCCCGGCCACCTCTGTGCGGGACGGGCGAGACGCCCGTCGCTCCATTCTCTAATTGAGGAGATAACATGCAGTTCGGCATAACCATCAAGCCCGACATGCCGGTCGAACGGATCGTCGCGCTCACGCGGCAAGCGGAAGCATCGGGTTTCGAGTATGGTTGGATCTTTGATTCCCACGTCCTCTGGCTCGAACCCTATCCCATGCTCACGCTCATGGCAACGAACACGAAGAAGATGCGGCTTGGCACCTGCGTTACGAATCCGGCGACTCGCGACATGACGGTAACGTCGAGCCTGTTTGCGACCCTGAATTTGATCTCCGGCGGACGCATGCAACTTGGCATCGGCCGAGGCGACAGTTCGCGGCGAGTGCTGGGCAAAAAGCCCGTCACGGTTGCGCAGTTGGAGGAGTCGGTAAAAGATTTTCGCGATCTCACGGGCGGCAAAGAGATCGGATACGAGGGCGGGAAAGCGCGGCTGACCTGGGCCACTGGCGGTGTTCCGCCGGTGTGGGTTGCGGGATACGGACCCAAAGTGCTCGAACTTGCTGGCCGAGTCGCCGATGGCGTTATCTTGCAGTTCGCCGATCCTGACTTGATCGAGTGGTGCGTTAGCTTCGTCAAGAAAGGCGCCGAAGCTGCTGGAAGGGATCCGCGAAACATTGAGATCATGGCAGCTGCGCCGGTCTGGGTTTCGGACGATCTGAAAGTCGGGCGCGAACGCGTGCGCTGGTTCCCTGCTCTGGTTTCGAACCATGTCGTCGATCTGGTTTCGCGCTACAAGCCCGAGGAACTACCGCCTGCTCTGACCTCTTATATCCGTGACCGCGGACAGTACGATTATCTTCATCATTGCGAAGTCGACAGCAGCAACCGGAACTTCGTGTCGGATGAGGTGACCGACCGCTTCTGCCTGCTCGGCCCCGCCGAGGCGCATGTTGAAAAACTTCGCGCGCTGGCTCGCGCGGGAGTTACTCAGTTCAATATTTATCTTATGTGCGGAGATGAGGAGGATACATTGGAGAGGTATAAGAAGGATGTATTGCCTGCTTTTCGGAAGGCTCCCAGTTCCTAGTTGCTAAGGCTTCCAGTTCCTAGTTGCTAAGGCTTCCAGTTCCTAGTTGCTAGGGCTCCAGATTTCCCTTTTTGCACTTACTGTTTCTTGTCGAACAAGAGTCTCGTTTGATAAACGGGTTTAGCTTACGGCGCGGATGAAGCCCCCTTCAAAACGATTTCAAAAACCGAGTAGTTACAATTCGAAGCGGGTTCGTTTAAGGCTATGGCGATGGAGCCAAACATGTCCATTAAAGACGCGATCATTAAAGGGGCGATCCCGGTTCTGCCGGCTGCCGACGCTGCGGAATCTCTGAAGTGGTGGACCGAGGTCTGCGGCTTCAAGGAAACTTTTCGCGACGCTACTCCTCCAACTTATGCAGGTATCAACCGCGGCGAGGCGTACCTCCACATCGCTGGCATGAATGACAAAATCCTGGCCCGGAAGGTCGGCGACCAGACCATGGTGCGACTGGCCGTGCAGGGGATTGAAGCACTGTACGTCGAATACCAGGAGCGGGGCGGCAAGGTGCATCCCAACGGTCCGTTGCAAACCAAGCCGTGGGGCACCAAGGAATTCGGAGCGATTGACCCCAACGGTGTGTGCGTCACGTTTCAGGAGTGAAGGCTTGAGAGGACACGTTGGAGAGGGAAAAGCTGAAGTCCAGCACCTTTCACGGCGCACTTTCTCGCCAACGATCTGGCACTGGCTCCCTCCGACAGGCACTCTTACCCGGCCGGAGCATTAGACTATTGCCACTAGAGCGTGCATGTCCCAGGGCCAAAGTAGAGACGAGACATCAGCAACTTACACGAGATTAAGAACGTCCCGTTTGACATCCGATGTCTGCGGGAGTAGTTTTGCACCTCTCGGGGTGATGTGGCCGTGAGGCGACACCGTCGGCTGTTGGTTCTGTTGCTCCTGGCAGGAGTCTTTGGTGGATCCGCTCTACTACCAGTGGACCTGCCGGAGACTGCTTTTGATGAATCTGATGCACCTGTGAATCTGGCTCCTCCTTCGCAGATTCCGCTCAGATTCGTCCGTCCCGTCAGTGACCCGCTCGTGATGCCGGGGTTGCGGTTCTACTGTGTAGGGTGCATTGTCCGCAGTCGGATGCTCGGAGCCGTGGCCATGCCGACGCAGCGCCGCCCACATTATTCTCTCCAAGATCTCCTCTGTACGTTTCTGATCTGAGGGCTGTCCCCCTTACTCATACCCGCATTTTCAACGCTGGGACCCGCCGTCACAGTGCGTCTTAGTAAATTGGCTGTCCATTGCTGGAGGTTGCCTATCGGCGATGGGCCAGTTAAAACCCCGGCAGGAATTGCCAGGAAGAGCTCGTCGAGCTCGGAAGGAGACCTCGTATGAAGACTTTCAAATTAGTTGTTCTAGGAATGGCTCTGCTCGCTGCGTTGGCTGCGGTGGCACAAACGTCCTCCAACGTGTCGGTTTTCGCGACCGGCTTCAACAACCCTCGAGGCATTAAGTTCGCGCCAGATGGAAATCTTTATGTTGCCGAAGGTGGAGCTGGGGGCTCTCTTTCGACTGTTGGGCTCTGCCAGCAAGCGGCCGGGCCACCAGCCGGACCGGGTCCATACACCGGCGATTTCACGGCACGGATCTCAAAGGTATCCCCCAACGGCGTGGTCACGACGGTAGCGGACCATTTGCCTTCCAGCCAAACTAGCCCGGCATTCGGCAATCTGGTGAGCGGAGTGGCCGATTTGGCATTCATCGACGGCAACCTTTACGCTCTCCTTGGAGGCGCGGGTTGTTCACATGGACTGGCAGGGACCAACAACGGTGTGATCCGCGTCAATTCCGATGGAACCTGGACTCAGATCGCAAACCTCAGCACCTTTCAGAAGAATCACCCCGTGTTTAATCGCGAGCCGGACGATTTTGAGCCGGATGGCACATGGTACGGAATGACTGCCGTGAATGGCGTGCTCTACGCGATCGAACCAAATCACGGAGAGCTCGATTCGATCACGACCAGTGGAGCCATCCACAGAGTGACCGACATCTCCCTCAGTCAGGGCCACATCGTTCCGACTGCTATTGCCTTTGACGGGACGGACTTCTTTGTGGGCAACCTCGATAGATTCCCCATCAGGGACGACTCGTCCAAGATCTTGAAAATTACGCCCTCGGGGACCATTACCACTGCATACATCGATTTGACCACCATACTGGGGTTAGCCTTTGACCCCAAAGGTCGGCTCTATGTGCTGGAGAACACCACCGGAGGAAATCCGTTTCCCACTCCAGGAACGGGAAAGATCGTGCGCATTGCGGGAAAGCATTCTCAAACCGTAATTGCCAAGGGGTTGTCTGTTCCCACCAGCATGACATTCGGGCCCGATGGCAATCTGTATGTCGCCAACGTAGGTTTCGGTCCGCCGCCGATTGGTCTCGGACAAATCCTCAAGATCACTCTGCCGCAGTAACTGAATCCATGGTCAACATGCGTGGATGCCGTTTTCATGACCGGTATCCACGCTTCTGCCGCCAAACTGGCTGCCAAGCGCCTTAAAGGCGACGCCGCTTGCTTTGTTGAACTACTAGGATGCGCGGCCTTGGTGGCAAATAGAATTTCGAACAAAAACCCGTCCGACCACAATCGCGTTGTCGGCCACGTTGCTTGGCATTAATAGCGTTCTCACTCACGACATCCTCTCCGGCACCCCTATCTCCGGCTCACCCCGCAACTTCATCAGCGCATAGTAGGCGACGAACGAAACCGTAAATCCAACGAACCAGGAATAGTCGTACAAAATCCGCAGCGCAGGAACGACCAATCCTACCAGCGCGGTCGCCGCTCCCAATGCCAGCGCCGCCACAGCCCGCCAGTTGAAGCCGC
>Ga0207146_10121_pt1 | contig 18255 bp, 17 predicted proteins | sample Alteio_BWMinHeat_36_FD_153539 | JGI IMG/M metagenome (GOLD analysis project Ga0207146, IMG submission 153539) | Enriched cells from forest soil in Barre Woods Harvard Forest LTER site, Petersham, Massachusetts, United States -... | ecosystem: Environmental > Terrestrial > Soil > Temperate forest >...
CCGTGCAAACGAACATTCTCGGCGCTAAGAATGTTATCGACGCCGCAATTGACACAGGTGTTAGCAAGGTTCTGGCGATCAGCACTGACAAGGCTGTGAACCCAGTGAACCTTTACGGCGCCACAAAGCTTTGCGCGGAAAAAATCTTCGTTCAAGCCAATTCATATTCGGGGCGCGACGGCTGTCGCTTTAGCTGTTCACGATACGGCAACGTTGTGGGGAGCCGTGGCAGTGTTGTGCCGGTCTTTCTTGAGCAGCGCAAGTCAGGCGTGGTTACGATCACAGATGAACGAATGACTCGTTTCTGGATAACTCTCGATCAGGGCGTTTCCTTCGTGACCCGGTGCATTAGAGAGATGCGAGGCGGCGAGGTTTTTGTCCCGAAAATCCCCAGCATGCGACTGGCGGACCTGGCAAGGGCAGTTGCTCCGGAATGCGATGCAAAGTTTATCGGCATTCGTGCGGGAGAAAAGCTCCACGAAATCCTCGTCTCGGAGGATGAGGCACGCCATGCGGTTGAGACTGAATCGATGTTCGTGATTCAACCTTCTTTCCCATGGTGGGACTCGCAAAATTGGCAGAATGCGCAGCCTTTATCTGAAGGCTTTTCCTACACGAGCGACAACAACGATGATTGGTTGACTATCAACCAGTTCTGGGACCTTCTGGATGGGCACACTAAAGCGCAGCTATCCACCACTGGCGATCCACGGCGGTAAGCCGGTACGAGACCGGCTTCTTCCGTATGGACGGCAAGCGGTCGATGAGGATGATATCCGGGCAGTTGTCGATGTTCTCCGCTCGGACTGGCTGACCACGGGACCCAAGGTAAGAGAGTTTGAAGAAGCTTTGGCTGCGCGCGTAGGCGCGCTCTTCGCGGTTACCTTCAGCTCTGGTACTGCCGCTCTGCATGCAGCAGCGTTTGTTGCAGGGCTGGGCCCTGGAGACGAAGCAATTACCACGCCTCTTACTTTTGCAGCCACGGCGAACTGCGTGTTGTACAACGGGGCCACGCCGGTTTTTGCCGATATCTGCGCTGACACACTCAACCTCGACCCACAACAGGTGCGGCAACGTATTACGTCCCGGAGCAAAGCTATTTTGCCGGTAGACTATGCCGGTCATCCTGCGGATCTTGATGCGTTCATGGAAATGGCTGGCGAACATAACCTGATCGTGATCGAAGATGCGGCGCACGCGCTGGGCGCAACCTATCACAATAAGCGCGTCGGATCACTGGCGCACATGACAGTCTTCAGCTTTCATCCAGTAAAGCACATTACGACCGGCGAAGGCGGCATGGTTGTCACAAACAATGAAGAGTTGGCCCAGCGGCTGCGTATCTTTCGCAGTCACGGCATCAACAGCGATCCTCGTGAGCGCAGTATAGCGGGGCAGTGGTACTACGAAATGATCGATCTTGGTTACAATTACCGACTGCCGGACATCAATTGTGCTCTGGGGCTATCACAGTTAGGGAGGCTGGACAAAAATCTCGCCCGGCGGCGGGAGGTAGCCAGACGTTACGATAACGCATTCGGCGAAAATGAGGCGATTCTTACGCCGCTGGTTCGTCCTTTGGTCGAACCAGCCTGGCATTTATATCCAGTCCGGATTGCCGATGAACTGGACAGGGGCGAAGTCTTCAAAGCCCTGCGCGCTGAAAATCTGGGTGTAAATGTGCACTACATCCCGGTTCATTTGCAGCCCTACTATCGTGAACACTTTGGATATCGCGCTGGGAATTACCCGGCTGCGGAAAAAGCATACTCACAACTTATCAGTCTGCCTATGTTTCACTCCATGACAGATAGAGATGTAGATGATGTGATAGTTGCTGTAGGCAAAGTTACGGAGGGCCTTCGGGCAAACGCAAAGTGATGCAAACGACAGAACAATTGGCAGCATGGCAAGGGGAGTTCGGAAATGCCTATACAGATCGCAATGTGATTGATTGGCGCGTCCGCGCGCCGGCATTCAAGGAAGCGCTTGATGGGTTTGCCATTCACCGGGTATTGGAGGTGGGTTGCAATCGCGGCCACAATCTTTGCGCCTTGGCGGAGATACTCGCTGAAGATGCAGAAATATTTGGCATAGAACCGAACGCGCATGCGCTCGCTGTTGCCAGAACAGCGAGCGGCAAGATCAACGCGATCTCTGGGAATGTCTTTGATCTTCCATTCAAGGATGCTTATTTCGATCTTGCTCTAACCGTAGGAGTCCTGATTCACATTTCGCCAGACCAACTCGCGAAGGCCATACAGGAGATCGCGCGCGTGAGCCGGCGTTATATTCTTGTGGCAGAATATTATTCCGAAGCAGACACTGCCATCGAATACCGCGGTCGTGATGATCTGCTATGGAAGCGAGACTTTCAGAAACACTACCAGTCAACGGTTGCCAATCTAAAATTAGTCCGGAATGGCTACTGGAGTGCCGAAGAAGGTTTCGACCGCACGCACTGGTGGTTTTTTGAAAAGTCGAATGCCGCTTTATGAATATCATGGCGATCATCCAGGCGCGTACCGGAAGCACAAGGCTTCCCGGAAAGGTGTTGAAGGACATTGAAGGAAAGCCGATGCTGGTGCGAGTCATCGAACGGGTGCAGCGCGCCAGACTGCCTCACTCCGTTGTCGTGGCCACTTCTACTAAACCAGCGGACGATGCCATCGCGGGAATATGCCATGAAAATCATGTTCTTGTTTTCAGGGGGAATGAGTTAGATGTTCTGGATCGCTACTACCAGGCAGCTTCTCAATACAATGCGGATGTGATCGTTCGCATCACTTCGGACTGCCCGCTGATTGACCCGGAGATTCTTGATCGTGTTGTTAAGACTTTTCTGGAAAAGCGTCCGGACTATGCCACGAACTCCCTGGTGCGCACCTATCCTCGTGGCCTGGATGTCGAAGTAGTAGCGATAACTGCCTTGGAAATGGCCTGGCGCGAGGCCCGGGAACCTTATCAACGCGTGCACGTGATGCCGTATTTCTATCAGAATCCAGAGCGTTTTTGTTGTCTCAATGTTGCAGCGGATCGTGATTACAGCAACTACCGCTGGACCGTCGATACAAGCGCCGACCTAGAGTTTGTGCGCGCTGTATATTCGTGCATGGTGAATGCCGGGTCATTCGGATGGGTGGATGTCATTGCGCTGCTCAATCGTGAGCCGGAACTGGCAGACATCAATCGCGAGGTCTTGCAGAAATCGCTTGAGGAGGGGTAAGTGTGGCGACTCTGCTGATTCGCGCAGACGCAAGCCCAAGTATCGGCACGGGCCACATTATGAGATGTCTCGCGCTGGCACAGGCTTGGCAGGAGTATTCCCAAGGGTCTCCTGTAGTTTTCGTAACAGCCGATAACGTTCCTGCTCTGGAAGCCCGTCTGGTCGATGAAGGGATACTGATCGAACACCTCAGTGCAGCACGGGGCAGCACTGAGGATGCATTGGATACCGCGCGCCTGGCCCACGCGCATGCAGCCGAATGGATTGTGGCGGACGGTTATCAGTTCGATGCGGAATATCAGTGTTCCTTGAAGCAACATGGATTCCGGTTACTTTCAGTGGATGATTACGGTCACGCGGCACACTACTGTTGCGATCTCCTCCTCAACCAAAATATCAGTGCGCAGGAGGATTGGTATGGCTCGCGCGGACCCTATACGAAGCTGCTGCTTGGTACCGGATATGCGCTTCTGCGACGTGAATTTCTGGCCCGGCGCTCATGGACACGAGAGATTTCTCCCAAAGCTCGCCGCATTCTGGTAACCATGGGTGGAGCGGATCCAGCTGAAGCTACTGAAAGGGCTTTGGATGCGGTTGAACTTCTTGAGGAGGTAGATTTCGAGGTGAAAATGGTGATTGGAGCCGCCAATCGTCAACGCCAAGTGCTGTCGCGAAGAGCGAAGGAGTCGCGCATCCCTGTGGAAGTTGTCGGCCCAGCAACCGGCATGCCGGAGATGATGGCCTGGGCGGACATAGCCATCTCAGCGGCGGGCGGTACGCTATGGGAACTGCTCTTCATGCAGGTCCCTACGATTGCTATCAGTATCGCTGCAAACCAGGGCCCTGCTGCGCGGCGTCTGGGTGAATTGGGAGCAACGATTTCCTTTGACTTGGAATCTTTGAATTCAGCTGATTTGGCTCACGTTATCCAGCGATTAATACATTCGGATAGCATGCGGACTAGGATGGCAACGGGGGGGAGAAAAATCGTCGATGGCAACGGTGCAAGCCGTGTAGTTCATGCCTTGAAGGGCAATCAAGGGTTGTCTCTGCGTAAAGCAGAATTGAGCGATTCCCGCCTCCTGTGGGAGTGGGCAAACGACGCTGAGGTGCGGCGAGCGTCCTTTCATCAGGAATCAATTGCATGGGAGACGCATGTTAAATGGCTGAATGCAAAATTGAATGATTCGGGCACTATGTTATTCATCGCCGAGCATGACAGTATGCCCGTTGGACAGATACGTTATGAAACGAGTGGCGTCGAAGCGCTGGTCTCGATAAGTTTAGATCGGAAAATACGGGGAAAGGGTTTTAGCAGCACGTTCATGAGGCTTGGATCGCAGCAGGTGTTTCTAAAAACTAAAGTGGAAATCATTCATGCCTACATCAGGCCAGATAACCGCGGATCGATAAGAGCATTTCAGAGCGCCGGTTTCCAGGCGTCGGGCTCTCTGGTTGTTCACGGAACCGAGGCACTCCATTTTATCCAGCAACGAGAGGCGCTCAATGCGGGAAACCATTGAAATTGAAGGCCGCCGAATTGGACCCGAGTGTCCCTGCTACATCATCGCCGAGTTATCGGCGAACCACAATGGAAGCTTCGATCAGGCGGTGAAAGTGATCCGCGCCGCGCGAGACGCGGGCGCCGACGCGGTCAAGCTGCAGACATACACAGCCGATACTCTTACGATGCGTTGTGACAACGAACATTTCCGAATTGGCGGCGGAACATTGTGGGACGGAAAGACTCTGTACGACCTTTATGCAGAAGCCTACACACCTTGGGAATGGCATCCACAATTAAAGAAGATAGCCAATGATATGGGATTGACCTTGTTTTCTACCCCGTTTGACTTCACAGCGGTGGACTTTCTAGAAAAGCTCAATGTCCCGGTCCACAAAGTCGCTTCTTTCGAGATTGTCGACCTGCCGCTGATCGCTAGAATTGCCGCTACGGGAAAGCCTATGCTAATTTCTACCGGCATGGCTACACTCGACGAGATTGAAGAGGCTGTTGCTACCGCTCGAAAGGCAGGAGCAAGGGAGATTGTTCTGTTGAAATGCACGAGCGCGTATCCAGCCCGCGCGGAAGACACCCATCTCCGGACCATTCCCTATCTTGCCGGCAAGATGGACGCCTTGGTCGGACTTTCAGATCATACGCCTGGGATTGCAGTACCCGTGGCAGCGGTGACCCTCGGGGCCTGTGTCATCGAGAAGCACCTTACAATGTCGCGCTCAATTTCTGGCCCAGACAGCGCGTTTTCACTCGAACCCCAGGAGTTCGCTGAAATGGTCAAAGCGGTACGCCTCGCGGAATGCGCGATGGGCGAGGTCCATTTTGGCGTCAGTCCCGATGAAGCGAAGAGCTTCGCATTTCGCCGCTCCCTCTTTGTCGTTCGCAATACGAAGCAAGGCGAAGCCTTCACTGCTGAAAACGTCCGTTCCATTCGTCCTAGCTATGGCCTGCATACACGTCACTTGGAGGCTGTTCTTCGCGCCCGCGCAACGCGCGATATTGCGGCGGGTACGCCATTGAGTTGGGAACTTGTCGTAGCTGATGGCGCAACTCAAAAATGAGAGAAGAGGGGGAAGTTGCTCGCGGGTGAATGGAATCCGGGATGCTATAGCCATGCTGCAGTGGAGGATAAAAAAACATCTTGAAGCATAAGTCAGTGAAAGCTGTTGCAGTCCTGGCACTAGGAATCGCTCTTGTTGTCTTCGGTCTGCTCCACTCAGGCGGATATCTCGTCGTGAATCATCCGGAACGGTCCGGGGTGATTGTCGTACTGGCCGGAGATCATAACGATCTCAGATATTGGCGCGGGCTTGAGTTGTTGCGTGAAGGCTATGCCCAACGAATGTTGCTGGATGCGCCGGCCGACAGAATCTACGGCCGCACATATGCGGAATATGCTGCGGACTTTGTAGCGCAGTCGGCGGAAGAGAACAGGTCTCAAATCAGCATATGTAAGATCACGAGTGACTCAACCATTCAAGAATCTTCTGATGTTCTTCGCTGCCTGGACCAGTTGCATCTCACGCCACAATCCATCTTGCTTGTTACCAACGACTATCATACCCGCCGCGCTCTTTCGATTCTCAGTTCGCGTCTTCCGCAATACCGCTGGTCCGCGGCTGCGGTGAACGACAAAGCACTGTTTGGTGAACCTTGGTGGCGTAATCGTGAGTGGGCGAAGATATATGTCTATGAATGGGAGAAACTGCTTTGGTGGAAACTCTTTGAATCATGGCGGAGAGGAAACCCCTGACCGTAGACCTCAAAGCCAGGGAAAGCGGATAAGCCCTTCGCGGAGCATGAGTTCGGCAAGGCGCAGATCTTGCAGATTATCAATATCGATAGCCCGGATTTCAGGAATTTCCAGCATCCGGTGCGGCGTATCGAAATAACGCGGTCCTTCCGAGGTGGCTACATGATCTCGCCGCCAAAGATACAGGCAGCCGTTGATGCGGTATACATCTGGAACATCCTGCCTTCTGATGTATGTCTTGCCGTCGGGAAAGCTATGGCGCATGTATCCATCGGCTGCGATGTCGATGCAGACCCATCGCGGATTGAACGATGGCTTAGATGCCGCAACAACTCCTACAGCGTGGCGGTCTTCCTCCAGAAGCTGCATTGCTTTGGAGACATCTTCCGGCAGGCGTCCAGGACTAGTAGGAGAGAGCAGCAGGACGCTTTCGTAACGGCGATGATCGCGCGAATCCATCTCCGCCAGTGCGTGCTGAAGCACGGGCCACATAGGCGTGTCGTCTGCGGCGAGTGATGCTGGCCGCAGGAACGGAACCTCACCCTCGTGCTCACGGGCAATGGAGGCAATCTCTTCGCTGTCAGTTGAAACGACGCATTTCGCAATTTCCGGGCAAAGCTTCGACAGACGAATTGAATGCGCGAGCAGGGGCAGTCCTGCCAGGGGGCGAATATTTTTTCCCGGTAATCCCTTTGATCCACCGCGGCAGGGGATCACAGCGAGAACAGGTTGTATGCTCATTTAGTTGCTCCGTCTTTCGGCTCGATTGCGGAGGACTGCAGGCTGAATAGTTTATCGTAAAGAGAACAGAAGATATTCAGACTTGCTTCTGGATCGTGATCTTCCTCGCTCGTCCACGTCACATGCAATGCTCTATCTGCAAGACGCATTTCTGCCCGCCTGCCATGATTCATGTGTTTCGGCAGATTCAGCTGCTCACCCAATCGCGGCAGTCTATTTGGCGTATGACACAGCAAACTACTCCCCGCTCGGAACACCAGTCATGCAATTGTTCGAAAAAGCAGGGAAAAGCAGCCGTATGGACGGGATCTGAAGGTGAAAGTCTCAGAAAACTACCATAGCCATACGGAGTGGCTGCATTGAGCCTCTGCATACGAGAACCATTTGTTGTTGTAGACATGTGACGGAGGAGAACGGGCGCCAGCATTCTGCGGGAAGATGGGTCGCACATAAGCGCTACCGGCTCTGTCCGCTTGATCTCTGCCGTCGCATACGCATATTCTGGCAGGTAATAGCCGTCAGGCAGCCCCGAACTCTCAACCAGCGCAATCCAGCGTTTCGCGTCGAAAGGATCCATTGCGATTAGTGTTTCAGCCGCTGTTTCCCGCATCTGGCTATTTCTCTTCATGATGAGGCCCTTTGCGGCAACTGATAACCAGTTGTTCAACCAGATGCTGTTCACCATTCAGCGTCCAGGAAACTCGCTCCACAGCTAGATCCGCGAAATGGCGAAAGACTTCAGGCACTCTCTGCCGGTTCAGAAAAAGACAAAACCCTGCGCGAGCCAGTGGCCCTTCGCGCAAATTTATAAAGCCATCACGTTCGATCATGTCCCCTGCTCCGTAACCCCATGTCCGGTCGCTGAAGAAAGAGGAAAGAAATGGCGCGCCCGGCCGCAGGACACGAAGTATTTCCATGAGCGCCCGCTCAATTCCGGAAATCGGATTGCAATACAGGCTGACATTCTCTACGATGCCGTCGAAGGTGGAATCGGGCCAGGGCAAACGGGTGAAATCTCCGACTCTGAGGTCTGCCGGTAGCCCCTCGCTGGCAAGGCGTTTCTTAGCCCTCTGAATAGCAGTGGCCGAACCATCTATTCCGCAAACTGAGAACCCTTCGCGAGCCATGAACCAGACGTTGGCTCCCGGACCGCATCCTATCTCAAGCAGCTTCACTTTACTGCGGTCCTCCGCTGTGAAGAACGAGCGTGCAACGAATCGAATTACGTGTTCTGGTGGATATTTCCCCCAGCTCTTGCTGCGGAAGATGGCTTCCCACACTGGGTCCCATGTGCCAGTCTCTTCAAGATTGCTCATTATCCTCTCTCAGCGTGCAAGAAGGCCGGACGAACAACAACGCAGTTTAACCTCTTCGTATCGAATTGTGTAGTATATGGCGTTGTCTTTTGGGCAAGGCGTTGTGTCTTGGAATAGAGGAATCAATCTCATCGCAAATGCAAAAGGAGAAGCATCGGATGCCACCCTCTACTGTAAAAGAGACTATCGCCATTGGGGAACGCCGAGTGGGTAAGGGAGAGCCATGCTTCATCATTGGCGAAGCTGGTGTCAATCACAATGGAAGCTTCGAATTGGCGCTCGAGCTGGTGGATGTTGCTGCCTGTGCAGGATGTGATGCAGTAAAGTTCCAGACATTCAAGCCCGAAAGGGTATGCTCGCCCTATGCGCCCAAGGCCGATTACCAGCTTCAGACTACCGCTGCCGAAGAATCCCAATTGGAAATGGGCAAGAAGCTGGAATTGCCGTTTGAAGCTTTTCGTGAACTCCATCGCTACTGCCACGAAAAAGGCATTATCTTTCTCTCTACTCCTTTCGATTACGAAAGCGTAGACTTCCTTGACAAATTGCCGGTGCCTGCATTCAAGATTCCATCAGGCGAGATCACAAATCTTTTTTTTGTCGAGCATATCGCGGGAAAAGGCCGTCCGTTGATTGTTTCAACTGGGATGGCCGTGCTCGAAGAAGTCTCAATCGCAGTTGAGACGATCCGCGAAACAGGAAACCAGCAGATGGTGCTTCTGCAATGTGTGAGCAACTATCCCGCCCAACCCTCCAGTGTGAATCTAAGGGCCATGCGTACTCTAGAGGACGCGTTCGGGGTGGCCGCCGGTTTGTCAGATCACACAGTTGGAACGGAGATAGCGTTCGCGGCGGTTGCCCTTGGCGCCTGCGTTATCGAGAAGCATTTCACTCTCAGCCAGGAACTACCGGGACCAGACCATCGAGCCTCATTGGAGCCCGCTGGCCTGGCCACGCTGGTGCAGGGCATCCGGAAAATAGAATCAGCGCTCGGAGACGGGGTCAAACGTCCTGCAGTGGAAGAGTTGAATACCGCCGCAGTAGCTCGGCGGTCTCTGGTTGCTGCCGCATTCATTCCAGCGGGCACCGCGCTGACCGTTGACCTGCTTGATATACTGCGGCCCGGCACGGGCCTTGCTCCCTCCATGCGATCGCAGCTGGTGGGACGCCGTGCTCTTCATGATATTGACGCCGGCACCATACTGACCCTTGATATGCTAGCGTGACAAAATAATCCGGCCCGGGGATGACCAGGTCAGGAACGGCCCTGAACGTTGCAGAGATATCAAATACTCGCTGGCCGACATAAGACTCGCTGAACAATATCTTGGACATGAAGTTCAAGCGGATTTTCGCGAGGGGTTGCGAAGAACTGTCAAATGTATCGTGAGTCAAAAACGAGTTTGGCTGAAGATCGATGTGAAGAACCTAACCAATGAGGACGCCCTAACAAAAATGGGCATGAGAGCTGCTCTCATACCCATTCCCGCTTTTGGAGATGATTCATTGAGTTCGGCTACGGGACGGTTGGTGTGACCGAAGATGTCCCATTGCCAAGCTCACCCGCCGCTGCCAGGCCAAGAAGCGTGCCTCCAATAGCAACGATAATCAGGAAGATGATACTGCTTTTATTCCAGATCGGAGCGTTAGCCGAAGGGGCCGCTCCGCCCTGCTGGCCTTCGCCCATCGCTGCTAAAGAGTTTAGTTTCACGGCATTTGAAACTGCCACGACCGCCGGTGTAGCCGATGTTGAAGCGCCACCCAACACAGTTCCACTAACCTCAACCGATGCACCAACTAGCGGCTCAAGTCCTGAGCCCTGAAGTTGATAAGTGACATTGGTTTGATCATCTGTGAGCAGGTTATGTGGCCGCAGTATTCCGTGCAATTTGACACCGTTTGCGGGCGGTGCTCCGGCTGCCGCGCCAACATCAAAGCTGAGGGTCTTTCCGGGCTCTACGCGAGCTACAAGGTTTCCAGCGGAGGTCCATACGTCTGTTTCTCCGGTCTGCGCAGCAACTTCCAGATGCGTTGCGTCCTTTACGCCAATCAAAGCTACGGCGTTCGGCGTCGCTCCTGAAATCCGCAGTCCGTCGGCAAGCACAGCGTGCTTATCAACGCCCCGCTGCATGGCTATTCCCTTTTGAAGGACAGAATGTTCGCGATAAACCTGCATTGTTGTATCGGGCTTCATGATCGCGTTTGTACCGTCCGCAAATTGCAGGCTTGTACCGGCATCCTCAGATTTGAGGATGCTCCCGGAAAACAGTGCGGAGTTTCCCCGGACTGAAGAGCCATTAACCTGAACGCTCCCGGTTGTCATAACAAGTCCGATGTTAGCTGGAGCAGCAGTAGCGACGCTTACCAAACAACTGCACGTAAAGAGTGAAACGGCCGATTGCAATCTCATGAGCATAGCTCTCTCCTTTGGCCTTGAGACTGGTGTTCACCTGAGGGTGCCCATATGGACGGGGTGAGTGCCAACGGTTTTCGCCATTCACTTACACCGAGACACATTAGTTCTTTATGTAGATGCTTGTCTATATAGGAATGAATAATTTATGCAGATTATTTTGAGTATCATTTTTTCGGGATAAGCAACAAAAAGTGCCGGATTGGCATCATGAAACTCTTTCAAATCAGCGGAATGCGATTCAATTCGTGCCATGCGGTAAATTCAGCAGAGGCAATTTATCGCAATTAGGAGGATTACAGTTACAGACTTTCGGAGATGACGCCGTTGTCCTCGACAGCTCTCTACAATGAAATTGTCTGGATTGATTTTGAATGGTCGAATACGAGACCAAATTTGGGAAAGCTCAGATGTTTCGCGACGAAGGCTCGAGATCAGCACTCGTCATGTTAGAACCCCTGCCGATACCTCCTCTAGCAGCGTCGCAGGAACTGCTGCCGGAGGAAACGATGAGGTTGCGAGTCAATACCGTATTTTGCGTTATATCCCTTGCGAGTTCTCTTGTTGGTTGGTCGCAGGAGCGGTCATTGGACGGTGCTCCAGTCATGATGTCCAGGAATCTTGAAGGGCCATCCAACGAAGATCATGTGGCTGGTCATGAAGTCGGTGCGGCGTCTGGTTTAGAAGCCTCTACATGGAGTACAAATGGTCTATCCGGAGCGATTGCGAGATCTCGAACAGATAACCGAAGATACTTCTTCCTGAATGGCGTGGCCACGGGGATGGCGGTGTTCGACGTGGAGATGACCCAACGTTGTATCGCTGATCACAGGTGCAGGGAAGCTAATCCGGTCATGCCTTCATCACAAGTGGGTCAATTGAGCGTGAATTTCGCATTAGCGGCATATGGGGCTTGGTGGAGCTATCGGCTCAAAAAGCAACATTCGAAGGTGTGGTGGATTTTCCCAACGACGGGAATAGCTGTACATTCAGCTGGTGTTGCTACTGGCTTTGAGCACCAGTAAAATGTTTTTTAAAGAACTCATTTTGAACATCTTATAGTTAGGCGAGAAAATACAGCCTTACTAATTATGTGAAGTTTTTGAAAATATGCAAAAGATAACAAACAAACATTATTGCAATTGCAGTAAGGATCTGAGGTCAAGAACAATGCTATCCCTACTGCGAGCAAAAACGATCGTCTTGCTGCTCTTACTGGGAGTGGGAAATGCCTTTGCAAAAGAACCAACCTATCGGCAACCTCTTCCGCTGACTCCGGAACAGGCAACACTGGTCCAGCAGGCAGCCACCCAAGAAAAATTTCTGGTAAAGGTAGTCCAACAGCATACGCCCGTTGTGCAGACGTATATTCAGCACCTGCGGCCCGACCCCCAACTCGGTAAGGCACCCTTCTCGGATTTGTATATGTTGGGACGCGTCAACTTCGATAATACGTTTACGGATAATCTGTATGCCAAAAATGCGCCCAAGAAGGGCTGGTTCTCCGGATCAAACAAGTTCCTTAGTAGTCTGACCAAAGCCTTCAAGATGGAGTATTCGGCGAACGGCTTCATGGATATGATTTTCCTCGATGCCGGTGCATTTGATCAGCAACATTACGACTTCACTTTTGTCCGCCGGGAGTTTCTCGGCGATGTACGCACAATGGTCTTTGATGTCCAGCCAAAACCACATACGGGAACAGGTAGATTTGTGGGTCGCGTTTGGATCGAAGACCAGGACGGGTTTGCAGTACGCTTTACGGGTACGTTCAGTGGCGGAACAAAGAGATCTCTATACTTCCATTTTGATAGCTGGCGGGCGAATGTGCAGCCGCACGTGTGGGCACCCATCGCTGTCTACGTGGAGGATCAGGATTTCCATGGCCAGACTTATCTTTGGGGCTACGCGCTGAAACTGCCTGACCCAGGGTCGGATAGCGAATCGATTAGCGTGGAAAATGCGGTCGATGCGAGCGATAACTCGCAGGATGTTGGTCCTATGCAGGCAAAACAGCAGTGGACGAATCAGACGGAGAGAAATGTTTTAGACCGGTTGACCCAGGCGGGCCTTTTAGCAAATCCAAGCGATTTCGATAAGGTGCTTGAAACAGTTGCCAATAATTTGATTATCGGCAATAAGATCGATCTGCCCGCACCCATCCACTGTCGCGTGATGCTAACGGCTTCTCTCGAGTCGCTGGCCGTGGGAAATACCATCATTCTCAGTAAGGGTCTGGTCGACGTGCTGCCTTCTGAAGAGAGCCTCGCTGCCGTTATTAGTTTTCAGCTCGCGCACGTGCTGCTAGGACATTCGATTGATACGCGTTATGCCTTCAACGACCGGCTGCTGTTCCCCGATGAGGCTACGCTGCAACGGATCGCCATGAGCCATTCGGATGCCGACAATGAATCGAGCGCCAAGAAGGCGCTTGAGTTGCTTCGCAATTCGGTGTACCAGGACAAACTAGCCAATGCGGACCTGTTTTTCGCGCAGGTGGTGGAACTTTCTAAAAGTTTGCCTTTCTTGCTGACCCCCCGGCTTGGGGATTCTTTGTTGCGTCCCAATGGGACAGCTTGGATGGCCAGCATAAGTAGTAACACCCCAGCGTTACAGACAGATAATCTGCAGCAGATCGCAGCACTACCGCTTAACAGCCACCTGAGGATTGACCCGTGGAGCGACAAGGTCTATCAATTGAACTTAAAGCCTCAGCAAGTGTTGAATGTGCGCGACAAAATGCCGCTGGAGGTCACGCCTATTTACTATCGATTGAGCAGATATAGTCCGCCTGCAGAGAATCCATCTGGTGCACCTTCTTCTAGTACGCCAGCCGTGCCAGGGAAGAACTAGATAACTCCTGTCTTGCCGATACAATAGCGAAGCGGAATAACGCCGATTCAGACATTCGCACCCCGAGCACTCATGAGGTGGAAACTGCCGCGATGGATTGCAAGCATGAGGATGCGGATATCGGAGCTATGCCATCGCTTTCATTGCAGTTACGAGCAGGTTCAGTTCCGAGAAGGGAGCGAATTGCATCCTTGAATTTGACCGGCAATTGATTCCCTATGGCGTGTATCCGCGCCGATGCATTTCTGCGAAAAGAACACTTGCTTAGGAGATATTCGATGTCGGCCACTACAAAGATTCGCCACAGGCGGAGAAAAACCGTCCGTTCCGAAGAGAGACTTTTGTTGAGCAGCCAGGAGATCAACCGAGAATGACGCCTGCATTTGGCAGCTATACAGACGGCAATTGACCATTGGTCCAATTGCTTTGACCGGCTTGATCGTCCATAGCTAAACGATCTGGCATTGGCGAGCTGTATTCATCCCGATGAATCAGTATTTACAGGTAAGGCCATCGAAAATTCAAGAGACAAACTCCGTTTGTTCTCGACGCATGAAAGAATCTGAGGATCGATGGAGTTGTCTTTGCTCTGCAGCCTCCTGATACAGTTTGCGGAAAAACAAGGCGACTCTGCGGCTGAGATTTCAGCCGCAATCAAGAGTGGAGACCTTGCCCTGGTCGAGCGCATCGCGCATACGGTGAAGGGAGTTGCCGGCAATCTTGCAATCACCGAGGTGCAGTCCACGGCTCAGAAGCTGGAGAAAGCAATCCGCGATGGGCATGATTCCCTTCCCTGAGTGCTCAACGAGTTTGCCGCATCGTTGAGCACTCAGGTGGATGCCATCAGGCAAGCACTGCGCGAGTCGGCGCCCGCCATCCCACAAGAAAAGAGCACGTCGCCTTTTAATCCAGAAGTAGCATCCGGCGCAATCGCGCAACTCCGAAGCTTGCTAGCTTGCTCGGGGCGAGTGACGGTGCAGCGGAAGAAGTATTTCATAGCCTGCAGGATGCAGTGAGAGGCACGGTAGAGAAGCCACAACTGGATGCCTTAGGCGCCTCCATCAACGAGTTCGATTTTGAGTCAGCATTGGTGAAGCTCGATGAGATCGCCAAAGTTTGCGCAAGAAATGGGGACAAATAAATGAACCAGCCGGATCAGAAGAAGACCGTTCTTTTGGTGGATGATGCTCCTGCCAACATTCAAGTCGTGAATTCGATCCTGAAGGACACCCTACAAAATCCGCGTCGCAACCAATGGTGCGAAAGCATTGGAACTGGCCAGTACTGCGCCTCTTCCCGACCTGATTCTGCTGGACGTCATGATGCCTGAAATGGACGGATACGAAGTATGCTCGCGGCTCTAAGATTGCGCACGCCGGCATGACCGACATCGTCGAGAAGGAACTTCTGGAGATGCGTTCCATCTGCATGCCAGTACTGCTCGCGCTCACGACATTACCTGTATTTTCAACCTACACAACGGTCGATGAAATTGAAAACTGGTTCAAAGACCGGATGCTCGACGCTCCAGCTGAGACCCCTTAGTGCCCTCTGCAACCCAGGCGATTCACGTTCCTCTCACACCATCTTCTTCGTCATGGGCGGCGCGTTATCATTCGCCGCCATTTCGACGGCCGTCCCACCGGAGACCTCCAGTTCTCGCAACCATTTTTGGCTTTTGTCCTTTGGCATTCCACACCAACGCCTTATCGGCCGGATGCTGGTAAGTATGTCCGCCCTTATATGACGGTCCTTTGGCGGCTTTCATTCTGACTCTGGCAACGTCAGCGAAAGTGAGTCCGGCCTGTGCAAGGCTTTCTCGGGCTTGTTCGATTGCCTCCGCATTCCGCGCATCGTCGCGCCGTTTTAAGACGGCATCGGCCAACACTTTGATTTGCCTTATTTCATCATCGTTGAACCCTTCGAGCATGTCCGGCTTGCCGCTTTCAACCTGCTCGGAAACCAATCCTCGCCACTGCGCCCAATCTTCTGCCTTCACTTGCCCCATTGCACACAAGAGTGCCGCGCGATTCCTTGCCCGCAAGATGCTCTTCATAGCGCTCACGCTATAGTACTGGAAGAATTCAGGATTGTCGTAAATGTTCTGTGTCATTGAGAGCGCGTGGCATATCTATCGAATCATCACGATTCTTCAGTTTACGCATCATCATCGAGTCATGCTTTGAGGCACGGATTAGTACTGAAAAGCGTGCAACTGGCCTGGGCCAGACAGGATACAAAGGGACGCGAGTCTAGATCGACAGTTGAACTCCGATTTCCGGTTGACGCGTCAGACTTTGATCCCCAATCCGTATCCCATTCGGCTCTCCTTCCTGGGTGATGTTCATGGCCGACGTTTTCGACACGTCATGACTCACACCTTCGCCCAAGTTGATCGCACTGTCCGTGAAGATGTGCACAGCGTGGGATCCCCTTGAAATAGAAACGTAGGCGAATCGAGCGTTAATGAGATTCGAATGCATCTCCGTATCCATATTGACGAGGACACGCTCCGCCGTCAGTCCCTGAGCGCTGTGCGATGTCACCGCATAGCCGTGATCAAAGTGGCGCATCTCGTGCGGATCGAACGTGACGGTTCTGCCGCTGTCCATTCGTACCGTCAACTCACCATTGGTAATCTGCTCAACCGTTCCCAAAGCACGGTTTGGAAGATCCAGATCACGATACGGAGCGGTCATCTGTAGCCGATCCCTGACCGCGAAACTCTTTTCTGTCTCTCGGTAGGCGTCGATTCCTTGCACTCGGGAGGGATCGTAGCTGACGATACCTCCGATGTCCCTCTGGACCGTGATCGAATTACTCTTCGCGTCGACTGCGATCACAGCGGCGTAACTACCACGTTCCAGCCCGAACTCTTTGCTTCCGCGCTGGTATCGTAAAACGTCTCCAACTTCGTACTGTGAGGCCCATCTGCGATCAGCCCTGGTCATTTCGGAGCGAGGGATCAGTACTTTGAATTGATGGTCGGTTCCATCCACAACAGCGTGCGCCTTCAATTCATCGCGGACGGCTTCATTGATCTCTCGCCGAGAGGCATTGTCTGGCGACACGATCAGAGTGTTTCCGGGCTGCAACGCGTAGCTCTTCGCTATTGCTTCGAACCTCGCATGTGGCTCGGCGATCTGGGTGACGCTCCCGTGCTGCTGCAGAATCGCGATACCGAGAGCGGCTTCATGTCTCGAAAGATGCTCGACGGCTTTCAGCAGTTCCGGATCTTTTTGTCGGATGATCTGATCGAGTTGTGCTGTGTGCATGCCGGCCTGTTGTAACTGCTCGAATGGCTTGCCTGCGTCCACCCCCAAGTGTTGCCGTGTATCACCGACAAGGAGTAGCTTGTCGTGCGGTCCAAGCCGCTCGACGAAGTCCCGCATCTGCCTGGTGGATGCGAGGGAAGACTCATCGAGCATGTAGAGATGCTTGCGAGTAGGATCGCCGGCAAACTCCTCTCGTCCACCCTGGACAAGGAAGCCCTGAAGGGTTCCAGCTGAGACCCCAGAATCGCGAAGTTGCTGAGCGGCTCGTGAGGTAGGAGCGAAACCCTCGACCGCAAACCCGTGAACCTCTGCACCCTGTCGGATAGCATCAAGGACTAAAGTCTTGCCACTGCCCGCGACACCTTGAACGCCCTGTATTTGATCACTGGACGTAAGAACCTGTTCGACAGCTTTCCTTTGTGCATCATTCAAGTGTGACTTGGAATCAGTGAGCTCGACCACTTCCTGGATCGGCATGATTTGCGGGCTCACGCCTCGTCGGGAGATCATGTGCTCGATAACAGCTTTCTCAGCTTCAATTGTTTTGCTTGTCGTGAACAGCCGAGCTGTGTCATGTCGATCGTTCGGAACAACTTGGAACTCTCTATGACTAACTCGATCTTCGAACACCGATCGTATTTCGGGATAGGTGACGACACCCATGCTGCGTCGGAGCGCGTCTCGAAATAGTAGCCGCTCGTCGGTGACCGCTTCGCGCTCGAAGCTGCGATCTCTGGCATAACTGACTGCCTCCTGAGCTCTCGCGTTTCTGTCCGAAACAGCGTCGCGAAATTCTGGCGACTGAGAGCGTTCCTTTGCAGTCGAAACTACCTGCTCCGCCTCGTTGCCATATCGATCGGCCAATCTTTGATGTGCGGACAGCACCTCTTGTTGAGAAAGTATTTGTTTGTTGTCTCGCGTCGAGTGAGCGGCGATCTGAGCTGCTTCGTGTCCGTCGTAGCCATTTTTCTCCATGTACTCTCGGATCTGCTGACTGCGTGGACTGCTCGCGTCGAGATATTCCCGCGAGTAGCCTCTGATTTCCGGCGCCCCGCTTCTCCCCGTCTCAAGTTCATATCCAAGCTGCGACATCCCAGTGAGTACACCTGCATTCGTTGCGCGGCCAATCGAGGACGACGACCTGGGATTTGACCCCAAG
>Ga0207146_10166_pt1 | contig 18164 bp, 13 predicted proteins | sample Alteio_BWMinHeat_36_FD_153539 | JGI IMG/M metagenome (GOLD analysis project Ga0207146, IMG submission 153539) | Enriched cells from forest soil in Barre Woods Harvard Forest LTER site, Petersham, Massachusetts, United States -... | ecosystem: Environmental > Terrestrial > Soil > Temperate forest >...
AGTTTTTGCAAAAGCTGAAGAACACTCCCGACGGCGACGGGAACCTGTTGGACCACACCCTCCTGCTTTTCGGAAGCGGAATGGGCAACTCAAATGTTCATGCCCACAAGCGGGTACCCTTCGTACTCGTTGGCCACGCCGGCGGTACGGTCAAAGGCAATCTGCATGTGAAGTGCGCAGCAGAAACACCGCAGGCAAACGGTCTGCTGACTGTGTTGAGCAAACTCGGCGTGGAGTTGGACCATATCGGTGACAGCACCGGAACAGTGACAATCTGACGAAAGGGAAGATTATGAATCGCAAACAACTCATTGGATTATTGCTGTTAGCGGCATTCGTCCTCCTGGCCACCGGTGGGACTATGCTCTTTGCTGCGGGCGATACCCGGCTGCCGGATGCGGCAATGCAGGGTGACAAGACTGCGGTGCGTACTCTTCTGCAGCAAAAGGCGGACGTCAACGCCGCTCAGGGAGACGGTAATACGGCCCTTCATTGGGCCGCCTACCGCGATGACCTGGATATGGCGCAGGCGTTAGTGAAAGCGGGCGCCAGTCTGAAAGCGGCCACGCGGATTGGCAACATGACGCCGTTGTTCCTCGCTGCGAAAAACGGTAACGCTGCGATGATCGATCTCTTCGTCAAAGCCGGCGCCAGTGTGAACGCCGCGAATGACAACGGAACGACGCCTTTGATGCTCGCCGCTGCTGCAGGCAAAGCAGATGCAGTGAAGCTGTTGTTGGAGAACGGCGCCGATGTCAATGCTGCGGACAACACGAACGGGCAAACCGCGCTTATGTTCGCCGCCGTGCTGAACCGGAATGCCGCCGTCAAGCTATTGGCGGAACGTGGAGCGAAACTGGACGCAAAGTCGAAGACCACGACCGTTCCGGAAAATCGACGCTACGAAAACATGGAGGCTCGCCGCGTCCGGGATCCTGTGATGATGGGGGGCAATACGGCGCTGTTGTTTGCCGCACGCGACGGTCAGATGGACGCTGTGAAAGCCTTAGTTGAGGCGGGCGCCGATGTCAATTCTGTCAGCGCATCGGACAACATGTCGCCGATGACTCAGGCCATCGTTACCGGACATCTCGATGTCGCCAAATACTTGCTGGAACATGGCGCGAATCCGAACGTCGTCACGACAGCCTCGAAAATTACGCCTTTGTGGGCCGTGATTGATTCCCGCTATGCACAGCGTGAATGGTATCCACCGCCAACGACCGAGCAAGAGAAAACGAGCCATATCGAATTGATGAAGGAATTGATGGATCGCGGTGCAGACGTGAACGCACGGCTCGGAGTAAGGCCCTGGTATCGAGGCTTCGGCAATAGCTCCAGTCCGGATCAGGAGGGCAGCACGCCTTTCTGGCGTGCGAGTTTGGCGTTAGATCTGGAGGCGATGAAACTGCTGCTTTCAAGAGGCGCCGATCCGCTCATCAGGACCAAGCATGGAAGTTCAGCGTTGCAGGCTGCAGCCGGCATGAACCATTCGCATCAAGGTGCGAATGAAGTGCCGCAGGCACGCTTTGACACAGTTAAGTATCTGGTCGAGGGTTTGGGCCTGGACGTCAATGCGAAAGACGACAAAGGATACACGCCACTCCACGGCGCCGCGCTAATCGGCATCGACGATGTTATTCAGTATCTCGTCGCGAAAGGCGCCGATATTACAGTACGTGCCACGCAAATCAGCGGCGGCGGCGATGGAGGCGGTGAAGCGAAAGAAGCTCCTGCCGGCAAAGGGGATACGGTTGCGGATATGGCCAATGGCTGGTCGATGAATTATCCTCAGTATCCGGAGACAGTCACCCTGTTGATGAAGTTGGGATCCGACTTCTCTAACACCTGCTGGGCTTCAACTTGCGTTAACCCAACGCGCCCGGACAAAGCCGCAAGGAAGAGACCATAGGACTCATCCACAAATATCGAACGAAAAAGGAGCCCTTCATTGGGCTCCTTTGTTTTTTTATCAATTTTCTATGCGAACATTGGACAACGGCATAAGGCCGCGTTTGCCTTCCGCCGCCCGCTCAGGCTGCTAGGCGCAGATAAAGGTCATTGGCGCCTTCAGACGATGAGGCGGGCGGACTCGATCCGCCAGACCGACTCAATCGCCGATCAGTCTAGTTTCTACCGAGCACACCAGTTCTAGCTCTTCAGCGAAACCGCAGCCGTTTCCTGGTGCGAAGCCTGGTCCTGCTGTGAGCAGTTGGCCTCGTAAATCTGGCGCAGTTCGCACTCGCCGTCTCCCGCAATCTGCAGGAAGGTCCTGGCCAACTCGATGGCTTCTTCCTTGGAGTCCGTCTTCAGGATGGCGAATCCGCCCACGACTTCTCTGGACTCGATGAAAGGCCCGTCGATTACGGTCAGCTTGCCGCCGGATTGCCGAACCCGCGCGCCCAGCGCCGACGGCAGGCAGCCTTCCGTGGCGAGCAACCAGCCCTTTTTCATACCTTCTTCGATCAGCTTGCCCATGTTGGCCATTTCCTCCGGCGTAGGCGGAGTGCTTCGTTCAGCCGTTTTGTAGATGCTCAGGAATTTCATTGATGTCTCCTTAATCGATTCTAGTTTGGAAGCCGGAGTCCCAACGGCCTTGGCCTGAGATATCCCGCTCTATGAGTATGTCGAACCAGAAACCGCCAATTCGACATCGAATGTGAAAATATCTCTTATTTTTTTCTGTTGGCATGAGTTGGACCACTGAATGGCGGGTCTTGTCAGATCGCCGCTTTACCAAAACTCTCTGCGCTGGGCTTTCTTGATCATCGGCGTGTTGGCATTCATGGATGCTTAGGTCATTTAGACTGGCGGAATTCAAAACATTCCATTTGGTGAAAACGAGAATGGACTGAGCGATCCGAGCACCCTGATGGAACTGTACAATTGGCCGCTTCAACTCCTCATCCGCCGCTATGTTCACGTCGCCAATTTCTGCCTCGTCGCTTGTCGTTATGTATGTTTCCGGATTAGCGACCGCAGCGCTACGCACGCGTAAATCGATTTAGTTTTCGAATGATGATCGACGGACCTAAACCGAGGCTTCCGATTCAATTCCCGCAGTTCGAATCGACCATGGTTAAAGACGTTATATCCAGACGCTGACTGTTCGATTGTCGAATCAAGACGCCTTTGGCTAGCATCTTATGGCCGACGTGAACGTTGGGGTTGAACGATTTGCCAAGATAACCAAGGTTCTGGAGCAGGAATGACAGAGTTCCTAATGGCCGGTCTTCAGCTTCCTTAAGCTCATCTGCGCTTGCCTTATCAGAATTGTGCGTCCTGAGCGGTTCGCTTGCTCGACCCAACATCCAAACGGCACCGTCGGCTTCCTCATGCATGGTCATGCACCCGACCATCTGCACCAGCGTCGATGTTGCTAAGGGCTTTGGCCCATCCTTTTCCTGGATCTGGATCTTTTTGAGAACGTTGATGTTCAGGTCCTCGGATCCTGCCGGAAATTCGTTCGCCTGTAGTATATGAACCATAATGTCGAGATATTCGGTATCGCTTAATGGCACGTAATCCTTCGATCTGGAGCGCATGGGCGGCATACTGCTCTTGAGGAAAGTAAACAGACTCTCCAGGTTGTCTTCTCTCCAACGCTGCATAAAGTCATTCCCTTTGAGGAGTTCAACCCGGTTGCCAGCTGAGAGGCTCCCGTGACACATGGCGCAATTCGCGTCGTATTCGGCCTTGCCGCGTGCTGCTTGACCTGCCGTATATATGCCATCCCAGACAGTTTTGCCGGTGGAATTCGCCGATTGTACCGCCCCTTGGTGCGCAGTCTCGGCAAAAGAAGGGGTGGGCTGCTTCGGAATAAGCATCATCGTGGCAACTAGCAGAGACACGAATGTTGTTTGCATAAATTACTCGCCTCGTCAACGTGTCTTATAGTGGGCCGGAAGCTTTTGCCCGTCCGGCCTCTGAGGTTGACCGTCTTTACGGCGCCGGTTTCTTATCGGCTCGAGGTTTTTGAATACACGTGGAAGCCCGGCAGTTGTTCGAGTTTTCAGACCCCAGTTTTTCCAGGAGGGCGACGGTTTCAGGGAACACAAGAGCGGTCTCCCTCGGGCCGTTCGCCATATCGGCGACAGTTTCGCCGGTTCCGGCAGCAACCGCAGAGGGGGCGTCGTCGGCGTTCCGCGCAAAGACCGTATTGGAGCGCGCTTTGACGTTACCGCCTTTGGAAACAAGATAAAGAATGAGATCGTTGTCGCCCACCAGCGCCGCGCCGTGAAGAGGCGTAAAACCCGTATCGTCTTTCGAATTCACCTCGGCGCCCAATTCTTCTGCCAGGTATTTGACGGTCGCCAATCGAGCATCCGGAGCGAAGTTCGCGGCCTGATGCGAGTGTCCGACTCCCGCCGCGACAGTGATTGGAGCGCAGTTCTTCAACGTTGGAATATTGGGATTCGCGCCACGCGCGAGCAAAAGCTTCATAGCAGGAAGATCGTTCGATTCCGCGGCGCGCCAAAACGCCGTGGCGCCGTTGATCTCGGGACCACTGCCTCGAATTCTCATCCAGAGCCGGCCTCCCATCCGCGCATCGACATTAGCTCCGCGATCGAGTAACGCTTTAATCAACTCGAGATGGGTCACCTTTTCGTTTTCGACGCTCGGGGCGGGATACCAACTCCGAACTGCCCACTGCGCGTCGACCGTCGCGTACAGCGCGGTAACTCCGTCGGTACTTGCCGGATTTGGATCGGCGCCGTGTTCGAGCAGGTACATGGCAATGTCGAATTGAGCATTGAGAATCGCGAGCGTCAGTGTGCTCATGTGATCGGATGCGGTCAGCACGTTCACGTCGGCTCCGGCCTTCACCAACGCTTCGACTGCAGCCCGGTGGCCGTCGCGCGCGGCGAACTGGAGCGGCGTCAAACCGCCCAGAGCCAGAGGCGTGTTGCCGCCCCGAGCTCCGCGATTATTGTTCTGACCGTTCTGTTGCTGGTTCCCACCACGGGCAGCGCCCCGAGCGCCGCCACCCCCACCCCGGTTATTGTCCTGTCCATTCTGCTGCTGGTTTCCTTCAGGAGGATCGCCCCGCGCCGGTTGAAGGCGCGTCGGCACCAGTGAGAGGGCGTTCAAATCCGCTCCTCTTTCGGCCAGGATCTTGATGGCTTCCGGCCGGCCATAACCGGCGGCGAACATGAGCGGAGTTTGACCTTGATGAATATCTTTGGCGTTAGGATTTGCGCCATGGTCCAGGAGGACCTTCACAGCCGCTGGGTTGCCGGAAGCCGCAGCCAGCATGAGTGGGGAAGTTCCGGTTGAACTGGTGGAGTTGGCGCCGGCGCCCGCGTTCAAAAGTAATTCAATCATATCGGGGTTGCCGCTTTTCGCCGCCATGAAGAGCGGCGTCATGTCGCCGAGACGTGTTTTCGGACTGACGTCTGCACCGGCTTTAAGGAGAGCTTGCGCCGCTTCCAAATCATCGCGGAATGCGGCCCAGTGTAGCGCCGTACTTCCATCTCCTTGAGCGCCGTTCACATCGGCCTTTTGTTTTAGAAGCGCTTGAACGGCGGCACGGTCCCCGTTCATTTCGGCGTCGGACAAACGGGAATCGACAGTCGTGGCCTTTACCAGCATTGTTGCGCATAAAACGCCAATGAATATTGGCCCCAATCGACGTGACATTTCCGTCCTCCTTCTAGAAATCCAGCAGCCCAGTGCTATCCCCGACGGTGTCAACGTTGACTCCGAGCTTGTTCACCATCGTCAACAGAATATTGGCCTGAGGCGTATCGTCCTTGCAACGCAAGTGCAGATTACCTTTCAAGGCGCCGCTGGCATGGCCGGCCAATAACATCGGGACCTGCTTGTGGCCATGCACGTTCGAATTGCCCATCGCGCTGCCGTACAACACCATGGAGTGGTCCAGCAGACTGCCGTCACCGTCCGGCGTTTTCTTCAGTTTGTCCAGGAAGTAGGCGACCAAGCTGACGTGGTACTTATTGATTTTGGCCAGAGTGTCGATTCCCTTCGGCGTTTCTCCGTGGTGAGATGCCGAATGAAATGGAGTCGAGTCTCCGCTTTCCGGAAAAACCCGATCCGAAACGTCCTTACTGATTTTGAGTGCCGCGACGCGTGTCGCTTCGCCGGCAAAGCCTGCCACCATGAGATCAAACATCAGTCTCACGTGGTCGTCCCAGGAATCGGGGACCCCGACTGGAGCCGTCGGCGCCGCTCTCGCCACGCCGCTGGAATTGTAGGCCTCGATGGCTTGAATCCTGCGCTCGATCTCCCGGACGTTGTCGAGATATTCGGTCAATCTGCTGCGGTCTTTGGGGCCCAGCTTTTTCTCAAGCCGGGCAACATCATGCGTCACGCCGTCCAGAATGCTGCGATTGAGTTGCTGACGTTCGGCGCGTTCTTCTTTGGAGGCCCCCGATCCGAAAAGCTCTTCAAATGCGGCGCGCGGATTGTATAGCATCGGAAGTGGCGTCGTGGGTGAAGACCAACTGATCGTTTCCATGTAAACGCAGCTATATTTGAATGAACAGGGCCCTGTAGCATCCATGAGTTCGGTGCGCAATTGAATCGACGGCAGCGGTGTATCCTGACCAAACTGTTGCGCATACATCTGATCGATCGATGTTCCGCAATGAACGTCCGAACCCAACGTCTGCTTCGGATGTGCCGCGGTCAAGAACACCGCCGCATTACGGAAATGATCCGCGCCGACCTCCTCGGGCGTCATCGGCATCGCGGCGCCACAGTCGGTATTACTGATAATCGTGAGGTAATCGTGAAACGGTTCCAGCGGTTTGATTATGTCGCCGAACTGAAAATTGGCGCCTTCTTCTTTCGGACTCCAAAGTCCTTTTTCGATGCCATAGCCGGTGCTGCCGGCAGAACCATGCACCACCTCGATCGGGGCAAACCGGCTCTTTGGAAACGCCGCTGTTTTCCGGAGCGGTGTTTGGGCAGGAACCATGCCCTCTAGCAAAGGCAATGCGATAGTGGCGCCCAAGCCACGAAGAACGGTTCGCCGGGATATATGTCTTTTTGTAATAAACATGGTTCGGATTGCTCCTTATTTAGCGTCGGGCCGACCGATCGGATCTGGCGGTACACCGCTTCGCGGTCTCCTTACTGCCGATCGGTCCCCCCCACGCTCATCTCGTTAACGGCCTGCCGCTGTGGACGAGCCCGCAGCCACTCGCATCTGAAAAGGCGCGCTCTTGACAATCGCTAAAACAAAAGCAGACACGCGGTCGTCGTTTCTCGCCGCGTCGCGGGCAATTGCGCGTACGGTCGGCATGTCTTCAACTTTGAGGACTCGCCCCAAACCATAAGCGAAAAGGTTCTCGGTAAAAGTCGTCAGAAACGCATCGGAACGGCTCAACACCGCCTCACGGAGGGTGACCGGGCCGTCAAGCCTGGAACCGTCGAACATAACGCCTGAGGGATCGATGGAAATGCCGCCATCGGTCCGCCGCCAGGCCCCGACCGCGTCGAAATTCTCCAGCGACAATCCGATCGGGTCCATAATTTTGTGGCACGCCGCGCAGACCCCATTGGCGCGGTGCGACTCCATCCGCTCACGAACGGTTAATATCTTTGCGTTACTGGCGATCTCCTTCAAAGGAGGTACGACGGGCGGCGGTGTGGGGGGAGGCGAGCCGAGGAGAACTTCCAAAACATACTTCCCCCGCGCGACCGGAGACGTCCGATTCGCCAGCGACGTCATCGTCATTATTCCGGCTTTTCCGATCAAACCGAACCGATTGGGATCCGTCAACTGAACCCGCTTGAAGCGAGTCCCGAGGATGTCCGGAATTCCATAGTGTTTGGCAAGAACTTCATCGACAAACGTATAATCCGCAGTCAACAAATCCAGAACGCTGCGCTCGTCCCGCATAATACTGTCGAAGAGAAGCTCGATCTCCCGGCGCATCGAATCCCCGAGCGTCTTCGTGTAATTGGGAAACAGTAAAGCATCAGGAACAACGTCGTTCAGCCGGCCCAAACGCAGCCATTGGCCGGCGAAGTTCGTCGCCAGAGCTTCCGACCGAGCATCCGCGAGCATTCGTTTGACCTGCTGTTCGAGGACTGCGGGTTGCTTGAGCTTCCCTTCCGTTGCCAGATTGATGAGCTGTTGGTCCGGAATCGTGCTCCACAGAAAGTAAGACAGGCGCGATGCTAATTCGAGATCCGTGATCCGATAATTCTGTCCGGGGGTGACACTTGCCGGCTGCTCTTCGAAACGGAAGATGAACTCGGGTTTCGCAAGAATGGCCTGAATTGCGGCGCGAATTCCTTCGTCGAAATTGTCCTTCTTTCGGCCGTACTCGTAATAGCTCATCAGGCCTTCAAGATCCTCGGCAGTGGCATGTCTGCGGAAGGCCTCGCTCGCAAGCTTCATGACAATTTGGGTCGCGCAGCGCTTCTCATCTTCTTGCTTAGCGTCGGGCCCACCGGCTGGCCTACTGCCGGTACGCCCTTCGGGCCTCCTTGATGGGCCATCAGCCGGTCCCCCCACGCCGCCGGAGCTTGCGGGCCGGCAGGTGAAAACTCTCTTGCGGCTGGCGCTTTCGGAGACGCCCGTAGCGTTATAGGGGCCTGTGACATCCAACGTGTACAGATGAGGCAAACCCGTCATTTCGGGTGTGACCGCAATGGAGGTGTCCAGTATCGTCTGCTCGACCAGCCGGTAGTGATCTTGCACCGGGCCATCGAACAGCGAAACGAACGCAGCCGTGAGGCGCCGTTCTCCGGAGCGGATCTTGACCGGCGGAGTGACGTAATCGGCATTCCGTTCACGCACCGCCGGATCGATCTTCAAGGCAGCAACGCGCTCACCATCCACAGAGAACTCGATCTCCTGCCCCTGCAGTTCAACCGGCAACGAGCCTCCAACGATCACTTCGGTCGGGTAGTAAACAAAGGTCGCCTTGAAGGTGTATTCTCCGTCCGCAGGAAACGTATGCATCACGGAAATACCGCCCCGTGTTCCAAAGGGGGCGCCTGGAATTTGGCGCATCTGGTTGGCAACTCGGGAAACTCTATACGTCACTTGCCCCGGCGTCGCCTTCGGATCGCCGAGCGCGTCCCGGCTCACCTTCTCAGCCGCGCGAACGTACGCGCTCATCAAGGTAGGAGTGATGGTCAGCGCGTTGGACATATTGTCGAAGCCGCTTGTGCGCGCGTCGGGCGGCAGAAGTTCGGACACGTCGACATCGATGCCAAGGAGATCTCGAACTGCATTCTGGTATTCCGTCCGATTCATTCGATGCAGTTCCGGCGCGTCCACATTGGGCTGCTTGGCGGCAGCCTGATCGATCCGCGTCTCCAGACCCGCCGCAAACGCACTTAAAGCGGCTCGGTCGGGACGGCGTGATCCGGGCGGAGGCATCATGCCGGAGCGAATTTTTCGAATTACCTTTTCGGACAGTTCCGCAGTATGACCGGGACGGACTAAATCGACGGCGGTCCAGGAAAAGTTTCCGGATTTCAACTTATCGTTATGGCATCCCGCGCAGTAGCCGGCGATGAGCGATTGCTGAGCTTCCACACTCATTACATTATTGGTAGTTTGCCCCAGGGCGGGCATCTCGAACGGACCGCCGCCGACTGCAGCCAGCATCAGCACGAGCAAGCCGCAACAAGCCGGTAGGTACCTCATCAAAATAACCTCGGGAAGCTCATTCTCAGACAGCAGATTTATCATAGAAATGAAGGACTTGAAAGCTCTTTCGGCTATTCCTTGCGCCAAAATCCTTGCGATTCCCAATAACGGCGATATAATCCGCCGCATCAGTGCTCGAAGAAGCACAAAAGAAACGCTTTTTCCGGCCAACCGATTCTGCTCCTGACATCCCCCACCTCAGTGAGCATCTCGATCGGCTAATGGAGGTGGTGAATGGATCTGAAGAATCAAAACTGGGTATTCCTGCTGGTTGGACTCCTGCTCATCGTGAGTCTTGCGTCGCCGGCTTTCCCACAAAGTTCGACCGGAGGCATCACAGGAAGAGCTCAGGATAGTAGCGGCGCGGTTATCCCGGGAGTGACGGTGACGATCACCAGTCCTGCAATGATCGGCGGCGCGCGCAACGCTGTCTCCGACGAAACCGGTGTGTATCAATTTACGCTGCTCCCGGTCGGCGCTTATCGAGTCAGCTTTGCCCTGCCGGGCTTTAAAACCCTCAACGTCGATGGTGTAACCGTGAATGCCGGCGCCACCATGACCATCAATGGTAAGCTGGAAGTTTCTTCGACGGCAGAAGAGGTCACGGTTACGAGTCAGGTTCCAACAATCGACCTGCAGGCTGCCACAGTGAACGTCAATTGGGACACTCAGAATACCGATCATCTTCCGTGGGGCCGTGACTTGCGCAGCCTTGCTCAAATGGTTCCAGGCCTGGGCGTAAACACCGTGGATATCGGCGGGACGACTCTCGGCGGAGCCACTGGAACCAGCGCCACGACCTACGGCCGCGCGGGCGGCGAGATCGTCAGTCTGGACGGAAATCAGTGGAGTACGATTTTCGGCGATTACCAGACAGTCGAAGAAATCCATGTCTCGACCGCCGCGAAAAGTGCGGAAGCGCAGAATCCCGGCGATTTCATCAACATGGTGATCAAATCGGGAGGAAACACTTTTCATGGATCTGCCATGGGTTCATACCAGCCCGGGAGTTGGCAGAGTAACAATATTGACCAAGACCTCCTGAACAAGGGCTTCGCATCTGGAAACAGCAATCTTACGCATTACGACGATTACAATCTCGAACTTGGCGGGAGAATTGTCCGTGACAAGTTGTGGTTCTACACTGCCTGGAGTCATCAGTACGCCGGCCAATACATCTCTGGTTTCATTTCCCTGGCCACCGGGAAACAGGCGGAATACCTCACTCAGATCAATAACCCAACCTTGAAGCTGACCTATCAATTGACGCAGAAGATGAAGCTCGAGGCGTTTGCTCAGGGCAACGACAAGTTTCAGCCTTTTCGTGGCGCCAGCGCTTTCGTTCCGCTGGAAGCCACCCAGGATCAGGATGCGTGGACGATGAATGGTCCGCAGGTGAAATGGAATTATATCGCTACGCCAAACATGACATTCGATGCGGCCATATCCAGAGGCGGATTTTGGTGGCCGATGACTCCGCACTCGAGCGACATCCGGCAAGTGGATTTAGCGACAACACAGACACGCGGCGCCTACATCTTGAACTATCAACGTCCGATTCAATGGCAGTACAACAGTAATTGGAGTTGGTTTAAAGACGTCGGTGGTACTCATAACGAAATCAAGTCCGGCTATCTCGGCACATGGAATAAGGCCTATACCTTGAATAGCGGATATCCATACCAGCAGCTTTATCAATACCGGAGCCAGCCGGGTGAAACGAATTATTTCCTGCATCCCACTTCGGTGCAGCTCTTTGACTACCCCAATTTTTCGAATAGCATCGTCTACTACAGTTCATGGTTTCTTAACGACAAAGTAACTCTGAGTCGGAAGCTGACCGCGAGTGTGGGCCTCCGCTACGACCGATATGCATCGGCACTTCCCCAACAAGGTAATCCGGGGACGGGCCCGTTCGCTACAGTGAACCTGTATCCCGAAAACCGGAATTTCCCGGTTTACAACCATGTCGTGCCGCGGTTCTCGGTGGCATATGACGCACTCGGAGACGGACGATTGGCACTCAAAGCCAGTTATGGGCGGTATTACACAGGTGGCCCTTCGGCGAGTTCGGGCAGCACGGGAGCCGGCCAAGTCGCTACAACGAACTCCGTCAACCCCACGACGACGACAACTTGGACCTTCACCAATTGGGATGGCACTGTCCCCTACAAGCCTGTTCTACCGGCCGGCTGTGCGTCACTCAGTTGTGCGCAGAATTTTGCTTCCGTCAGCGGTGGAGTCGGTACGCGCACTCTGGATCCCAGCTTGAGAGGGAGTTGGATGGATGAATACACGGTGGGGGCCGAGATCGGATTTCGGCGTGATTACGTGATCCGGCTCAATGTTGTCCGCAAATATGATTACGGCGGAAGCAAGGTTCTGAATCTGGCATTGCCATTTGCTGCTTATACCGACAAGGTTTGCGCCGCAGACCCCGGCAGGAATAACGTTTCCAGCGGCGCCGGAGACCCCGGAACAAACCCGCTGGGTTCTCAGGTGTGCGTGTGGTCGGTTCCGCGCTCAAATCCGAACTTTAGCGTGATCAATACCAACACCGTACAAGTTCGAGACCACGAAAACAGCAGCAAGTACATGGCTTATGAAGGTACTTTCAACAAACAATATGCGAATGGCTGGTCATTTCTGGCTAGCTATATAGCGACCTTCGCAAAAATTGGTTCGCCGGATCCCCAGGACCCCAACCTCGCCGTTTACAACTGGAAGGGCTGCTCATTCAACGGTGCGAGCGCGACCTGTAATGTTCCCAACTGGAGATACAATGTCAAGTTCAGCGGGCAGAAGCAGCTCCCAATGGGGCTGATGTACTCCAGCGTTTATTCTGCTATTTCCGGGGCGCCGTACGGACGCATCGCACAAGTTAAGAACGCTCTCGGTAGTATTGTGAACGTCAACGCCGAGGGAGTCATCGGCTATTACCCATGGATTAAGCTTTGGGATAATCGATTCTCCAAGATGTTCAAAATTGGCGATCGTCAATCGGTGGAAGGCATGTTCGACGTGTTCAATACTCTGAACTCCAACGCGATCACCTATCTCGTCACAACGAATGGCGGCAATTATCTGCACCCGATTTCGCCCGGCGGTATCGATGCCTCGGCCGCATCCGCTGTGCTGACCGCCCGAACCTATAGAGTTGGAGTTCGCTGGAAATTCTAATGAAAAGCATTGAAGCTCTTCTCCGAAAAGCCCAACAAGCGACAGTGACACGCCGCCAGCTCCTGAAGGGGCTGGCGGCTACCGCTGCGATGGCCGCACTTCCTTTTGAGGCCGAAGCCAATCCGAAACTGAAGCCGATCTGGTTGAATCAGTACACGTACATGGCGCCGGACATGAAGAAAACCGTGGACTGGTACATTGAAGTTTTCGGCATGCAAAAAGGCACGGCCAACGCCAAGGAAACGCACTTGTGGTTCGGCGATCTTCAGGGCGATACCTTGATGATCGTCAAGCAAGCGCAAGCGGGTGACACGGCTCCAGGAATCACCAAGTTCGGATTCACGATCAACTATTGGGACAAGAACGCCGTCGAAGCGGAACTCAAGCGACGCGATCTCAATCCCCAATCGGACACCGATAAGGGATTCTGGTTCAAAGATCCGGAGGGCAATGAGATCGGTGTGTTCGCACACGATTGGATGAAGCGGCCTACGGCGAAGCCAACAAAACCCGTGCTGTGGAAGGCCCTCAGCTCGAATCACATTGTCGTGACGTCACCCGATTACAGAAAACTCGCGAACTGGTATTTGGATTTGCTTGCGTTTAATGAAACGACGGATTCGGGACGAGACGTCGTTCAATGGTTTGGCGATACTTGCTGGCTTCCCACACAGGTGAGTCAGGGAAAACAATCGTCCGGTGCTCTCAAGACACTGGATCATTGCGCCTTGACGATCGAGAAGTACGATACAAAATCTGTGGCATTGGAACTAAAGCGCCGCAAGATGATTCCCGAAACGTCGAACGCGGAGACCGGTAACAGTTTAGGTATCAATTGCGTCGATGTTAATAATTTCAAGTCGCAGGTCTGTGCGTGGGACGAGGCTCCCGGCCAGGACAGAAATCGGGCGTTGCAGCGCGGTCAGCCGCCGCGAGGTAGTCGCAGGGGCGGCGAATAGCGGAAATCGAGATATATCGCGAGCATGAAAAAACGCCGCGGGCTGAAAGCCGGCGGCGTTTTCAGTTACGGATTCCGCATCGATTACGGGTTCTTCTTGCTCGATTTCTCTTGGCGTGTTCTCTGAACGCATTGCGCGGCTTTGCAATTATCTGAGAATTCGGAGCCCAGGCTCACGAGGTGGTCGACGATCTCCGGATATTGTAAATTCCATTCTCTTGGGCCGTTGGCCATATCCGCAACCGTATCTCCCATGCCCTCGCCAACGGCTTCGTCTGTGTCGCTGTTCCGTCCGTAGATTGTTTTCGCTCGGGCTTTGACGTTACCGCCTTTGGAGACGAGATAGTCGAGGAGCGCCTTGTCGTTCATCAAGGCTGCTCCATGCAGGGGAGTGTAACCGTTGTCATCCTTTGAATTTACATCCGCCCCCGTTTCTTCGACCAGATACTTGAGGGTTGCGAGGCGCGCATCCGCGGCAAAGTTGCTGGTCTGGGGTTGATAGCCGAACCCGGCAGCCACCTGGAGCGGCGAACATCCGTGCGCTGTTGGGATCTTCGGATCGGCGCCGGCGGCAATGAGAATGCGCATGGCCGGGATATCGTTCGCTTGCGCAGCGCGCCAGAACGCCGTCGCGCCGTCAGGATCGACCCAGTCACCATGGAACGTACGGAACCATAGTTTTGGACCCATTTTCGCGTTTACGTTTGCTCCGTGGTCCACAAGGGCCTTCATTAATTCCAGATGAGTGGTCTTCTGTTGGTCGGAGTTCGCGGCCGGATACCAGGTTCGCGCTGCCCAACCCTGGTCGATAGTTGCCCACAACGGGGCCAGCCCTCCGGTCGTCGCCAGGTTGGGATTGGCCCCGTGGTCGAGAAGAAACTTGGCCAGATCGAAGTAGCCGTTGATGATGGCCGTCGTCATTGGTGGCATTTTGTCGGTGAGGGCGACGACGTTGACGTCAGCCCCCGCAGCGGCTAGTTCGCGAGTTGCGTCGAGGTGACCTTCGCGAGCCGCGAAGTGCAGCGCGCTCATTCCACCGAGCCATGGACCTTCCTGGTGACGTCTGTTCGGGTTGATGCCATCCCTTTTGTCGCTGGTATCGCGCGGCGGGAGAATCTTCGAAACTGCATTAAGAGCCGCGCCGCGTTCGGCCAATAACTTGATGGCAGGTGCTGCATTCACAGCGGCAGCAAACATCAATGCCGTTTGCCCATTGATTGTGTCTTTGGCGTCGACATTGGCTCCGTGATCCAAAAGAATCTTCACGGCATCAGCTTTTCCTGATGCTGCGGCCAGCATGAGTGGCGTGGTTCCGGCCTGGTTCGGGGCATTGCCGTCTGCTCCCGATTTCAACAGTAGTTCGATCATGGCCGCATTTCCATTCTTTGCAGCCAGGAACAGGGGAGTGTAGTCGCCAAGCCGAGTTGCAGCCTTAACGTTTGCGCCCGCTCGAATCAACAGCCGAGCCATCTCCAGGTCGTCGCGATAAGCGGCCCAATGGAGGGCGGTGCTGCCGTCTCCCTGAGGCGTATTGACGTCGGCTTTCGCGGACAGGAGCGACTGTACGGCCGCTCGATCGCCTTGCATTGCAGCATCCGACAAACGGGTATCGCCGACGGAAGACGTCAGCAGCAGGGTCAGTAAGGTCATTACGATGGTTTGCCCCAACATTTTCAGTTCTCCTGTCAGCTAAATTGCGATCGGTCCGGTACTGTCGCCAATTTCTTCGATGTTCAAGCCGAGCTTCTGCGTCATCGTCAACAGAATATTGGCTTGTGGTGTTCCCTCAGCGCATCGAACATGCAGATTGCCCTTAATCGCACCGCCTGCATGACCGGCGATAATTGCGGGAACTCGCTTATGACCGTGCACGTTGGAATTGGCCATGGCGCTGCCGTAGAACACCAAGGAGTGATCCAGCAAATTACCGTCGCCGTCCGCGGTCTTCTTCATTTTATCTAGCAAGTAGGCCAGCAAACCGATGTGATACCGGTTGATCTTGGCAAGATCCATGATCGTGCTGGGTACATCCTGATGATGCGACGCGGAGTGGAAGGGTGTCGTACTGCCGCTTTCGGGGAAGACGCGGTTGGAAGTATCGCGGCCAAGCTTCAGGGTTGCGACGCGCGTGGTTTCCGCAGCGAAGCCCAACGTGATCAGATCCATCATCAGCTTTACATGGTCGTCCCAAGAGTCTGGGACGCCGACCGGTGCAGTTGGAACAACTCGCGTCGGATTGTTCGCATTGTACGTTTCGATAGCTTGTATTCGCCGCTCGATCTCTCGAACGTTCTCGAGATAGGCATTCAGCCGGTTGCGATCTTTGGCATCCAAGTCGTTCATCAATCGAGAAACGTTGTGCGTAATTCCGTCCAGAACACTCTTATTGAATTTTCGTCGCTTCGCCCGATCGTCGGACGAACCGCCGGTGCCGAAGAGTTGTTCGAATCCCATGCGCGGATTCAACGTCATCGGTAGCGGCGTCGTCGCCGATGACCAACTGATGGTGTTCATATACACGCAGCTATACATCCAGCCGCAGGAACCGGTTGCATCTTCGTTCTCGGAGCAGAACTGGATCGATGGCACGGGAGTGTCCTGGCCGAATTTCTGCGCATACATTTGATCGATCGAAGTGCCGCAATACACATCCGAGCCCAATGTCTGTTTCGGGTGAGCGGCTGTCAGAAAGACCGCAGCGGAACGGAAATGATCCGCTCCGACTTCTTCCGGCTTAATCGGATCGGCCTGAGCACAATCGGTCATAGTGACCAATGTTGTGTAGTCCTTGAACGCTTCGAGCGGCTTGATGATCATGCCAAAGTCGAAATCGCGGCCTTCCTTCTTCGGTACCAAGAGACCCTCGTTGGTTCCCCACTCCGTACTGCCTGCTGAACCGTGCACAACCTCGATGCAGGCCAAGCGGCTTTTCGAAGCAGCAGCGGACTGTCGCAGCGGCGTCTGCGCAGGTAACATGGCTTCCAGAAAAGGAAGCGATATAGCTGCGCCCATGCCTTGAAGAACGGTACGCCGCGAAATATGTTTCTTAGTGATGAACATGACTGATCTCCTTCTACTGAACCGTTTCGCCGCGGACGACGCGCATTTGGAACGGTTTGCTTTTCACAACACCCAAAACAAATGATGAGAAGCGATTGTTATTTTTTCCAGCCTCCTGCGCGATGGCTCGAACGGTCGGCATGTCGCGATAATCCAGAACGCGACCGAGCCCATAAGCGAGAAGGTTTTCGGTGAAGCTGCCGATAAACGCGTCGGAATGATTCAAAACGGCCTGACGAACGCTGATGGGGCCGTCGAGTTTCGTTCCGTCAAACATCATTCCCGCGGGATCGATCGTTTGGCCACTGTCTCTCGTACGCCACATACCAATCGCGTCAAAGTTTTCCATCGCCAAACCGATCGGATCCATCATTTTGTGGCAGGACGCGCATGGCTCGACGCGACGGTGTTGCTCCATCCTTTCACGGACGGTCGGGTTCTTCTGATTTTCAGACGCTTCCTGGAGTTTCGGCACTGCCGGCGGCGGCGGCGGGGGCGGCGAACCGATCAAAACCTCCAAAACGTACTTGCCGCGGGCGACCGGCGAGGTACGGTTGGCGAGTGACGTCATCATCAGGATTCCCGATTTCCCGAGTAAGCCGAAACGGTTCGGATCCGTCAACTGAACGCGACGGAATCGGTTGCCCAACTCGACCGGCAGCCTGTAATAACCCGCGAGAGCTTCATCGACAAATGTGTAATCGGCGGTGATCAAATCTAAAATATTCCGGTCTTCGCGCATCATGCTGTCGAAGAATAGTTCCACTTCGCGCCGCATCGATTCCCCAAGGCTTCTGGAGTATTGAGGGAAAATGGTCGGTTCGGGAATTGTGTCCTGGATACTTTGCAGCCGCAGCCACTGACGCGCAAAATTTGTGGAGAGGGTCTCGGACCGGGAATCCTTCAGCATCCTTTTGACCTGCTGTTCCAAAACAACAGGATCCTCGAGTAAAGACAAAAGATCTAACGCAGTGGAACGGTGTTCGGAGTGGTGGCAGCTACATCTCCCAGAACGATCCCCGTCTACATTTCGGCCTGGGATCGGCCTCCGAGGTCGATGAAATCGAGGTAACGTGGCCCTCGGGCATACAATCTCGCCTGGCAAGAGTTCGTGCAAATCAGATACTCACTATTATCGAAACTGAATCTGCCCGAGGCAGGTAAGTCTGCCCGTCAGATTGCGGTGGCATTTCCCACGTAACTTGAGGAATAATTAGCCCGTTATCCACTCAGGCCCAGTCTCGGGGAGGTTTCATGAAAAAAGCATTGCTGGTGTTCGGAGGCGTTCTATTAGCGATGGTTTCCACGCAGAGCGCAGCCGTAATTCCGATG
>Ga0207146_10167_pt2 | contig 17775 bp, 21 predicted proteins | sample Alteio_BWMinHeat_36_FD_153539 | JGI IMG/M metagenome (GOLD analysis project Ga0207146, IMG submission 153539) | Enriched cells from forest soil in Barre Woods Harvard Forest LTER site, Petersham, Massachusetts, United States -... | ecosystem: Environmental > Terrestrial > Soil > Temperate forest >...
GCGGGCGGTCCGCTGGTGAAAAGCTTCAATCTTTGGGAACGTCAAACCCTGATCAATAAGTATGAAGCCGACTTCTATCACGGCAGTCCGACGAAATCGACGCTGGCGCTGGTGCGGTCCGATCAGGGATGGAGAATCTCGGCGCAATAGGCGCCGTCAAGTAAAAGGTAGCAGCCCGTTTTTGATTTCTGATGTGATTGGATTTCGATGAAAAAGGCCCTGGTTCAAAAAGGAGGAATGCGATGTTCATAAAGAAACTGAGTTGGCTGTTTGCCGCCTTGATCGTACTCACTTATACGGTCGTCGCGCAGGAAAAAACGCCGGAGACAAAGAAAGTCATCGAGCATGTACCTATCAAGTCCACGTCGGCTGCATCCGGCAAGGAAATGTACACGACATATTGTGCCGTTTGCCATGGCACGGACGGCAAAGGCGGAGGTCCGGCGGCCAGCGCGCTGAAAGTTCCTCCGGCTGACCTGACCATGCTGAGCAAGAATAACGGAGGAAAATTCCCCGCTCTGAAGGTCACGTCTGCCATCCGCGGCGATACCGATCTGCCCGCGCACGGCTCCAAAGAAATGCCGGTGTGGGGGTCGTTGTTTCGGAGTATGAGCGGTGGACACGAGGGTGAAGTGCAGCAACGCGTGGCGAACCTTGCTCACTGCATCGAATCTTTGCAGGCAAAGTAGGTCGCCGGCTAACTAGCAATGGTCCCGGGCACAGAATTGGTTGGCATGAAACCAGCGCCGTGCCCGTTGCTTGTCTTGCGGAACGACCGGGTCCATTTGCCGTTGGTGGCTTTGAAACTGGCATTCCAAACATCCGCGTGTTTCTGTGATCCGCGCAGTCGTTGACAAACCTTTCGACAAGCCGACTTGTCGTTCCTGATCCTTTCGGTATACGCTCTGGTACTCAACCGCGACGCGAACGGGGCGACTTCACCTGAGTGGCGCATGAAGGAAATGACCGCCAATGACAATGACGACTTCGAACGGTTTCGGACCGGCGCCGCGAAGTATGCCGCCTACCTCGTTACACGCATTACCTGGCACATCGCGCAGCTCCAGTCACAGTAAGCCCGGTGATGAAGGGAGTTACATGAACAACGTCACAGCCCAGACGTCGTCGCCCGGATCTCGCGTAACGCCTGATGCCGGGATTTCGCTGGGGCTCGGCCTTACCAACGAGTGTAATCTCGCCTGCGCCTTCTGCTACCGCGATCCGACTCGCGCGGATCGTCTCTCCCTGGAACAGGTGAAGGCAGTCATGGAACGCCTGCCCGTGCGCTCGGTGAATCTCGGCACCGGTGAGAACGGCATGCATCCCGACTTCAAAGCAATACTGGCCTACCTGCGAACGAGACCGGTCAAGCTCACCATCACTTCCAACGGTCACAGTGTTGCTGTTCTGCAAGACGACGAGTTGCGCGCCTTTCACGATATCGAGTTCTCTCTCGACTACGCCACGCAAGCCGAACAGGATGCACAGCGCGGGGAGGGCAATTGGACACTCATCCACCAGCAGGCAGACCGGTGCCTCAGGCTGCATATTCCCGTAACCATAATCGCGGTCATGATGAAGTCGAACTACTTGCGTTTAGCAGATGTGGCGCGAGTTGCCAAACAGTTTGACGCTCCTTTGCGAGTGAATGTCTACCAGGCCGTGCGATCGGACGTCTATGCCCTCAGCTACGAACAGTACTGGGAAGGGTTCCGGCGCCTTTTTGAGGAGACCGATGTAATCGCGATTGGCGAGCCGCTGGTTCGCGCCATGGCGGGACTCCCACCGCTCAGAGCCGGTTGTGGCGTGAGCACCGTACGAGTGACACCAAGAGGCACGACACAACCCTGCGTCTATTGGTCAGGATCAGGCGAGCCGCTGGCGGATTTGATCTCGATGGGGCTCGACATTCTAGACTCGGTGCCGTTCAGCCACGCCCGAATGCTTCCCGACGCGTGCCAGCTGTGCGAGTTCCGCGAGTCGTGCCACGGGGGCTGCGCTGGACGACGACGCCTGCAGGGCGCCCTGCTACAGCCTGATTGTTATTGCCCGATCATTCGCGACGAGCGCCCGACGCTGCGGATCTGTATGGCCGCAAATCGCGATCTGCCCAAACTGAGCAGTTCCTGCACCACCGTCGTGATTGCCAGGTAGTGCTCAGCGAGAAGAGATCGCCTCCACCTCAGGAAACGCCTTCCAAGATACGGACATCCCGCTCAACGGCGCCCTCGAGGAGTTTCAAAGCCGACTGATACGCGGGGCTCTGATAAGCCTCGATTGCCTTGGCGGCACTGTCAAATTCGATCACGACAGACCGGTCTTTTATCCCTGCTTCGAACACCTTAAAGGCTGTGCCGCGGGCAAGAAAACGTCCGCCCGCAGCCAGGATGGCGGCTTCAGCCGGCTTCGCGTATTGAGCGACTGCGGCGGGATTTGAAACGCTCCGATAGAACACAATCCAGTAACCTTTGGCCATAATGCCTCCATCCACGGTGACGCAGCGGTTTTTAAAGTCTGGCGAGCGAGCCCTCTTGATGTTTATTGCGCGGGCATCCACTTATCCGAGCCTGTCAGCTTCACTGCCACGTCAGAAATGAAGATGTGCAGGGGCTTGCCGTCGGCGAAGCCGCGATGCTCGGTGGAGAACAGAATTGGGCCGGCCTTTTTGTAGCCTGTCCAGGTTGCAAGGACGAGGCTCGGCGGCTTGGCCCCGCCGCGGTGGTAGACAAAGTACACGACACGGTTGTCTTTGCCGAGGTAGAGATCCCAGGTGTCGCCGGGCGTGTAACCACCATCCGCGGGATACTTTATGGGTAGTAGCTCAGCCATGCCGGGGCCCACCGGCAGGTTAAACTTGCCCTGATCGATCGCGCTGGCGCTCTTGTCCCAATAAGCGTGAAACGGGAACAGAGCCCAATAATTGTCGTTTATGAAACTCGGGTCAACCTGATTTTTCACGGCGTCGGATTGAGTACTGAGGTCGGTGCGTACATAGGAAACGTTGACAGGCTTACCGTCTTTGTCCGTCCCTTCGTAGGTAACTTTACCGGTCTTGGGCTCCCACTCCCACTTGTGAGCAGCCTTGAAGAGTCCGGTAATCTCACCGTTCCAGGTGTAGCGGATGGCGTCAACCTTGTCCCACGAATCGATTCCGTAGGTCTTGGCGACTTGATCGAGAATTGGCGCGCGCTGCTGCGCCCAGGAAGTTGCAGCAAGGACCAGCACTACGAAAACCAGAAGACGAATCATCGGCACACGTCTCATATTTTTCATGGAATTCGCTCCTCGTTGAATTGAACGGATGAAGTCTTGGATGACGGGCCAAGGCTTTCGGATACAGGAATCGCGTCTCGGCACAGAACTTTCAGCCACGCCAGCCACTCACACTCTTGCTCGGATGGCTGCGAATTATACAGCACACCTCGGGTCATTGTGCTTTGGAATGCTCGCGTGGCCACGGAGGGAACAGATTTCACAATCTTTTATGCACGAGTTGTTTCGGAATTAAGCTCTTGCTCTCGCGGCCCTCTTTGGGATGAAAACATCAGTGGGAAGTTTGAACCGAGCGCTTAATTTCCGCACCTGTTCAATGGTGAGATTCCGATGTCCTGCCAGAAACATCGAAACCGCACTCTCCGAACCAAATTGAGGAATCAGGTCGCGTTGCTTGAGATTCTGCTGTTCAATGAGAAACCGCACAACGGAAACCGGATCGGCCGCAGGGATAGGATAGTGCTCTTGCTCGTAGCGTTCCACCAGCAAGGTTAGAAGTTCGATTGCTTCTAGTTCAGAGCGAGACGGGCTTTCTAGCGCCGTTAGTTGGAAGAGAGCGTCGGTATACAACTCAAGTTCCGCGTCATTATGTATGACGCGGGGAGCGCTGCGCGCGATCATTTCTGCCGGCTTCGCGAGAACTCTGCTCATCTTGTGCCAAACCTTCTGTCCCAGTTACTCCGGTTGTTGTATTCCTTATGCGTCAGAAAAATCGAACGTAAACATGTCCTCTGGTCTGCATTTCTCTCGTCGCCTTTGCATAGTGGATAACGGTGATAAGCCTATAGCGGTTCCGCCTGATGTCAAAGATTACGTAGCCATCCACGTTGTCGGCATCCTTAAACATGCCGCGAACTTCGTCAAAATTGTGCCAGCGGACACCCTCGACGATACCCACCCATGCTTTGATTTCCTTCGCCGCATCCGGATAGCGTTCCATCGCCTCGCTGAGGTGCTTTCGCGTAACGATGACCACTAAGTCACAATACTTCACAATATGTGAAGTTGTCAAGATTGCAGACGGTTCTGCTCTAAATGGCCGTATTTCAATGGCTTACAGCCGTGACGGCGGTCGTGTAAAGCGGCGAAAACCAATAATCGCAGCAGCCGCTGCCACGCATCCGTATTCCAACAGCATTACCCAAACAGGAAGCGCTCCCCACGGACGCCCAAGTGTGCGCAAGTGCCACATGACGTAAGTCGGGAAAATGCTGACAGTCCAGATGATCATCAGCAGCGTCGAAGCCGACGTCAGAAATGGCAGCAGCCAGAGAAGGTACCAAGGGAAGACGGCGGGTGCGCACAAAAGAGATGCTGCCATGGGCCAGGCAAATATCGGCCAGGCAAATACATCCGAAGACGAATCAGGCGCCGTGGTTCTTATTCTCAGCCAGGTTGCAGTCGCTAATCCGACGAGCACTGCGAGGCCTGCCAGCCACTGCGGAGGCGCCACTCGAGCGAGTGCCGCAAACACGGGACCATTAAAACGGAAAGTCTGCACGTACGTACCCAGCGAGCCGATCGGAATGCGGCCGTGATTCAGAAATGGTAGGTACAGGAGTACGACCACGGCTGCCGCCAGCGCCGCGTCGCGAATGCGAACCCGCTTCCAGTAGAGGGGCAAGAGTACGACCGGCAGAAATTTTACCGCGATAGCCAGCCCAAGTGCGACAGCCGCAGTCGCCCGCCATCGGCGCACCAGCGCAGCGGCGGACACCACCAACAATAGCGCGCCAAAAATATCGATGTGACCGCTTCCCGCCACCTCAACGGCCAGCAATGGGTTCCACGCGAACGCCAAAACCAGGTGTGCTCCCTGCCCGGTAAAACGCAAGATATCAAGCAGCACGAAAACAATTGCGAACTCGCAAATGACGAATGCTACTTTCAGCGCAAACGTGGACTCCTGAATCGCGGTGACTGCGCGACAAAAAAGCTGCGCTCCCGGTGGATATGGGCTCGGTAGATCGGGGTTATTCAAGTTGCGGGTTTCCGGAGTATGCAACCCCTTCGCGGCAGGATCGCCGGGAACGACAAGATAGGGATTGTAGCCGAGCCTCTGCAGACGGCCATCCCAAACATAGCGATGAATATCATCATCGCCGCCCGCGGGCACTCGAAGAAATGCGATGTGCCACATGGCAGCTAGGACGAGCCCAATGACGGCAACGCGCCGGGAAAATGTTGGCGTAGCGAAAAACTCGCGGATCGCGAAGAGATACACGATGCCCGCAAGCGTCAAAGAGGCCATGAAGGATGGCCCACCCCGATCGCCGAAGTTGCGGGAGCAGATCGTTAGCGCCACGCACAAGGTGGCGCCGAGCATGTACACTCTCCGCGCGGGGGTGATCTTCACTATTACGATTACAATTCTCCCGTGCCGTCCGGAACTGTGCATCAATTGCTACCCGCGAAATCACTCAGGCTGTCCAGACGCTCTAAACCTTCGGAAACAGTAGAGGAAGGCGATGATGGCGAACACGAGTCCGATTGGAATTCCGAGGCTGATGCCGGACCAAGCAGCGCCTTCATCTGCAGTCAGCCCGATTCTAAAGAGCAGGCCGCCAAGAAGCATCCCAGTAGCGACGCCCAACAAGGCGGCGAATACGGCAGCGATGCCCGAAATAATCAGGGCAACGATTACCCCAAGGACTTCGTCGCTATCTAGCAACTTTCCAGTCTCCCGCGGGACTTTGTCTCAAGCCAGACGTTACGCCGCTTCTTTCTGCTTAGCAATCCTCCCCTCGCGTGGGGAATCAACCGCCGTTAAATTGACCTAACCAGGCATACGCGCTATTGGGAATTGGCCGACCGTCCGTCTGGGTCAATGAGCGGTTGAATCCCACTCTTTAAGCCACGCCGCCGTGCGTGGAGCCCTCGCCGGCGCCAGCCGCAACTCTTCTGCCAACCGAGTCAGGTCGTCCGCTACATCGATATCGTAAAAAGGAGCTGCGAAACCTACGGATAGCTCAAGCGCTCGTGCGCGCGACAGGAGTCTCTCCAGCGCGCTGCTGGTGCCCATTCCGTCGCCTGCGAAAAGCGTAGGATGCGAAGCCTTTGCCCCGACGAGATAGTAGCCTCCGTCGTGCGTCGGTCCAACGACTACGTCATGTGCAGCCAGCGTTTCGAACGCGTCTTCGAGAACGGAACGCGGCAGGTGCGGGCTGTCGCTGTTGAAGGCAATGATGCGTCGCTGAAGTGCGTTCGTTCGACGACCTTCCGCGAAGTGCGCAAACACCGAAGTGAGTCCTGCGGCAAGGCCTTCACCTTTCTGCGCAACTACGCTCGCTGCTTTGCCTGCTAACTGCATGCCTGCCAACCGCGCCAGCTCGTCGACGTCCGAGTCCGGACACATGATCGCAACTTCCACATCGCCCAACGACCGCGCCAGCGCCAGCGTGTCCTCCAGGAGACAGCAATAGAAAGCGGTGACGGCCTGAGGAGAAAGGCTGGGAGCCAGGCGGGTCTTCACCGCACCCGGCCTCGGCGCTTTCGCCATGATGATCAGCGCACGGTCCCTGCCTGACGAATGCGCCGCCGGTTCGCTTGAAGCATTCATAACTGTTGGGGCAATAATATACGACCGCTAGTGAACACCGAGACACATCGCCGGCACCACGCTAAGGGGAGTGGGTATGATCAGACGGCGATGCCGTTCCAGCTCCTTCCCCAAATAGAAGATCAGTGAACAAGAGAGCAATAGCGATTTCCCTCCTCTTAATGGGGACAGCCGTAGGGCAGACCAAACCTACACATACTCCTACACCGAAACCCAGTAATCATCTCAGCCACTGAACTTTGATTTCCTTTTCGACCGGCTTGAAGTCCAGATCGCTGGTGACGAGTTCCGCCCTTCTTTCTTTTGCCAGCGCGGCGGCAAAGGCGTCGGCCAAACTCAATTTGAAACGCGCCTTAAAATCGGCCGCGGTGTCGGCCAGCGCGCGGGTCGTGGAATGAAAATCAATCGGCAGGCCCTGAAGGACCTTCGCCGCCTCCGCCCACGCCGCCGCGCCGTCTTTCTTCACAATGGAGTACTTCACCTCGGCGTAATTCACATCGGTCATGAGCAGCGGGCTGTCCTTCTTACCGGCGGAGACGAGCAGAGCTTCCATCGTCTCCGCGCCCGGCTCGTCTCGGAAGTAGGCGATGAGTGCGAAGCTGTCGAGCACCTTAGCCGGCATGGCGCTCCTCGAGTGTGCGTTCCCGCTTCTTGTGCTGGGCCCAGTCCTCCGTCAACGGCTTGCCTCCCGAGGTGCGCTTGAGGATGCCGCGCCCGCGCTTGATGAGCGCCGCGGTCATGGGTTTGAGAAGGATTCCCTCCGGTGTGGCTTGGACCACGGCCTTGGTCCCGTCCTCGATGTCGAATTGTTTGCGCAGGCGGAGTGGGATGACGACCTGCCCCTTCGTCGTGAACCATACGGTTTCGAGTTTCTCAGTCATACCAATGGTTATGAGTATGATTCATTATGGATAGTCTGTCAATATCTGAAAAGTAGGAAATCTTAGCAGAGACGGAACGGTTCGGATTCTTTTGACTAAGCGCCTCTCAAGCGATACACGATCGGCCAGCGTTAACGGGGGGACGGTCAGACAGACAGACCGCCCTTTCGCCGCTGGAAATAATAGCGCACGATCAAGCTGAGAATGAACCACCCCGCGCCGACCGTTCCCTTCAGCGTGCCGCTGATCTTCGATTTTCCAATACGCGGGTGGTAGCTCACCGGGACTTCAACCACGCGGTATCCAGCCAGGGCGCTTTTGAGGATCATCTCAACCGCCCAGCCATAGGTGGTCTCTTCGAGGGCGAGCGTGCGTAGTACATCGGCGCGGGCAGCTCGAAAGGGGCCGAGGTCACTGATTTCTACTCCATACAGAAGCCTGATCACTCCGGCGGCGAAACGATTCCCAAGCGCCTGATGCCAGGGCATAGCCCAGGCAGAACGCAACTTCTTCACTCGGGAACCGAGCGTGATGTCCGCACGTCCATCAATGATTGGCGCCAAAAGAATCGGCAGTTCCGAGGGCCGATCGCTGTAGTCGCCATCGAGGAACACAACCACGTCAGGGGCATTTGCCGCGGCCAGACCGGTGAGGCACGCTTGCCCATAGCCGCGGCGCGGTTCCTGAACCACGCGCGCTCCCATTCTTGCGGCGATCTCGGGCGTTCCGTCAGTCGAGTCGCTGTCGACCACGATGACCTCGGTCGTGAGATCGGGCGGCAGATCCGCCAAGACGCGCACAATCGCCTGCGCTTCATTGTGGGTAGGGATGATGACGGACACTCGCACGTGAACTTGATTCAATCACCACCACGGCGAAGATGGCCAGCGTCGCGAAAGCCACGCGTCAACGCCCCATCTCCGGCCGGCGCGTCCGATCGCGAGCCCCAGCGATGCCATCACCGGAACCAGCAGCTCCCAGATCCACGCCGTGCCCCACTCCGAAACCCAAAGGCTGCCGAGATACAGAAAAGCCACAAATGCGACCGGCCGGGTCAACAGACCGATGATGAGCAGAATACCGAGAGAGATCTCGGTCATGGCCTGCATGGGAGCCGCCATCGCGGCGTGGCTTGCCGCCAGGCCCATCACCGCTTTCCAGGCGGCCGGCGAGTGGCTTGCCTTGATGTAGGAATTGATCAGACCAGCGTAACCCGCCGGTGTGTAAAGGCCTTTCCCCAGATTCTCGAAAAAGACCGACACGAACAGCGCGCCGATCGTCACGCGCACAAGCGCCAGCCCGTTTGCGGAGGGCGGTTGCTGAGGTGGCAGACTTGTTGCAGGGCTTGCGTTCGGCCCCATCGGGGTCCTCCTTACCTGTGAATGCAGTACTCTTTGCGACGAGCAGCCTGGTTCGGAACGACGATCAAACATCCTATGCCGTTCTTCGCAGTATTTCTAGTAGGACGAAAATCCCGTCTATTGTTGGTAGGACTTCGCGTTTGAGCCCTGACTAAAAAACCCTCTCCCCGGTTATCGGGGAGAGGGCCATTGCAGTCGGAACGTGTTTTATTCGTCTCCGTCGTCGTCCCCAGCGGGTGCCGGGTTGTTGAACTCGCTCGGGGGCCGAACCGTGCTCTCGCCGGGATAAGGCCGCTTAAACCCGGTGGCCTCGTACCAGTTCAAGTGGTTGACGGTGTCGGGGTCTTCGGCGTCCGGCTTGTTCAATTTGCCGGCGAAGATCTCCGCCTTCTTCTGGAGCCAAGCCGCCCTCAGGGCCTTGATGGTAGCGCTGCCCTTTATGTTGGCTTCGTTCTCAGTACCCTGGTTCAGCGGGACCTGGTTCGGCACGTGCGTCCAGGGTAAGAAGCTGGCCTTACCCGGTGTGCCCTTGACGAAAGCCGTTCTCATCGGCGACGCCACCAGGTCGAACTGGTTCAGGGGCGTCAGACCAAGGATTTGTTCGATCGTCCGAGTCATGTTGACCTGGGTGTAGTAGGTGTGTTGGGTGGAGCCGTGCTGCACGGCGTATGGGCTGACGATATAACCTGGGCTGCGATGACCGTCGACGTGGTCAACGCCGTTCTGCGCGTCGTCTTCCTCCATGAAGATCGCCGACGTGGACCACACCGGGCTGTGGCTGATGTAGTCGATAATGCGCCCAACCGCCAGGTCGTTATCGGCCTGTTCGGCGTCCGGGGTCGGCGGGCCGCCGGTGTGGTCGCACATGATCCACAGGATGCTCAACGCCGGCACCGTACCGGCCTTGACGTCATTATTGAAGTCCTGCACCCACAGATCGACGCGGAACTGGTCGGGGATGTTCAGATCGAACTGCGGGAAGTTCTTGATGAGGTAGTTAGACACGGCCGGGAGAGAGGACTCTGCCTGGACCGTGTTCTGATAGAACAGCGTCTTCTCTTTCCCATGCTCGAAGCGCCGCGAGTCGGCAAAAAACTGTTTCCAGGTCGGTTCGGTGGTCTTCCCGTTCGGCTGTTTGAAGGTATCGTTCTCGACGTATTCCCCGTAGAGCTTCAGCGACAGACCGGCGGCCGCCGCTTCCGAGAACAGGAAGCCCTTGTTGTGATAGGCGAGTGCATCGCCGCCGTTCCCGCCGGGATAACTGCGGACCCAGTCAGGTGACTGGATGTCGTCGGCGTAGGGCGCCATGGCTTCGGTGATCCACTGGTGACCGTCGGCCGACTGGCGGCTGGGGTCGTAGAAATTGTCGAAGAGAGGGAAACGCTTCACCAGCTTGTGCGCATTCGGCGTGTCCTTGCCGCCGAACACTGCCAGCTTGGCGTCGCCATCGCCGGCGGCCACGTCGCCCAGGACCTGATCGTAGGTGCGGTTTTCACGGATGATCAGGAACACGTGCTTGATCAGCGATGGATCGCCGATCTTGGCCGGGATTGGGACCGGCTTAGTCTTCGGGTTGCCACCGGAGGCAGAGTTTATATTTTCCTTCAGATCCCAGTGGTTGTTCTCGAAAACCTTTTTCGACAGCTCCTTCAACTTCGCGCTATCCGGCACGGGCACGATGCTGACAGTGCCATTGTCCTGGTGAGTGTTGTAGTCGCAGACGTTGTAGTCGCACTCGAACGAATAACGCGTGCCGATGCCCTTGTCGTTGGCAACGATGAGCGCGTTATTGACAGTATCCAGGACGACCGAGCTGGGCGCATAGGCTACCGGGATCATGCCGAGGACAGGATTCTTCGCGCCCTTGGTAAGGTCGACCACCCCGACTGCGTTGGCATTGTACAGCGCGACGTAGCCAACACCTTTCGTGGCATCGACTGCGATCGAGTTGGGCGCGGCGCCATACGCCGGTTGGCCTGCGCCGGGCACTCCGATCGGCAGCCCAATGTTAATGGTGTACGCCACCGTGTTGGTGGTCGTGTCGATCACTGTGATGGTGTCGCTGTAGGCATTGGCGACCAACAGGAACTGTCCGTAGAACGCCATCCCGGTCGGGTGCATATCCGTCGAGATGTTAGTGGTGACCGTCAGCGAGGGCAGATCGACCACAGAAACGGTACCGGTAACCGCGGCGCCAACCACCGGGTCGGCGACGATTTCGGTGCCGGCGGACCAGATCTGGAAGTCATTCGCCGTTGCGGCCCGGCCACCCTCGTTGCTGACGTAGGCGGTCGTGCCTTTGCTGTCGATCAGGATGCTGTGCGGCGCGTTGCCGACGCGGATCTGCTGACCCTGCGTATTCGTGGTCAGGTCGATCTGGGCGAGCGTATCGTTCTGGTTCAGCAGGGCGTACGCGCTCTTGCCATCCTGGGAGAGCGCGATGCCGCCGGGATAAGAAGTGTGCGTACTATAGAAGGTGCCGCAGGGTACGCCATAAGAGCCCGGAGGGCTGTTCGGAAAACAGGTGATAAAGGAATTGTCTGGCGGCACGCTGATCTGTGCGTCGTCTTCCAGCAAGCCCTCTGCAGAAACGTTGGCGACGGTGACATTGCTGCTGTCCTGGCTGAACACCAGGTGCTTGCCGTCCGCCGAATAGGCGATGCCGCTATAGCTGCCGCTCGGATCCGTTCCGAACGTGAGGTAGTTCTGCAGGACAGTGCCGGTGTTGGTGTCGAAGATTTCGACGGCCTCCGCTGCGCCGATGGTGAGAACGGCGGCGGTGTGAGTGGCGGCATTGGGGTTCAGCGCGATGGCCTTCGCGCGCACCTGTTCGCCGAGGTTGACTTGGATACCGGCTGGGGTGATGACTTGGCCATCGCTGACGACCCACGAGCCGTTCGGCTGCGGGCCGGTGACATAAGTCGGGAACTCTTTGGACTGAGCAGCGGCGAGCCCCGGAAGGCTCAGCCCCGCCGCCAGCAGGCCGGCAAGTGGACGCAGACGGTTGATCCGCGACTCGTTTCGAGACTTAACTCGAAACATTTTTCGAAACTTGGATGCTTTTCGAGACATGTACCGTTCTCCTCCTTAGAATTTTCTGCATCACACAGCCGGAATCGGCCGTGTGACATTGGAGTGAAATACGACCGCTGTAATCTTTACAGACGACCTGTGACGGCTCTGTGACCATCGGGTGAAATTTCCGTGAAATGCGCTGAACTTTTTCTCGGGGACGGTGACGCGCGCAGCTGGATGTTAAGCAGAGTCAGTTTCGTAGACGTTGTCTTCGGGCCAGAGGACCATGGACATCGAATCTGCAAGAACCCTCCCGGAAAAACGGGCGGGGCGAGTATCACCGCCTTCAGTCTGATATCCCATTTTCCGAACGGCTGCTTCAGGAGCGGATGGTTGGGAACTCGAAAAGTATCCCCGATTCGCAATAATCTCGGTTCCAATCCGTAATCCTTGGGCACGGATTCCAAGTGTAATGGCCTGTTCTATATAAGGGGATGTCAAGAACATTTTTCTCCCTCCACCGGGGGCGCAGTATGGTTCGCGCCATCCAGCCCTCTCGCCATTGGAAGACACTGGTCTGGTGTCATGCCCTGCAAGGGTTTGGTTGTTCCCATCTCGACAGTGGCATCTTCTTTAATGGTGACGACGCCGATCAGTTTCGAAACTGAGCAAGCCCTGCGGTTGTACGGTGTCAACCATGGATCTATCTGAGGCTCGCGGCCTAGTGCTTTTTCGGGTTGTCCGAGGGGGCATAGGGATTACACAGAGACTGGGTGCCATCGGCACCGTGTCGTCTACAGGCCATTGTCATACTCACCCTCGAACCCGAGCGTCTCTAGAACCGATTGGCCACCACCCGAGAAGATCACCGGAGATGGAAGGGCTCTTCACCCGAGACGCTCAAGCGGCTTGCGATTTCAGTTTTTCGGCGTCGAAGTTTTCTCCCTTCTTCCAAAGTGTCAGCGTGATGGCGGCAATCTTGCGTGCCAGCGTGAGCCGCGCCATGGTCGGCTTTATGCCTTTGGCCAGCGCCGCTGTGTAGAAGTCCTGGAAGGGTCCGGGACGCACACTGGCCATGGTGGCCGCACCTTTGAATAGACCTTTCAGATCATGGTTGTGGTCCTTGTTCAAACCCCGGATGGAAAGCATTTTCTTCGAACGTCGCACTTGACCTTCGACAAAACGGTATTCCGCGCTGGTGCGGGTCTCCAAGGCCAGTCCGCTATAGGCCCAGAGTTGCCGCTTGGTGCGGAAACGATGCGGGGTCTGGATCAGGGCCACCGCCAGCGCCGCTCGAATCGGCCCCAGATAGGGGATTTGTCGCAGCTTGGCGGTGATCGCATGCTTGCGACTTTCCGCTAACCGTTCGCGGCGGGCTTGCTGCCGCAAGTGTTGCAACATGTCCAGTTCCTCATAGAGCCGTTCGGCGCGACGCCGCACCCCGGCTTCGCGGATCTTGGCCAGCCACTGGCCCCGATGCCGGCGGTAATAGACGTCTCTGCCGGCACAGGGAATCGCCCAGCTGCGGTACACCGCTTTCAACCGATTCATCACCCGGGACAGGTCTTTGACGATGGTGAGATAACTCCGCGATAGTTCGCGCAACATGCGCACGCCCGTCTCCCCGTGGTAGACCGGTTTGAGTTGGTTGCCGCGTAACAGTTCGGCCAGCTTGCGGGCATCGATGCGGTCACTCTTGTTCCCGTCTTTGAGCAACGCATTCTTCCGCGGATTGCACACCACCAGTTGGTTGACGCGGGGCTGGAGCAAATCGTACAGCCAGGCGGACCAGGTTCCTTCTTCGAAAGTCACCGACAAAGTTCCGCGCAAGCCCGCAAAAAACTGAAGTATGGTTGCCGCTTCCGTCTCCAGGATGGACTCCATCACCAACTTGCCCGACGAATCCATGACCGCGACCACGATCGTTGCTTGATGAACGTCCAGCCCAATATACTTTTCACTGTTCATTAGGGTGCTCCTTTCGTAAGTGGTGTTCTGAACGCTCACAACCTACTCCAAAAGGGCGCCCTTTTATAATGCGATTGCAACACCGATTACAACACCAACCGAACGGGGGCAGCGTCGGAATCAGCCGACGAAGTGGGTTGTGTTACATATCCGGTGTATACTTCCGGTTGCCTGGAAGGGGGAGCTTGCCTCGGGGTACCCGCCGCAGGCTCCCTTCTTTGGGTTCTGGGGAGGTATTGATGCCCAGCAAGAAGTCACTGATTTTCCTCGTTGCGCCTGTCGCCATATTTGTCGGATTCTTGACCACGACCACCCCCGCCTCTGCATCCAGCAAGGGGAGGATTCTGCACGATTTCTTTTGCCAGAGTTCGGACGGCGCCGACCCAATCGCCGGCCTGATTTTTGATGCAAGCGGAAATTTATACGGTACTGCCGATTACGGGGGCGATTATGGAGATGGCATCGTCTTCGAACTGAAGCATGGTACAGACGGCCATTGGACGAGGAAGGTGCTGCACAGCTTTAACCAAGCCGCTAACGACGGAGCCCGCCCTAATGCTGGCCTGGTCTTTGATGTGGACGGGAACTTGTACGGTACGACTTCGCTTGGCGGTGCCCCCACTTGCGGCGGATCCGGCTGCGGGGTGGTGTTTGAACTGAAACATGGCTCGAATGGCAGTTGGACGGAGAAGGTTCTTCACAGCTTCACCTATGATGGCAGGGACGGGTACAGTCCCATCGCGGGGTTGATTCTCGATGCTGAGGGCAACTTGTATGGCACAACCGAATCCGGTGGCGGATCCGGCTGCGGCGGCCTGGGCTGCGGTATAGTTTTCCAACTCGCGCCCCATGCAAACGACGACTGGACAGAGAACGTGCTGTATAGTTTCGCTGGCGGCACCGACGGGGCCTATCCGTATGGGGGAGTAGTTCGCGATGGGTCCGGGAAACTCTACGGCACAAGTTCGTACGGCGGTGTTTATGGCGTGGGAACTGTCTTCCAGTTGGTGCCGCGCAAGAACGGCAAGTGGGCCGAACGATTGCTACACAGCTTTGATCCTAACAACAAGGACGGTTTAGCCCCAGCAGCAGGTCTCATCTTTGACTTGGCCGGAAATCTATACGGCACAACCGTTGTGGGCGGAACGTACAATCTAGGCACCGTCTACCAGCTGACGCCGGGCTCTCACGGCGGATGGAAGGAAAAGGTGCTACACAGCTTCGCCGGCCGGAATGGAGCCGAGGCATACGGCGGTCTGATCTTCGATTTGGCCGGGAACTTATATGGTACGACCTTTTATGGGGGCACATTCTGCGGTGTCGACGGCGGCTGCGGCACAGTCTTCCGCTTGACACGCGGTGCGCGGGGCCAGTGGAGCGAGAAGGTGCTGCACAGCTTTGGTAGCGGCAAGGACGGTACCCACCCAGATGATGGCTTGGTCCTCGATTTGGCCGCCGGCACCCTGTACGGCACAACCTTTGGTGGCGGCGCCTGCAATTACGGTACTGTTTTCGAGATCGTGCCGTAACCAGCCCTTAGAGGAGGAATGTGAGGAAAGAAGCCATCAGGCTCACACAGTTCGCGCACTTTACGTTTCCCACTCAGGAACCGTCTTCAGGGTCCATCCACTTCCCCCTAATCTCCTGCGGTCTAAGACGGAATATCCATCTGTCTCCAGACTCTTCCAAAAATGACAATTAATTGACAACCTCGTGACAAACGACTCTTGATCTTCGTGTAAAAAGCTGCGGTCTGGCGGAGGTGTTCGCGGTGTTATCCCCTACTCGGCGCAAGTCCCTGAATTGTCTGCTGGCGCTGTTGGTGGTTGCCCTCATAGCGGAAAACATCGTCCTGATACGCCAGAATCATCGTCTCAAGACCGAGTTGCCCTTGCCTTCCGCATTGGCCGTACACCGCGAGGAACCGCTGCGCGATATCGGGGGTATTGGTTTCGATGGCAGGTTCCATACCGTGGACATGCCTCGCTCCGCCGCTGAACACCTGCTGGTATTCACCTTCTCGCCGCGCTGTCCCGAGTGCACCGTGAGCGAACCTCTCGACGCAGCCTTGAGCGCGCAGGCCAAGAAACTCGGATGGCGCACTGTGTGGATCAGCCGCGGCAGTCCCGAGGAAACCCGCGCCTTCTGCAGCGCAAGCGGCATCCCTCTGGAGGAAACACTCGTGAATCCTCCCTATCCCACTTACCTGAGGCTCGGACTCGCTGCCGTTCCTCAGGTTGTGGCCGTCGGCGAAAATGGCAAGGTTGACGAAGTCTGGTTAGGACGCCTCACCCCGGAGTCCGCGAAATCCGCGGCGCAGTTCTTGTCGGATCACTCCGGCATGCAAGCCAGCAACAGCGCACGCACGTCGTCGCCTTGACGCAGTTCTGGCTTGCCCTTCGAAGCTCTGGTCGAATCTTTACAGAAAGGAGGAATAAAAGATGCAAACCATCACAAGAGTAGTCCTCACCGCCGGCCTGTTCGCCTGCGTCGTCGTGAGCGCAGTGCAGGCCATGTCCGCCAAGTCTGGAGGTCCGGCATGCATACGCACCAACGGCGCATGCGTGACGGGAAGCTGCAGGGGAGAGTGTGGCCCAGCTTTTCCCAGTACATGTACATGTTTAAACTAGGAAAGACCAACCCGTAATACGAAGCCCCGCCGCATGGACGGGAAAACCGGGGACGGGAAAATCGGGGACAGACGGGACGTTCACCAGTTCTTTCGGCTCAGTGGCGTGAAGAAACCGGGGTACGTCCCGTCTGTCCCCAGGTTTCCCCGTCCCCAGGTTTCCCCCTAGAATTTTTTCACCATATCACTCATTCACCCTGGAAAGAAGGTGGAATGTGGAGAAACGGGGCGTTCACCAGTTTTTCTTTCGGCTCCGTGGCGTGAAGAAACCTGGGGGCGTCCCGCCGTCCCCAGGTTTCTCCCTGTCCCCAGGTTTCTTCCCGGGTTTCCCTCGACTACTGAATTGTCAGTGCACCAGTGCGCTTAATGCCAAGGTTGACCCAACTGTCCAACACGCCGTCGTACACTGGGCCCGTTGCCAACTTGGAAAGGTTCCAGGCCAGCCCGGAGTTCGCCAGCGACTGCAGAAGCACCCAGTACTTCTGACCCTGTTCAAGCTGCGCTTTGCAAGCAAACGATACGGTGATCGTGTTGGTGCTCTGGAATTTCGGCATACGGCTTACCTTCCCGACACACAGCTGCCTGTGCGCGGGTTGGCCTTCAGGCGTGGTGCAGGGCGCGGCGCCGCAATCCTCGGTTAGGATTCCCACAGCAGCGTCCGTGCCATTCACATAAGTCAGCCCCAGAGTAATTTTCGTGCTGACACCTGATTTCAAAGCGGTGAATTGCATAGCCGGCGAGTATTCGAAAGTAGGGGTGTGGTCGGAAACCCTCCAGCCGGTGCTCCCGTTATAGCCGACGCCGCAGATGTTGTCGTAGAAACCGACGCAAATCCCTGGGGGAGCCCAATGATGCGCCTTGCTCCCGGTGACGGTAATGGTTGCCGAGGGGTTGCCTTGGGCGACGGCTGTAAGGCTGGCCAGTAACAATAGCGTGCCACAAATCACGAGCGTTTTTTCGATGGTTTGCTGAACGCGCTCAACGGTTTTGCGGACTTTACGGTTTTTCATTGTCTTGTCTCCTTGTCGAGTTTTGGTCTGGGCCTAAATCGCTAACCCGGCCTCACCTATATAGCGGTATCCAGCCTCC
>Ga0207146_10174_pt1 | contig 17643 bp, 16 predicted proteins | sample Alteio_BWMinHeat_36_FD_153539 | JGI IMG/M metagenome (GOLD analysis project Ga0207146, IMG submission 153539) | Enriched cells from forest soil in Barre Woods Harvard Forest LTER site, Petersham, Massachusetts, United States -... | ecosystem: Environmental > Terrestrial > Soil > Temperate forest >...
GGCGGCAAGTTTCTGTTCGGTTCCGAATTGAAAGCCCTCCAGGCGCATCCTGAATTTACAGGCGAGATCGATCGGGGAGCGGTCGCACTTTATTTGCGCCACAATTGTATTCCCGCGCCTTATTCGATCTACAACACCGTACGTAAATTGCCGCCGATGATGGCGTAATACAGGGGTTTTTCGCCAAAACGGTCACGGCCCAACGTCAGGTTTCTGTTATGGCGATCCAACAAGGCAAAAGCAAACATACCATTGAAGCAGCCTACTGCTTTGTCAATGCCCCATTGTTCAAACGCAGCCAGCATGACTTCCGTATCAGAGTGTCCGCGAAATGCGAACGCGAACCCCTCACTTAACAATTCCCGGCGCAAGTCTTCGCAGTTGTAGATCTCACCGTTGAAAACCATCCTGTAGCGTCCCGAGGCCGATTGCATTGGTTGATGTCCCGCGGGAGAGGTATCGAGAATCGCCAGCCTGCGCATGCTGAGTGCGACGCCTGCATCAGGATCGGCCCATGCACCACCATCGTCAGGGCCACGATGGCGCAATGTGTCAGCCATGCGCAAAGCAATCATCTGCAACTCTTCTGTCGAGTCGTGCGGTGTCGAACTCAGAAAACCCGAAATTCCACACATGGTGACTCTAATGATCAGCCTTTACGATTGTATTTGGTCCACATTTGGGATTGGCGCAGAAACTCGAAGGAACGATCGGCGCACGGTTGTCAGTCGTCTAACCTTAAAGGATTTTGGCTTAGCACAAACAAGCATGAGTGCGATTGGAACCATCATGACTCTCTCGCGCACTAGAATACCGAAATTACTTGTCGCAACGGCGAAGGCAACTGAAAATAAAAGACAAAAGACCAGGATGAAAAGAGTATAGGGGTTTCGCCACTGGCGAATGGTGCTCCAAATCATGCGGCGCCTGCTCCAGAACAAAAGCAGGAGCGCCGTGGACTCAATCGATGAAGCAGCAGCCATCGCATTGTGCACTTCCCACGGGAGCGGTCGGAACAGCAGGAGCGGCGCTTCAGCAATTCGAACTGGCAGTGACTGTCCACTAGAGAAGGCAGAACCACCTATGTCAGAGCTCTGTGTTAATGAATTGGCTTTATTAATGCCGCCCTGCGCATTGCTACCCTCAATCCCGACAAACTGTCCTGCTTGGCGCACAAGGAAAAAAGTCCCTAAAAGAACCAGCGGAATAACAAAGATTCTCGCGACAACATACATCCGACCGCCTTGGCTCTTACCGAACGCATAACCCACCGTGATGCCCATCGCAAGCATAGCGGCAATATGTGGACGAACCGCAGCCATTCCGACAATCCCAAGAATGCAGATCATTCCCGAGGAGGCCCCTGATGCTCTGCAGAATCTCGCAAAACCATAGGAGGTCACTCCAATAAATAGCTGTGCGAGTGCATCTTTTCCGAGCGAACTCGACCAGAACAAAATAGATGGCAACAACATCACAAGCACGCCATACAGCCACTTATGACCGTCAGGAAAAGCGATCTCAAAAGCCCTGTAGAAGAGAAATCCCCCCCAGAAAGCTGCTAAGGCGAAAGTGATGAAAAGAGTTGGTAAACCATCCCCAATCAATAACATCATGATTCCGCAGATATTGTTAATCAGGTTCGTGTTCCAATATGGAGGATGAAAGGCGCTCCAACCCACTACGGTAAAATCGCGCGTAAGCTGTCCTCCGACCGTCCAATAGTGAAACGCGTCGACAGATGCCCCGTATACATAAAACCCCATCCACAGGTAAACACTTGAGACAGCCATATGAGCGACGAGTCCGGCACTGAGAAGACGCTTCAAATAGAGATTTCTTTGCGCGACATGAGCTACAGCCGCATAGTAGACGATAGCGAGCAGGGGGACGCAGACAAGCGAAGAAGTATAGGAATAGTCCCTTGGGCTGGTAAAGAACAGCACCCCGAGCCAGAATGGACAAGAGGCAACGGCAAACACGCCGACGATATTGATAATCAGCGTATATCGTCTGATATCACGCCGTAGACCTGCAGTAGCGGGATCGTATATGGTTCTCGAAGCGAATGCGCCCATTCATCCTCGAATCGACCTTTGAGGCCATCCTGGAATTCGCCCCCAGTCTAGCATCTACGCCATCGATCATGTATTTTAAGTTGGCTCAGTTAATAGACTTTGAAACTGAACCGAATCTTCTGGTGAAACATGCGAGTTCTTCAAGTAATTGATTCGCTCGCCCTAGGCGGAGCCGAGATCCTGCTGAAAGACATGGTCCCCAAGCTTCGCAATCGCGGCATTCAATGCGACGTCGTAGCGCTCGTTCGGACTTCGAGTGCAATTGAAGACTCAATGCAAAGGGAAAACGTGGCGGTGCTTGGTACTGGAGTAACAAAGATTTACTCACCGCGACATATCCGTCCCTTGGCACGGATCATGCTCCAATACGATTTGTGCCATGTTCACCTCTTTCCCGCACAGCTATGGGCCTGTTTCGCTGCGGCGCTGTTGAGGGAAAAGATACCGCTCATTACTACTGAGCATTGCGCGTGGAACTCTCGGCGACGCTGGTGGTTTCGACTTCTCGATGCGCGGATGTATTCATACTATGACCACATCGTCTGCATAAGTGAGGCGGTTGCGGGAGAGCTTACCCGGTGGTGCCCGAAAACACAGAAACAGATTCAGGTCATTCCCAATGGCATTCCCCTCGAGGCATTTGAATCGGCGAAACCTGCTGAACTATCTTCAATTCAGCCCAATTTCACACGCGTGGTCGTTGTTAGCCGATTCGATATACCAAAGGATCAAGCCACCGTCATAAAGGCAATAAAAACTATTCCCAATGCCCATCTGCTACTTGTTGGGGATGGGCCGTTGCGTTTACAACTTGAGCAACTGACGCGCGCTCTCGGAATTATGGATCGTGTCAGCTTTCTGGGTTGGCGAAACGATGTTGCAGAACTCTTGAAAGCAGCCGATATCTATGTCCACTCCACCAATTCCGATGGCTTTGGCATTGCAGCCTGTGAAGCAATGGCAGCCGGATTACCAATCGTGGCAAGCAATGTTCCCGGCCTCGCACAGGTTGTTGAAGGAGCAGGCGTGCTTTTTCCCCCAGGTGACGATATATCTCTTGCCTGCGAGATAAGAGCTATCATCACCTCGACTGAGCGGCGACGCCTGATGAGCCAGGCCAGTTGCCAACGCGCTCGTCAATTTAGCATCGAGAAAACCATCGATGGACATATTGAGATGTATCGATCAGTGCTCCGCACTAGGGTCGCGGTAAACGGTGATTCCATTAGGTACTCGAAAAAAATTTAGCAAGAGCGAGCGCAACCCGGCCTCGCACAGGTTGTTGAAGGAGCAGGCGTGCTTTTCCCCCAGGTGACGATATATCTCTTGCCTGCGAAATAGGAGCTATCATCACCTCGACTGAGCGGCGACGCCTGATGAGCCAGGCCAGTTGCCAACGCGCTCGTCAATTTAGCATCGAGAAAACCATCGATGGACATATTGAGATGTATCGATCAGTGCTCCGCACTAGGGTCGCGGTAACGGTGATTCCATTAGGTACTCGAAAAAAATTCAGCAAGAGCGAGCGCAACCCTAAGTCCCACGCACGCCAGAGAACGGATACGATGCACGACATTGAGATCTTGTCGATTTCATTTTTCACTGTTTCGCTCCTTCTTACCGCTACTGACCCCCCTATTTACTTTGAAATTATCCTTGATTTTTTCTGGCTCTCGCGAGAGTGCAGCCTGTCGGCTGGAATTCAAGAAATGCCGCTCCACAGCCCAGAAGAATAACTTTGCACCCCAATAAACGCCTAGTCCCAGCACTGCTCCTACTACGAGGAACAGCACTGGATTTTGCGTGTATGAATATGGGCGGAGTAGTTGCTTCAATACCGCGCGGATTGGATTGTGAACAAGATAAAGGGAATACGAGAAAATACCGACACGGCCAAGCCATGCAACAATTGCGTTCTTCGGCCAACGGTTTACGCTGTCGAGTTTCACACAGAAATTCAGAAGAACAAAGAAAGTCATGCCGCCTAAAAATGGCGCTGCAACCAACAAGTAATATCTGGATAATCCTGCAGCAAGACCCCAAAGTAGAACCATAGAGCCCGAAGAGCACCATTCTGGTAGTTTGATCAATCCGTAATACGCTTCCACCGCAACCATTCCTAAACACCACTGAAACCAGAGTACGATTGCTGAACGCGCAACAAACTACGACCACGCAAAGGGCGCATGAACAAAGGATAGATCGGTCGTCCAACCCAAGTGTCAGTGCAATTGCCGTGCTCACCCAGACATTCCAGCATCTCCGCCAAAACATCAATACGAACTACATCATGTAAAAGTATTCTTCACGCGCGAGAGACCAGAGGACATTATTGCCGCCAGCAGTATGAAAGGAAGGTGAAAGCCGTGCAGCATCGTCACGTGCAGAAAGAAATCATAGAGCATCCAGTGTGCTAGAGGGGCGGATATTTTGCGACCAGGGGCAGGCAGTACCCTGCCGGTACGATATGCGCCATACACCATTAACATGCTCAAGCAGAGCACGATAGAGTTCGGAGGATAAAGCCGATGCACGCCGCCGCTTCCAAAATTCAAAAACATCAGGACGGTCAATGTGGGCCCGGGCCTGTTGTTTCGCCCATCGAAGATGGATACAGAAGCCTGAGATCACGAAGAACAGCGGTACGCCCAGATGCCCTGCAACATTGTGCCGTGGACAACTCTGAACCAAAGCGGTGCGTATGGCAGGCGCCAGATAACGCCACATGGAGCAATACCACTCCCATTGCAGCACATCCACGCAGGAAATCAATCGATTCGAGACGGCCAGTTGGAATTGCAGCTGCCGAACCTGCTCCATCTAAATCTTGGGCTTTCGCTGACTCGGTCATGAGTAGACGCTCCGTTAGTATCCGTTGCTGCCCATAAGACGAGCGAAAATACCGCACTTAATGTTTGTCTACCATGCAGTCAGGGCAGCACGCCGCCAGGTATTCTTCGCAGCGCAAACGTAGTAGTAAGAAGTGTCTGCTGCCCATTGCCCTATGCTACATTCAGACCCGGCGCTTCTTGGAGCGGGAACCTTCTCTCCGAACACACTTTCCTTTGAAGAACCAATCCCACCAAATGGTACAGATGTGTTCGCCGCAGGACAGACCCACCCCATATAGCTACCTGTGGTTGGAGACATCTTGTAAAAAATGTCTCCAGCATTGCAGGTCTTGGGCGCATCTGTCACGTCATATCGAATCTGTCGTAGCCCGGAGGTACCCGTCGCAGCATCTTGAATACAGGTTCCCTTGACCCAGAATCCACCCGCAGGAAACATCGGTAGCCGTGTCGGGATAGAGCCGCCGTTCATTGTCACCTCGGTTTTTATGTCGGGAAGACAGATGCTGCTCATGCTCAAGGCAGTGCCATCGGAATTGGGATTCTCGCTGAAGCAGTTCCATCCACTTGCGCTTGTTCCGGTCACATTCGAATGACGAAAGCTGAGAGTGGACAGAACCGTTCCTAGGTTATCTGTCTGCTGCACATTCCAAAAGCCTTCGTAGCTGGGGTCTCGTGCAACACTGCCCGTGCCATAAGCGCGGCCTGCCTGAAAAATGCTGTGACTATATCCTCCAAAGAGGTTTCTCCGGGTAAATTTTAGCGGTGAAGCATAGCCATTATTCACAATGAAGTTCTCAATTTCCTGGTTTGCTCCTACTCCCCAGTCTTCTCCGAGGGTTAGGCTATTCATAAGCTGTGACAAGCCTTCCTGATTGCCTTCTGCATAAGACTGCACAAATGTTGAACCGATTGCATTGTATGGACCGCCATTTGTAACGATGCGCGCGCGTCCTCCCTGCACATTGTTACTTGCGGCATCCGCTAATATCGCAGTATTGCCAGTCACCAACTTGACCGTGGAACAGAAATCCTGCCCAGTCCGGCCCGCATTTTCTACACAGACCAACGTTCCATAGTCATCCTGTGTCCAGTGCGCAGATGCAGATGTCACGTTGTAGCTTCCGCTCTTAACCACCGCATCGTTGACCGTGCGGCCTGAGGCCCAGACCCGCGCTCCTGCCTGAAAACCGTATGTTGCAGATTGCGTATCACAGTACACGCCATCCGGATTCGTTGTATTGATCTGGAGCGTAGTAGGGCTCGGGATTGAGACAACCGCCCACTTATTGTTAAATTTCTGGCATCCTTGGATCACGCCCCAATCGCCCGCAATACTCTGATGAGGAGTTATTGTCGTGACGGTTGCCACTCGATTCACAACTGTGATTTGTGCAATTTGAACCGTCTGCTCTGGTCTCGTAGGGTCGTTGTGATTTCCATCCGTCAACGGCGCAACATATGTGCTGGGAATCACAGCATTGTTATAGAAGCCCCAACCCTGGTTCAGCCGCGATATGCAAAGCAGGCACAGTCCCGCATTTGCATCTTGCCCGCTAAAATGAAACCCATCCCCTCGATTCTGCTCAGCGCGGACGTTCTGAAACATCCATTCGTCCGGACCGCCTCCAAGCTTCGAGTCGACGTTTACACCATGCCGTGAGAACTTGCTGACGTAAACATCGTTCAATGACACCTGCCCGCCGTTCACGCGAATGCCGTCGGAAGACCCGCGTATATATGTTTCTGTCTTGACAGGGTTGAATTCAGAATTGCCACGAAGGTTCAGATTGTGCACAGCCTGACCTTGCCCGCCGGTAATGCTGATGCCGGGCACATCCGTTGTCCAGCAAAGCGTAGTGTTGCTATTGGTAGTGCCACCCACGCCAGCAAGAGCAGTGCTGTACGCATCAAAGGAAAGCGTCTGGCTGAGTTTGTAGTCGCAGTCTCCGTTGGCTGCGCTTTTCGGAAAGAGAATCGTTCTGCTTGGATGCGTGTCAATGCAGTGTTGTAGCGATGGACCATCGTCGTTCACGCCATCACCTCGGGCGCCGCAATCAGTCAGAGCATTGATCGCGGGCATGCTACGCTCTTCCGGGGAAACAACAACTTTTGGTTGAACCTGTGCCGAGGACAAAACACCGGCGGAGAAAAACAGGACGAATGTCAATACCGATTGAGTCTTGCCGTCCCTTGTCATCTGGCCTCCCTGCAGCGTTCGAAGCAATACTTCAAACCGAACAGACCAATTGATGTACCTCACTTAGGTCTGATTTCATTTCTACTCTCTCTGGAGTTGAATATTTGACGAAGTGTGATCTCTAAACCCAAGAAGATTCAAATATTTACGAATCGCAGTGTCATGTTCAAACCGCTGCAGTGCTCCTGGCGGAACCGGCTCTGGGCGAGGTATTCGAAGGATGTTTAGAAGGGCGTGGGCAAGCGCGATGCTATCGCCAACTGGAACCAGGGTGCCATATGCACCATCGCAAAGAATTTCGCGCGGACCGCTAGGGCAGTCTGTTGAAACAACGGGTAAGCCTACTGCTAACGCTTCGATGACAACGGTTGGTAGCGCTTCTTGAATCGATGACAATGCAAGGACGGTGGCCTGTTTCATATAAGGCAACGCATTTGACACTTGCCCGAGGAAACGGACGTGAGCTCCGATCTTGAGTTCGTCAACCATTTTGGCCAGATTCAAACGTTCTTCGCCATCTCCCAGGAAAATGAGCCGGGCATCCATATCACGTCTTACCTCAGCAAAGGCGCGAAGCAACGTAGGGTAGTCTTTCAGGAAATGCAGCCGGCCCACAGCAAGAATAATCGGACGATTATCTCTTGCTATTTCTACATCAGCTATGGGTTCGCGAGCCCGCTTCCAAAAATCCGAACCAATAACTGGGTTGTAAATTACCGGAATCTTGCATATAGGAACTTTCATGATGGATGCCAAGTCGCTCGCCGCACCTTGGGAGACAGCTATGATCTCGTCAGCCCACGGATAAAACTTCCGAATGAAAAACGGAGACATTCGCGTCCGAAGCATCCGTGCGTTGTTTATGATTGCGTTGATTGTATTGTGCTCAGTGAGCATAAGTCGCGTAGAAACACCGGCTAGTTGCCTGGCCCACACGGCGGCGATATTCGTTTGGATCGCGCCGGAAACAACAGCGTCCGGACGTTCGCGTCTCAGATACCGCACCAATGGTAAAACGCTGGTTAATGCCCGGCTTGCGTTCAGGTCTATAAGTCGCACATCAAGAGGAACCTGATTGCGGAATCCCCCTTCTGGCGTTGCTTGAACCATATCCACCGCGAACCCGTGATCGAGAAACCCCTGGGCCATGTTCACAAAGACGCGCTGGATTCCCCCATGTATCAGGCACGGATGGAAGAGCGCGATGCGTAGAGCAGAATGCATTACGCAGAAGATAGTACAACAATTACAAAACGCTGAATTCTGTACCCTCACCACCATTAGCGTTTTTAGAAACCGAGAACACGCTGATTGCCCGCCGTTGGTTCAGGTGGGGAATACCGCAAAGGGGAAGATAGGGTGGGCAAAAAGGCACAGCGAGGCACAATGATCACCACGCTGAAAGGGTTCGATGCGCCGGCGAATTCGCGGAGTAGAGTGATGCAAGTCCTCACGTAGCCAACGATGCTATCACTGGAATCATGTGCCTTGTTTTGTCGCCACTACGAGAAACTGCTTCCCGAAGAGCAGCCATAAAATCCGCCTCTTCAAAAACAAGCGGAGAGTCCAAAGAGGCGGCCTGAAACCCTGTGACATCGTGTATGAAGAAACTTGGACTGGTCCGATACCCCGTAACCTAGAGCACGTCTGCAAGTGAAAGCTAGGTCAGAGCCGAAAACGACCCATTGCGACCGGAAGGTGCCGACAGGCATTTGGCAAACATACAACGCCCAGCCGATGGCGAGATCCCTTGTACCTACAAGTTGTGATGCAATAGTTCGGGGGCAGGACGGCCCGCATAGAATCGACGATACGAATTTTCCTCAGACGTGTGGCCTATCTGATTTAACCTATTGTAAATAAACAGTTAAGCGACGGGAGCCGAAGTTGCCTCCCAAATTATCGACCCCTGTGAGAAGATTGCTTCGTGTTTCCCTTCCTCTGGTAATGATCAACACTGTTGTCGACGCGGGAAGCGAGGTTCGCATGTCAGTATTTGATCGATCCGGGTTGGTATGCCTTTCCGATCTTCAAACGCCTGAGTGGAAACAGAACTTCGACATCCTCAGGCATTGGCATGATGAGTTCAGCCACCAAGGAACCAACTTCCGCTCTCCTGGCTATCTCTGGCCAAAGGAGCCGCTCTACTGCTGGAGTCGGGTCTGGGAATATCCATTTGCGTATCATCACCTGAGCAGTTTTGTCCGCACCTTTTCGGGAACGCCGAAGCTTGCTGACATTGGAAGCGGGGTCACCTTCTTCCCATTTGCTGTCGCCGACTTAGGAGCTGACGTCGTCTGTACTGACGTTGACCCGACATGCGCATTAGATCTCTCTCGGGCGGCTGGTGTCATCCGGCATCGAGGAAACGTGAGCTTTCGGCTCACCGAAGGAAAGGTGCTTCCCTTTTTGGACGGTGACCTCGATGCAATCTACTGCATTAGCGTTCTTGAACACATTGCCGACTTTGAAAGCACCATTACGGAAATCTCACGTTGTTTGAAAGTTGGAGGATTATTTGTTCTAACCTTCGATGTTGCCATCGAAGGCATCGAGGGAATTTCTGGGGATCGACGGATGGTGCTCGTGAATGAGCTGAACCGACAGTTTTCTTTCGTCACACAGCCCGAGGTCGTCCCCCTCTCGAGTGCCTTACTGTCTGATCGCGGTCCCTATCCAATGCAATCCCGAAATACACCTTGGTTTAGATTCAAACAGGTCGTCAAGCCGTTGTTGGGAAAGACGCCTATTGCCGCGCCTCTTATCGCCGTTGAGTCTGCGGTACTACTCAAGACCTGACCGCAGAACCAAGTGTCTTAAGGACGCATTCCGGGACGCGAAAGGAAAAATCACTCAACCTTCAGTGTCAGTAGCGTCGGATGCGATCTCAGAGACAGAAATGCGGGTTCATAATCCAAGGCTATGTCGTCACGCCGGAGCACATCTACCTGCTTGTCTGTGAGCCGCCTATGACACGGTTAGCAATGACGTTAAAATCCGGAATACCGATCGTAATTTAGAGCATGCGGTTGTCTCGAATCAGCCAATGATGTGGGAATCCTTCGCGCAAGCGTCCATGGAAACTCTCCACATGCGCGTTCTGCGTGAGCTTGTCTGGTTGAATATGCCGCGACTCCATCTTTCCACTCCATAGTCCAGGCCATTATCGCAGCGAATCCATCGGCTTGCCACGCTGCGCGATCACTTTATCCAGCACCCACGTTACGCGGCGGCTGGCAAAGTCTGTGTCTACCCCCAGCGGCAAACACTCCCGAGCATACATGTCCACTATGCTGAGCATGCGAATTCCATAAATTAGTGACCCATTCACCATTGTTTCCTGTATCCAATGCGGTAGCTCCAGGGACGCCTGTTACTAACGATCATGCCACCTTTTTGGCGGTAGATAACTTGCCGGCATCTGAAGTATTTGCCTGGAGCCGGTTAGACTCTCGGGATACATGTCAAACCATATCAGCAGATTAAATCTGGAGGTCGGAATAGCTTTGGTATAGGATCCAAGAGCATCCGGGCCACGCTGACCATACAAAATCTCCCCGGGAGCGATGCCCACCGGATTACTTATGGCCATAGCTGGATCAAAAGTGATCTGTCTGACCATTTGCGCATATGTGCCCGTAGACTCTCGATCGCCGTAAAACAACGTCCACCGATGCTCAAAACCCGTGTAATACAACCAAGGAGACACCTCTTCGTAATGCTCCGTGGGCGCATCTACAGCCTGACCTGCAATATTGGTATCAACAAAAATCCAACTAAATCCAAGATCCTTGCTGTACATCTCGACTAAAGGGCCGCAAGGAGGGGAACATTCATTCGACCATTGGTTGTTTCGAATAAATCCAAGAAGGGTTCTTCCTCCCACCCAATTGAGAGTCGACTCCGCCGTTGGAAAGTCCGCAGCCGTACCTATGGCCCGCGTCGTGCTGTTTGCATACTGCCGCATTCGCCCCCTGCATCCTTTACCCGTGCCCCAGGTCCGCCCATTATCACAAGAAATCAATAGGTATACAGTGGGGGTACTACACTTCGCCGGATATGATCCGGATGTACCCACTGCTTCAACACCAAGAGCCCCTCCCGGCAACTTAAAGATAGTCTGCTCTGCATAACACCAAGACCATGTCGCTTCTCCTGAAGGAGCGGCGGTAATAGCTGCGGGTGTCGACCAATGTAAACCATCATAGTGAGTCGTCAAGAGCGCGACGTATTCTCGGGAACTATAGTCATACTCCCCGCTCATAAGCACAATATTTCCATTTGGAGCTAGGCCTGCACCTGTCCCGTTCATGGCGCAATTATTTCCATTGCTACACGATCCAGAACTGTCTTGTAGCACTACAATCGGATCCGTCCATGAAGAGCCGCCATTAGCAGATTTCCTCACTACAACTACTTTTCCTACGTCTGCATCGGGAACTGGCACCTCCGCATAATTAAAGAACACCCATATATTCCCCGGGTAGTCAACTATGGGGAGCGGGCTTATCATATAGTCATCCAGGATCGCAAATGAAGCTGCACAGTTCGTCGAAAACGAATAGGTCCACGGGGGCTTAGACGTTCCTGTCAGCACAGTCCAAGATCCATCAAAACAGGTAAAGGTATTGTTTATGGTGATGATATTTCCCGTTGCTCCATCCCCGCACGGCGATTCTCCACTCAAAGGCTGATAGGTAACTATCGCGGCTGTATCGGATGAAACCGCAATACTTTTGATGAACGAAAACAGCGTCTGTGACGAGGAGCAGCTAATATTTACTGCCTGTGCCGCCCAGCTCGATGTCGGTCCAATATTCCCGATCTGAGTTGCTTGCGCCCCACTAGGAAATGGAAGAAAAAATGCCCACAACAGTATGACACTGAATCGTAGACGGATACTGAGGGCCTTTATCACCATCGACTCCTTCACAGGCCAAACAGAGGTCTCGCAGCTAGAGACCCATTTGACATGGTCATGGATACGCCGTTTACGGCCAGCTCCCTTAAAGTGTTCAATCACAGGAAGTTCCGATTGTGGAAAATCTCGGTATTAGTGTTTACGAGATCCTTCGGGCTTCCTATTGTCAACCCGATTTAACTGACCACTAACCATCGATGCCTTGCCGCACGAATACTACCACACGCGACCTAAAATTGCGCTAAGAGGCGCCAAAGAAGAATGATCGGATTGATATCGGCAAGATTCGATGACAGCTCCGCTGTGACTTCCTGCACAAATGCTCAGGACATCAAAGAGGTGGCTTGCCGTATCCAGCTGCGCGCTACGCAGAATATCTCTAACGCCACAGGCTTGGCGTCCCGACGCTGAAGCAGCGAGTGACGACCGCTAACCAGGCTAACGGCGTACCAGCCAAAACGAGGTACCCTTCTGGGGAACACCACGCAGCTCGTCGGCACTCCAGAACTCCTTCAGCAAGTCGGCAATGAAAGGAGTGTTACTAACGAAATTGTTCGGAAGCAGGACGTCGTACCCGTCGTGCCCAGAGAGTAGGCTGGTGGCTAGAAGGTACTGCTCGGAATAGTACGGACATCCTTCCGAGAGGTAATCGAAGGGTAAGTAGATGTCGTGTATGTGACAAATAACACCTGGCTTCAGGCGCGGAAGAATCTCCAGAAAAAATACCGTGACATCGGAATTCATAAAGCTGCGGTGAGATCCATCCAGAAAGAAGATGTCATTTGCCTGCAGGTCGTCGAGGATGCCTAAATCATAGTCTTCGAGCGGCATTCGCACCACTTCGTCACACAGTTGGTCAATCTCCCTTCTTGGGCTTGGATCGATTGAAATCAGCCGCGTGGCGAGACCTCGATCTTTGATCGCTCTGCGTACAACTTTAGTCGAATAGCCGCTACCGACCTCGACATACAACCTGGGCGACCTGGTCGCAACGAATCCATACAAGGCGAATGTGTCCAGTCCGTGCAGCCAATTGTTGATCCAGCACGGCTCCCCGAGATCTGCAGAGTCATGAAGAGGAATTGCCAACAGACCCGGGGCCAATTGCAGAAACTCACGTAGCAATTCTTGATACGAAGTTGCTCCACGGCTGAGCATCGAGGCCAACTCTGGATGGGCCGGCTTTCCGTAGCCGTATCGCGGAAGCGGTTTGACGCGGTAATCCAAGTAGATGGGCTGATAGCCTTTCATCAGCCGGGTTATGTGGTACAGCATGTATATGAACTGCGATGAATCGGGCTGCATGCGCAGTCTCTTCCGTATTGCTTCAGGAATGTTCACGGTAGCCCACTTTATAGGTACGACTGCAATCTTGAGGTCAACGCCGCCGCAGTCTAGATTATCGACTGAAGTTTAATAGCAGATTGATTATCTTGCCTTCAAGGCCCCCGGGGGCGCCGTCTACTCAATAACCCATCCCGCACAGGTAATCTAAAAGTTCCCGCGAAGAGGTGCCTCGCTGCCGAAGTAATGGATCATTGAATTCACATAAAATACGCTGAATACATCTACATCTAAGCAGCGACTCACAGCCTGAAAAAACCTCTGGCTCATGCGCCTCGACATCTATCTTGATCAAGTCAACCCGTGAAACACCACGTTCCTCCAGCACAACATCAAGCCTCCTTACGGGAACCGTGATCGGAGTCATGTCAACACAATATTCAACCATGCTGGGGTCTTGACCGGCATAAGATTCTGGTGGAACAAATAGACGTAACTCTCCATCATGATCGCTTAGTCCGCACCTAAACGCTCTTACGTTCGGGCAACTAGAAACTGAGTTACTCAGTCGATCATAGGCATAAGGGCTGGGCTCGAGAGCTAACACGGTCCCATTGTTCCCGACGATATGTGCGGCCAGCGCGGTGAACCATCCAATATTGGCTCCGGCATCGACGAAGACATCACCCCGTGCAAGGACCCGCTTGACAATGGCAGTTTCCGTTTGTTCGTAATATCCAAGGAATACCAGGCGCTGGATCATGTCCGAAAGATCTAGGACCATCGGGACGCCAAAGACGGAAGCTGTTCTTACCCCGCGACGTGGTCCCAGAGCATTCATGGATCTTGCCTTTCCGCGAAAATACGGCAATGACCGTGAGGCGGCTGTGACGGCTTCGAGAAACATGGACAGTTACTCGGCTTTCATGTTGTTTCCAAAACAGAGTGATTCTATATCCAACAGCCAAGGCCAATCCCCGAATTTTCAGGAAATTTTGGGTGGAAGGCAGTTCGGAGCCTCCGATGAGCGTTGAGGTCATCAAAGTCGCGCAGGCCGCCCTCGCTCCCGACCGTCAGCCCTCCCAGAGTCCATCGCCAACCGGGCTGTTTCGGCAAAATATCTTGTCGAACGAACAAAACACGAGGGCGTCTACGCACCGTGCTACCATTCGGTCATGCTCACGGCTTCCCCGCATCGCAGAGACGGCGCGGCGACCGGGAAGAGGATCAAACGGGGAATTCTGCCGCGTCAATCTTAGATCATCTACGGTCACGTGCGCGAGCCGTTTTTGCGATTAACTCGCCGCTCCGAGTGCGTTTGGTGCGGGGCGCACTCTGGTCAGTCATCGACACTGGTTTCACACGGGGCTCCGCACTCATCATCTCAATTGTGGTTGCGCGCACGATCGGCCGGGAGCATTTTGGCCAGTTTGGCGTTGTGCAAGGCACCGTCGGCCTTTTCGGGGTCTTCGCTGGTCTGGGCATGGGCGTCACAGCGACTAAGTATGTCGCCGAATTGCGCACTTCCGAGCCGTTGCGAACTGGCCGAATTCTGGGACTTTCCATGCTGCTGGCAGTGGTCAGTTCCTGTGTGATCTGTGCGGTTCTCGTCGCCACAGCTCCCTGGCTCGCCAGAACGACTCTGGCGTCCGCAGAAGTTGGCTCGCTGTTGCGCGTCGGTAGCGGACTACTGCTTTTCTGTGTGCTAAACGGAGCCGTTTGTGGGGCGCTCTACGGGTTCGAGGCGTTCAAGGCGGTTGCGATTGTTGATGTCGTTGCGGGGATTGTCGGCTGCGGGGTCGTGATTGCCGGAGTCCTGATCGACGGAGTGCGAGGGGCAATCCTGGGACTGGTTGTAGGTGACGCGATGCAATTCCTGGGTTACAGCTTCTTCTTGCGTCGCGAGCTACGAAACCACGGTCTATCGATCATTTATAAACGATGTTTCACCGAGTGGCCGGTCCTCGCAAGATTTAGTCTGCCGGCGCTGCTCGCTGGTGCCATGACGGGCCCTGTGAACTGGGTATGCTCCGCCATTGTGGTGAATCAGCACGACGGTTACGCGCAAATGGGCTTGTTCAATGCTGCGAACCAGTGGCGGGGTGCAATCATGCTTCTTCCCCTCACGCTCAGCACTCCTTTTCTTCCAGTGCTCTCGAGCCTGTTTGGTAAGGAACGAGGGAAGTATTCTAAAGTGCTTTTGACCGGAATTGCGGTCAATGCCTCCCTTGCTTTAATCGCGGCGGCAGGTGTAATCCTGTTTTCTCACGCGATCATGGCAAGTTACGGTAAAGAATTCGCGAGCGGGACACCGGTGCTCATCTACCTGGTCTTATCTGCGGCTATCACGTCAAGCGTGTGGTCGGTTGGTCAGGCAATAACCAGCTCTGGTAGGATGTGGTGGGGTTTCGGGATTAACATCGTGTGGGCTATAGCACTCATCACCTCCTTGTGGGTTTTTCGCTACCAGGGAGCTTACGGCTACGCTCTTGCGAGTCTGTTCGCTTACTCGATACATCTGCTCACTAGCATCTACGCCTATTCGCGCGTGTGCCTCGCGAAGGGTGGTCAGGGATGAGCCGACATCCGGACCAACTCGAGAAGGGGGCTTTCGACTGTTTTTATCGAACCCCTCAGGACACATCATCATCTGTTTTGGTAACTACGCTGTGAGGCACGAGAATCAAACTAATCTCGCCAGCGTCCTCCAGTAGAGTTCTGGAAGGATGGAACGGAACTGAACTATGCCGTCACAAAAGCCGTCAATTTCAATCATCCTGCCGACATATAACGGCTCTACTCACATTCGCGAGTCGCTGGACTCGTGCTTGAACCAGAGTTTCCAAGATCTCGAATTGATCGTTGTCATCGATGGCAGCACCGACGATACTGAGGCCATTGTCAATTCGTGCACTGACCCGCGGCTTCGAGTATTTAAGCAAGACAATCAGGGGTTGCCCGCGACCCTCAATGCGGGATTTGCGCAGGCTCGTGGACGTTTTCTAACCTGGACATCGGATGACAACATTTACCTGCCAGAAGCGATGGGGGTCATGTGGCAGTACTTGCAGGAGCACCCGCAGGCGGCAATGGTCTGCACAGACTGCCTTTTGATCGACGATAAGGGGAAAACCTTTTCTTATACCCGTACCACCTGGGCGTGCTTCCTCTACCGCGCGGAAGCAGCCGCTCTCGCCGGACCGTACCGGCCGGAGTTCCGCCTGGTTGAGGACATAGACTTTTTTCTCCGGCTTCGACACTATGCCGGTCCGATCGACCGCATCCCGCGACCCTATTACAAGTATCGCGATCACAAAATGAGTTTGAGTTCGACACAGTCCGCGATACGGCAGTTCGTGTCCCTACGCTTACATTACGATCTGGTGACGCGAGGCGTGGAGCGGCTGGATTTGAGGGAACTGTTTTGGGATCGGCTGTCGAAATCGGCGCTGTATCGTGATTCCCAGTCGATGGATGCCATCGTGCAATTTGCGGATGAACACAACGTGCCGTTCGCGCGAGAACTCGCTGCCCGCAGCAATTTCTTGAAGACACCGGTAGGCTGGCTGTGCAATCGACTCATCATAGCCGCTCGCGGCCAGCGCGCGAGACTCCAAAACGGCGCTTTACTCCTGACCAGAATGGCGCAACAAAGGAGAATTTCATGAGAGTGAAGGTTCAGTCGAGAGAACCTCGACCTGTCGTTGCCGTGGTCTTCGGCACGCGGCCGGAAGCGATCAAACTCGTCCCAGTCGCACGCGAGTTGCAGCGGCACTCCGCTTCCCTCCAGACGGTCGTCATCTCCACTGGCCAACACCGCGAAATGCTCGATCAGGTGATTGGCCCCTTCAATATCCGCTTAGACTATGACATGTCACTGATGGAGCCTGGTCAGAGCCTCTACAAGCTTAGCAGCAGGGCGATTCTCGCCTTCGAAAACGTGCTGAAAAGGTTTAATCCGGATATTCTCCTCGTTCAGGGCGACACAACAACCGCATTTATCAGTGCTTTCGCCGCTGGCTACGCCAAGATACCGGTCGGGCACGTGGAAGCAGGGCTGCGCACGAACAACAAGCATTTCCCATTCCCTGAAGAGATAAATCGGCGGCTCATATCGGTCATGACTGACCTACATTTCGCGCCAACAGACGGTAACCGACAAAACCTAATCAGCGAGGGTATTCCGGCCGACACGATCTTCGTGACCGGCAATACTGCAATCGACACGCTACTTGCTTCTCTGGAACTTAAGCGAAAGGCATCAGTCGAACTTCCACTGTTCGAGGGCAAGCGCCTGGTGCTGGTCACCGT
>Ga0207146_10175_pt1 | contig 17638 bp, 22 predicted proteins | sample Alteio_BWMinHeat_36_FD_153539 | JGI IMG/M metagenome (GOLD analysis project Ga0207146, IMG submission 153539) | Enriched cells from forest soil in Barre Woods Harvard Forest LTER site, Petersham, Massachusetts, United States -... | ecosystem: Environmental > Terrestrial > Soil > Temperate forest >...
CTTCAGCTTTGATTTTGCGGCCGGCGATTCTGCGGAAGACGAGGCGACGGGCGAGGGTGCCCCTCTCTCCCCGAGCGAGGCGGTCGAGGGCTTCCGTGTTCCGGGCGCGGCGGCAAATACCTCCGAGATTCTCAAGTTCCTGATCGACCGCACCGGATACATCCAACAACTCGAAGAGGAAGATACGCCCGAAGCTTACTCGCGCATCGAGAACCTGCACGAGCTGGTGAATGCGGCCAAGGACTCGCGCGATCGTGGGGAGACGCTCGATCAGTTTCTCGATCACGCGGCGCTGGTCAGCGATGCCGACCAGTATGACGAGCACGCGCAGATCACCTTGATGACACTCCATGCGGCCAAGGGGCTGGAGTTTCCGCTTGTGGTTCTCGCGGGAATGGAAGAAGGTCTGTTCCCGCATTCGCGGACCATGCTTGAGCCGGACTCGATCGAAGAAGAACGGCGGCTGTGCTATGTCGGTATGACGCGCGCCATGGACACGCTGATTTTGTCGCGAGCCGTGTATCGCCGCCGCTATGGCTCGGACATGCCTGAGGCGAGTGTGCCATCGCGGTTTCTGGAAGAGGTTCCGCCGCAGTTGGTGGAAGAGTTGGGCGGATCGCGGCCCCACGGTCGTGTGGGGACGGGCGCCCTCGCCCGTCCCGCGGGACGAGGCCCTGCAGCCGGGTCCACCCACTATTCCTACGAAGACGAAGACCAGAGCGCCGCCTGGAACCCGGCGCGTGTCAAGCCGAAGACAGCGACTCCGCTCGCGAATTACAACTCCATCGACAACATCGCTGAATTTTTTGCCTCACGGGGCAAGAAGTTCCATGTTCCGAAAATGATGTCCGAGGAGCCGAAGGGCCGGCGCGGATTCCGTCCCGGGCAGAAGGTCAAGCACCCGAAATATGGCGAGGGGACCGTGTTTCAGCGCGAAGGAGATGGGGAAGACGCCAAGATTACGGTACAATTCCCTCGCTTCGGTTTGAAGAAGCTGGTGGAGAAGTACGCGCAGCTGGAGAAAGCGTGAGTTGGGAAGACAACGAGTCCTGGGAGAAGTTGGGATGAACCAGATTCGCCGAATGGGTTTGCTGATGATGGTGGGGATGTTGGCGATATCGCCGGTTTTTGGTCAGACGAAGCCGGTGCCAGAGCAGCGGCGCCCGGCGGCGAATGCGCCGGCCTCGGATGTGGCGCCGTATAAGGCACAGGACGGCAGCGGCGCGTCCTACATCCTCGATGGCCTGCCCATGTTGCTTGCACTTCATCACGATACGGAAGTGGGCACAAACAAGCCTGTGGACGTTTATATGTTCGTGATTGAGATGCAGATCATGAACTCGGACGGGAACCTGGAGCCGATCGGACTCCAGATTCACAACTATTACACGAGGTGGCCGCAAGACCTGAAAACCGTTTTCAATCCGCATAACGCGCGCGATTGCAAGATTTGGAACGGCCTGCAGACGAGGGCGATGCGGAACCGCAATCCGAAGATTAAGACGTGGCCGTATGTCGAGTTGGTGACGGCCGTGGATGCCCACGTGCTCCAGACGAACGAAGACGGGGCGGTGTGGTGGAGCGACGACATCGAATGCTGGGGATCGACGGACCGTTTTTCGCCCTTCTGAGGGAGGCGTCGTTCCGTGGTCCGTTCGGAAAGCATTCTTTAGGCCGGCGATCGATTAGATCGGTATCCCCAGATCCGATTAAACTAAACATCAGAGGAAACGAACTGCAATCATGGCAAACACAAAAAAGCTGAGCAAAGACGAACGTAAGAAAACCAAGCGAGCCGCGCGCAAGAAGATCAAGGCGGAAAAGCCGAAGAAGCCCCGCGATTACGCGCGTGGATCGAAAAAGCGCAAGGTGAAAAAGCTGGTACGCGGTCAGGCGAAACGGTAAGCCGTTAGCCGGGACCGCGAGCATTGCCGGGCATGGGCCAGCGCTCGTGCCCGACTCCCGCTGTGAGGAGACAACGAACTCTTGGCGCAATTATCCACTGAGCCGGCAGATAGCGTGGTCCGTACTTCCAATAGCCAGGCTTTTTGTTGCAAGTCCATCGACAAACTGATCGCGGACTCGGAGCAACCGGATCGCAAGCTAAAGAAGACACTGGGCCCGGTTTCACTGACGGCTCTTGGCATCGGGGCGGTAATCGGCTCAGGAATTTTCACGGTAGTGGGCACGGCCATTGCCGGACAAAAGTTTGACACGTCATCGATTCTTAATGCTCCGCTCCTTGATTACATGATCAAGCACCACGCCACGCTGGGGCGACCTGGTGCAGGTCCTGCGCTGGCTCTGTCTTTGGTTCTAGTGGCGATTGTGTGCGGGTTCACGGCGCTTTGCTACGCAGAACTGGCTTCGATGATTCCGATCGCCGGAAGCGCCTACACCTACACCTACGCGACCATGGGCGAACTGATTGCCTGGATCATCGGCTGGGATCTCATCCTCGAATACGCCGTGAGCAACATGGCCGTGAGCGTTGGCTTTTCGGCGCACCTGGTGGATACGTTCGAGTGGTTTGGCCTGCATCCTGCGTTGCGATGGATTGTTCCTGCCTACCTGCCCTCAGGACTGTCGGACCTGAAGGGCAACACGCTTTACGCTTCGGGATTGCACTTCGGATTCAATATTCCAGCATTTTTAGTGGTGATGGTTCTTACGGTGATCCTCGTGCGCGGCATCCGCGAATCGGCGGAGGCGAACAACACCATGGTCATCCTCAAGATCGCTGCCATTCTTGCCTTCATAATCGCGGGTTCTCATTACATCAACCGGGGAAATTGGCATCCGTTCGCGCCCATGGGCTGGTCGGGAGTTCTCACCGGCGGCTCCATCATTTTTTTCACGTACATTGGTTTCGATTCCGTGTCCACTGCGGCGGAGGAAGCGCGTAATCCCCAGCGCGATCTGCCGATCGGCATCATTGCCACGCTGGTGGTCTGTACTATCTTGTATATCGGCGTTGCCATCGTGCTCACGGGAGTCGTTCCTTGGCAGTCGCTGCTTGACGATGCTGCCCCCGTCGCGAACAGCCTCAAGGCGCTAACCGCTTCCACGCACTCGAACACTTTGCGCTGGGTCGAATTAGGTGTCCTGTTTGGCGCCATGATGGGTATGATTTCGTCGCTGCTGGTGTTTCAGCTTGGACAGGCCCGTGTGTGGTTCTCGATGTCCCGCGATGGCCTGCTGCCCAAGCTCTTCGGACGTGTGCATCCCCGCTTTCGTACTCCCGCCACTGCTACTTGGATTGCTGGCTTTGTCGTGGGTATTCCCGCCGGGGTTCTCGACATCGGAACGCTTTCCGACCTTTCGAACATCGGAACCCTATTTGCCTTTGTGCTCGTCTCCATCGGCGTCATCATTCTGCGGTATCGCGATCCCCACCGCCACCGTGGCTTCCGCGCTCCCGGTGGTATCGCCGCACCCGTGCTCAGCGTGGTGTTCTGCATCTTGTTGATGTCCGGCCTCCCGATTCTCACTTGGCTGCGCTTCTTTGCCTGGCTGATAATTGGTCTCATGATCTACATTCTTTATAGTCGGCATCATAGCGAGTTCGTCAAGGCGAAAAAGATCTGATGATCGGGTCATCGGCCATCTGTTTCTGGTTTTGAACTTAGATCACCAGATGGCCCGATCACCCAATCCTTTAGAATCGTTGCATGTCGCCGGAGCCCTCCAGCTTCATCCGCACACTCCCAAAGGCCGAGCTCCATCTGCATCTCGAGGGCTCGATCGAGCCGTCCACGCTCGTCGAACTGCGGCAGCGTCACGCGATGGAGGGTGCGTCGCTCGCCGCAGTGGAGCAGCTTTACAACTACAAAGACTTCGCCGGTTTCCTGACGGCTTTCAAAGACGTTACGGGACATTTGCGCATGCCGGAAGACTACGAGTTGATCACCTACCGGCTGATGGAGCGGCTGAAATCGCAGAACGTTCTGCATGCCGAGGTCATTGTTTCGGTCGGTGTCTGCCTCTGGCGCAAGCAGGACTTCGCCGCGATTTTCGAGTGCCTGGAACGTGGCCGCCAGCGCGGAGAGAAAGACTTCAGCGTTTCGCTCGTGTGGATCTTCGATGCGGTTCGCCAGTTCGGCGCCGAGAAAGCGCAGAGCGTGCTCGACCTCGCTATCCAGTTTCATGATCGCAACGTGGTTGCCTTCGGCATCGGCGGCGACGAGCGGGCGGGTCCTCCAGAGTGGTTCGCAGGCGCCTATGCGCGCGGCGCGGAGCACGGTCTTCATCTCACGGCGCACGCGGGCGAGAGTTCAGGGCCCGAATCCATCTGGGGCGCACTGAATCTCAAAGCGGAGCGCATCGCTCACGGCCTGACCGCCGCGCAAGATCCGGAATTGATCGAAGAATTGACCGAGCGCCAGGTTCCGATTGAAATCTGCGTGACCAGCAATCTGCGCACGGGCTGCTGCACCGAACTTGCGCAACATCCAGTGCGGCGCTACTTCGATCAGGGCCTGATGCTGACGCTCAACAGCGACGATCCCGCGATGTTTCGCACGTCGCTGAGCGAGGAGTACGCGTTGGTCCAGGAGGCGTTCGGCTTCACCGACGAACACCTGCGCGAATTGGCGCGCAATTCCTTCGAGGCAGCTTTCCTGCCGCCAGAAAAGAAAATTGAATTCCTGAATCTATTTGACGCCGCCGCCACGCGGGCGTGAGACGCGCCTTTCATCGCGCACCAGAAATCAAAACCTCATACCCTGGGGAGCACAGAGAAGCAAAGGGGAAACTCCACAGGGTTGTTTGGTGTTCGCTGTGTTCCTCTGTGCTCCCTGTGCTAAAGGTTTTGACGTGTCGCAGAATAACCCTCGCCTATAATGTCAGCCTATGAAACTCGAAGAGAAGATTGCCGAACTGAAAAGGCGCGACCAGTTGGCCGAGGAAGGCGGAGGGGCACAGCGGGGCGAGCGGCAACACAAAGAGGGCAAGATGTCGGCCCGCGAGCGCATCGACTTTCTGCTCGATGAGGGCTCCTTCGAGGAAACAGACAAGCTGGTCACGCACCGCTGCAATGACTTCGGCATGGCCGAACAGAAGTATTACGGTGACGGTATCGTTACCGGCTACGGTCGCGTGGAAGGCAGGCTGGTCTTTGTTTTTGCGCAGGATTTTACCGTGTTCGGCGGCTCGCTCTCCGAAGCGAATGCGGGGAAGATCGTCAAGATCATGGATCTGGCGGCCAAGATGGGCGCTCCGGTCATCGGACTGAATGATTCGGGGGGAGCGCGCATTCAGGAAGGAGTGATGTCGCTGGCCGGTTACGCCGACATTTTTTTGCGCAACACGCTGTACAGCGGAGTCGTGCCGCAGATCTCGGCCATCATGGGGCCGTGCGCGGGCGGCGCCGTGTATTCGCCAGCAATTACGGATTTCATCCTGATGGTGGATCAGACTTCCTACATGTTTATTACTGGCCCCGACGTGATCAAGCTTGTCACCCATGAGGAAGTCACCAAAGATCAGCTCGGCGGCGCGCACACCCACAACGAAACTTCCGGAGTCGCGCATTTCATGTGCCGCGATGATGCTGAGTGCTTGTCGATGGTCCGCGAACTGCTAAGTTTTATTCCGTCGAACAATCTGGAAGACCCTCCGCGCAAGGCCTGCAGCGACCCGATCGATCGTCTGGAGGAGAAGCTCGACACGCTGATCCCCGATCAATCCAACATGCCGTATGACATGAAAGATGTGATTCACACGGTCGTGGATGACGGCTACTTTTTTGAAATTCACGAGCACTATGCCAGGAACATCGTCGTGGGATTCGCGCGCTTCAACGGGAATCCGGTCGGGATCGTGGCCAATCAGCCTGCGATCCTTGCGGGCACGCTCGATATCAATGCGTCGGTGAAGGGCGCGCGCTTCGTGCGTTTCTGCGACTGCTTCAATATTCCGCTGGTGACGTTTGAAGATGTCCCTGGCTTTCTGCCCGGCACGCAGCAGGAGTATGGCGGAATCATCCGGCATGGCGCCAAGTTGCTGTATGCGTTCGCGGAAGCGACCGTGCCGAAAGTGACCGTGATTACGCGCAAAGCCTATGGCGGAGCGTATTGCGTTATGTCGTCAAAGCACATCCGCACGGACGTGAACTATGCCTGGCCGGGCGCCGAAATCGCGGTGATGGGGCCGGAAGGCGCGGTGGATATCGTCTACAAGCGAGAGCTGGACGGCGCTGAGAATCGCGAGGCGGTTCGGCAGGAAAAGATTGAAGAATTCCGCGACCGGCTGGCGAATCCTTATGTGGCGGCTGATCGCGGATTTGTGGATGCTGTGATTCAGCCGCGTGAGACTCGTAAGAAGCTGATCCAGGCGCTGGCTATGCTGGAGACTAAGAGGGATAAGAATCCGCCTAGGAAGCATGGGAATATTCCACTGTAGCCCGATTCGCTAGTGGAACCGGATGCAAGAACGGGTCCAGCTATTTGAATCTGGTTAGCGACCAAAAGCGAATCAACGACCCGTTTGAATGACAAACGAGGATCGCACAGCCGAGCGACGACAATTTGGTCTGTCGAATTTAGGGCTATGATCGGTCGGGAAACTGAGAGCCGCTCACTGACAGCTGAGAGCTGTCCGCACAAATAGAGAGTCCCGAGGTGATGTTGAACTCATTCCTCGCGGATAACCTCTGAAAATCAGCCAAACACGGCATTCTGAACCAGACTTTGCTATTCCGCTTTGCTGAATTCTCACAAATTCAGGCCAAAGGGGTATTAGCAGTCATGAACAGAACAGTGAAGCTGTACCAAAGCGTCAAGCGCAATAAAAACTGGGGGACAGAGCCTGTTCCCGACAATCAACTGAAGAACCTCAAAGACCTATGCGAAGGGCAGGGCAATTTTTATCTCGCCCACTACGAAGGCACGAAGCGCCGCATGGCTCCGGTGGGCCGCTTCGCCGACGCCGCAAAGCAAAAGCTGATGCGGAAACGGGGGGAACTGGAGATGGGGCTGGAGTCGCCCGCCCCGGACGACACGGAACCCAAAGCCGAGTCCAGCATCGAAGCGGCGATCAAAAAATTCGTGGAGCAGCAGGAAGCATTCGTTGGGCAAAGCGGTTACGGCACTGCCCCCCGTACCGTCAAAGTCTACCGCAAGCGGTTGGAATTCTACCTCCGTTTCTGCGCCGAGAAGAAGATCACGGACGTGAGGGTCGGAGATTACGACCACCTCATGGAGTATGTGGGTTGGCTCCGCATGCAAACCAAGAGCAACGGGAAGAAGATTGGCGACCGCTACACGCACAACATCTTCTCCACGCTCTATACGTTTGCTTTGTCGGCATACGACATTATTACGCCTAAGCGGGTGATGGCAAGGCTGGGGTATGCCAAGAAACTTGTGAAGGCACACACGGATCGTGAACTACAACTGCTGTGGGCAGCGATGACGCCAGACGAGGAATTGATTTACAAATTTTTCCTGTGGAGCTTGGCACGGAATCAGGAAGTAGCTCACACCGAAGTTGGCGATCTCAACTTCACGAAGAACACCGTGCACATTTGCCCAAAGCCGCATCGCCACTTCAGGCTGAAAAGCAAACGCAATCGGCGGGGTAATGTGGGGGATCGTTACGTTCCCTTGCACCCGCGCCTCATGAAACGGCTTAAAGAATACATCGAACGTAAGGGTCTCGTTGACGGCGATTTGTTGTTCCCGAACACACAAGGCGAGCCGGAGGATCATTATTATCGCCATCTCCAACAGATCGCAAAACGAGCCAAGCTGCCGTTCCACGTGGAGCCACATAAGCTGCGAAAATCCGGGGCGACTCTGCACTACGACAACGGCAAAGGGGTTCCGCTGGCAACTATCTCCCAGTGGCTGGGTCACACCAGCTTGCAACAGACAGAAGAATATCTGGACATCAAGGCTACAGCGGCATCGCAGGATCACATCCAGCAGATGGTCGCAGGCGGATTGATGGCGGCTCATGTCTAGCGTAGCAAGCACGCATGTAATTCCAGACTCCTGCTGGCCTTGCTGTATTAGGTCAGCAGGAGCCAAATCATGTCAATCGAAGACAACTTGAATGCTGCAACAACTCTGCTAACCTTTGAGCAAGTCCGCACGATTTTCAATCTCAGCGAACGCACTGTGCGGCGTTGGGTCAAAACTAACAAACTGAAATCCTATCGGCTCGGTGGGCGGCTGAGGTTCGATCCCTCGGATGTGGGAGAGGCGTTGCGGGAACGATCTAGCCGATGATGTCTGGAAACTAACGCAGCAGGCAGTCTAACCCCTGCCGTTTAGCTCCCACCACTGTAATTCTTCGCCCGGATCATCTTGCTCCCGTTCCCGCCAGTGGTTGATGACATACGTTGAGGCCCCGACCCGTTGGATGAGGCCCCGGGCGCACAACTTACTGAGTGTGTTCCCGAGGCAAATCAAAATTCCCAAAATCACTAGGACACCCTCGTCCAATTCCTTGTCAAGTCGCCAGCTTGGTTCCGAGCGCGGGACTTGCGCGAGGTTCAATCTGCTTTCCGTTTCGCCCTGATCGCCCAAAATCGGTTTTAGTTTTCACTGATGTGATTCGGCGATCTTATAACTGTCCGCCGCACGATCCAGACTGTGTAGCCATGGGAGCGCCTTCTCAAGCGGCAGCAAATTGCTGACTCGCTCCCTGATGCGTTGGATGTATTCCTCTAATACCACCTCGTCTCCCTGCGATTCGGGGGTCTTGGCCGCACTCGCCTTCGCCTTTTCCAGCTTGGCGATTACCTGCTGTGCGTAGAGTATCGCTTCGTCCACCTTTGGCGATGGTGTTATGGGTCGGGTCGCGGGATCAGGAGACTTACTCGTAACTGCGGTTGTGGGTACGGGTAATTTTCTATGTGAGGCTTGTTGCTTTGGGCTTTTCATAACGTGTTGGATGAGTGGGTGGTGCCGGAGGACCGCGAGGCCCCGAAAGTTAGGATGACCGATGTGTCCGCCTGATCCCGCGCATGGCGACTGACCTCACGCAGAGATTTGACTGATCGTGTTTCAGGGGAACCGAACTTCCGAGCGGGTGGCGACTACTGGGGTTGAGTGGTCATAAATTACGCCTGCGGCCCCGGCATGATGGCCGCCAAGTCCTCGGCCTTCCGGCTCGGTGCAAACATCAAAAAATACATAAGCGACGGGAATGCCTGACAAACGATCCGGTCATTAGATCGGCACGGGTCGCCAAACAAGCAGCGCCCAGTAACAACCACAACCGGGGCAGCAGAGAGACCACGACCTCATCAAAACTGAGGCACGTCGAGCGACCCGCTCGTCCCATTTCAAGGAGGGAAACAGCAGTTTATGAAACAAACGAGCCTTCGAAGGAGCGCAGAAATGAACGAAGACATGGTGCCAATGCCCGCAGAAGATTCTCAAGCCATCATAAGTCTGGTGCAGCAAGCGATGAACGCCATCATGAAGGAAGCCGCAGACCGTTTGTTCTTCCCGCTACAAATAACACTGACCTGCCCACTGGGGTCATCGAGGTACCCGAACTGCTGAAGCCTTTCGACGCTCGGCAGATGCGGTGCTTTCCCGTGAGCGGCCGGATCAACCAAGTGGCGAACGACGACGAAGAATGCTGTCGCCCGTGGAAGTCGCCGAGGTTCAAAGTCGGCTGTTCTAGTAGCGGACACGCATTCTTGTCAGACAGAAGCGCTTCATCCGACGATGATCGGCTTCCCGGTGTGGTGGATTGTGAACGCCTCCGGCCCACTCTCCCGTGCCACCGTCAATCGGTCACCGTTCGAGAATTGGAGGGCGAGAACCCCTTCAACTGGATTATCGAACTATTCGACAGTCTGTTGCAGTAGACGCAGCACTGGTACCGCATCGAAAGGGTGCCCCTCAGTCCAAACTACCTCTGCGCCTTCGCTCGGTTCGTAAAGCAATCGCCCAGTGCACGAAAGCCCGCCGTTGCCCCAGTTAATCTGGAGGTCTTACATGCCGAAGGCGATCTGGCAAATCTCTTGCCCCTTAAGAAATTGCAGAAACGAAGCGTTCGGGTCGCTCATAGCGGGATAGTGTAGCTCTTTTACGCCGATGGGAGTGCGCCCCGGGACAATCCCCGGAGTCTTCGTGCTGGGCTGCTCACCTTTGAGCATCAGGGCTGTTCCGAGTTTGAGCAGGAGTAATTCGCTATTCTCACAAAGCAACCCCAGCAAAGCGCCCGCAATCCTCAATGAGCGCAATCGCCTGTTAGCGACAGTTGCCTTGGCGCGGTCATCGAATACGCGTAAATTGATTGTGTATGCGCAAGCTTCATGCGATGGTGGCCGTTGTGGTTCTGTCGTCCTGTATCCAACTCTTAGCCCAGAAATCAATCATCGAGAGATGCGAGACAATACCTACTCACCCCTATGACAGTCAGCCGATTCCAGAGCAATTGAGGATTCCTGACGCTCCGAAAACGGCGAGGCAGGTTAGTTGCTTCACCTCGTTTAACAAAAACTCCACGATGCTCGATGTTGTTCGGAAATGCGGAATACCCGATAAACACATGGGAAGCGGCGTTTACATCTTTGGCTACTACATGACCGACTGTTCGACTGTGTCGGTCGGCACGCCCGACTTGAAGCGGTTAGGAATTAAGCATGTGAAACAAGGAAAGACGACCGTTCTGTTGAGCAATTGGTGATTGTTGAAATACTACTGGCAGCCTTCCACGTACTGAATCGCTTCAAACGTGCCCGCGTAAAAGGTTTCGATCTTTCCGTTTTCCGTCTCGAAGCGGATGCCGTATCCGTCGCTCTTGGACCCTACTGTCAGGTAATGGCCATCCGTGTATTGATGCGGCTCGATTTTGAGCCGGGGGCCGTAGATTTGCTTCGCATGTTCCTCAGAATCGCCCACCCGAACACCTTCCGCAGTCGCTATCCCAACCTTGTCAACATCGACCCGAACGAGGTGTCCATTTTCGATCATGAATGAGACGTGAGGGTGCTTTGTCGCAGTGACGTAGAAACACCCTTGGTCTTCCTTGTTCTGCGGCATCGTAAACTTCTCACGGAGAGCCGTATTCAGTTGAGACAGGCTCATGCCAATCTTGACCGGGCCTACACCGTTCTGACTGACAACCCAATCGTCGCTGGCGAAAGAACTGCTAATGCTTAGGACGGCCAGAACTCCGAACACCACCACTCTGCCTGAAATCATCTACAGCATTCTAGTCCGTTCCTGCGTCACCGAGACAGTTGCTGGCGAAACAGTGCGCCGTGAAAAGGCGTTGGACTTCATGCGGGTGCAACTCCCGCAGGGGAACTGGACCGTTCCATTCAAGTAGAATCAGCGAGATGAAGGCCGCCAAAATTGCGTTCGTTGTCGCAATACCGATAGAGCTTGCGAATTTCTTTATGGCGTCGTTTCCACTCGATACTGGATTTGAACCTGCTGACCCTTGGTATGACAAGGTAATCGGCTATCAGTGGCTGGTTCTGCACTTTCCGGGAGTAATGCTGGTTGCTTGGCTCGATGAGACGGGCTTTGGAAAATGGTTGGTCGCTCGAATCAAATGGATGAGCTTAGGAACTCTGTACGAATCGATTTTCTTTCTGTGTGGATACATTGATACGGTGTTACTCACCATTGCGGTCATCCTCGCCTTTCGGTGGTGGGTTCGGCGTCTGGAAGGAAGGCATCCTGAAGGCCAGAATTGATCTCAGAACGTCAGAGGTCAGACCGCCCGCCCTTCAACTCCTCACGAATCTGCTGCACATTTAGCTCGTGAAATTCAACCTCCATTTTTTGTAGTTCCTCCGTCATTTCTTGGATGAGGCTCGCGTGCCGCTCCCTCAACCCCGTCGGCAATTTATCCTGCGTGACGATCTTCATCGCGTATAACGACCGACGCTTTCGCGCTATTCCTTCCGCGAGTTTTGCTCTACGAAGTTGGCGACTTTTCTGCATTGTCAGCCTTGGCGGATTCTAGCTCATTGGGCGGCCAACTGGCGAGACATCCCGATTTCACTCTTTGACCGGGTTCTGAGTGAAATCTGGTTTCGTCAACGATTCGATTTGGCAGGTTGCAAAGGTTTGAGGACATCCTCAGGAGGCAACTGGAAATCTACATTCGTGCGTTTTTCATTGGGGCGAAGTTCGATGGTGGTTGCTTCTTCCTTGGTGCGAACACCGGGATAGTAGACGGGAGTAGGCACGTCACTGAAATACCCTGTCCCGGCTCGAATACCTAGACCGACCACATATCGGCCCGGCTTGACACCCTTGGCCTCAAAATTACCTTCAGCATCGACGTAAGTATTCCTGAATAGTTCGCTGTCTACAGATACGATCTGTACCCACGGGTGCACTGTGAACGGCTTCCCATCCGGAGACCCGAGATGGCCTGAGATGATTCCGTCGGTCGGCAACTTGAAATCGGCAGCTTGCCGGACTCCAAAGTTGTGCTCCCAGCAACTGCCCTTTTCCACGGGGACGCTCCCCAGCATAGAGCCGAAATTCTCGACTTGCCGAAGACCGTACTCCGGGGCGGTGGTCACATCATATTTTCCAACAGGCAAGTCAAATTTGAAGTGTCCCTTTTCGTTTGTGTATGCCGTGTATTTAGTGCTATTCGCGACATTCTTGGCAACTACCTTATGATTCGCAAGCGGCGTCGGGTGCGCGACTTCAGGGTCACTACCCAAATGCTGGATGGTTCCGATAAGGATGCCTGTGCCCTTGAGACGCCGCAAGTCGCGGAGCATGGAAATGCCGTCTTCAGCCTCGCTGATTGGTTCGCTCGGGCTGTCAAATGGCAGAACCAGCGTGTCGTCGTTTGGGTCGCGATAAAGATAGAAGAGCCACTTGTCTCCGGCTTGAATGTTAGTGTGGAGACAGGCTTGATTGGTAATGGCGATTGCGTCGCTGGAATCACCAACGAAGATTTCGTCCGGCACTATTTCAAGACGCTTGTTAGTCTCGCCTACCTCAACAGAAGACCTGACGACTCCGGTAAATACACGTGCGTAGCGTTCTGTGCCACACCCCTTCGCAACACCCATCAGTCCGCTATGAAAACACTGAACCTGTCTGCCGTGGTACTCGCGTATCTCTACGATGACCGCAGAGAGTGGTGACGCGAGACAAGCTACGACCAACACCACCGAAACAAGCCGCCGTCTGCGTTTTACGGACATGCAGGTGCCAATTATAGACGCGAATCGCACAGTCGATGATAATCCCGACGAGACTCATTGACCTCGGTTCCCGGCGAGCAAACCGCGCAAGCTTGTGCAATCGCCTTTCATCAACAATCCTTTTTTTTGACGAACTCCAGCACGCAAGACGCAAAAAGGAAAACGTTCTCATAAGAGTGCATACAGTCTTTGCAGGAAGAAACTCCAAGAGGCGATACCATGCGATACGTGACAGCGTTCTGCCTGTTTGTTTTGCTCAGTGGCAGCCACCGTGCCGAAGCCCAAGTTCTTCCGTCATCGGATGGGTCTTGCGCAATTAGCGCCTCGGGCGCGCTCGACTGCGCTGTGATGTCCGCACTAACTTTGCGGAGGGTGGGCACGACGAAGACCGCGGGCACGACTGCTGACTTGCGCCCGAAACTGTCCGTCATACGGTGCATACTAGCGCCCGGTGCACCATTGAATCCACTGCTGGGAAGCGACGTTCTCATCGTTGGCATGAATAACGGCGAACTCGTAAACGAGAAGAAATCGCCACAGGGCCACGTCAGTGTTTCAAGCGGCTCAGTGATGTTGATGCCAAAAGAAGAGCAGTACCTACTACGGAATATTGGCAAAGAGAGTCTTGAATTGCTCGTAATTGAAGTAAGGAAATGACGACACAACCCTTGCTGGCTGACCGCTTCGGGTTGATGATTGTTGAAACAGTGCGCCGTGAAAGGCGCTGGACTTCAGCGGGTGGAACTCCCGCCCTGAATTGGTTCGCTCCACCCGGCAGCCGCAAGACGACGCAAGAGTCCCCGCGGCGGATTCCTGCTCGGCGGGACCTGCGACAAAATACTAACTGTTAACGTCAACTGACTTTACACTCACTACATGCATTCGCATTCAGGAGACAATGAGTTTTTCTTTGGAGAGGATTCTGTGGGGTACTTTGAGAGTCAACCACCTTCGTCTCCCGGAGAATATCGCTACATGCCGTTTCGCGGGCTGGGTCATTTTCGGCTGGTGCAGGCACTGGCTTCATCCGGTTCACAGCGGTGCTACTACTTGGCTGCGGGTGAAAAACACTACTTCACCGTTGAGCGTATACCGAGCCTTCATGTCTTGGAGGTGTCTGGATAGTTGGTGAAATCGCCCGTGGCTGTTGGAAAAGGAACCAAAGCAGTAATTTCAGTGAATTTCAGCGTCTACGGCCTACGAACATTCAATAACTTACGAACGAATTTCGCTGTTGAAATTCCCTAAAAAGACTTTTTCAACACCCACGCATGCTAACGACAATTAGCCAAGAAGAAGCGAGAATCATTCCTCTTCCACGTCGAGGAAGAACAGCGCCACGTTGTAGTTCGCAATGGTTCTCGCAAGACTTGTTGGTGACACCCCGCTATTGTTCTTGGAGGTAGGATTCGCCCCACGTTTCCTCAACAATCCGATCAATTCGCCGCGACCGCGTGAGTTAAATACTGCCGTAGAAAGCGGCGTGTTGCCATAGCTATCGCGGTGATCGACAAGCGCCCCGCTGTCGAGCAGTAGGTCAGCCATCTCCGCATCGTAACTCTGTGCCGCAAAATGCAGAGGAGTCCAGCCTTGCCGATCCGCCAGATTAACGTCTTCACCCTGTCGGATAAGCTCCTTCACGTGATTGACGTCGTGCTCTCCCGCAGCGTGATGGAGCAGCGACCGTCCAGCACGATCAAGGCTCCTCTCTCTCTCTGGCTGTGGGGAGATTTCGTTATTCTTCCTAAACATGCCTCGGATTATAGAGCACCGTAAACGACTGCTCTCGTCAACTTCGATGGAATCTCAAGCGACGGCAAGTTCGAGACCTAGCCCTACGGTCATGGACGCAGCGTATTCGATGTGCAGGACTCTCCTGAGCACTTCCGACTGCGACTTCGACGAGGCGTGAATAAGAAGCGGTCTCATTGCCAGCACTCCACCTTGCGGGACTAAACAGTCAGTGGGCTCTATCTGTGCAGCAAACTCATGAATAGCATCATCACTCAAGACGCCATACCTGTGCGTTCCCGGCAAGACCCTCAACGATCCATTATCGGCTGTGGAGTCGTCGAGATGGATTCGGAGCGCCAAGACTTGGGAGAGGACACCCGCTGGAGCGTGAGCATAGACTACGCCGTCCTTTACGGACCACGGTCCCCAACTCGGCGTGTCGTGGCGATTCCGAAGCGGCAAGGCGGTATCCTGATGCCACACCACAAGCCAGTTGGCTTGGGGCTGAGCGCGTGACGCACGCCAGCCTTGCTTCGCCTAAGCGGCGATTGGTCGAGGTCATCAATCAGCCGCCGCGTTTCACGCGGCAGGAGCACTTCCGGGAAAATTCCAAATCCGTCTTCCTCGATAATTTTCAGCGTATTCACTGGGCGACTTTTTGGCAATCTACCCCTGAGTTCAGCGAGCACAGCACTTCTCTTGGGGCCTGTCAAGGTGATCCAGCAAGCGCGATTGATAGACGCGCCACGTCTTTCGGAACGTCATTACGTCCGGGAGAGATTCCCTCTGCGTGTTGGGGAATGCCAACGGCATGAACTGATGAATTATATGTTTGCGGGCGACGAGACTACTGGTGCCTGTTTTCTGTAGTGCCTCAGTTTGAATTGTTTTGCTCCTCAAGTTGTGCTTCCGCGATGGCTAGTTGTTCCCTAAGCGCCCGAAGGCGTTCTGAGTTGGGTGAAACTTTCTCAGTTATTGCGATGTTGTGCTTAAGACCGGCGATTTTACCCTTAAGCATGCTCTCTTTGAATCCCATTCGGGAATATTCTCACGCCTCTAATGCTCAGTGGAAATTATTTTCTTGTAAGGACAACGCTCTGTTTTCGGATGTTTTCGGAGGCGCTGCATAGATACACAGTGACCCAAAAACCATCGGCAGGCGCGGCTGAAGCAAAAAACTGAAGCTGGCCCGCAGGGCTGCGTTTTCGAGGGTAGTTCGAGAGCCCGCAACGTGTTGATTCGCCGCAGAGCCCGTTACTATCTGGTTAAAGGGTCGGGTTGCTGGTCAGCCCGTATACCTTCACGGGTATACCTTCCGGACCTGTCACGACCGAACCATCGAATAGCGGAAGGAAGAATTTCTCATCAGAACTCGTGCGGGAGAATCGGTTTCAAACCAAGCTTTGGAAACAGGTCCTTTGGGATCAGGGCTCTGCGCCTGAGTTCTTGAAAATTCTCCATTGCCTCAAAGCATCCCAATTCGAACGCTATTGAATACCATAGTGTCGCGGCCCGATAGTTATGAATTGTGTTTTGAAAGTAGAGTCCTACATTGAACGCTGCTGCACCATCACCTTGCTTAGCTCCTGCGTGATAGTACCGGATTGCGAGGTCCTGATTTTGACAAACACCGTGTCCGCTCTCGTACATCGCTCCGAGATTTGACAATGCGGTTCCGTCTCCCAGTTTGGCGGCCTTGGAGTACCAATTTGACGCTAAGGCGTAATCAATGGGGACGCCTTCGCCAGCATCGTAGATAACGCCCAGCGCATTTTGCGCTTCCGGAACGCCGTTAGAAGCGGCCAACTCATACCAGCGTTTGGCTTCCTCGATTTCTCCCGCTTCATCAAACACGGCCCCCAGCGCATACTGTGCCAATGCATCCCCGGAAGATGCAGCAGAAGACCAGCCGCGAATTGCCGATGCGTAATCTTTTGACTCAAACGCTATTCGCGCTGGATGCTCTCGAGGCCAGTACCTCTCAAGCCAAGTTCCTTTTTGACAATAATCTGCGAACTCCGGCTCAGCAATCTCTTTCAGAAAATGCGTCAGCCCGTCGGAAGCCGAAAGGCCTCGCTTTGCATTCATCGCCGACCCAATAAAGTCAAGAAATCCCATTTTTTCCCTCCTTTTCTTACTGCCTTCACCTAGCCAAATTGCACCCGCTGGAATAACGAAAATCGAATTGTGTTATGTCTCAACCTGTTACAACGCTCTTCACCTTTTCGCTCTACTTACAGTTGTTTAGCGAGTTCCTCAGCAAAGTCGGGCGTCAAGGGCCGCAGCCGCTCAATGCACGCCCGAGCTTCAGAGCGGCGTCCCAACTTCAAGTAGCATAGAGCGAGCATAGTTAGGGACTTTAACCGTAGCCCTGAATTCATTATTGGCCGTCTAAGTGACACCTCGCACCACTTGGCCGACTCGGCGAAGTTGTCCTCCCCGAAATATATAAAGCCCAGCATGTGGCATGCATCGCCCTCTTCTGGGACCCCATCGGCAACACGGTTAAATAACGCCTTCGCGCCCGCACGATGCCCTTGCTCCAAACAAGCGAAGGCAGTTTGAAATGTATCTTCGTATGTGCACCCGCCAACCTTTTCACTTAAACCGGGCTGCACCAAAGCGCCTGACTTCTTAGCTGAACGAAATATGTCAAAAACTCCCATCATGCCCTCCAAGCGCGTTCGCCAATCGGATACTTAAGCCAGTGCACAATTCAATGCTCATAGCGGCACGACCGATATGCCCGGATTGGAA
>Ga0207146_10178_pt2 | contig 17215 bp, 16 predicted proteins | sample Alteio_BWMinHeat_36_FD_153539 | JGI IMG/M metagenome (GOLD analysis project Ga0207146, IMG submission 153539) | Enriched cells from forest soil in Barre Woods Harvard Forest LTER site, Petersham, Massachusetts, United States -... | ecosystem: Environmental > Terrestrial > Soil > Temperate forest >...
CTATCCGCCGGGCCTCCACTTCGGCTTCAACTTCCCCGCATTTCTCGTGGTCATGATTCTGACCGTGATCCTTAAGATCATGCCCGTTCCAACTGGGCGTACTTCTCTACCAGCTTCTTCAAACCGAAGCGAGGGAATTGTACCGTAATCTTGGCTTCTTCACCCTCTCCTTCTCGATGGTACACCGTGCCTTCGCCATATTTAGGGTGGCGCACCTTCTGCCCCGGACGGAAGCCCTTCTTGCCCTTGGGCTCCTCGACCAGGGTTTTCGGAATGCTGAATTTCTTTCCTCGTGAGGCGAAAAACTCGGCAATGTTGTCGATGGAATTGTAGCTGCGTCCGGAATACGCCGGGGCCCGCGGCGGGTTATGAGCAGCCCAATTCGCGCTGATGACGCTTCACGCCGCGAAAGGCCTCGAATTCTCGCTGGTGTTTTTGTGCGGCCTGGAAGAAGGGCTCTTTCCACATTCGAGAACCTTCCTCCAGCCCGACGATATCGAAGAAGAACGCAGGCTATGCTACGTGGGCATGACCCGGGCCATGGACACTCTGATTCTGACCCGCGCCGTCTATCGCCGCCGCTACGGAACCGATTTGCCCGAGGCCAGCGTCCCCTCCCGATTTCTGGAAGAAGTGCCGGCGGAGTTGGTGGAAGAACTGGGGGGATCGAGGCGCAAGCGGGAGTCGTCGCGGACAAGAGTGTCCGCGCCACACGAGCCTGAGCCGCAGGCACACTACGCCTACGAGGACGAGGACCAGAGCAGCGCGAATTGGGCGCGCTCGTCGTAAGCGTCGGCGTCGCTTACCAGGGCGGCGTGATCGAGAAATTGATCCAGAGTTTCGCCGCGGTCGCGCGAATCCATGGCGGCGTTTACGAGTTCGCGCAGGTTCTCGATTCGAGAATACGCTTCCGGCGTGTCTTCCTCTTCGAGTTGCTTGATGTAGCTCGTGCGATCGATGAGGAGCTTGAGGATTTCGGCGGTGTTGGCTGGTGTGGAGCGGGCACTCGCGCTCGCTTCGGGCTGGTCAGCAATCTCAGACGGAGGAACAGCGGGTCCGAAGTCGAATGAGACATTTTCGTCTTCAGCGGGGTCGAAGGAAACGTCTGAGTCCTGCTGCGTCGTTTCGTTTTGCGGGATGGCCCCTTCCGAAGCGGGCGCGGGCGGCCGCTCTACATAAGTTCCGGCAAGCATGGCTCGGCCATCTTCGATCAGCTGCTTGAAGTTCTAGAGTTTCGATCGTGGTCTTGCCAATCCCGCGCACCGGGGTGTTGATCACTCGCAGCAGCGAAATCGAGTCATCCACGTTGTGGATGACTTTCAGATACGAGATCATGTCCTTGATTTCGGCGCGCTCGTAGAAGGAAAATCCGCCCACCACGTGATACTTCAACTGATAGCGGCGCATGGCCTCTTCAAACAGCCGTGACTGAGAGTTCGTGCGGTAAAGCACAGCCGCGCGCGCATTCTCGCCCTGGTCCACTGCTTCGCGCAGATATTTCGAAATGTAGTCTGCGGCGAACAGCGCCTCGTTCTCGCCGTCGGGCGCCTCGTAATAACCGAGCTTGGCGCCGCCCTGGCGCGATGTCCACAGATTTTTGCCTTTGCGCTTGAGGTTGTTTGCGACCACCGCAGAGGCCGCCTGCAGGATGTTTTGCGTCGAACGATAGTTCTGTTCCAGGCGGATGATCTTGGCCTCGGGAAAGTCTTTCTCAAACTCCAGAATGTTGCGGATGTCGGCGCCGCGCCAGGAGTAGATTGATTGATCCTCGTCGCCGACCGCGCAGACGTTATGACGGGTTCCCGCCAGCAGGCGCATCAGTTCGTATTGCGGGCGATTTGTATCCTGATATTCATCCACCAGAATGTACTGGAATCGCCGGTTGTAGTATTCGCGAACCTGCGATGCGGCTTTCAGAAGACGCACGGTTTCGAGCAGCAGGTCGTCGAAATCCAGCGCGTTCGCCTTGGCCAGTTCTTTTTTGTACTCGGCGTAAATCTGGGCTACGCGCTCGGTCTTGGGGTCGGCCGATTGCAGATACACTTCCTGGGGATCGAGCATGTGATTCTTCGCCCAGGAAATATGCGCCAGGACGGAGCGCGGCGTGGTCTGCTTGTCGTCAATCCCCAGCCGCCGCATGACTGATTTGACGAGTTGCGCCTGGTCACTTTCGTCGTAAATCACAAAGCTCTTGGTGTAACCGATCGGCGGCGTGCCGGGAACGGACGAAGGAATGCGAAGCGCTTCGATGTCCCGCCGCAACACGCGCACGCAGAACGAATGAAACGTGGAGATGACCGGCTTGGCGATGGACAGCCCGCCAACCAGCTTGTCTACGCGCTCGACCATCTCGGAGGCCGCTTTGTTGGTGAACGTCATGGCCAGAATGGATTCCGGCATCGCACCCAGGTTCTCTATCAGATGCGCGATGCGGTAGGTGATGGCGCGAGTCTTCCCGCTGCCGGCACCGGCCAGGATGAGTACCGGGCCGTCGGTGGTTTCGACGGCTTCACGTTGCTGCGGGTTGAGTTGGTCGAGGAAAGACAAAGTTGGGGAAAGCTCCAAAGTCCACCACTTACGATTTTACAGGGATTCATCGGCGGAGTTCCCCTTTTGAAACGCACGCAGCTTCGATTGTGACGTCCAACCGTGATAATTCATGCAAAACGTGAGTAAATTTCTTCCGGGCCCGTGGTGTAACGGGAACACAGCACCCTGCGACGGTAGCAGATACGGGTTCGAATCCCGTCGGGTCCACGCTCAGTCTTTCTGAGCGCGGGTTCTGTGGGAAGCAAACGCAGGGATAGCTTCCCTACAAAAGTAACTTGACTGGTAGTTGCTCTCGCTTATACTGAAAGAGTCGCAGGGTGCTGTAAGTACCCAAGAATTAATGGCCTCGAGAAATCGGGGCCATCGCATTTTTAGAGATGAGCGCCAGCCTTGCTCGCCCGTGCCGCCTTGCACTCCTCGCACGGACACCAGTCCCGCAGGAACTGCCAGGAATAAATCCCCAGCTCGTGCCCGTCGTTGAAATGAAACTTGATTGCGTATTTGCCTACGCCGTCTGCTGAAGTTGCTTTGACGGCGGGCTTGAACATAGGCAGCGCCCCCGGCACGGGTTTCGGAGGCTCGCCTGGTTGCTGGTGCGTCTTGCTTCGCTCTTCATCACACAGGGCGCAGGGACAGGCATCGCGTAGGAATGGGAAGGAATAATGCGACTGGTGGCCGTCTTTCCACTCTATATCGAGACCTGTGCCCGTGCTCAGGTTCACCTTTACCGACCTCGGGTCCGCGACTGCCGCCATGAATTCAGTATCGCACGGCGGAACTCAGCGTTTTCATCGAGCGCGTTTTCAGAGTGGGAGGGTTGGTTCCCTCAGGGGCTAAAGCCCGGTGTTGTGCGGCTCTCAGCGGCCCGGCTGAAGCCGGGCCCGAGAACTTCGGTGAGTTCTTGCCGTGTACCAGAGAGGTATCGAAAGTAACCAGGGTATGACCGAAACAGTCGCGGCGTGCTATCAATATAGAGACCCGGAAGCACGTGGTTCGCCTCCGTTCGCAATCATAGAATGCTCGATTCCGCTCAGATAGAGGCGCCCATGCCGCCCGAGGTCAGTTCGCCGGAAGACTTGCGTCTTCTTTCCGGCGGAATCGCTGACCAGCACGGGTTTGTTACCTCCCCGGATCAGACTCGCCTTTTCTATCGCTACTGGCCTGCCACTGCCGCCTGGAATGGCCGGGTGGTTGTGGTGCTGCATGGCATTGGATATCACAGCGCTCCGTACAAGGTGATCGCAGATGCGCTGAATCCTCTTGGCACGGACGTTTATGGGTTGGACGCCCGAGGGCATGGGCTCTCTCAGGGGCGGCGCGGATTCGTAGGCACCTCGGTTGAGGTCGGGGCGGACGTTGAAAGCATGATCCGCTTCGTGCAGCAGCAGCGGCCTGCGGCAAAGATTTTTCTGCTGGGCGACAGCATGGGAGCCGACTTTGTGCTCACCTACGCCAAACGAAACAGCCGCGAGCTTGCCGGCCTGGTCCTTCTGGCGCTGGCTCTGAATCTGGACATAAGCCAGTTCCTCAGCCTGGAAAGCTTGAGCCTGATGCCTTACTTCGCGCTCGGGCACCGGGAGCCGGTCATCAGTCTCGTGGGTAAGCGTCTTGAGGAGAGTTCTCGCGACCCGGAGTTCATCGCGCGTCGCCGGGTTGATCCTCTGGCTTACAAGAATGTCAGCTTCGGGTATTTGCTCGATGTGCAGCGGCTGGTGTTTGGCTGGAGGTGGAAGATCGCGCCCCGCGTGCATGCCCCTACCCTGCTGATCAAGGGCGGAAAAGATCGCGTGGTGAGCCATCGGGAATGCGTTGCCTTCGACAGGCTCTCCGCTTCGACGGACAAGTGTTTCAAGATCTATCCGGACGTGCCGCACACTACACTCTGGGATCCGGAGACTCCGGAGATCCTAGGGCTGGTTGGGGAGTGGATATTGGAACGCTGAATCCCCGGAGTCCCTTCGCAGTTGTCGAAACCACCTCAACTCCGGTAAAATCTATGTTTTGCACATTCGGTTCTGAACTTTTCTGGAGTTGTCATGGCACAAGTTTGTGATATCTGCGGCAGAGGGCCGCAATTCGGGAATACCATCAGCCACGCGCACAACGTGTCGCGCCGGCGCTGGAACCTCAACCTGCGGCCGGTTCGCGCCAAAGTGAAGGGCGGCGCTAAGCGCATGCGCGTTTGCACCTCCTGCTTGCGCAGCGGCAAAGTCGTTAAGGCTTAAAAACCAATAACCACAAAGGACACCCTTCGACTTCGCTCAGGGCAGGCTCCGGTTCACAAGGAATGCGAATCTCCTTTGTGGACTTTCGTGTCCTTTGTGGTTATGCCTTTACTTCACGCTTAGCAATTCCACGTCAAAGATCAGGGTCGCATTAGCCGGGATTACTCCGGGATAACCGCGCTCACCGTAGGCCAGCTGCGGCGGAATCCGGAGTTGGCGCTTGCCTCCCACCTTCATCCCGATGATGCCTTCGTTCCAGCCTTTGATCACCGGCGCGCTGCCTAAAGGTTCCACCGTGAACGGTTCACCACGATCCACGGAACTGTCGAACTTCTTGCCGCTGGTCAGCCATCCGGTGTAGTGAACGTTGGCGGATTGGCCCGCCGTCGCGGTGGGACCGGTACCGACTTTGAGGTCCCAGTATTGCAGGCCGTCGGCGGTCTTGGTGCCGTCGCCGGTAACCTTTGTGGGCGAGCTATTATCGGGTTTCTTGCTGCCACTCTGCGCAAAAAGCGCTGTAGCCACGAATGTAACGATTGCAATCAAACACGCACCCTTCAGCATTGATTCTCTCCCGAGTGTTGGTTTCAGAATAAGACTGGAATGTTTGGATTCTAAACTGGCCGGCGAAAAACGGCCAACTTCTATGCCAGGGCAATCGCGTCAATTTCTACGAGTACGTCCTTAGGCAGACGCGCGACCTCGACCGTCGATCGGGCGGGTGGGGTTGCGGTGAAATAGCGGCCGTAAACTTCATTCATGGCGGTGAAGTCGCTCATGTTTTTCAGGAATACGGTGGAGCGCACTACTTTCTCCAGCCCGCTTCCCGCGGCATTCAGAATGGCGGAGAGGTTCTTAAGCACACGGTCGGTCTGGACGACTACGTCGCCGCTGAGCACTTGCTGGGTGGCCGGATCAATCGCCACTTGGCCGGAGACAAAGATGAAGCCGTTGGCGCGGATTGCCTGGGAATACGGCCCAATGGCTTGCGGGCCTTCTTTAGTTGAAATCACATCTCGCATCAAGCCTCCAAAATTTTGCCGTACCGATCCTCATGGGTTGACCGGGGTCATCTGCTGGTAGTTTCCGTTCAGGTAGCGATTGGGATCGAGGTTGGGATCGTCGGTGTGGACGAAGCGGCCGTAGCCGTCAGTCCAATGATAGTTGTAATCGGTGTACTGGTCCGAGACCACGCCGTTCGCGTCTTTCATGTGTTCGGTGCCGCGGATGGATTGATCAAATTCGTCGGCGTGCTTGTAGAAATCGTCGTTCGACGAGAACCCCGAAGGCGCGACGCGTTGCGCATTATTCTGCGCGGCGAGGTTGGCGTCGATCTGATGCAGGAACTGGTCGCTCTGCGCAGCCAGGGCTCGGCTGCGCTCTTCCGCCGCGCGAATCTGGGCATAGTTCGCCGCCGAGGCACGCTGGTAGTAGTCCTGCTGCATCTTCACGATCTCCCCGTACCTTTCCTGCCAGGCGGGATTTGGCTCGACCGAAGTGGCCATGAATCCGAGCAGCGGCCGCACCGATTCCAGTTTACCCGCCTTAGCCCCAAGACTGTGAACCAGGAACAGCCTGCGATGGTATTCGGTTATTCTGCCGGCAGGGATGGCTTCCAGGGACGACATGAAGCCATAAAACTCTTCGTCCACTGGGCTGCCCTCAAGCTCATAGCTCACCCGCATGCAAATACCTTCTCCTTGCGGAGGACCGTTTTTGAACAACTGCGGAAATGCCTTGGGCAGGTCGTTCACCGGCCGGTAGCCGAGGATACGCAGGTTCTGCGCGTTGCCACGATTGCGTGCGATTACGTAGCGTCCCATGGCTTCGGGCAGAGTGATGTTGCGATGATGAATTCCGCCGACGGATCCCGGTCCTGGTGGCCGCTGATCGTGGGCTGGGTCCAGCCACAGGAAGAATTCCGCCGGAAAGAATTCGACCCAGCTTCCGCCGTCGGGAGACTCGGTGCGGGCGCGCACATGCACCGGCGCGTAGAAGTCGTTGTAATTCCACTTCACGCTGCTGCTGGCTTTCCAATCCTGCGGAACGGCGAAACGACTCACCACCAGTCCGCCCTGCTGCGCGTCCACAACCTCGTAGGGTCGGAACTTGACCTTCGGGGCTGCGGAGGCTGTTGCAATAGCAGGTGCTTTGGGTTTTGTGGCCTTGCTCTGCGCAGAGCCCGTGGCGCCTGCGGACGGGAGGGTCTGAGCCATATCGAGAGCGCACGCGCAGATGACGACGGCGAGCACGCTGATTGCAATCCGTAAATGTCTCACGATGGATTCCTCTTTTCTCCAACCAGGACGAACATTTATAGCACGCCGATTACTGTATCGGATCGGTTGCGCAACAACTGTAACCCTTCACACTTTTTGCAGTCTTTGCACGTCGTGTACGCCGGGAATCTTGCGCACGCCGTTGATGATGTTTTCCAGGTGCTTCAGGTCGGCAATATCCAGGACCACGTCGACGTTGGCCTGGGTGTTCGAGCTGCGCACCTGGACATCGCGAATATTGGTTTTGGCGTCGCTGATCACGGCGGTGATCTGCTTCAGCATGCCGAAACGGTCGTCGCAGAAAACCGTAAGCTTCACAGGATACGAACTCGGGGCTGATTCATCCTGGGCCCATTCCACGTCGATGCGGCGCTCTGGCTCATAGAGCAGGTTTACCACGTTGGGGCAATTCACGGCGTGGACAGCGACGCCTTTGCCGCGGGTCACATAACCGACTACGTCCTCGCCCCGGATAGGGTTGCAGCATCGAGCGCGGTAGACGAGAAGATCGCCATGGCCTTTCACGCGTATGGCATTGTTGCTGCTGTCTCCGCCGAAAACTCGCCGGACCACGCTGGCAATGCCGCCGGATTTCTCTCCCTCAAGGTCCGCGGTGGGCGCGGCGGAGGCCGGGGCCAGGCGAGCCAGTATCTGCCGGGCTGAGTATTTGCCGTATCCGATTCCGGCCATTAAATCGTCGATCTGGCCCAGGCCGTAATCGGAGGCGATCTTGCGCAGCTCTTCGTCCTTGATCTCTTTCAATGCGACCCGGTACTTGCGGGCTTCTTTTTCGATCAACTTGCGTCCGATTTCGACCGCGCGCTCGCGCTGATGAATGTTGAGCCAATGTTTGATCTTGTTGCGGGCGCGCGAGGACTTGACCACAGCCAGCCAATCGCGGCTCGGCTTATGCCCCGGCTGGGTGAGAATCTCGACAATGTCGCCGCTATGCAGCTTGTGCCGCAACGGCACCATGCGCCCGTTGACCTTGGCGCCCACGCAACTGTGGCCGACTTCAGTGTGAATGGAATAGGCAAAATCGATAGGCGTGGACTCGCGCGCCAGCACCACGACCTTTCCTTTGGGGGTGAAGGTGTAGACCTCTTCGGGATACAAGTCGATCTTGAGAGTGGAAAGGAACTCGGTGGGATCGGAAACATCGCGCTGCCATTCCACCACTTGCCGCAGCCAGGCCAGTCGCTGCTCGTCCTGGGCCGACACTGGGCCGTCTTTGTACTTCCAGTGGGCCGCGATGCCTTCTTCCGCCATGCGGTGCATTTCCTCGGTCCGGATCTGGACTTCAAATGGGGTGCCATCCTCCGTAATGACCGAGGTATGCAGCGACTGATAGAAGTTTGGTCGCGGCATGGCAATGAAGTCTTTGATTCTTCCGGGCACGGGCCGCCACACGTTGTGCACGATCCCCAGGACGGCGTAACAGTCCTGCAGTGACTTCGTGACTACCCGCATGGCGTACAAATCGTAGACTTGGTCCACGCTGATTTTCTGCCGGACCAGTTTCTTGTGGATGCTGAACAGGCGCTTGATGCGGCTTTCGACTTCGGCGGTGATGGCCGCCTCTTTCAGCTTGTCACGCAGGGTTTGTTCGACCTTAGCCAGGAATTGTTCGCCCTTCTTGCGGCGGGCTTCGACCGCGTCGTGCACTTGCTGGTGGGTCAGTGGATCGAGATAGCGGAATCCCAGGTCTTCAAGTTCGCCGCGAATCTTGCCCATTCCAAGCCGGTGGGCGATGGGGCCGTAAATCTCCAGCGTTTCTTTGGCAATCTTCTGCTGGCGTTCGGGTGCGAGATGCTCCAGGGTGCGCATGTTGTGCAAGCGATCCGCCAGCTTAATCAGCACGACGCGGATGTCATCGACCATGGCCAACATCATCTTGCGGAGGTTCTCGGCTTGTTGTTCCTCGCGCGTGGCGAAGTCAATCTGGCTGATCTTAGTGACGCCCTCGACGATGTGCGCTACCTGCTCGCCAAACTCTTTGCGAATGTCGACAATCGTGACCGAAGTGTCCTCGACTGAGTCGTGCAGCAGGCCGGCGGCGATGGCCACTCCGTCCATCTTCATTTCCGCCAGAACTTGTGCTACGCCGAGGGGATGGACCAGGTAGGGTTCGCCGGACGCGCGGGACTGTCCGGCATGATGTTTCTGCGAGAACTCGTAGGCTTTGCGCACCAGTTCCAGATCGTCGCCGGGCCGGTTGGCACGCATGGTGCGCAACAGCTCCCTGAACTTGGTTACCGTGAGGGCGGTGGTCGCGATCTGTTCGCGCAGCGTCGCCATGCTGGATTATAGCCGGGAACGGGGGCTACGGGCTTCGAAGTGAGCCGTTTTGCTGATCCGGTTAGAGCGTTCTTAATTTCGGGCCTGAGTTCGCTTTTGGCTCCGGAGCAGCGGATCCAAGTAATTGATCACGGACGAGTTACATTCGATCGTCAGGACGGTGACGCAAGTAATTTGATGGCCGAAACAAACCACCCTAGCCTCTACCCATGGAGAGCAATCGTGGCCCAATCGAAATCGGTCCATGGCACAGGTCGCGTGCACAAATAGCGTCAGCAATTCTTGTGCTGAGCCTGGTCTTCGCTGGCCCTGCTGAAGCTCAGCAAAGTGCGACTCCGGTTGCTACGGGCGATCAACTGCCCGGGCAAGTGGGTTGCCGCCGATCATTCCAAGCTGTCGGAACATAACATTGAGTGGATGCAAACCCAGCCGCCGCAGGTCGAGGCGGAATTTCTTTTATCGGCGGCCATCAATCACGACAAAGGCGCCACCGACTGGATCAACAAACTGGTGGACGGCTGGCACGGAAAATTGCGGCACACCCAGAAGTGGGAAGACCTGCAGGACACCGCGCTCTATTCCAATGACCTGCGCGTGCGTGCGGCCGCGATAGAGATCAATCTGGCGGTGAACAATCTGGCTAAGACCGACGAAACGGCGGATCGCCTGATTCGGTCGGCGGAGTCCATCCCGAGCAATCGTCCGTGGGTTGCGTGGGAGTTAGGCATGCTCGCCAATCGCGGGGTCGAGCCCGAACGCATTCACCAGTTGCTGGTCACCTACACCCACGATCCCGAGCAGCAGACCCGCTTCTGGGCCGTCGAAGGACTGGCTCACATCGGCACCGATGAAACCATCAAGGACTTTCTGGATGTCTTGCGCGGCGACGCTTCAATGGAAGTGCGGGAGCGCGCCGGGTGCAGCCTGGCAAAATCGGGCATGCTGACTCGTGAGCAGCGCATGAAGGCGGTGCCGGGATTGATCGACCTTGGCGATGACGATTCATTGAACGAAACCACCCGCAATTGGGTGTATCAAGCGTTGCGCGAGATCACAAACGAGCCTTTGCCGAACAGTTCCGCCGCCTGGCGAAGCTGGTACGCAAAGTTTGGCTTGGAAAAGGTACAGGAGTTCAGGCAGGGTGATCCGTGGGCGGTGGTGGGCAACAACTAGCGGGGTTCTTCCAAAGAGAAGCGCGCAACGCTACAGGCAAGGCGTTGCAAACAGCGTCTCTACAGTTTTCCTTCCTAAACTGATAAGGTTGGCGGTTGTTGATCCCATGCCTTCCAGGATTCTAGTCAGCGGGTCTTCGGGTCTAATTGGCTCTGCATTGCTGCCGGCGTTGCAGTCGAGCGGGTACGAGGTCGTGTCCCTGGTTCGGGGCGCTGCATCTGGTAAAGGGCAAGTTAGATGGGACCCAGCGCGGCCCCTCGCGCCGGAAGCGATCTCGGGCTTCGACGCGGTCGTCCATCTCGCCGGGGAGTCCATTGTTGGCCGCTGGACGGAAGCCAAGAAGCGCCGCATTCGCGAAAGCCGGGTGCAGGGCACGCGTCATTTGGCTGAAGCTCTGGCCGCAGCTCCGCAACGTCCGCGAGTACTGATTTCGGCTTCGGCAATCGGATATTACGGGGATCGGGGCGAAGAAACGTTGCGCGAAGACAGTTCTTCGGGAGAAGGGTTTCTTCCTGAAGTTTGCCGGGAGTGGGAGGAGGCTGCGGAGCCTGCCGCCACAGCCGGAATTCGTACCGTGCAAATGCGGATTGGAGTGGTGTTGAGCGGGTCCGGAGGAGCGCTGCATGCGATGCTCTTTCCCTTCCGCATGGGCGTCGGCGGCAAGATGGGGAGTGGGCGCCAGTGGATGAGTTGGGTGCATATCGACGATCTGGTCGGCGCAGTGCTGCACGCCATCAAGACCGAGACGTTGAGAGGACCAGTCAACGCGGTCGCGCCGACTCCAGTGCGGAACGCAGAATTCACCAGGACGCTGGCTTCGGTGCTGTCACGCCCGGCAATTTTCCCGATGCCCGCCTTCGCCGCACGAATAGTGTTCGGACAGATGGGCGACGAACTCTTGCTGGCCAGCCAGCGGGTGGAACCTGCCAAGCTGCTGGCCAGTGGCTATGTGTTCCAGAAGCTCGACTTGAGATCGACGTTAGAGGGTATCTTGAAAAAGTAAAGAACGCCACGGATTTGCGCGGATCAGCACGGATGTTTTTTATTTAAGTGAGAAATCCGTGCCGATCAGTGGAAATCCGTGGCTGGCTTTTCTATCTCGCTTGCGCTTTGGCGAATTCTTCGACTCGCTCGCGCACGCTGAGCACATGCTTGGGCAGATGCAGATGGCTGCCAGCTTCGAGGATGGGAATCAGCCGGTCGAAGTCCGGTCCGGAATGTGAGCCTGTGATGATAATGCGGATGGGATGAAATAGTTCCTTGCCCTTGGCTCCGGTTTCCGCTTTTACTTCGTTGACAATTTTCTTGAACTCTTCTGGTGTCAGTTGGCCTGCGCTGGCCGATTCGCTTTCCAGAATCTTGGACGCGAACCTGGCACACACCGCATTCGTGTTCGCCCAGCCGAAGACTTCGGCGTTATCAGGCGCGGCTAAGGCAGCCTTCGCGTTGTAGTTGAAAACTGGCGCGGCGCGATCGGGCAACTGCTCCAGACGATCCACATAGGGCGCGAGCAGTGCCACGATCTGCCCTATCCAGTCTCGCAAATCGTTGCTCACCTGGACAATTGGAACTCTGTGAGCACTTAGCCACTTGGCATCGCTGGCGTCGACTAGTCCCGCCTTGGCGAAAAACCACACTCCGATGGCGGCAAGCTGGTCTGGAGGCCAGGTCTTGATGTATTGCCGGTTCAACCAGTACAGCTTCTCCATATCGAAGACGGCTGCCGACGGCGTAATCCGCTCGAGGGAAAATTCCTTTACCAGTTCCTGAAGGTTGAAGATTTCCCGCGCGCCTCCGCTCGGGGCCCAGCCCAGCAGCGCCAGATAGTTCACCAGAGCTTCGGGCAAGACGCCCATGTCGCGGAAGTTGGCGATCGAGGTTGCGCCGTGGCGTTTGGAGAGCCGTTCGCGGTCGGCGCCGAGAATGGTCGAAAGGTGGGCGAACTCCGGCACCGGCCAGCCCAGCGCCTCATACAGCGCAACTTGCTTGGGCGTGTTGGAAAGATGGTCGTCGCCGCGAATCACATGGGTGATCTTCATCAAGGCGTCGTCAATCACCACCACGTAGTTGTAAACCGGCATGCCGTTCGAACGCAGAATGATGGGATCGCTGACGACTTCATTCGAGAACTCGACCTCGCCGTGAACGATGTCGTGAAAGCGGATGGGGTGCTCGGGAATCTGCAGCCGGATGGCGCAAGCTTCACCGGTGGAACGGCGACGCTTGGCTTCCGCGGGATCGATCGTGCGGCACTTGCCTGAATAGATCGGCTGACCGCCTTCGGCCATCGCCTGATCCCGTTCCTTCTGCAAATCTTCCTCGGAGCAGAAACACAGGTACGCTTTGCGTTCGTTCAGCAGGCGCTCCGCCTGTTCCCGATAGAGTTCCAGCCGGTCGGATTGACGATAGGGAATGTAGGGACCGCCGACGTCTGGGCCCTCGTCCCAGTCCAAGCCAAGCCACTTGAGGTCGGCGATCAGTTGGTCTTCAAAGCGTGCCTCGCTACGCTCGACATCCGTATCCTCGATGCGCAGCACCATGGTGCCGCCCTTCTGCCGCGCGAAGAGCCAGTTGAACAGAGCGGTGCGGGCGTTCCCCACATGCAGATGCCCGGTGGGAGAGGGAGCGAAGCGCACGCGAACGGGAGAAGTTGCGGTCACAAAATGATGTTAACAGGAGAGCGGGAACCGCATCACTTGCGATCACAAACCCATCCTCCGTCGGCAACGACTTGAGGATGGCAACAACTGGAAATAACAACATCGGGCGCTGGGTCAGCAATCCGGACCTTTCGTCTCCCCTTTGAGGGATTCATCTTTGTGCATTTCGTCCAGCAATTTTGACAGGACCTCGGCGCGCTGATCACTGTTCAATTCGCGCCGCAGTTCCTCCAGCGCCAGGGCCACAATGTGATAGTGGTGAGCGCCGCAGTACCTGGGATCCGTGGTGACATCGAGCCATACGTTGTGCATGAGTTCGAGGTCCTGGGGGCGCATACGCGGGGCGTGAGGCCCGAGCGGGTATTCGCGGATTTTTCCATTGGGTTCGTGCACCTCCAGGGTCAGGCGCGGGCGGGGTTCGGGCAGCCGCTCCCACGCGTCGCCGGTGAGTTTTGCCTGCTCGTCACTGGTCAGTTTGTTAGAAAGGCCGCAGACAATTCGGCTCGAGTCCAGGCGCTGCGCGGTTACGATGATCGCCTCAAAGACGTCGCTGGCGGGGACCACGAGCAGCGAAACTGGCTTGCCCTCTTTTTCCGCGGCGGCGACGGCGGCGGTGAACAACTCCTGCTCGTAATGATCGAAGACCTGCGAGGCCTCGACGACCGCGCTCCCGCTGAAGGAATGTTCTCGGTGATAGAGGCGGGCCGTCATCACGACCACATCCTGCCGGATTGTGTCGGTGGTCCTCAGGATGTCGCGCAGATAGTAGAGGTTTCTAGGATCGCGGACCGCAACCAGGATGTTTCCCGGCCTGACCCCCAGTGCTCCCGATCCTAGTTCCTGGTTTCCGTACACCCGGAATTGATCCAGATTCTCCGGCTTGCCGTGGCGCTCCTTCGTGACCCGATGCTCGGAGTAGGCAAAAATGGCATAGAAAACTGCGCTGAAGGTGACACCGGCGATCGTGGCCTCGGACTTAGTAAACAGGTTTACCAATGCGGTAATCAGCAGCACCGCGGAGATCACGATCAGGCCCAGCGGTACTTCACGGCCGCCGATGTGGAGATTGCCGGGCACTTTCCATTGGCGATTCTCCGGCTCGGTATAGCGCAATACCAGAACCGCGAGCGACTTGAGGGCAAAGCTCCAGATCACGCCGAAGGCATAGAGCGCAGCCAGCAGGTACACATTGCCTCGGCTGAGAATGATGGTCAGGAGTTGCAAACCGACAATCAAATTGATGATGCGGTAGCTGGTGCCATATCTCCTCTGCGGTTTCTGGAACCAATCAGTAAGAACTCCGTCTTCCGCCACGCGGTTCAAGACGCCATTCGCGCCTACGATCGAAGTATTTTGCGCTCCCGCCAGAATCAGCACGCCGACCAGCACCACGAAACCGTGGAAGAACAGCTTCAGCACCGTGGGGCCAACCAGGTACATCGCGATCCCGCCGATGAGGTTGGCGAAGTAATCGGGACGCGCCTTATCCGGAATGATCATGACGGCGAAGAACGAGACCAGCGAGGTGAAGAGCAGGCTGTAGATGAAAATCACCAGGCCGGTTTTTTCCAGGTTCTTCAGCTTGGGATGTTCGATCTCGCGGTTGACCTGGGCCAGAGTCTCCTCGCCGCTCATCGCGAGGACCGAGTGGCCGAACCCCACGAACATGATGATCCAAGTAAGATGGCTGATCCAGGTCCCGTACAGCCAGCCCAGCGACTCCTTGTTCAGCGTAACCACCCCAGGGTGCAATGGATTCGGCGGCAACTGCACGGGCGCACTAAACACCGTAATGGTGCACCATATGATCAGAATCACCACCATCACAGTGGTCACGATCATGATCTGCAGAGCTTTCTCGCTGGATTCGTGGATGCCCTGGATGTTTTTCCACCAGAAATACAGCACGATCAGGATGGCGAAGCCTGCGGAAAAGTGGTCCTCGGAAAAAGTCAGGGGATGGTGGACATACCTGCCGATATCTTCGATGAAGCCTGCCAGGTACTGTCCGGCCGAGACGGCGCTGATGGGGCCGGTGAGCACGTAGTCGAACAGCAGAGCTGACACCGAAAACTTGGCCAGCGTGCCCCCCATGGCTTCCTTGACCACCCGGTACACGCCGCCGCGGACGAACATGCTGCTGGACTCGATATAGAGAGCGCGCACACAGTAGCTGAACAGCATCACCGCGAGGATGAACCACGGAGCGCTCTTGCCGATGACTTTCTCGGCGTCCCCGCCAGCGTAATAAGCCGAAGACGCCAAGTCGGCGAGGACGATGGCGGAGGCTCGCCAGAACGAGATGAAAGTCAGCATCACCGTGGTGGCGACGAACACCTTTACCGCGGGACGCCGGATGTTTTGGATGGACGAAGACATTCAAAAAATGCCGGAAAGCGTAAGTCTAAGAATTTAGCACAGTGCGGGGATGGCGGCCGCGGAAAGACCACGTAGCCGGTATCGTCGCGAGGCCGCGCATTTGACGCTGACGGGCGAACGAGGCGTCCACCGCTACTTGTTTTGTTCCCGGGGCGGTTTGGGCGCCATGTAGGTTCGCGTGATGCGGTCATGCCAGCAGAGCCGATCCTCGTCCAGAAAGCACCAGGCATACCCTAGCGCCAGCGACAGCCCAGACAACAGAGAAGCCAGTAGGCGCCAATGCCGGACTTTCCTGGGAACCGCAGTGCCATCAAACCGGCTCAATTGCAGCCGCGCCAGTTTTAGTCCCGGCGTGCTGCCTGTATAGACCAGCAGGAGGTATTGATAGGCGGCCCAAAATACGCCGGCGAGAATTGCTGAAGTCCCCACGGCTTGCCGCAGTGGCGGCACCATCAGGGTAACCCGGAAGAAAATGTAGGCGAAAACTGCGAATGCAGAAATCACGAGGAGACTGTCGATTGAGCCCGCCAGGAGGCGCCTCGACATGGGAGCCGCTTGCAGTGGCAGCTCGAATCCGGGACGCCGTTCTCGGGCTGGTTCTTCCACCGGTTCCATCAAAATGCCACCCAGCGCCGGCGGCGGAAGTACAAGCTCCGGCACTTCCAGGATGCGAGGCCGGGCCACGACCGGCTCGGCGAGTTCGTCGAGAACTGGCAGAAGCGCGTCTGAGGAACGAGGAAACTCAATGATCTTAGCGCTGCTTTCCGCCGCGTCAGTTCCGTCATGCATTCTCGGCGGGATAGGCTGCGCCTCTGAGGGAACAGCGAGGGTACCCTGCAGCGCAACCGCGAGGCGATTGGGGGCTGCGGTGCTCGCTGCGTCAGGGGTCCACGATCCCTCGGGAGGGTCGAACTTCAGCTGCAAAGACGGATAGCGCGGCGCACGTGGACGCCGGCGTGCCCGATAATTGTTTACTCGATCGGCCACTTCGCGACGCCACGAATCGGATTCCGGCGGTCCGAGAAGTTCCGTCTGAAGCGGAGCGTCCGGCGCGACACTTCCCAGTTTTCCTGTTGAGCCCAGGTCACTTCCTTCGGCTGGGGCAGGATTTGCCGCTAACGTGTCGTTTTCCCTGGTTTGGGACGAACCCTCTCCAGCCGTCGGGTTGCTGGACGGCTCCTGCATCGCATCCGGCACAAACCGGGGAGGCGCGAGCTTCTCTTCGACGCTGGCGGCAAACTGTTGTTCGCTGGCATCGTATGCTTCAGGGTCGATCAACCGGACGGAGGGAGGCAGCCGCACACTGGAATCGACATCGGGTTCAAATCTGGATTTCATATCTGGAGGTCTTGGGCCGGACGCACTTCCAGGCACAGCGGCAGACAGCGCCGCGGAGCGGGCAGCACACGCACCGGGTTCCAACGCCAACGAACAGGATCAAGAACGAAGCCAGAGTCTTGAAATACTCGCAGTCATCGTCATGCCCACCAGTCATGCCCACCAGCCATGCCCGCCACTTTGCCTCTCGGGCCAGCGCCGTGCTAACGTCACGATACCCCAGCGTGGATGACTTCACACGCGGGGAGTTCGTGCGCCTGGCGATGACTTCCCGCACTCGATTCCTTATCACGGCGGCGTTGGTTTGTCATCT
>Ga0207146_10164_pt1 | contig 17189 bp, 18 predicted proteins | sample Alteio_BWMinHeat_36_FD_153539 | JGI IMG/M metagenome (GOLD analysis project Ga0207146, IMG submission 153539) | Enriched cells from forest soil in Barre Woods Harvard Forest LTER site, Petersham, Massachusetts, United States -... | ecosystem: Environmental > Terrestrial > Soil > Temperate forest >...
CCGAGGCGAATGAGGCCGCCAGCGGTCAGATGAAGAAGGTCGGTCTGGACGGTAATTTGAATCGTCAGCGAGGGGGAATTTTCCGGCGGGCTGGGTGCGGCGAGGTCGTTTGCCCGGCGACGACACCAGCACCCGAAAGGAGCAGGAATACAACGAACTGTCTCATCGACCACGCCGTTCCGCGCTGGGACGGAGTAGATCAAACCTGACTAGGGAGGCTCGCGCCAGTTCCCATCCGCTCTTGGATCGCGATTGGAGCCGACAAGTGGAATTTATTGGAGGACCTTACGCAGTTCCCGCCGCAGAATCTTGCCTGATGGCGTCCGAGGCACGACCTCCACAAAGCGAACTTCGCGGGGCTGCTTGTGCCGGGAAAGACGATCGGCGACAAAATCGCAAAGTTCTTTGGCGAGCACGTCAGAGGGCATGAAGCCCTGGCGGAGAACAACGAAGGCGCAGGGGACTTCTCCCGCGTCGAGGTCAGGCTTACCGGCTACCCCGCAATCGCGGACGGCGGGATGTTCGAGGAGGAGGGATTCGACTTCCGCGGGAGCGACTGGGAATCCCTTGTATTTGATCATCTCTTTGCTGCGGTCGAGGACGTAGTAGAAGCCGTCGGCGTCGCAGCGCACGATGTCGCCGGAGAAATACCAGCCATCGCGAAGAGCGGCGGCGGTGGCTTGCGGCTCCTTCCAGTATCCGAGCATGATCTGCGGGCCGCGCATGACAAGTTCGCCGGGCTCGCCAGGCGCGACCTCATGCCCGTCAAGATCAACGATGCGACAATCCGTGAGAACCAGTGGCTGTCCGATGGAAGCGGGGCGGTTCATTTCCGGTGGAGCGATGTAGCCAACGTGAGTGACGGGCGAAGCTTCGGTCATGCCGTATCCCTGGACGACGCTAATGCCGGTGAGATTGGCCATGCGTCGGGCGAGTTCGGGAGCGAGCGGCGCGGCGCCGCACTTGATCCAGCGTACTTTGTGATTCTTTGGAAAGATGCCGGCTTCGGCGGCTTGACAGAACGCATTGATGGCGGGCGGAACTACGGGCATCATGGTGACGCCCTCCTGAAGCAGAAGAGCGCACAGCTTTTGCGCGTCGAAGCGCGGCATCAGAACCAGTGTCGAGCCAAGGGTGAGCGAAAGAGTCAGCGCCACGGTAAGTCCGTAGATGTGATAAAGGGGCAGGAAGCAGAGCATGACATCATCGGGCGTGAGCATCGCGGCATTTGGGCCGAGGACCTGATAGACATTCGCGACCAGATTGTAGTGCGAGAGCATGACGCCCTTGGGCAGTCCGGTGGTGCCACTTGAGTACGGGAGGGCGGCGATCGTCTCTTGCGAGTTCTGGACGGCGTCCGGGAATTTGGCGGACGTGGGCCGCAGCAAATTCCCGAAGTGTTCGCAGCCCGCGTTCTGACTTTGCTGGTTGAGGTTGCGCGTGGTGAAGACGCGACGAAGGCAGGGAAGTCCCGCGAGGTTCACGTTTTCCAGTAAGGGAGCGTCGGTGATGAGGAAAGCGGCGCCGGAGTTGTCGAGTTGACAGCGGATCTCGCGCTCCCGGTAGGAGGGATTGAGGAGTGTGGGGATGCCTCCGGCGAGCGTGGCCGCGTGATAGGTGATGGCGAATTCCCAGGAGTTGGGGAGGAAGATAGCAATGACCTCTCCGGGATCGAGCCCGGCGGAGATGAGGCCACGGGCAAGGGATTCGACAAGGCTGCCATATTCGGCGAAAGTAAAACGGCGATCGCAGGAAGTATCAATCAGCGCTGTCTTGTTGCCGTTCTGGCGGCAACTCTCGAGGACGACATCGTGGACGAAGCGCCCGGTAGGATCGGCATACAGCTGGGTGCGAAACATTGGGGGTGATTGTAATGGCAGAATGCAAAAGTTAGAAGTTCACGTACCGGCATACTTTTGCGCGGCGTTGGTGGGCAAATCGGAGGAACTTATGCAGAAGTGGATCAGGGGTTGCGCATTTTTCCTGGGCGGACTTCTAGCCATCGCCCCGACGTTGCTAACGTTGACTGCCTGTAAGGCGAAGAACGGCATCACGCACGACGAACTTGTCCGTCGCACGCAGGAGCTGTTCAAGAACCTCGCTGCCGGCGACCAAACTCCCTGGAAGAAGTACCTCGCCGACGACTGCATGTACTTCGACGAAAAAGGCAGGAACATGAATAAGGCGGCTCTGGTCGCTGATATCACTCCGCTGCCAACTGGCGACTCGGGCACCATCAAGGTAGTAAAGCCGCAAAGTCACATTGAGCGAAATGTGGCGATTTTGAGTTACGACATGGATGAAACGGAAAGCGTCTTCGGGCAGGATATGACAGCGCGATATCACGCCACCGATAGCTGGATGCGACGCAATGGACAATGGCAAATTGTTGCGGGTCAGGTGCTGCGCTACTACGAAGACCCTGCGCCCGGGAAGGTCAATGGCACCAAAATCAGTTGGGTATGTTGGAACTTACGAGCTTGCTCCTGGAAACAGGCTCACGATTTCGGTTGATGGCAAGGAGTTGTACCGTCAGCGGGGGCGATCAGCAAGGGCTGTATTGATCCCGGAGGCTACCGACACATTTTTTCGCAAGGGGGTTGAAGGTCGCATCCTGTTTCGGCACGCCGATAACGGGAAGGTGGATGCAATGATTGATCGAAGAAATAACGAGGATGTGGTCTGGAAGAGAGTTCAATGACGACATCAGGGCCGAACGGGCGAGGCGCCCGTTCCCACACCAGCCTCACGCGCTCAGCTTGCGCAGAAATTCCTGTTCGTCCATGCGGTACTTAAAAGCTTTGCGGCCGTTGATGAAGACTACGGGGACCTCGTCGGTGTAGAGGCGCCGGATTTCGGCGTCAGAGTCCACGTCGATTTCTCGCCAGGTGAAGCCGCCACGCTTGTGTAGCTTGACGATGCTCTCCTTGACGATTTCGCAGAGATGACATCCCTTGCGGGAATAAACGAGGACTTCCCGAGGCGCCGTCATGCGAGGGAGTGTAGCAGTTTGGAGGCAGGGTTTCCAACCCACCGAGGGCCAGAGGGAGTGCCAGACTGAAGACGGCGTAGAATTCCGAGATGACCACAGCAGGAAGGGCGCTTTCCGGGAAGACGATGCTGGTTACGGGAGCGGCGAAACGACTGGGGCGCGCAATTGCTTTGGCTGCGGCCGAAAACGGCGCGGACGTGGCGATCACCTATCGCGAGTCGGCGCGCGAGGCGCGGGCGGTGGTGGGAGAGTTGGCGCAGCATGGCGTGGAGGCCCTGGCCGTGCGGTGCGATGTTACCGATGAGAACAGCGTCCGTGAGATGGTTAAAGAAGTGGCGAGGGAACTGGGCGGAATCGACGTGCTAGTGAACAATGCCGCGAATTACGAAACCATTGAGTTTGAGAAGATTACGGTGGCGGAGTGGGATGCGATCTTTGCTTCGAACACCCGGGGACCGTTTCTCGTGTCGCGGGAGGCGCTGCCGCATCTTAGAAAGCGCAGAGGGCGCATCGTGAATATGGGTTCGCTCGGTGGACTCCGTCCGTGGGCGACGCACGCGCACTATTGTTCGTCGAAGGCAGCGCTACATATGCTGACCAAAGTGATGGCGAAGGCGCTGGCGCCGGAGATTGCCGTAAATGCGGTGGCTCCGGGGATGATCGATTTGGGAGAAAAATCGGCGGCCTCATTCATGAAAAAGACGGCGAAACAGACGCCGATGCTGCGGAGCGGGACGGCAGCGGACGTTGCCGCGGCGGTGATGTTCTTTGCTGCGGCTCCGCAGTTTATTACCGGGCAAGTGCTGGCGGTGGATGGCGGACTCGGACTGTAGCGGCGGGATTTGTTTCCTGACACGGGTTCGCGTATCGTTCGGTGTCGATTCGTTTTCGACTTTGCACATACTTATGACACGATCCAATCGCAGCGCAGTCTCTCTTTTTCTGGCACTCCTTCTTACTTTGCTTCTGGCGGGTTCTTTTGCCGTTGCTCAGGATCGGCCCGAGGAGGGAGGTCATGAACTCCAGGTTTGGACCGGTGGGGGGCGCTCGGTTCCGGGCGGAACCAAGGACACAGGTGTGTGGAACGCGGGAGTTCGCTATGGGTGGATCCTGACGGCTCCGCACGGGCCGGGTCTTCTCAATGGACGATTCGAAGTTGCAGTGGAAGCGGTGCCGGCGTTTGTTGTGTTCCAGCCTGCTAACACCGCGTACGGAGCAGGAGTGAATCCTCTGGATCTGAAATGGATTTTCGCCACACGCGGACGTGTCGCACCGTACATCGAGTTGAATGGAGGGACTCTGTTTACGACGCATGAAGTGCCGGCGGGAACTTCGACAATAAACTTCACGTCAGGCGCGGCCTTCGGACTGCATTTCCTGGGAGAGCACTGTTGGTCGGTGGATGTCCGCTACATGCATATTTCGAATGCCGGGCTAACGTCGCCGAATCCGGGAGTAAATACGGTGCAGGTGCGCTTGGGATTTGGGAAGTTCTATGGCAAGAAGTAGCGAGCGCTTTTCCCGTAGAGATGCCTCGTCTCTACAAGGTGGGGCCAATCCAAAACTAACGCTGACGTGATAACGCGGCGGACGTTTGTCCGGATTCGGCGCGACGTTTGCAGCACGGCCCCGGCGGAATCGGCGCTCCGTGGGGGCAGGTGAGCGGGTGGTTGAGGAAGGTGCAGATCTTGTCGGTGGCTTCGCGCGAGAGTATGTGCTCGAATTTGCAAGCCTGTTGCTCGATTTCCGTTTCACTGTCCATGGCGAGCGAATCGGTGAACAGGCGCTCCGCCAGGCGGTGGCGGCGGATGATGTCGGCGGCGCGCTGCTGTCCGCGGGGGGTGAGTTCGACGATCGCGGAGCCGTCGCCGGTCGAAAAGCCAGCAGGCTTCAGGGCGTCGTGGCAGGGATTGACGAAGGGCTTGTAATCGCGCGCTTCGGGCGGGTGCGGGCGCGTGGTTACCAGTCCCATGGCGGCCATTTTTTCTACGGCTATGGATACCGGCAGAGCTCCGTGGACTTCCATCCGGCCTATCTCAGCGATTTGGCCGTTCTCTTCCAAAGCAAATAATTCCTCCAGCACTTCGTCGAACTGCTCGTCGTCGGCCATCGCGAAAACTTCCTGGGCGGCGATTTTTCCATGATGCAATTCGATGCGGCGGTCGGCCAGACGCGCCACTACGGGATCGTGCGTCACCATGACGATGGTGCGTCCCTGCTGATGGAGTTCGCGGAGCAGGCGCAGGACGATTTCTTCGTTCGCGGCGTCGAGGTTGCCGGTGGGCTCGTCGGCGAGCACGATCTTAGGATCGTTGATGAGCGCGCGGGCGATGCACACGCGCTGCTGCTCGCCTCCGGAGAGCTGCGAGGGCAGGTGTTCGGCGCGGTCTTTGAGGCCAACGCGATCCAGCGCTTCGAGTGCTTCCTGTTCATCGGTCATGCTGTGGAAGTACTGGGCGAGCATGACGTTCTCGACGGCGGTGAGATACGGAATCATGTGGAAGTGCTGGAAGACGAAGCCGATGGTTTCGGCGCGGACGCGGTTGAGTTCAGCGGCGCTGAGGTTGGCGACGTTTTGTCCGTCAAGCCAGATTTCGCCGCTGGTGGGGCGGTCGAGGCATCCGATGAGATTAACCAGGGTGCTCTTGCCGGAACCGGAGGGGCCCATCACCGCGACCCACTCACCGGGCGCGATGTGGAGAGAGATGTCGTCGAGCGCATGAATCAGAGTGTGTCCGCCATTGTTTTCTTCCGCTCTGGCGGGATAACTCTTGGTGATGTTCTTAAGCTCGATCATCCTAGTCTTTCCCTCTAGCTTCTCCAATGTTACTCGTGGAGCGCCCCGTCGCTCCACCGCATAACTCATCACGCGCTCGCGATACTACTCCCCCCTCAGAATCATAGCGGGTTGGACGCGCCGCAGCATAGTGATCGGCAGGATGGCCGATATGAGCGCCACGGCAACACTGCCGGCGAACACATAGGGGAAGACGCTGAAGCGCGGCACCACCGGCGCGTGGAAGTTGGCTCGTCCGATCCAGACTGCGACGCCGATGCCGATGAAGAAGCCGAGAATCGCGCCCACCGCGCCCATGGCCGCGGCTTCGGCCGCGAAGAATCCGTTGACCAGACGCTCGGAAGCGCCCAGGGCCTTCATGATGGCGAAGTCGCGGCGGCGATCGAAGACCCATCCCATGAGCGTGGCGAGGACGCACAATGCGGATGTCAGAACGACGAGTGTGGCGGAAGCGTAGAGGGTGGCGCGCGTTTTGTTCAGTACGTTGGCTTCGGCCTCCATGATCTGGCGGACAGGGTGGACGTCGGCCGAGGGCAGAAGCTGCGCGAGTTGGCGCATGAGGCTCTCAACTTCCGGGGCGGTTCCGTTGACAGCGACTTCGATGGTGGAGGGCGAGACGCCGGTCCAGTTCTGAAATTCAGATTGATCGAGATAGATGCGGCTATCTTCGCCGGCTCCGGTCTGTAGCATACCGGCGGGAGTAAGTTCAATCGGCCTACCCTGGAAAGTGAGTTCGAAGGGCTGGCGATTGGGGCTGACTACATTCGCGGCGCGCATGCCGATGAGGGCCTGGTTGGGTTCGTCGGGCCAACGGCTCACCTTCCACCAGTGGTTCAGCCGGCGGGCGCGGGCAAAGTCGGTGCCGACGACGACTACGGATTGTCCCTCCTTGGTGCGGGCGATGGCATAGGAAAAAGGAACAGCCAGCATCTTTGAGCCGGGGCCGGCTGTGGATTCGACTTTGGCCAGCGCGCCGGCAGGCAGGGACTGGCCGTCTTTTCCGACGACGACTGCGTTGGCGCCGTAATTCCGGAACTCGGTGCGGAGCTTGGCCTGCACATCGACGTAGAGGTTCATCATCGCGGTGGCGACGGCCGCGGCAACGATCATGGCGAGCAATGCGGCGGCGGCGCGTCTGCGACGGAGGACGGCGGCGCGGAGAAGCATGCGCGTAAACATGGAAGTGTGCGGAGCCTGAGCACGGCGATCGGCGACCTGCTTCGGCGTGTGGAGCGTGCCGGGAATGGCGCTCATCCTTCACCTCGCAGCGCGAAAACTGGATCAAACTTCACGGCGCGGCGGATTGCGGTGGCGCTTCCGGCGAAGGTCACGAAGACGGCGATGGCGATGATGACAGGAAAGAGCACGGGCTCGATGGAAATCTGCGAATTGAAAATGGAGCGGCCGATCTGGCCGGCGAGTAGGGCTCCGGCAGAGAATCCTGCAATGCCGCCGACGAGCGCGAGGAGCAGCGCCTCCGCAAAGAAGATGGAGGAGACCGCAAGATTGCCTGCGCCGAGGGCTTTCATCAGGCCGACTTCGACGCGGCGCTCAAAAATGGCTGTCGCCATCGCGGCTGAAACGGCGAGAGCGGATGCGAAAAGCGCGGCAAGCGTCACCAGCAGCATGAGTCCTTTGATGCGCGAGAGCACAGTGCCTTCGTTCTGTGCGACTTGGCGGATCTGCTCGGCGTGCGAATGCGGGATGACCTCCTGCAACTGGTACGCGATCGACTGCACGTAGGGCGAGCAGTACCAGCGGTCGCGGACCTCGGGCGTCATCGTATTTGGATCCTGGGTGGCGAACGCATCCTGGGGCTTGGTCAGAGCGCTGACGTAGACGCGGCGTACGGCGCCGGGTTTGCCTAGAATCTGCTGCGCGAGAGCGAGCGGTGCGATGATCTCGTCATCCTCGGCCGCGCCGGTGGAGAGGACGCCGAAGATGGTGAGTTGCCGGCCGGCGACATCGAGCGTGTCACCGGGTTTCTTGGCTAGTTTGGCCGCCAGGCGCTCACCTACGAGGATGTTTTGAGAGTGGTCATTCGGCCAGCCGCAAGCCGCTGGCGAGTCTTTGATTCGCCCTGGACGGGCGAGTCGCCCGTCCCCACACGAGACTCTCCACCACGGATGCGTGATTCCTACGCCAGTGGTGAAGTCTTGCTTGCCGAAGTGGAGCGGCTTATTGAAGTAGGTGCCGACGAGTGGGACATCTTTTTTCGCGCCGTCGCCGCCAATTTTCACGGTCACGGGCAGCATGGGAGAGAAGCCGACGATGTTGTTGTGCCAGAAGGTGCCGCGAATTTTCGGGAGGTCAGCTTCGTTCAGGAACGCGCCATCGCTTGGAGGCTTCAAGTTGACGCCGCCCACTTCCACGTCGAGAGTGTCTTCCTGCGGAGTGACGACCAAGTTCGCGCCGTAGCTGCGCAGTTCGCGGTTGATTTTGTCGCCGATGTCAGTCGCTACGGCGATCATAGCAGTGGCGACCGCTACGCCCAGCGTGATCGCGATGCCGGCGAGCAGCTTGCGGCGCGCCTGGTGGCGAAACGATTCGTATACGATGCGCGGAAACATTTTTATTATTTCTGCTCGAAGTAGTGTCTGCCGGCCGCGATGTCGGCCTCGGAGACGATGACGGCGTCGGCGGTAACCTCGGCTTGCAGCGGAATCGGATTGCAGCCGCCGGCCATCCCGACCGACTGCGGGTTAATGGGGGCTGCGCAGTTTTTGCAGATCACTCCGTGGGACCCTTTGTAGAAGCCGACGCCGCCGCAGATTTGACAGGCGTCGAGGAGGGTAGCGATTTTTCCGTCAGGCTTCTGGTAGAGCCAGAAGCGGACTTCGACCCCGCCTTCCCTGGCTTCGAAGCGGTGAAGTTCGCCGTCGTAAATCGGCTTCACCGGGATGGAGACTCTGCCGTCGACGAAGGTAACCTCAGTGGCGGGCGACAGCGCGCTGGCGCTCTTCTCATAGATGAAACTGGCGGTGACCATCGCGATGAAGATGAACGAGCAGGTGTAAACCGAGGCCATCCAGAGACGCTCGCGCCGCACGGTCCAGAGCGCTTTGCGGCGGGCGGCGCCGGGGGGCGGCAGTTCGACCGGCTGGCGGCTCTTCATTTCAAACAGCACCATCAGCGCGGCCAGCGCGAGGATAGTGATGAAGAAGAAAAGTTCGTTGCGGACGATGGGGCCAATGATCGCCATCTCCTGGCGAGAGGAGGGAAGCACCCCGTTTTCGGAAAGCTCGTGCAGGCCGGAGACTACAAGTTGCGCGGCCACCAGGAAAAGGATCGCGGTCGTGACCCGGAAGAATTTTTGCAGATTGATCTTTACGCTGCCTTTGACGAACATCACGCCGAACAGAACGGCGACGAGCACACCGAGGACGGTGCCGATGAAGCTCATCAGCTCATTCGAATTCAGCGTTACGGCGGAGAGGATGAGAACGGTTTCGACGCCCTCACGCAGCACCATCAGAAAGACGAAGAGGAAGAGGCCGATCCATGCATCTCCCCGGGCAAACAAGCCGACCTTGCTTTCGATTTCTCCTTTGAGCCTGCGGCCGGTTTTCATCATGAAGACGATCATGGTGACGACGAAAACGGCGGCAACCAGCATGACCCAGCCTTCAAAGATGTCCTCGTTCCAGTTGAGGCGGGAGAGCACGACGGCGACGGCGATCGATCCGGCAAAAGCTGCGGCCAGGGCGGCGTAAACGGACTTGCGCAGATCGTTGCGGCCGATCTTGGCGAGGTAAGCCAAAGTGATGCCGACGATGAGAGCGGCTTCGACACCTTCGCGGAGGGTAATGATGAATGCCTGGAGCATTGAAAAAGTGACCGCTTTCTAATTGAAAATGAAATTCAATTTCAATATCAATAGGATACGGTTTCGGGCGGTGAGCGGTCAACGCGGTGAATTACGGACGGTTGGGATTTGCATCCCGCGGGGAAACGGGGCATTGAATGGCGAAAGAAGCTCGCAGCTCTCGGCTCTCAGCTCTCAGGAAGCGACGTTCATTCCCTCTAGAACGCCCGTTAATTGGGCCATTCAGGATTCGTCCCAGCTCTTTCGTTCTGTCTTCCATTCTGCGGGAATACGAGGGGTTCGAGAACCCCGAGCACGATGCAGGAACTGCGGAAATTCCTTGCGGAAGTAGCGTCCTTAATGCCTTCTGCGATATTGCTGGCAACCGATACCGCCGCCCGTCGCATTTGGGAGGTAAGGCCATAGAGTTCGTCTTTCGGAACCCTTGGGGTGGCTCGATAGATCTCCAGTGCGAGATCCGTCGCCTTAGGCCACGCGATTCGGTGTAGGGAAGCATCTGCCATGGAATCGCTCCGGATCTACTTTGGATATCCAAGTAGTTCCCGCTGTGACACTTGTCACCCAGAGTTCGGTCGGGTTTTGCTCTGCTGAGAGCCGAGAGTTCAGATGATGCGCAGGAATTTGCGCGCCCGCTCCAGTTCTGGAAAGCTCTTTTCTTCTGTCAGAAATTCGCGCGAATGCACGCATCTCCGGCTCCCTCGCAGTTTGACCGGGTGCTTCAAATGCAGCATCTCGTGGAAGAGAATGTATTCGACGGCGTAGCGCGGCACGCGCGGATGGTCGAAGACGCGGCTGATGACGATGGCATTGTGCGCCGGGTCGTAGTGGCCGAGGCTGCTGCGGGCGTGGTTCCGGCTCCAAGTGAGTTGCGGGCGGCCCATGAGCCCGTGGAAGAAGCGGCGGTTGAGGTCTTCGAAGATTTCTTCCAGATGGTAGTGATGGCCGCGGGCGGAGCGGATGTGCTTGCGTCCGCGCATCTGGCGGACGAGGCGCGCCTTGGCGGCAACGTCGTGGCCGGCGACGTAGCGGCGATAACGGGCGCTGCGGGTACGATCGACCGGTTGGCGATAGAGCTTGGCGAGCAGAATGTGGGCAATCGAGTGCAGCACGGGTTCGGGAGCGCCTTCCAGCAGGTCGGAGAGGCGGATGTAGAGCTCTCCCTGGCGGAGGCGGATGGTGTTGTTGATGGAGACGAAAGCGTAGAAACGAACGTGCATGGGCGGCGCGGGCGCGAGGGGACGGAGTTCGCGATACGCTTCGTGGAAGATTTCGGCGAGCTTTGGGGACACGTTGAGGGAAGAGTAGCAGAGGCAGCCATCAGCCGTCAGGCATCGGCCATCCGTAAACATTCTTGAGTTGTGGCCCTGCGATTGTTCATGGGTCGACACACTGGAAGGTCACACCGTCACGCAAGCACGACGGCACGTTCGCTGGTGGCTGACTTGTGTTTCGGCCGTTGGACAGCGAAGGATCGTTATGGCCTTTGTAGGGATCTCGCGGACTGCGATAGACCGCGCGGCCATGAAAAAACGGATCCGCTACGCTCCCGGAGAGCCATCCGACAACGCCAAGGGCTCCCGCGCCAAGAAGCGCGTTTGCGGCGCGGCAACAGCTGGAGCGGGATGCTCCAATGGCCGCCCCGGCACCGGCTCCAACTCCAAGCCCGATGGCCGGGCCGTTATGAGTCAGGTACACGGCCTTGATATCGTCTCGAAGATATACCTTGCGTCGGGACAGAGGCCATCTTCCGGAAATACAAAGCAGCTGATCGTCCGAAGCTCCGTCCATGAAGCAATGCCCAAACGTGGGCCTGTTCTTGAGAGTGACCTTGATTTTAGTTCCGCTGCGAAGGGCTTGTACCGCCTCCCAGTCGCCAGTCTGTGACATTGCAGTCGACGCGATCAGGAGTGGTGCGAGCAGGAGAGGAATGATTTTTGTGCATGTCATCACGGAATCCTATTGATCAAGAGCAAACGGAATAGGCCTGCTTGTGACAGTTGTTCGAGTGTCACATCGCCAGGACAACGGGTGGCGTCAAACTCCCATGTCACCTGTCACCACGCCGGTGCAGGATTGTGGTTTGGGGTGTCCCCGGAATCGGTACGCTTCGCTGAGGGTGCTGGCTGCACGGTCAATGGCCGTTGCAGGACCATCTCGACCCGGGTGCCGACGGGCAGGGAAATTTCATCGCCGCGCGTGAACAACACTTTGGCCAAGCCAAGCCCGGCGCCAATCAGAACACCCGGGCCGAGGCCAATGCCGACATGGCGGATCGATCCGACAAGAACTCCTGCACCGGTTGTCTTGGCCACGGTGTAGACGTCGGCATCAATTTGGTCCACTGGTTCCAGCGTGCCTTCGTGGTTGACCGTCCGGTTTCTACTCGATCCCGGTAGGCTTTGAAGGCTTCCAACTACTGAAAGTTGGCGGTTGTCGGGGAGAATCAACTGCGTGAATTTTAGGCGCATCTGGGCGCGTCCCTGGACGCGACCCGGCCTGCGCTCGTCTGTTACCACTCCCATCACCCGAGTATGTTCGGGAATCACGACGCGATCGTTCTCGACGACGGGAAATGCAGTTTCGAGATAAACCCCCGACCCAGGCGTCGAGGAGGTAGTGTGCAGAGGACTGATCAGTTTCATCAGCAGATGCGTGCCGGCGGCAATGGTGATGACTTCTGGCTTAGGCCCACGGGTGCGGTTCGTGTCCACGAAAAGTCCGCTCTGCTGCGCCCCGCTCCCGCGCGCAAAAACGAGCAAGCAACAGCTCAAGAACAGAAGGCGGGTTTGATTGACGTGTTTCATAAGCGGATCGTAACCCCCAAGCGAGCGGCAGAAGTCGCAGGCTGGTGACACTTTTGCGAGTGCCACACTGACGAAAGGGCCAGACTGGACTTGGGTAAGGACACGCTCTCCTCAGTTCCGACCGGCGCGGAGAGCGCAAGGCTTGCAGCTTTGCGGGGCGCGAGTCTCGAGAACAGCCCGAAGCGTGCGCGGCATGCGTTTCGGAACTTCGAAGACGGCAACCTGCGACACGTTGTCCGCGCCACGGTACGAAATGCGGAAGTAGTGTCGGTGGCGGCGCATCTTGACGAGCCCGACCCCAATCGCGGGCAGGACTCCGAGATGACGAGTTACCTCCGTCGAATACTCGAACGACTGGATATCAGCGTATGGAATTAGGAGTTTCGTTCCCGAAGTCTCGAAGGTGAGCGACTTCCCGGAAGTGGTGTCCAAGCGTCCGACAACACCCACCCGCAAAGCCGGAGCCGTGCCGCCGGCGTACATCACTTGGTCGTCCTCGACTGCGACCATCGGTAGCGCCAAGGCCAAGAGCAAACAGAAAGTCATCCATTTCTTCATGCCGAACCTCCTCTGGTTTCAACCAGTACATACTGAGTGATCGGGCGGACTTGGGGAGATTGGGTTGTGACACTTTCGCAAGTGTTACGAGGGGAGAGGGTTCTGGATGAACTCAACGTAGCGCCGAAGCTCTTCGATCGAAGGCTCGGATAACAAGGGGAAGGGAATTGCGCGGCAGCCTGCGGGCAGTTCGGTCGCAGTAACAGAATCGCAGACCACCGCTGCTGTCTGCTTCAGCCCGCGCTGCCAGTTCGCTTTGCGCGCGTCCCGAAATACCAGAGCGTCCGGGTGAAAGCCCGCGGCATGCAGCATGGTGCGCGCCAGTTTCAAAAAGTCCGGCCATGCCGAGGCAATGCCGATCAAAGCACCTGACGGAGCGGGCAGCCATCCGGCAAGCGACGTAGGTACCGACCGAAAATGCAACGTGAGCACGTCGGTGCCTTCTGCGAGTGCGTGCCGCACGGCTGCACGATTTGGAAGCACGACCGGAATGGCGCCGTCGAGCGTCTTCGGGCAGTCGTGCGGATTGCAACTCTGGACTGGAAATATCACCGCCTGCCCGATCTCCGCCGCTACAATTCGTCGGAGCTCTTCCTCCGGCTCGATCAACAGGAAATGATCGGGCGGCTGCAGTTCAAGCCACTGCCGCAGACGGGAACGCACGGTAGTAAGAGGAGCGCCGAGTTCGCGCGCTGAGCGAAAAAGTTTTGCAATCAACTGATCGAGCGCGAGCGCCGATGAGGGCGCCAACTCAGGCTTGCGCTCCCGGACATACACGCCGCTGCCATGACGAAACTCAACCCACCGCTCCCGTTCGAGCTGGCGGTAGCCGGCACTGACGGTATTGGGATGAAGACGGAAGCGGCGGGCCAGTTCCCGCGTGCTTGGCAAACGCTGTCCTGGCGCGAGGTCGTCGCTGAGGATGCCAAGGATAACCTGCGTTACGAGCTGTTCGCGGATGGTAACTTCGCTGCCGCGGGCAAACCAGAGTTGCATGACGGGCTATCTTACCGGAGATCGCTAAGAGCGAACCACAGGGGGACACAGGGGATTTGCCTGTGTTCCCTTGTGCTCCCGTGGTCAAGAAGTTTGCCGCGGAACCGCGCCGCCCTATTTCTTCTTCTGACGCTTCATGTATTCCCCAACTTCGGCGAGGGTCTTGCGGTGATCGTCGGCGCTGGAGTCTACGGTGTCGAGGGCGTCGGTCAGCAGGAATTCATACTGGATCGCTTCGGCGGCATTGCTGTTCGCGGCATTTTTGAGAGCGCGCAACTTCGATTGAAATTCGGTGTCGGCTTCGATAATAACCTTCAGCGGCTTGCGGATATCATCCTTCCGGCCGACGTACATGTCGATGTTGTCGTTGAGTTCGTCGTAGACGCCGAGGAAATCTTCCAGCATGTCATGAGTCTGGCGGGCGCGCTCGGTCGTCTTCGGATCGCTGCGCATTTGCTCAAGCTTGATCATGCGATCACGGGAAAACTTCACGTAAAGCTTTAAGCGCTCGTCAGGATCGAGCATGGCATCGCGGAGCTGGTCGATCTCGAGCGCATTCAGCGGATCGCGGCGACGCTGGGCCGAAAGCGGAGACCAAATTGCGGCGACGAGTGGGAGAATGAGTAGCATCGCGAGTCCGAGCGCAGTGCGCCAGCGTGCCTTCATTGCTTCTCCTTCTTCTTCTCTTTGGCGAACATTTCTTTGAGCAGGGCGGTGCGGACGTCTTCCAGGCGGCGGATGGCCCGTTCGACCGGAGGCTGGTCCTCGAAGGCGAGAGTGCGCTTGATGTCACGCAGCTTCTCCGCCATCTTTCGCGCATCGATCTCGATATTCTTGAGGTGCTTCTTGGTTAGCGTCGCGGCGTCGCGAGCTTTCTCAGAGTAGGTAACGATGTCATCGACGGCGGCGTTGGCCTGGTCGATGTTGCCATTGCGGTAAAGGTTGTCGGCATTGCGAAGCTGATGCTGCGCGATCCGGATGCCGAGTGAGGGGCGGTCCTCGGGGCGCGCGCTTTCGAAGCGTGCTTTGAGTTCATCTACGGTTTCGTCTTTGCCGGCCGCGTACACGACGAGCGTAAAGACGATGAGAAATACCGAAATGGTCAGCCGGCGCATAGTGGTCAACGTTTGTTCGGCTCGATCGCGATCAGACGATGGGTAGCCTGCCACTCCTGATCGGGATACTTTCCCTCAGCAACTTCCAGAAAGTGATGATAATCGACTGCGGCCAGTTTGTAGTCACGCAGATGGTCATAAGCGGAAGCCCGAAGAAAGTAACAGATCGCGGGCAGGTCGGGATTTAGCCGGGTGCGCCCGTTGAGGGCTCGGATCGTCAGTTCGTAGTTCTTATTCTCGCTGGCGGCAAAGGCGAGATCCACATAAACATCGGGCGAATCGCGCTTCAATCGGAGAGCGGTCAGAAATTCCTGTTGAGCTTCGGGGAACTTTTTCTGGCGCAGCAAGGCCTGTCCCAGGCCGCGATGCAATTCGGGATCCTTCGGCTGGGTTGTGACCAGAGCGCGATATGTGTTTTCCGCGAGATCATTTTTCCCCGCACTCGAATAGAGGTCGGCAAGCTCGCGCTGCGCGTCGGAGTCCGCGGGCGCGAGCTGCAGCGCCGTCTGAATTTCCGTGATGGCGTCGTCTTTCTTGCTCTGCGCGGCGAGCACGCGCCCCAGTTGGAGATGAATCCCGGCGTCCTCGGGGCGCTCGATGGCGAGCCGCCGCAACAGGGGCTCGGCGTCGCCTAGGCGGCCGGACTTCATGTACAGGTTGGTTAGGCCGATCGCGGCTTCTGTCGAGTGCGGATCGACTGCCAGGACTTGTTTGTATTCCGCTTCGGCGGCGGAGAATTCCTTTTGCCGTTCTTGCAGCAGACCGGCGGAAAGATGAGGTTCGGGATCCTTCGGTGTAAGTTCGGAGGCTTTGCGATAAGCCGCGAGCGCGTCTTCCGGCTTGGTATTTTCCAGCAGATGCGCAAGTGCCAGCCAGGCGCTGGCTTGACCTTCTTCAACGTGGTCGGCGGGCTTGAGGCCGGTGGCAGCGCGCAGATAACGCTCGGCCTCGGGGCTGTTGAAGCGGACCAGCATCAATCCCAGGTTCAGGTTCGTCTCGAAGACTTCGGGCTTGGCGGCGACGGACTGCCGGTAGGCGTGGATCGAGTCCTCAACCCGGCCCAGGCGGTTGAGAACGAATCCGAGATCGAACCAGGCCTGATAGTTCTTGGGATCTTTATCGATAGCCTTTTTCAGCAGCGCTTCCGCGCCGGTGAAATCGTTTTTCTGGATGGCATCTTCGGCCTGCGCGATTTCCGGGGGTGTGTCGTCGATGCGCTCCTTATAGTGGCGGACGGTAGTGTGGGTTTGCGCTAGGGCGGCGGCGGTCAGGGCAATGAGCAGGATCGCATTTGCGAGCGGGCGCTTCATGCGGGGGCCGCTGGCGCCGGGCGAGGGGGCCCGGCGCTCCACAAGTATTCTACCGGTCACCATGGCGTGCGCCGTTCCCGTTCAAGACCTGCTTCAGATACTGTCCAGTGTAAGAGTTTTTCAGCTCCGCGATCGCTTCGGGCGTTCCGAAGCCGACGAGGTTCCCACCGCGATCGCCGCCCTCCGGACCGAGATCGATGACCCAGTCCGCGGTCTTGATCACTTCGAGATTGTGCTCGATGACGACGATCGACCCTCCCGCATCGATTAGACGGCGGAAAGCAGAAAGTAGCTTGCTGACATCGTCGAAGTGCAGGCCGGTAGTAGGTTCATCGAAAATATAGAGCATGCGGCGCTTGCGCTTGGGCCCATCACCGTCCTCGCCGGGGCGGTTCGCCGAGCGGGCTCCCGGCTGAAGATGAGCGGCAAGCTTCATGCGCTGCGCTTCGCCTCCGGATAGCGTAGTCGCCGACTGGCCGAGACGCAGGTAGCCGAGGCCGACTTCGTCGAGTACGCGCAATTTTTCCGTAAGGCGCGGAACCTCGGCGAAGAATTTGAGTGCTTCGCGAATGGTAAGGTTCAGCACCTCATGAATGTTCTTGCCTTTGTAGTGTATTTCGAGCACTTGCGGCTTGTAGCGGGTGCCCTTGCATTCGTCGCAGATCAGCTCCACGTCGGCGAGAAACTGCATTTCGACGGTAACGGTGCCGTCACCCTGACAGTTTTCGCAGCGGCCGCCAGGCACGTTGAAAGAAAAATGTCCGGCAGGGAAGCCGCGCTTCTGGGCTTCC
>Ga0207146_10150_pt2 | contig 17097 bp, 18 predicted proteins | sample Alteio_BWMinHeat_36_FD_153539 | JGI IMG/M metagenome (GOLD analysis project Ga0207146, IMG submission 153539) | Enriched cells from forest soil in Barre Woods Harvard Forest LTER site, Petersham, Massachusetts, United States -... | ecosystem: Environmental > Terrestrial > Soil > Temperate forest >...
TATGCCAGTGCCCTTCTGGCCGGCCTTGTCGAGGATAACATCGACAAGCGGTTTGCCGGTCTCGGGATCGATCTTGCGGAAAATTTGGGACGTGATTTCGATAAGATAACTGTCGAGGTCGCCTTTGTTCCACTCGGTGAAGGTCTCGGCCAGTTGCTTGGCGTCCATCCCGATTACGTCTTTCAAAATGGCGTAGGCTTCGCAGATAAGCTGCATATCGCCGTACTCGATGCCGTTATGCACCATCTTGACGTAATGGCCGGCGCCGTCCGGGCCCATGTAGCGGCAACAAGGTTCGCCATCCACTTGTGCGGCGATCTTGCGAAAGATCGGCGCGATCATTTCCCAGGGTTCGCGAGAACCTCCGGGCATCAGCGAAGGACCTTTGAGCGCGCCTTCCTCTCCGCCGGAAACACCGCATCCAACGAAATGAATCCCACGACCTTCGAGATCTCTGCAGCGCCGTTGCGTGTCGGTGAACAAAGAATTACCGCCGTCGATAATGACGTCGCCTTTTTCGAGAAGTGGTGCGAGTTCGCCGATTACTTGATCGACCGGATTGCCGGCTTTAATCATGATCATCGCTTTGCGCGGTTTTTTAAGCGCACCGACAAATTCTTCAAGCGTGCGCGTCGGCTGGATATTTTTTCCTTTGGCACGACTGGCCGCGAATTTCTCGGTAACCTCTGTGGTGCGATTGAAAACGGCGACTGAAAATCCCTTGGAGTCCATATTCAGGACGAGGTTTTCGCCCATTACAGCCAGGCCGATCAGGCCAATATCGCATTGATTCGCGGTCATTTTGGGTCTCCTGTGTTTCAGCGGTAGTGAAGCGGCGGCCTCATTGTAGCGACTGACTGGAACGCATGGCAAACTCACTTTGTGAAGTTTTATTGACCGAGGTGTGCTTGGAAGCGCCGGCGCGGGATGTTGATCTTACTGCGGGGGCGGTTGTCGATTTTTGGGGCGCGGTCCGCGGACTCGAAGATGGGCGCCAGATTGATGGCATCCAGTACGAAGCGCATCGCGCTATGGCGGAGCATCAGTTGGGCTTGGTTGCCGAGGAGGCGGTGAAGAAATTCCGGCTGGAACAAGTTATCGTGCATCATCGCATCGGGTTTGTGGGTACGGGTGAAGCATCGCTTTTTCTTCGAGTGGGAGCGGAACATCGCGCGGCTGGGTTCGAGGCGAGCCAGTGGATTGTGGATGAATTGAAACGCCGGGCGCCGATTTGGAAACGGCCGAAGTTTAAGATCGACAATCGGCCGGCGGAGGAAGGTGAGCAGCGACAAGTGCACGCTGGCGTCGCGCCGCGCAGAGGCCGCCGGCTACCGTTACGGCGATGAACTGGGCAAACCGTTTAACGCTCGGCCGGCTCGCGCTCACCATCCTTTTCGTGGCGGCGTTAAATTCTTCCTGGCAGTACGGACGCACCGCCGCGCTGCTCATCTTTCTGATCGCCGGCGTGACGGATTTCATCGATGGCGAAATCGCCCGCCGCTACGGTATCATCACGAATTTCGGCAAATTAATGGATCCGCTGGTGGACAAGATCATGATGGCGGCGGCGTTCATCTCGCTGGTGCCGCTCAAGGTCATTCCGGCTTGGGCTGCGACGACGGTTGTGGCGCGTGATTTTTTGATTACAGGTTTACGATTGATGGCGAGCGCGAAGGGCCGGGTCCTGCCAGCGGAACGGCTCGGTAAACAGAAGACCTCGTGGCAGATCATCACCGTGATTTTTTTTCTCGCTCTTTTTTCGGCAAGCGAATTGCGCTATGCCGATGACAGAGCGACATGGTGGCTTCGCGCGCGGGACGAGGCCGGTCCCATCCTCGTTTGGACTATGGTGGCGTTGACCGTTTATTCGGGTCTCGGCTACGCTTGGCGGCACCGCGACGTCATCGCGCCGGATCAGTAAATTGGGCGCACGCGGAATTGCGACCCGAGCCCCGACGCGGCGGGGCCGCTAGAAGAAGCTCTGCGGAACCTCGACCTTGTCGCCTGGTTGAAGGTTGACATCCTTAGAAGGATCGCGCCGAAATTTGCGGACGTCGTAAACTGTTACCTTGCTTCCACGCAGAACCCGGACCCGCTTCTGATCGGCGAAATCGTTGAATCCACCCGCCGCGCTAATCGCAGTGAGCAGTGTCATATCCTCGGTGAACGGAATGCGTGAAGGCTGCCGGACGGCGCCTCCCACGTTCACGAAACGGGTGCTCGGTCCCATCACAATGGTGATCGTGGGGTTCGTATATATTTTGCTGGCGCGATAGGCGCTTTCGATCGAAGCAGCCAGTTGCGCCGGGGTCACTCCGGCCGCTTTCACTTTGTTGATGTAAGGCAGATTCATCCAACCATTCGCGTCCACGGTATAGATATTATTGACCTGCTGCTGTTCCTCCACCGGCACTCCGCTAATCTTGAGATCGACGAAATCACCGACTCTGAGGGTCGCCTGGCCAGAAGCGATCACAGCGAAACCGAGGAACAAAAGTGAGAAGAGAAGAGAGCGCATTAGTATTCGTCGGAATCGGAAGCGCCGTTGTGTGCAACGACGGCGGCTGCTTTCCGAGAACGTCCGCGTCGCGTTTCTTTACCCCGCGGCTGATAATACGCGTAGTAATGGGTGTAATAGGAATAATTCTGGTCGTGCTTAAGATCGACATCGTTGAGCACGACGCCCAGGAGGGTGCCGCCCACGTTGAGGATGGCTTGCTTGACGCGTGTGAGCATCGCGCGGGGAAACCGCCGGTGCTGGACAACGATGATCGTCTCATCGACTTCGCTGGCCAGAACCGATGCGTCACTCACGCCAAGCATCGGCGGCGAATCAAAAAAGATAAGATCGTAACGCGATTTCAACTCGGCGATCGTGTCCGACATGCGCTGCGAATTGAGAATGCCGACGGCGTCGGCCGGAAGCACCCCACTGGGCAGGATGGAAAGATTTTTCACCGCGGTCGGCAATATGACCTTCTCCAGCGGCATCTCGGTAGTGAGATAACTGGTCAAGCCAGCGGTGTTGCTGACGCCGAAGAGCTCGTGTTGAACCGGGCGACGCAGGTCGGCATCGACAATGAGCGTAGAATAGCCGCCCTGGGCGCAGACGAAGGCGAGATTGGCGATGGTGGTTGATTTGCCTTCGCCGGGTCCGCCACTGACGAGCGAGATGGTATTCGCTTCAGGATTCTTGCGATTGAATTCGATGTTGGTGCGCAAAATCCGGTAAGCCTCCGCGTCCGGCGTGTCTCCCGCTTCGCGGTGGAGCAGCTTTATGTTTTTCGGAATGATCGCCAGAACCGGGAGGCCGAGAAGATTCTCAACGTCTTCCATGGTCTTGACACTGGTATCGAGATATTCGATAAAAAAGGCGAGACCAAGGCCAATCATGAGGCCGACCAGGGCGCCTAGTGCCAGATTAAGAACCACCAGCGGGCGGGCCGGAAAATTGGGCGGTTCCGCCACCTGCTTTACACTTACCGCGATGCGCGGCATGGCCAGCTCCATCGTTTGGGTCTGCGCCCGCATTCTTACTCCATCGAGCAGCAATCTTTCTTTGATGTAAGCGTTTTTTGCCCGCACGTAATTGGCGCTCAGGGTTTTTGTAGCCAACTGCCGTGTGTTGATGTCGGCTAGCCGTTTATCCATCTGCTCGCGTGTGGTTTGCGCGCTTTTCAGGTTTTTTTCCAGGGCGCTTCGAATGCTTGCGATCTGCTCCTCGAGCTGTTTCGCATAGACAGCCTTGGTCGCTCGGAGCGCTTTGACCTTGGGGTGATTTTCGCCGAGGCCGGAATTGAGTAAGAAGGCGTCTTGGGCGACGGCCTCTTGATAATTTGGTAGAATTTTTTGGATTGTCGGGTCCTGAATATTGAGCGTAGCCAGCATCCGCGTGAGTTCCTCGCCCTTTAGTTTCCGGATTTGCTCCAGCCTGCCGTTGATCGCCTCGACGCTCGTTACGGCCTCATTGACCCCTTCTTCCTGCTTTAGCACGATCGCGTTTACGGCAGTCTCCGTGTCTTCCTTCCCCTCAGGGTTAAGATCGATAATGTGTTCGTGGTCGCGAATGCGCTCTACTTCGGCCGCGGCGTCGCTTACCGCCTTTTGTTCTCTCGTAACCTGTTCATTCATGGCCGCGACGCCGCGGTTCATGATCTCTTTCTCTTCCTCGCCGCGTTTGTCCTGATACACAGCCACGATTTTGTTTGCGATATCGGCGGCTTCCTGCGGGTTGGCGTCGAAAACGCTGATCTGAAGCAGATCGGTATTGCGCACTTCTTGGACATCGAGTCTGCGGAGGAGGAGCTTATAAGTTTGCTCTCGCGTGGGCCGACCCAGGTCTTTCGCCCATTTCTCCTGAAGTTTTAAAGCGTCGATTACCGGGTAGAGAATACCGGTGCGCTGAATGACTTGAAACACGGTGGGCGCAAGCTCCGGATCGTGCACCGGCTGGTGCAGATCATTGCCGAAAATGCGCGGGTTCTCAGCGGTGGATTTTACCTCGATAAAAGCGGACGCTTTATACTCGCGCGGTTGAAAAAAGGTGACGATGGCCGCGGTGATCAGCACCAGGAAAAAAGCGAGCGAGATTAAACCCCAGCGGACGCGGATAACGCGCCAGTAATCGAGAAAATGCAGCTTCACTTCGTCGTTGTGTGCCATAGAGAAACCCTCGCGAAAGGGAGGGACTTTAGCAAAAAGCCTGACAAAAGTAAACCTTAAAGCGGGCTACCTTTAGAACGTAAAATTCAGGCCCCCGGAATAGCGGTTGCGCAAATATTCGCGGAACGAGAAACCCGAGATGACCTGGGTGCGATCGTAGCCGATATCGATCCCCAGATGGGGCGTGACGGCGTAGCGAAGATTGAACGCCAGGGCCAAGTCGTTCTCCGCGAAAGCAGGGCTGACCGTGAAAGTGAACCCGAAAAATTGCTCCGTGACCGCCTGATTCTCATCGTGTTCGTAGTTAAAGCTGAGCGTTGCCGTGATTTTCGGTGTCACCTGTTGGCTCACTTGCAACCCGCTGCGAAAGGTCGTGCGGACGGCGTTGGCCGTCACAGCTGAGTCCTCGATCCCATAGCTATTATTCCACGACACCGTCGTGCGCTTGCCGATCGCGTAATTCAACGTGCCTTCAAAATACGGCCCGCTCTTGTCCCCATCGGCTTGGTAAGAGCGAAGTTCTTCGCCACCGCGCAAGGAAATATTAAAGCGGGGGCTAAAGCTGTGATCGATGCCGCCCAGAAAGAAATGTGTGGTTGAATCGCGCGCGGTGTGGGCGAAGCTCACCAATTGAAAGCGGTAATCGGCGTAAATGGTTGTGGTCGGCGTTAATAAGAAGCGGAATTCGTTGGCGAACGTGTTCTGGATCTGATCCTCAAACACGCCGATGGAGGCATCGTCGTAATTGATGGCGACGACGGTGTAACTGGTGGCCGTAGAAAACCGTGGCGCCCAGAGATAGGTGAGCGTGCCTGTATTGTCCGAGTAAAAATAATTTCCGCTTCGCCGAGTAAAACCAATACCAAAACTAAAATCCGGCTCGGTCAGATAAGTGGCATGGAGATCGAGGGCGAGCGCAAGGCGGGGCGTGACCTGAAGGTTGAACTTAAACCGAGCGTGGAGATCGATATCGTAATTTTGCACACCGACCCGTTCGTTATAATAGGTAAAGGCGCCGCCTGTGCTCAGGTTTAGTTCTGCGCGAGGGCTTCCGAAGGCATATGTCAGGTCGGCGCCGGCATTGGTGAACCACGAGGACTGCTCGCCCCCGGCAGGTGCGGTATTGACGTTATCATCAAATCCTTCGCGCAGGGTGGCCGAGAGATGGAAGGGAAGGGCCGAGAATTTGCCCAGCCCCAACTCGCTTCCCGACGGTTCATTCTCTCCGGCCGATAGCTCTACGGGTAATTGCTCCTCGCCCGCCTTCACAAATTGCGGATGAAAGCAAATCAGCCAGGCTGCCAGCGCTAGAAATCCAATCTTAGGGGTTTTGATATTTTTCACGTCGCCTTTTATCACCGTTCCGTCGAGACCGACATGCTCCCCATTTCGCTAGCAGAAAAGATTCCCAAAGTATGCGACCGGAGAAATTCGGGCAATGATTTTCTTGAGCGTTCTGCCGATTCTCGCGAGCGCGTTATACGGAATCCGGTTATTCCGGCCCAGCCCCAAGCGCGCCGGCGCCTGGCTGGCGCCACCGTGTTAAGATGCGCCTCGCAGCATTGCTGTGCCATTGTCGATCTTGGATTCAAGGCTCGCGCTTCCGCGAACAGAACCTCCGGCTTGCTCGCGGCGGCCAACGTTCTCGTCGGCGGACGTTTCGACTGGATCATTTCTGCGGGCGTCATTTCACGCGCCTTCGCGACTGGCGCTGTCGTTGTCCAAAATGCGGATCCCAGCGCCAGACCAACCAAGAGAACAAATGCGCAAGATCGACAGGCAAAAGCGGGCAACGGGAATCGAACCCGCATGGCCAGCTTGGAAGGCTGGAACTTTACCATTAAGCTATGCCCGCGCGAAAAATAAACTGCCGCGACACCCCATTCCTGCCAAGCTCTTTTTAGCGCGTCGTCGATTCGACCGCTTGCTATTTAGAGAGGCGGCGGCTAGCTACTTAGGACTATGAAACTGTTCGGCCTCTCCTTACTTGTCGGTGCTTGCTTGCTCGTTTCGGCCCGCGCGGACCTCACCATCGTGCACAAAGTTGAAGGCATTGGCGGCGGTGGTGAAATGACTATGAAGATTAAGGGCGACAAAATGCGAATCGAAGTCTCGCCCCAGATCACCACCATCTTTGATGGAAAAACCGGCGAATTAACTAATCTGATGAATGATCAAAAAACTGTCGTGCGCATCTCGGCAGACAAAATGAAGGCCGCTGCCGAAATGATAAACAAGTTCAGTTCAAAAAAAGAGAGCGCAGAAAAAACGAAGCTCGTTCCAACTGGCAAGAAGGAAACAATCAACGGTTACGAGACCGAGCAATACGCCTATGACGGGCCTGACGTCAAAGCCACCTACTGGATCGCGCTCAACTATCCCGACGGCGTTGCAATCCTCAAACAACTCCAAGCCATCAAGTCGGAAGCTTGGAACGCAACCAATACGCAGATGCCCGATTATCGCGATTTCCCTGGGGTGGCCATCCGCACGCACATCACCATGGCCAAACCGCATCAGGGAACTGTGTCGAATAGCGCCGCTTCTGGTAGCGGCACGGAAATCACAACCACACTCATTTCCATTAAACAAGATCCGCTTAGCGACGCCGAGTTCACTATCCCGAAGGATTATCAGGAAATGAGCATGCCGGATATTTTTGGCGAAAGAAAAACGGCGCCATCCATTTCGCCGAATCCGTAAGGCAATTCCGCTGATGCGCGTGGCGACACCGTTGCTGCTCGCCTCGGATTCACCGCGCCGCCGTGAGCTGCTTGCCGCGGCTGGTTTTGAATTCGAGAGGATGTCGCCCCGAGTTAGCGAACGGTTCGATGTCGATCTTACCCTGCGCGAGCTGACAGCGTTCAATGCGATCCGCAAAGGGAGGTCGGTCGCTCATCTGCGCCCGGACGCGGTCGTCCTCGCGGCCGACACTCTCGTCGGGCTAGATGACGAAATTATCGGCAAGCCCGCCGATCTTGATCATGCCGCAAAAATTCTGCGCCGCTTGAGCGGACGAGTTCACCAAGTTTGTTCCGCGGTCTTCATCTGTCATCTTGCTTCCACTAGATCGACAAGTTTTCATGAGATTTCCCGCGTTCGCTTTCACCGGTTGAACAGAGAAAAAATCGACAACTACCTCGCGCAAGTGAATCCGCTCGATAAGGCCGGCGCTTATGCCGCCCAAGGTGGCGGCGCGACAATTATCGCGAGGATCGAGGGCTCGTTTTCCAATGTAGTCGGCTTGCCGTTGGAAAAAACGGTTGCCGCGCTCGCTGCGTTTGGCATCGAGCCAAAACCCGCCTAACGAGTTTCGACGAATTCTTTCTTGGGCTCGGTGTGCGCTTCTGCTTTGTCGCGCTTGAGCACGAGATACAAAAACCAAACGATAAAGCAATTCGCCAGAAGAATGAGCAGCGCCGCCAAGCTTGGTCGATGAAACACGAGCTGATGCCATAGATGCCGCGCTTCCAGCGGAATCAGTGCTGCGGTTGCGAAAATCATGAGTAGTTCAGCCCAGCGCTTTTGAAAATAAACACCAATTCCTTCCGTGAAGAGAACAGCGCAATAAAAAAGGGCCAGGAATCCGGTCGCCCGCAACGCGCCGCCGCCCGCCAGCACATCTTGCAATTTGCTTAGAAGAAAATGGACTGCCTTGCTGTGGCCGAGCAAAATTTCTTCGTCCGTCCAGTCAGACAGCGCACCCATCCAACGGTCGCGTGCATTCAGAAAAAGTAGCGAAGCGCCCAGCAAAAGAAGCAACACGCCTTTGCCGATCTTGAAGAGCGCGATCAGTTTGAGATAACGAACGCGACGCGGCTCCTGCAAAATAGCAGGAACATGCGCCGCATCATTCATGATCGAACTCTTCGCCGAACTCGTTTCACTCTGCAACGATTGGATTTTCGCGACAGCAGATCTCCAGCTTGTTACCCTCGGGATCTTCGAAGAACAGCGCGTAATATCCCGGACTATAACCAGGACAAACTTCCGGGCCTTCCAGGTTCTTCGCGCCGATTTCGTGCACGAGTTTTGCCAGGCGATCGACTTCGCCGCGCGTGATCGCCCAAAACGCGATGCGCGTTCCATTTGGTTGATGATCTGGATCGGCGGTGAATCCAAAAAAGTCAGAAGGCTTATCTTCCCCAACTGAGTAAAACGTGCCCCATTCCGTGTCCGAACGGTCGCAAGTAAATCCAAGCTCGGGTAACAGTCTTTCGTAAAATTTTCTTGCTCGCTGGAAATCTTTTACTCGCAAATCAATGTGATCAAGGCGTCGCGTTTTCATTGGTGACTCGGAACATGGACTTTCAGTCTATGCGGCCAGCAGAGTTGGACTCCGCTAAATCCAAAACATTTCCGACTTCCTTTCGGATTTGGCCGCACAGGCAACATGCCTATGTTCCGGACGCTGGGCAAGTATGTGAGTCTTGCGTGCCACTGCATGACTTGCGCAAAGGAATCAAATCCCGTTTCTTGGAGTTCTTCGTGCGAGCAAACATCGACAAGTTTTTTTGCGCCGCTGCGCTGGCATTGTCGATGATCTTATCGGCTTGCGGAAATCGGAACAACGCCGTGTCCGGCACGATTGAAGTGGACGAAGTGCATGTCGGGCCGCGCAGCGGCGGGCGGGTGGAGAAAATTTTCGCGTGGGAGGGCGATACCTTGCGGGCCGGTCAACCAATCGTGCAACTGGAAGCAACCGAGTTGCAAGCGCGGCGGGATTTGGCCACGGCGCAGATCAATACTGCCATTCACGATGCCGATGCGCAGCAGGCGCAGCTCGATTTCTTGCGCGACGATGCGAAACGTCAGGCGGATTTGCTCAAGCGCAAAGTCGTCTCCCCAAATGACGCTGAGCGCGCGGTCAGCGCCGCGAAGACGCAGGAAAAGAATGTCGAAGCGGCCAAAATGCGGGTGACGCAAGCGCGCGCTCAGCTCGCCGACATCGACGCGCAGGTTGCCGAGATGCAGGTCATCGCGCCGACCGATTCCGTTTTGGAAGTGCTCAGCGTGAAAGTGGGCGACGTTCTTCCGGCCAATCGCGAAGTCGCGACGCTGCTTCTGACGGGACATCTCTGGGTGCGCGTTTATGTTCCCGAGTCGTGGCTCGGTTTGATCAAAGTCGGCGAACACGGTCGCGTCCGTGTCGATTCTTTTCCGGGCAAAGATTTCGATGGCGTCGTCGAGCAGGTGAACCGCCAGGCCGAGTTTACGCCGCGCAATGTGCAAACCGTGGAGGACAGAATCCGTCAAGTTTTCGGCGTCAAAGTCCGTCTGCCGAATAACGACGACCGATTGCGCGCCGGCATGTCCGCCGATGTTTATTTTCCAAACGTAAAATGAATTTGGAAGCGAGGAATCCAGGAATTCTTCAAAATTATCTTGTCGATCTTTCCTCGTTTCCTGGCTTCCAGATTTTCTTTGCATGCCCGCTGCGATGATTGAGTGCGAAGGGTTGACGAAACGCTTCGGCACGTTCACGGCTGTCGATCACGTTTCGTTCTCGGTTGCGAAAGGCTCGATCTTTGGATTCCTCGGCCCGAATGGGTCCGGCAAATCAACGATGATTCGCATGCTGTGCGGAATTCTGGACCCGACCGACGGGACTGCCCGCATCGGCGGCCACGACATCATTCGTGAGGGTGAAGAGATCAAAGAAATGATCGGCTATATGTCGCAAAAGTTCTCGCTTTACGACGAGCTGACAACAAACGAGAACCTGATTTTCGCCGGCAAACTCTACGGCTTGAGCGGCCGCGAATTAAATCAGCGTCGTGACGAAATGATCGCAGTCACGCATCTCGCGCCGTTCATCAAGATGCGCGCCGCGCTGCTTTCCGGCGGAATGCGCCAGCGCCTGGCCATGGCCTGCTCGCTCATGCACAAACCGACCGTGCTTTTTCTCGACGAGCCAACTGCCGGCATCGACCCGGTGGCGCGCCGCGAGTTGTGGGATTTGCTTTTCGATTTCGCGGGTAAAGGCATGACGCTTTTCGTCACGACGCATTACATGGACGAAGCGGAGCGCTGCGATCATGTCGGCTACATTTACATGTCGAAGTTGATCGTGTGCGGCGAACCGGACGAGTTGAAGCAAATGCCGGAGGTTAGTCCGCCCGGGACGCGACGCTTGGACGTGATCTGCGATCATGTGACAACTGCCCTGCAAGCGATGCATCAGCTTGATGGCGTGCGCAGCGCCACGGTCTTCGGACAATCGATGCATTTGCTTGTCGATGAAAAAGTGAAACGGGCGGAAATCGATGAGAAGCTGCGGAGCGTCGGGATCGGCCACACTGAAATTCATGAGATTGGCCCGTCGCTCGAAGATGTCTTTGTCACACTTTCTGCAAAACATGCCAATGAAAATCAGCGCCAGCGCGCCGCTTGAATGAAAAAGGTACCTTTCCGCGGCCTCGGTGCGATTTTATTCAAGGAATTCATCGTTGTTTGGCGCGATCCTATCGCGCTCTTTTTCATGTTCTTTCCGCCGCTTGTGCAGATCATCGCGTTCGGTTTTGCGCTCGACCCCGATGTGAAACACATGCCGACCGTGCTCTTGAATCAGGACCGGACATTCGAGAGCCGGCAACTGGTCGATGAGTTCGTCAACACGCAGACGTTTCGGATCGTCAAGGAAGTGCACAGCATCGCGGACCTGGCGGAGGCGATCCGGAGGGGTGACGCGTATCTTGGCATCGAAATTCCGCCGGAATTTACGCGCGATTTGCGGGCCGGACGCACGGCCCACGTGCAGGTGTTGATCGACGGCTCGAATTCAACCACAGCGTTGCAAGCCTTGAACACCGGAATCGGCGTCACCTTCAACGACTCGCTTAAGCGGCTCTTGAGCGAGTCGGGGCGCAGCGGTCTCCCGATCGAAGTGCGTCCTCAAGTGCTTTACAATCCAGCGTTGAAAAGCCCGAATTTTTTCGTGCCGGGTGTGATTGGCGTGGCGTTGCAGGTGGCGACGGTTTTTGCTACCGCGCTTTCGCTCGTGCGCGAGCGGGAGAAGGGGACACTCGAACAATTACTCGTGAGTCCATTGTCGCGCTGGGGGCTGATGCTGGGCAAGATCGTGCCCTATTTGTGCATCGCGATGGCGATGGCCGCGTTGCTCTTCGCGATCCTGCGCTGGATCTTTTTCGTGCCGATTCAGGGCAGCCTCGTGGCGCTGCTCGTCGCGTCGTTTCTTTACATCTTCGCCCTCCTCAGCCTCGGCCTGCTCATTTCGACGAGAGCGCAAACGCAGATGGAAGCGTTTCAGCTCGCCATGGTGTTCTTACTGCCGGGCGTCTTTTTCTCCGGCTTCATTTTTCCACGCGAAACGATGCCATGGATTTTTTATGCCATCGGCGCGTGTCTGCCCGTGACCTATTTTATCGAGCTGATGCGGGCGATCATTTTGCGCGGCGCAACTCTTGCCGAATTCTGGTCCTCGATCGTGGTGCTGGCCGTGATGGGCGCTCTCTTGTTTTCACTCTGCGCGCTCCGCTTCCAAAAGAAGATCGGATAAACTATGGATCTGCCTTCCTCTCTTCGAGCGATTTTGGCCGCACTATCGAAAATCGATAACCTATCCCTCAGATCAATCGTTCTTATCTTCTTTGAGCATCAATTTGATCTGCTCGTGTAGCTCCGGCGAATTTTTGTGCCGGTGTGCGGAGACGGCTTGTGGAACAGCCGCATTGAGCACCTTTTCTTCGGTGCCTGAAGTTCTCAGAGTGCAATAACTGTCCGTCCGATTTGCAGTCTTAGCTCTTTTTCAACTCTGCCAAATCCTTCAGCACTTGCTCGCTATGTTCGGCTGGTTTCACGCCGGTATAAACCTTCGCGATCTTGCCTTCCGGATTAATGAGGAACGTATTCCGCGCCGCCATTTTTGCGCCCTTGTAATCCATGGTCGAACCGTATTCTGCCGACACCTTGGCGTCAGTGTCCGCTAGCAATTTAAAATTCAATCCTTCTTTCGCGCAGAAATCCTTGTGCGATTGCGCACTATCCACGCTAACTCCGAGAATGATCGCACTGGCATTCTGGTATTTTGCCAGGTCGCGCTGGAAATTCTGCGCCTCCAGCGTGCAACCGCTCGTGAAATCTTTCGGATAAAAATAAAGCACCACCCATTTGCCGCGATAATCTTTCAGGCTCACCTGGCTGCCGTCACCGGTCGTGAGGTTGAAATCCGGGGCTGCAGTTCCGGTCGCAGGTTGGGTTTCGGTTGCTCCAATCGCCATGCCAAGCGCATTCAATAAGATCAACGCTGCAAAAAGAAGACTTTTGTTCATAAATTCACCATAATCCGATCAATCTTAAAACACCAAGAGATTGTCACTCAATCCGACGGAATGCCTGTGAATTCGTCGTCTCCTTGCGTTCCATGATACGCTGGCATCAATAAGATTCGCATATGCCGCCACCGAGGAATTCTTTCCCTTCGAGTTTTGATTTTAAACCAGTGCAATTCATTCTCGGAATGATCGCGGCGTTTGGGATCATTATCACTTTGGTCAGGCTCTTGTTCGGCTTTGTCTCGATCCCGGCAAATTCTGTCGGTGTGAGACTGCGCTTCGGGGCTTATGCCGGGCTGGAGAATCCCGGACTCGCCTACGCCATCCCGTACGTCGATAAAATTGGAATCGTCCCGACGCAACGCTTGCTCAAACTCGAGTTCGGTTTCTCGACTCAAAACGCAACCAACGTTTATCAGGGAGACCCGCAACCGGCCGACACCGAGACGATGATCACTGGGGACTTGAATACGGCATTGGTCCCGTGGGTCGTGCAATACCGTATCATCGATCCGAAAATGTATCTCTTCGGCGCGCGGGAACCGGAACAAACGCTGCGGGATCTCTCGGAAAGTGTGATGCGCGAAGTTATCGGCGATCGCACGGTGGATGAAGTGCTGACCATTGGGCGGCACGATATTGAAACCTCAGCGCTCAAGCGGCTGGCCGATCTTTCCTCGGAGTATGGGTTAGGACTTCAGATTCAGCAGGTGCAACTCGCGACCGTGCGGCCGCCACCGGCGGTGCAAGCAGCGTTCAATGAAGTCAACCAGGCACAACAAGAGAAGCAAACAGCGATCAATCAGGCTTGGGCTGTCTATAATGATGCCGTTCCCAACGCGCGCGGCCAGGCCAAGGAGCGAGAGAAACAGGCTGAAGCCTACGCCTTCCATCGCGTGAATGAGGCGAAGGGCGAAGCGGAGAAGTTTTCGCTTTTGCTCACGGAATATCGCAAAGCGGCAGAGATCACGCGGCGGCGGCTTTATCTCGAAGCGATGCAAGCAATCCTTCCCGGGTTGCAACACAAAGTCATTGTCGATGACAGCTTAAAGGGCGTTCTGCAAACGCTGCCGCTCCTCTCGCCGGAACCACCCAAGGAACAGCATTGATTTGATGGAGACGCCACGCGCTTTGTTAATCTTCCCCGGGGCGATTCGATTCCTCCAGAGCCGCGGCATGGCCTTGCTCGGCGTTCTCTTTATTTTGACGGCCTTTAAATGGGGCGCCTTGCTTTTCACGGTTCATCAATACGAGACCGTGATCATCACGCGTTTTGGAAAAGCGATTCGCACTGAAACCAAGCCCGGTTTGAAATTGAAGCTGCCGGTTTTAGACGTCGTGCATCGATTCGATAATCGGATTCTGGCGTGGGATGGACCGCCGACGGAATGTCCGACCAAAGACAAGCTTTACCTGATCGTCGATTGCTTCGCTCGATGGCGGATCAGTAATCCATTGCTCTACTACAATCGACTCAACGATGAACGCAGCGCGCTTTCGCGGCTCGACGACATTTTAGGCAGTGAGACGCGCACCGCCGTCGCCACCCATGATTTGGTCGAGATCATTCGCGTGACGAAAGGTCGGCAGCCAGTGCGCGACGAGGAGCTCGAGAAAACCGGTACGGTTCTGCCGAGCAACATCCCGGACATTCAACTCGGGCGCGGCCATATAGAAAAACAGATTACGGAACGAACCCGGCAGAAAATCGCGGATTTCGGGATCGAGCTGCTCGATGAGCGCTTCAAGCGCAGCAAATACAATCCGGCAGTCGCCGAAAAAATTATAGAGCGCATGTCGAGCGAGCGTCATCAGATCGCGGCGAAATTTCGTTCGGAGGGGAGAGGTGAAGCGGCGAACATCAGCGGCCAAAAGGAAAGCGACGTTGCTTCCATCAGATCGATCGCGACAAAGAACGCGCTGGAGATTGAAGGCAAGGCAGACGCCGAAGCGGCAAGAATCTACGCGAATGCCTATGCCTCGCCGGACGCGCAGGATCTTTATTCGTTTGTGCGAAGTCTTGATGTGATGCGCGCAGCGTTTGAGCACGACACCACCGCCGTGATCTCGACCAACAGCGATCTGGGCCGGTTGCTGAAGTCGGCCGGTCCACCGGCCGCGGCGCCCAAGCAGCCCGCGCCGTAGGCGCTCCCGTTCATGTGAGCGCGCGTTTCTGGACCATCGGCCATTCGACGCGCTCGATCGAAGATTTCATCGCCGCACTGGAGGCCAACGCAATCAAGTTGCTTATCGATGTCCGGAGTTTGCCGGGATCGAAACGTAATCCGCAATTCAATAAAGAGGCGCTGGGCGATTCGTTAGGCAAAGCTGGAATTCGCTACGAACATTTCCCGGAACTTGGTGGTCTGCGTAAGCCGAAGAAGGATTCAAGAAACACGGCCTGGCGCAACGCATCATTTCGCGGTTACGCCGATTACATGGAGACCAAGGAATTTCGCAAAGGCGTAGATCGACTTGTCGATCTTGCGGAGAAGGTTGGACCGGCTGCGATCATGTGCGCGGAAGCGGTTTGGTGGCGTTGTCATCGCGCGCTGATTTCCGACTTTCTGAAAGCGCGGGGAGTTGAAGTGACCCACATTGTCGATGCAACAAAGACCCAGTCGCATCCATTTACATCGGTCGCGAGAATTGTTGACGGCAGCTTGACCTACGCGATGGGCTAGCGCGGATCGCAGCAAAATCGCTTTTCTCATCGTGACAATGCGTGCAGGCTCACCCAATGGTCTCGCTTCCGGCCAAGCTGCGGCGCAAGCCAAACTTGATCGTCTTTCTGCCAGACCAGCAAAGAGCGGATACAATCGTTTGTTGTGGCGGCGAAAAGGTTCACGCGCCGAACTTAAATAAACTCGCTTCCGAGTCGGTAGTTTTCAGCCGGGCCTACGTGACCCATCCAGTTTGTACTCCTTCGCGCTCCTCCCTGATGACTGGGATGTGGCCGCATACGACCGGTTGCACCAAGAACAGTGTCGCGCTCGCCCCACGTTTTAGTGTCTTGCCCCAATTATTAGAGGACAAAGATTACCGGGCCGCGTACATGGGCAAGTGGCACCTGGGCCAGGCAGGCTTCCCGCAACGAGGATTTGATGAATGGATCTCGACAGATCGGGCCGGCCACTACAGCAGGTTTCTGGTTTCGATGGGACTGACGCCTGACCGGGAAGATGGAGGCTTCTCCGAGTTGGCCATTAGCAATTTACCGCTTGAACTATCGAGACCGAAATTCCTCGAAAAGCATGTCTGCGAATTTATCGAAAAACACCGTCGTGATCCGTTTATCCTCATTGTCGCTTTTGTGGAACCACACTCGCCTTACAACGGTCCGCTCAACGACGAACATTCATTGGACGAAATCGATCTCGATCTTACAGCAACGCTGCCGCCGGCTGAGGATGTTCCGTTGCGCTACCGGCTGATGCGAGAATGGCAGCAAGCGGAAGCCGTTCTTGATCGGAAGCGGCTCTGCCAACTGCTGTTCTTCGGGATCACTCCGGAGGAATACAGAAGCATCAAGCAGCGATATCTGGGGCTAGTTACCATGGTCGACAACAGCATCGGTTGCATCCTCGATTGCCTGGAACGCTCAGGCTTAACTGAGGACACAGCTATCGTGCATACAAGCGACCACGGCGACATGCTGGGCGCGCATCATCTTTTCGGGAAGGAAGTAATGTTCGAAGAAGCCGTGCGTGTTCCGTACTTGGTCCGCTTGCCCGGACAGCGAAGAGGCACAATAATTCGGCAGCCGGTTAGTCACATCGATTTCGTGCCGACGTTACTTGACCTTCTTGGTCAGACCAAGCCATCTCAGTGCGCAGGTAAGAGTCGAGTTCCGCTAATTCGCGGAGAAGCCATGGCGCAGGAGAGCGTGTTCATCGAGTGGGCTCCAAACCGAACGAAGATAAAAAAAGGGACGTCGTTAGCTCCGCGCCGGATGATCAAGGGCGCCGTAGACGAATCTACTCGGACCGTCATTTCCGTTGATGGCTGGAAACTTTGTCTTCGAGACAAGGATACGAACGAATTGTACAACTTAAATGACGGTCCGAGTAGATTCGTCTACGGCGCCCTTGATCATCCGGCGCGGAGCTAACGACGTCCCTTTTTTTATCTTCGTTCGGTT
>Ga0207146_10172_pt2 | contig 16969 bp, 18 predicted proteins | sample Alteio_BWMinHeat_36_FD_153539 | JGI IMG/M metagenome (GOLD analysis project Ga0207146, IMG submission 153539) | Enriched cells from forest soil in Barre Woods Harvard Forest LTER site, Petersham, Massachusetts, United States -... | ecosystem: Environmental > Terrestrial > Soil > Temperate forest >...
ACCGCAGGAAAGCCAAGGCCTCCGACACACTGAGCTCCACCATACTTTCGAACCTTTCCTGCGGGGTATTGTTTTTCAATACCAGCGGTCTGGTGCGACAAGCGAACGGGGCGGCGCGGAAGGTGCTGGGATTCGCCTCGCCCGTAGGACTGGATGTCGGCGATCTTTTTCGTACGGCAACACTGCGGCCGGAAAACAATACCCCGGGTCCGGGTTCTGGTTCAAGCGTCGAGCAGGCTCTGGCTCCCGCTCTGGCGGGGAAGTCAGCGGTTCGCGGGCTGGTGGTGAACTTCGTCGCACCGGATGGAGAAAGTCACATACTGGAGCTTACTGCCTCTCCCGTTCTGGCCGAGGATGCGAGCCTCATGGGCACGACTCTTGTGCTCACCGACAAGACTGACATCGAGCGCATCCGGCACGATCAAAGAATGCATCAGGAAATCTCTTCCGAACTCGCCCTGGGGCTGCGCGATTCTCTGACTACGATCGCCGGATGCGCGCAGCAACTGGCGCGTAGCCGCGACCCGGAACTGGCGCGCCAGTTGGCCGACGGCATCGCCCACGAAGCGGCGAATTTGGACCGGACCATCGGCAGTTTCCTGGGAGGCGCCCAGGCTGCAACCACAAGTTCTTGATATTCCGCGATTGCAGGCCGCGATCAGAATCGCGGGCCTGCGGAAGGATGATCCATATGAAGCACACAAAACTCATGGCAATCGGTACTCTGCTCCTGTTGGGGGTCAGCGGCGCCGCCGCTCAGTCTCTCGGGGATTACGCGCGGGCGGCTCGCAAGAAAAAAGTCGAGCCGACCACGGCCACACGCCACTACGATAACGACAATCTCCCTACCAACGAAACTCTGAGCGTAGTCGGACCGCCGCCGCCCGCCACTGCCAACGCCGGACAAGGGGCCGCGAATGGTAGCTTCACGCCAGCCACAAAAGCAGCCGCCGATCCCGCTGCGGCTGCTGCCGAGCGCCAGAAGGCGGCGGATGAGTGGAAGAAAAAGCTCGACCAGCAAAAACAAAAGCTCGATTCCCTGAACCACGAACTCGAGCTCGAACAGCGCGAATTTCGCCTGCGTGCGGCCGCCTATTATGGCGATGCGGGCACCCGCCTGCGCGACTCCGCCCAGTTTGATAAAGACGACGCGCAGTACAAGAGCGATGTCGATGGCAAGAAGAAAACGATTGACGCCGCACGACAGGAATTCGACGAGATACAGGAGCAGGCGCGCAAGGCCGGAATCGTAGAGAAGGACAAGGACGATACCAGCGACAAGAAGTAAATCCTTGCCGGTGGGAGAAAAGTAAAGCAATCAATCGTGGAGACCCGGGCGTCCCCGCCCGGCAGGCTCACGAGACGCCCGCCCCTCCACCATAAGAAATCCGCTCCCGAATCTGCCGCGCGTGATGCCGTCCGTGGACCCAATGGAACTTACGCCACTCGCCAGCCGTCAAAGGTCCGAGGAACGGGTGGTCCATAATTTTCGTCCCCGCGCCGAACCTGCGCTCGCAATCGTCCAGGCCCAAGCCCATTCTCTGAAGTTCAGATGCGATGGCTTGCTGAACCTCCTCCGGCGGCATTCCCCGCGGTGTCGCGCGTTCCGGCGCCTTGCGGCCTGCCGGCACATACCCAAGATTCACGACGAGCAGCGCAGCCATCCGATGCTTCAACTTGGCGCGCGTCACCAACGGAGTACCCTGTTCCAGGCATTTAGCCAAGCCCCGGTTCGTGTTCTTGTAAGTCAGAAAAAGGTGCTCCAGAATCTCGGCAGCATTCCATTTTCCGGCCGGACCCCGCGCCAAGTCGCTTGGCCTGGCGCCCGCTATTGCATCTTCGAGTTCCTGCCGCAATCGTTCGAGATAGGAATCCATGGCGTCGGTTCAGTACAATGATTCGCGAATATGCTTCGCGAACGCAAGTCTGACGAGGAAATCCTCAATGAAAAAACGATTCGTCGCAATTCTAGCAGCAGGACTGACACTGCTACTGACATGGACAGCCGGGTGCTCTTCCGAGCCCGTCAAGCCGGCCGCGTCGGAGACGCCCCAACCGAAGGCTCCGGAGGCGATCACCGGAAGCAGCGCGTTCTTCAAGTGTTACATCTCCGCCCGCATCTGGGCGCCAGACGCTCAACCGTATCGAGTGGAATCCTATGCTGCCGCGAACACCAAGGGCCGGGACGGTAAGGCGGAAGAGTGGCGCGCCGGATTCGCCTCGCCTTCGAAGCACTCGACCAAGTCTTTTACCTGGGCAAACGGCGATATTTCCCACGGCGTGGACGACACCTACAGCCCGACAAACTCCAGCACCCAGATTTTCAATGTCCAGTTTCTCAAAGTAGACACCGACAAGGCCTTCGCCGTCGCTCAGCAGCACAGCGGAGACAAGCTGCTGGAGAAAGAACCCAACACGCCAGTTTTTTATGTGCTGGACTGGAACCGGCAGGCGAATGAACTCCTATGGCACGTAATCTACGGAACCGACCGCGACACCGCCAATCTGCGGGTAGCCGTGAACGCATCTACCGGAGAATTTTCCAGGGTGGAGAAGTAGCACGAGTGGAGAGCCGTCCGTTAATGGAGAGCCGGGCGTCCTCGCCCGGCGGGACGGCCGAGACGCCCGCCACGTCACTGCGCCTTGGCAAGCCTATCCAGCGAAGCATGCGCATCCTTCGCTAACGGACCCTCAGGCAGAATCTTCAGGTACTGCTCGTAGTATTTCCTGGCTTCGGCTTTATCTCCAAGTTTTTCCTGGCACTCGGCGAGACGGAAGCTGGCAAGGGCGTCGCCATCTTTGTAATAAAGAGCTTCCTTATAGCGTTCGAGCGCGGCTTTGTAGTTTTTGCGCTTGAAGTAAAAGTCGCCCACTTCAATGTTTTTCAGCGCCTTCATCGGATTCCAGGGATGGAACTCCTGGACGCCGGAAACGTCAATATTCTCGGGGATGTCGAGATCTTCGACGGCCGCCTGGCTGCCAGGATGGCTCTTGGCGTCATTTTTGGGTGGGCTGATATCGATTCTTGTGTCGCGGCTGGAGCTTTCCTCAGCCTCGCGATTGCGAGCGGCAGCCTTGTCCGAGGCGGTCTTGTCCGAGGAATCCTGCGCCAGCGAAACAGTCGTCAGCAGCGCCAATAAAGCGCTCAGAAATCGAATCCGCACGCTTCTATTGTATCGCGATCCTCGTGCAGAGACGGCGCCCTCGCCCGTCCACACAAGCGCCAAAAAAAATCAGGCCGCCCACAATGGGGCGACCTGGTTTGGCAAGTCCTCCGGGGAGGAGGGAAAACTTTTGTTTACAAAGACGGAGGAGTTGCATTCGCCGTCGGAGTCTGGTCCTTGGGTGTCTGCGCTGGGGTCGTTCCCTCGCCAGTATTTGTCATCAGGCGAATATCCACGCGGCGGTTCTTGGCGCGACCATCGCGGGTTTTATTGGTCTCGACCGGCTTATCCTTGCCCAGCCCGATCAGATAAATCTTGTAGGCCGGAACACTCTTCTCCGCCGCCAGGTACTGAATCACAGCATTGGCACGGCGCTGGCTCAGATCGTAGTTGTACTCCGAGGTGCCCACCGAGTCGGTCGCGCCCTCTACCGTAATGATGTATCCCTTGGTCGTGGCGACGCTGGCGGCCAACTGGTCGATGGCCTCTCGGGCATCCTTGGTCAGATTGTCCTTGTTGAATCCGAAATGTACAGCTGTCTCAACCACGGGGCGATAGTTATCGAGGTTGACGACGGCATTGGTCAGAACATCCACACGCTGCGACGCGCCATTCGCCGCCATCTGCGCCTTATCGGCTTCGCTTCCCGCAGCCAGAGCCTTCTGGTCTACCTCTGCGGTACGGGCCTGCACGCCTTGGATTCCAGCTTGAGCGCGCTGATCGACGTCCTTGATGTCTTTCGAATTCTTCGCGGTCATGTCGTCGAGTTCGTTGGTCTTGTTGATCAGCGGCGTGGTCTGTTGACGCACGTAATTCTTGGTTGAACATCCGAGGGATGCGACCAGGGTCGCGGCCAGCATTAGGGTCAATTTCAACGAGGTGCGATTCATAAGGTGGAGGGCTCCTTCGCCCCAAAATATTGCTCTTCCTGAAATCTATTTTCCAGATCCTGCTAAAAGTCTGTGAACTGGACCCACTCCTATTGAAGCACGGCGGATGCCATTTCGAATTCGCGGCAGAAATTGGTAAATCACTTTATATCAATGCCTTGGAAGATGACTGTGGGAAACGCATAAACCCCGGACCCACGCAATCGCGATATAAACCGTAGAAATTTTATACTCTCCGTTTCCTTGACACGAATTATCGACGCTTGCAATTGATTGCACAGCCGCTGGCGAAATCTCTCGCTCAATCGACTGGAAGACGACGCGTCCGCCTCAATGCGTGATCTTGTCCCAAGCCTTCTCAAACTGCGAAAACAGCGGGATCTCGCTCTTCTGCAGCCCACCGCGCCCCATCACCCGCCAGAGATAAGTCTGCGAAGGCCGGCTGTCCGCATCCCCGCTGTGCGCATCATAGACGGCCAGCACATCTTCCGACGGTCGAGATTCCACCAGCAAGATGATGTCGGCATCCTGAACACGGTACACCACTGTGAGTTTTCCCCACTTCTGGATTGCATCTTCGACGCGACCGATGGCGGCGCGATCATCGGGCAACAGGTTGGGATCGAATTGATCGCCATCGTAGGCCGCTACGTATACGAAGCGTGCATTGGCCAGAGTGCGCGGCATCTGCGGAGGGTTCCCCGAGGAGGCGGCGGCGCCGAACGTTGTCAGTGCCAGACTGAGTAGCACCGTTACAAAAATATTTCTCTTCATCATGATTGCCTCTACTATTACGGATGCTGCCGGAGGCACAGAAGATGCAAGGCGCGGACGACCGGCTCACATAGCCGGCGGAACACCGATCCCCATCGCCCGCAGAACGCGAATCAGCTCGCGCCGAACCACGGCCGCGGTCGCCAGCAGGAACTTTTTCCGCACCGGATCGGCTTCGCTCAAGATTGGATAACGATGATAGAAGGTGTTGAAAAGCTGTGCCAGTTGGAACGCATGTTTCGCCAGATAAGCAGGTTCAGTGGTCGCGATGCACTGGCTCACAATATAGGAGGTCTTAGAAGCCGCCAGCCAGAGCTCCCAGATATCGTTGGAGGATTCCCCGTTAAGGAACCGAGCAAAATCATCGGTAGAGACGCGGCTCGCCGCGTCTCCGCCAGCGCCACCATCGCTCGGAGACGCAGAAATCCGGCCGGAAGCGTCTCGACAAAAACTCTCCGGATCCAACCCGCCTTTGCGAAAAATGTTCGAGGCGCGCACCACCGCATACTGCGCATAAGGCCCCGTGTCACCCTCGAAGCTCAGAGCGTCCTTGAAATCGAAAGCGATCACCGATTGTTTCGTGAACTTAAGCATGAAGTAGCGCAGAGCCCCGATAGCGACTTGCGTGGCAATGCCGGCGCCCTCCGCTTCGCTCAACTCCGGATGACGCGCATCCACTTCCTTCGCAGCCGACTCGTTCAGAGCATCCAGGAGATCGTCCGCTTTCACGCCGAAGCCCTTCCGCCCAGAAACCTCGATCCACGATCGCGCCTTATCTTCTTCGCTCAGTGTGTATCCGAGTTCAGCGGCACAGCGCGGAGTGAGCGCGACCATCTCGTAGGAGAAATGCGTATAGCGATCGGCGGCCTCTCCGTGGCCGAGTCCCCGCAGGGCTTCGATCACCGTATTCTGCGCCTCGGACTGCCGAGCATCGATGACGTTGTAGATCTCAGCCACATCGCCAAAGTGGGGGTGTTCTTTCTCGCCGTCCGTCGTTGAGATCCAGCAGTCGCGGCCATTCGGATAGCGATAGAATTTCCGATAGCCGAAATCGCGCCCCAGCAGCCCGAACTTCCACATGTGATAAGCGATGTCTTTGCCCACGTAGCCGACCGTGCCGTTGGAGCGAACGATGACCTTTTGATCTTCCTCCGTGATCTTTTCCTCGGTGATGTTTTCCCCGGAGCCTGCCCGGAGCGAAGCCGCAGGGTTCTTTGTGCCCCCTGTGGTGAAGGGTTTTGCCGCCGCCGTCCCCGCCCGACGCATCACCCAGCATCCTTTATTCTTGCCTTCGTCCTCATAAGCAAGCACACCGGCTTCCCTAAGCTTCTGAAACGCGGCATCCCAAAAGTGGAGATGAAGTATCTCGCTCTCCCGAGGCAGGAAGTCGTACTCAATGTCGAGCCGATCCATCGTTTCGAGATGTCGCCGAAGCACGGCAACAGAAATCAAATCAGCAATCGCCGCCGTCTCATTGTTCCCTTCTTCAATCGCGCGGAGCGTAGCAGCGCGTGCCTGCACGTTCGCTTTGTCCTCTTCATACCACTGCGAAACACGCGCATAGAGATCCCAGCATACGTAATCAAATCGGGGCGCGGCGGCGAGCGCTTCGATCTGCGCACGAGACTTTCTCTCGATCTGCAGGAATCCAACCACCACGTCAGCAACCTGCACTCCGGTGTTGTCGATATAGTTCTGAACGTCCACTTCCCTGCCCGCAAAGCGCAGCAGCCGGACGAATGTATCGCCCAGAATGGCGTTCCGCAGATGCCCGATATGCGCTGCCTTGTTGGGATTAATGCTCGAATGCTCGACCAGCACTTTGCCGGTGGGAACATCCGCAGCCGGGGATTCCTCTGCAAGCGAACAATCCGCGGCAAGGGCCGCAGCCAACTCCGCGCGCCGCACGCAGACGTTGATGTACCCGGCGCCCGCGACCTCAAATTTCTCAAAACCTGGAATCGCACCGACCCCGGCGACGATTTCTTCGGCAATCTTGCGCGGCGCTTTGCGAAGTTTCCGGGCAAGTTCGAAAGCGATCGGCAGCGCATACTCGCCAAATTCGATTTTCGGCGGCTGCTCGACGACGATGTCGGGTATTTCCAACCCGTAAGTACGGTGCAGAAACTCGCGCAGACGTGCGACCAACCGGCGTTCCAGATCTCGATACAAGGATGCCCTCTAACTTATTGAAGGAACAGTGATTCTAACAAACTCGCGCCCGACCTCGGGTTTGACGCAAGGGAGAGCGTTCCTTATGATGAAGGTTTCACGCGGCATCGGCGAAAATCCTAACCACAGAGGACACGGAGGTACACGGAGGCACTCTTTCTGGGTTTCCCCTGTGAACCCCTGTGTCCCCTGCGCTTCAAGTTTTGGAATTATGCGTATCGGCTACCTCGACTGTTTTTCGGGCATCAGCGGCGACATGTTTCTAGGCGCGCTCATCAATGCCGGAGTGTCTCCAAAGCTTTTGAAAGACACGGTCAAGGCGCTCGCTATCGGCGCCAGGTTGGAGATATCGAGAGTCGAGCGCGGCGGAATTTCGGCGACCAAAGTGGATGTGCACGCCAACGGCGAGAAAGATCTGCCGCGCGAGGTTTTCTGGGAGCAGCAGGAGAACGATCACGCCCACGAACACTCGCACGGTCACCCCCATTCTCATGAACATCGCCACGAACCAGGTCGCACCCTGAGGAACATTCGCAAGATCATCGAAAAAGCAGCCATCGGCAGCAACGCGAAAAGGACTGCGATCAAAATTTTCGACACGCTCGGCCAAGCCGAAGCCGAGATTCACAACGTCTCCATCGATCAAGTCCATTTTCACGAAGTAGGCGCCGTCGATGCGATGGTCGATATCGTCGGCGCCGCGGTGGGTGCGGAATCTCTTGCGGTCGAAGGATGGATATGCTCACCGCTAAACGTCGGAGGCGGAACCGTCCAGTGCGCGCACGGAACGCTTCCCGTACCGGCGCCAGCAACGCTGAAGTTGCTTCAGAATGCGCCAGTGTATTCGTCGGGACCACAGGTCGAACTCGTGACGCCCACCGGCGCGGCGATCGTCAAGACGCTGAGCACCCGGTTCGCGCCATTTCCCGCGATGAAGGTCGAGAAGGCAGGATATGGCGCCGGAACTCGAGATTTCCCCGAGCACCCGAATCTGCTGCGCATAACGATTGGAGAAGTTGAGCCGACAGATCGAGCGAATGCACCGAATGACAGAATTACGGTGCTCGAAGCGAATCTCGATGACCTGAGCCCGCAAGTGCTCGCCTACGCCATGGAGCGGTTGCTGGCCGAAGGCGCGCTCGATGCATTTAGCGTCCCAGTACAAATGAAGAAGAGCCGTCCCGGCGCATTGCTAACCGTCCTCACAAGAATGGAAGACGCGGATCGCTTAACCAAGACGATCTTTGCCGAGACCACAACTCTCGGCGTGCGGCGCCGCGAGGAACAACGACAGACGCTCTCCCGACGCTGGGAAACCGTGGATACGACCTGGGGTCCGGTGCGCATCAAGATCGCGAACATGAATGGCAGCATCTCTAACTATGCGCCGGAATATGAAGACTGCCGCACCCTGGCGGAAGCGCAGCAAGTGCCGCTCCGGACGATCATGCAGGAAGCGATCCAGCAGTATCTTCGCCGCGAGCAAAAGGCTTGAACCACAGGGGACACTGAGAATCACAGAGAAGAGAGGTTTACCCTGTGATCCTTTGTGTCCCCTGTGGTAAAGATTCAAGCCGGCGAAACAAGACGGAATTCGAATTCTAATTCTAATGAGCAAAAAGTTTTACATCACGACCCCGATTTACTACGTCAATGCGCGTCCGCACATCGGCCACGCCTACACCACGCTCGCCTGCGACACGATCGCCCGGCGGCACCGCATGCTGGGAGATGACACCTGGTTCCTGACCGGAACCGACGAACACGGTCAAAAAATCGAGCGTGCAGCCCAAGCCGCGGGCAAGACTCCGCAGCAGTTCACCGATGAAATCTCGGCGGAATTCCGCGCGCTCTGGGATCGCATGGGCTTGACCTACGATGATTACATCCGCACCACGTCGGACCGGCACAAGCAGGGGGTGCAGGCTCTGTGGAAACGTATAAGAGGTAACGGCCACATCTATAAGAGCCACTACACCGGGCAATACTGCGTGTTTGACGAACTCTACGTCGATTCCGTCGGTCCCGGTGCGCCCTGCCCGGAATGCGGCCGCCCCACGGAAACGGTGAAGGAAGAGAATTACTTTTTCAAGCTCTCGGCATTCCAGGACCAACTGATCCGCCTTTACACCGAGCAGCCCGATTTCATCCGCCCCGAGACGCGGCGCAATGAAGTGCTCTCGTTCGTGCGCGGCGGCTTGCGCGATCTTTCCATCAGCCGCTCGACGTTCTCCTGGGGCATCCCCGTGCCGGACGATCCGAAGCACGTGGTCTACGTCTGGCTCGACGCGCTCGCGAACTACATTACCGCGCTCGGCTATGGCTCCAGCGACAGCACCAAATTCGACAAATACTGGCCCGCCGACGTGCACATGATCGGCAAAGAAATCGTGCGCTTCCATTGCGTCTACTGGCCGGCCTTTCTGCTGGCTGCCGGACTGCCCTTGCCCAAGGGCATCGTTGCGCACGGCTGGCTGCTGTTTGAAGAGAGCAAAATGTCGAAGTCGCGCGGAAATATCGTGCGCGCCGAAACCATCGTGGATGTACTCGGCGCCGACGCCCTTCGATACTTCCTGCTGCGCGAAGTGGTCTTCGGGCAGGACGGATCGTTCAGTTTCGATGCGTTGGTGCAGCGTTATAACTCCGATCTGGCGAATGGACTCGGCAATCTCGCCAGCCGCACCCTGACGATGATCACGCGCTATTTCAAGGGCGAAGTACCGTACCCCTCGCACACCGCGCACACCCCGGCGGATGCCGCCATTGCGGACGCCGCAAAAAAAGTGATCGCCGACTGCGGCACATTATTTGACCAGTTCCAGTTCTCGCGCGCTCTCGAAACAGCCTGGGGGCTGGTCGCCGCCGTCGACAAATATATCGTCGAAAATGAACCCTGGGCTCTGGACGAAAAAAAAGACGAAGAGAGCCGCTCGCGCCTCGCAACCGTCCTCTACACCAGCGCCGAAGCGCTGCGGATTGTAACCGCGCTCGCGCATCCGGTCATGCCCGACGCCACCGCGAAGATCTGGACGCAGATGGGCCTCGGAGACATCAAGAAATTCGACTTGACACAATTGCAGTGGGGACAGCTGCGCCTCGGCACGAAGTTGGGTGAAGTGCAACCGGTGTTTCCGCGGGCAGACAAGTCGGCAGTAGAAAGGATGCAGCAAATGGAAGAACAGAGTGGAGCGACGGGCGTCTCGCCCATCCAGTCGAGCGAAGCTCGGCAGCCCGCTGCCATGTCGACCAGCCAAACCGCGCCCGCCAAGCCAGCCGCGGTCATTCCCGATGGCAAGATCAGCATTGACGACTTCGCCAAAGTAGAATTGCGCGTCGCGCAGGTGAAAACCGCCGAGCGCGTAAAGGGCGCCGACAAATTGCTGCGCCTCGAAGTCGATCTGGGAACCGAAGTGCGCCAACTGGTAGCCGGGATTGCGGAGGCTTACGAGCCGGAAGCACTGATCGGACGGAAGGTCGTGATCGTGGCGAACCTCGCCCCCCGAAAACTGCGCGGTCTGGAGTCAAACGGCATGATCGTCGCCGCCTCGCCCGAAGGCGGCAAGCCAGTGCTGGCGAGCTTTCTGGAAGATGTACCAATTGGCACGCGCCTGAAATAGCAAATTTTCGAGGTTAGAGGTTTCCGCTTAAGTAACCGATAAGAAAATCACACCCTCTGCGATATACTTGCGCCCGACAACACAGCCCTCGCATCATGACGGCAACTCCATACAGCGCTTCTACCGCGCCGTTCGACTCGCAGCTTTCGGTTCGCAGTCGCTCCGCCTGGCTTTGGTGGCTGATGACGATCATGTCCGGCGGGACCGCGATCTACGCTGCCCACTATTTCCTGGGCCGCCCCACCGGGCATTTCGGCGAGCACTTTCCTATCCTCCTCGCACACATCACGGGAGGAAGCGTCGCGCTGCTTCTCGGTCCCTGGCAATTCTCGACGAAACTTCGCGAGCGCGCGCTGAACCTGCATCGCTGGCTCGGACGCATTTATCTGGCCGCAGTCGCGCTCGGGTCGCTCGCCGGATTCACGCTGGCATTCTTTTCCGAGGAGGGTCCTCCGACACACTTCGGCTTTGGCGCTCTTGCCGTAGTGTGGTTCGCCACCGGGCTGACCGCATACAGGCGAATTCTTCGCGGCAACATCGAATCGCACCGCCAGTGGATGGTTCGCAACTACGCGCTCACTCTTGCCGCCGTTACGCTGCGCAACGAGTTGCCTCTCATGCTGGTCGCGCGCGTGCAGTTCTCGCATGCTTACGTGATTGTGTCATGGCTCTGCTGGGTTCCGAACCTGCTCGTCGCCGAATGGCTTCTGCGTCGCCCAGCGAGCGCGGTGAAGCACTTCTCGGCGTAACGGGTTGTTTAGACCCAAGGCGCAGAGCGATTTTTCGTCGTCACGTGTGTTCATGACCCAGTAGCCACCGACCGCAACCACCGATGTTCATCGACTCCCACGCCCACCTCGAAGGCAAGCGCTACGACAGCGATCGTGAAGAGGTGCTGGCACGTGCGAAACAGAACGGGATCGAAGCCTATCTAGCCATCGGAAACGGGGACGGACCCGACACGGCCGACTGCGGTATAAAGCTGGCGGAAGAATACGACCGCAAGCCAGAGTATCCGCGAATATGGGCCAGCGTGGGAATTCATCCTCACGAAGCAAGTCTCGCCAACGAAGCCGCGGACGCCAAAATGCTGCAATGGGCGCACCACCCCAAGGTGATCGCCTGGGGAGAAATCGGCCTCGACTATTTTTACGACCACTCGCCCCGAGAAATCCAGAAAACAGTCTTCGTGCAGCAAATGGAGTTGGCACGGGCGGCGAAGTTGCCCATCATCATTCATTGCCGTCCATCTGACAACAGCGAGAACGCCTGGGAAGACTGTCTGCAGATGATCTCCAAGCACTGGACTTCCAGCGGATTGGGCGGCATTCTGCACTGTTTCACCGGCAGCGTCGACCATGCGCGACGCGCCCTCGATATGGGTTTCATGATTTCTTTTGCAGGCAACATCACCTTCCCCAAGACGCAACCGATCCGCGATGCGGCGCAGACGGTTCCGCTCGACCGCATGCTGATCGAAACCGACTCACCCTACCTGGCGCCGATCCCGCATCGCGGCCAACGCAACGAGCCGGCGTTCGTGACAGAGGTAGCCCGCCAGATCGGCGAACTGCGCAACTTGCCCGCGGAAGAGATCGGCTCGCAAACCACCCAGAATTTTTACAAATTCTTTGGCCTCGCGGTGGACAATGCGGACCCCACACTTTGACTCGCAGTTTCGCACGATTTTGTCATCCTGAGAGTTTGTGATTTCTTGCATTTGCGGCGAGTTTGTCGTCGTAACTATTTTGTTTGCAACATCGAATTTTTGACGACATCAAACAGTCACGGACTCTGAGCGCAGCGAAGGACCTGCATTCCCGGCCTCGCTTCACGTCGGCGCCGAGCCTTCGCAGATAATGTCTCTTCTGTTACTCTCAGGGGTACATATTTGGGGTGAGCGATTCGTGAAAAGAGATTTCAGGTATTAGGTTTCCGGAAGGCGGGACCTCTGTTTTGGCCTGACACCTGAGACCTGACACCTGACACCTGGATTCCTTCGATGCCCGATAACAGTTTCGATATCGTCAGCAAAATCGACCTCGCAGAAGTTGCCAACGCCATCCAGCAGGCGATGAAGGAAGTCAGCACGCGCTTCGATCTGAAGGACTCGAAGTCCCAGATCGCAATGGAAGGCACGGACGCGATCATGCTTCACTCCGCCGATGAATTCAAGATGAAGGCGGTGAACGACGTCTTCCAGCAGAAGCTGGTCAAACGCAGTGTCCCCCTGAAAGGTTTGACCTATGGCGCGTTGGAGCCAGCCGCCGGAAGCACCGTGAAACAAAAAATCACCCTGCAGCAGGGCATCCCGATCGAAAAGGCGCGCGAGATCGTGAAGCTGATCAAGAACTCCAAGAAAAAAGCGCAAGCCTCCATCCAGGGCGATGTAGTGCGGATCAGCAGCAAGGATCGCGACACGCTGCAGGAAATCATCGCGATGGTCAAGCAGCAGGACTTTGGCATCGATCTGCAGTTCACGAATTACCGCAGCAACTAATTAAACGGAGCAACTGAAGGCATTGAGCGCGACGACCTCCATCAACGGGAAAGAAATCTTCGATCTTCTGCGTGACGACATCGTCGCCATTGAAGAGCAATTCGGACGCGACACGGTCTCGAATGTCGCGGCGATCACGGAGATCGGCGAGTACCTGCGCGCCGGCGGGGGAAAGCGAATCCGTCCAGCGCTGTTGCTGCTCTCCGCCAAGCTTTTCAGTTACAAAGGCAATGGCGCGGTAAAGCTCGCAACCGTCGTCGAGATTATCCACACCGCAACGCTCGTCCACGACGACATCATCGACGAAGCCCAGCTCCGCCGCGGCCGTCCCGCCGCCAACACGCAGTGGGGCAACTCGATGTGCGTGTTGGCCGGCGATTGGCTTTACATGCAGGCGTTCAAAATCGCGGTGCAGGAGCGCAATTTCCGCATCCTGGACGTGCTGATCGAACTGACGCAGCAGATGGTCGAAGGCGAACTGCTCCAGATGGAGAAGCTCGGCAAGCTCATCTCTCTACAAGAGCATCTCGATCTGATCTACCGCAAGACGGCGTGCCTGTTTTCGGTTTGCATGCGAGTCGGCGGCATCCTGGGCGGCGCCACCGCTCAGGAGGAGGAACACCTCGGCCAATACGGGCGCCAGCTTGGTCTAGCCTTCCAAATCGTGGACGACGTTCTCGACCTAACCGCTTCCGAGAGTGTCCTCGGAAAGCCGGTTGCGAGCGACCTGCGTGAAGGCAAGGCAACGCTGGCCGTCATTCATGCGCTTGAGCATTGCACCGCCGGCGAGCGCCATCAAATCGAAACCGTCCTGCACGACCGCGCATTCAACGGCGTCACTCACGCAGATATCCTGACCATCCTGAACCGCTATGGTTCGCTAGACTACGCCTCCAAAGAAGCCGCCCAATATGCCGAGTCGGCGCGCAACGCCATCTGTACATTTCCCGATTCGGAGATCAAACGATCGCTGTTGTGGGCGCCCGAGTTCGTTGTCGCGAGAGAGAAATAGCGCCCGGCACTGCTTGCGGCACGGCAACTTCGGGATTCGCCCTACCGCTTCACCGCAATCCCCAGCATCTCAAATCGCCCTTTCAACAAAAGCGGTCCCGATCCCAGAAACGCCCGTGCCGGAAACTCCCGCACGAACAGCTTCACGTAGGCAGCGTTGAACTGTTGCCACAAGGAAACATCCGGCGAATACACCTGCACCCACACCAGGTCGTCCATGGTCATGCCGGCGTGACCGAGAACCGCCCGGAAGCCATCGAATAAGAATTCGATCTCGGCATCAATACTCTCTGGCGCCTCGCCGGTCGTCGGGTCGAGGCCGATCCGTCCCGAGATATACAGGGTATCGCCCAGCAGCACACCGTCACTGAAAGGCAGTCCCGCAGGGCGATTCGGAAGATTGATATAGCGGCGACTCACGGCTGACAAAGGCTCCTCCTAGACTCATCGCTCCTGAGGTCGTACCACTGTAGCAGGAGTTCTTGCACCAAGGTCGGTCGGAGTAGCATCGAAAAGGAGCGTTATACTGGATGGGCGCGCATCCGCCATGAACGACTTGCTCTCGCTAATTTCGCACCATGGCTACTTGATCTTGGCGTTGGTGTGCCTCGCCGAGGCAGTCGGTCTCCCACTGCCCGCCGCGCTCGCCATCCTGACCGCCGGTGCGGTCACTGCCTATGGCGATCTGCATTTGTACTTCGTAATCGGCGTAGGCGTGCTGGCAATGATCTTCGGCGACGTCGTCCTCTATTTCATGGGCCGAGTCAGCGGATGGGCGTTGCTCGGCTTTCTGTGCCGGCTTTCTGCCAATCCGGAAACTTGCATTCTGCGCTCGGCAGAATATTTTTACCGCCGCGGCAAGCAGACACTACTTTTCGCCAAGTTCATCCCCGGCATCAACACTATGTCTCCGCCGCTCGCCGGAAGCATGAAAATGCGCCTGGGAGATTTTCTGCAATTCGATGCCCTCGGCGCGATTTTCTACGTAGGAGCGTACGCCATCGCGGGATATCTCTTCAGTGACGCGCTGCGCGCAATCACCCGCGGACTGCGCTCCGCCGGCTTTGCCGCTGAAGTTATCTTCGGCCTCGGACTGGCCGCCTACGCCGTTTATCGAATCTGGCTTTACCGCAAATACCGTCTGCTCGACGTGATTCCCCGCATCCAGGCGGAGGAACTAGCCCAACGACTGGCGTCCGGCGCGGCTCAGAAAATGCTCATCGCCGATGTCCGTAGCCACGGCTACTACGACGCCGACTCCGAACGCATTGCCGGATCAATCCGCATCGAGCCCAACAACCTCGTTGAAGAAATCAAGAACCTCCCCAAGGACCAAGAGATTTATCTCTACTGTACTTGAGCGCGCGAAGCCACAAGCGCCCGGGTGGCGCAACAATTGCAGCAGCTGGGATTCAAAGTGTACGTAATCGCGGGTGGCCTGCGTGCCTGGCGCAAGGCCGGACACCCGGTGGAACGGGTTCCCCACGACGACCTGGTCAAGCTTCCGACCTTCGGGTGACGCGAGTCGTACGACACTCACGTAGGGCCGCCCTCGGCTGTCCCGCAGGCGAAGCGCGCAAACGCAGGAATGGCACCACTTCATAGGTTTCGGAAAGACTCGCGTTCCGTAGCGGAAACTCGCGCTTCGTATCAGGGTATGCCTTCCGGCAAGTCGCTCAAAATGGTTCCGGCTACAGCCGTTGAGTTCCCCGACTTCGAAAAGTGGCTTTCATCACCGGCGTCAACGCATTTCCCTGCCTCCTCGCCTTGGCAGAGTCGCAGCACTTTGTTATCGTCCCCTCATGGGGCGGACCACGGCTTTTTGCGGAGTAATTCTTGCGGCCGGTGAATCCTCACGCATGGGGCGCGACAAAGGGCTGCTGCCATGGCCTCCGCAGCCGGCGGGTTCGGCGGCTGGCGACACGCTTCTCTCCGCTGCCATTCGTCTTTTTTTTTCCCACGTCGATGTCGTGCTCGTCGTAGTCGGCAAGAATGAAGCCGCACTGTCCCCCGTGGTATACGCCAACGGCGCGTCGCTGGTGGTGAATCCCGATCCCGCGCGCGGCCAGTTCAGCTCGCTGCAAGTCGGCCTGCGGGAAGTTCTAAACCGCGGCCGCGACGCCGCAATGGTCACGCTCGTTGATCGTCCTCCGGTTCGGGCGGAAACCCTTGCCATGCTTGAAGCCGCGTATGAGCAAGCCGCTCTCCACAGGAAATGGGCCGCGATCCCCGAATATCAGGGGAAACACGGGCATCCAATTCTGGCCGGCCGCGAAATGCTCGAAGCGTTTCTGCGGGCTCCGGAAACATCGAGCGCGCGCGACGTCGAGCACGCGCACCAGACTGAGATCGAGTACGTTCCGGTGGACGACCCGCTGGTAGCGGTCAACGTGGACACGCCGGAACAGTATGCTGCTTTGAGTTTGCCATCACAGCTTCTGTCATCGAGTTGAATTCCCGCCAAGGCCCGATCTCTCATGACAGTTCTCACATCCCGTCAAACCGAATTCATCGAAAGCGTGCTCACCCTCAAGCCGCGCGTAGCCACGTTTGACTGCGACGGCACGCTCTGGTCCGGAGACGCCGGCGAAGGCTTCTTCTCCCGCGAACTGAGTCAAGGCCTCGTGTCGGACGAGATCGTCAAATGGGCACGCCAGCGCTACGCCGACTACAAAGCGGGCCGAGTCGCCGAAGACGTCATGTGCGGAGAAATGGTCACCATGCATCGCGGACTGCAAGAAAAAGTAGTGCAGCAGGCCTGCGACACGTATTTTGCCCAAGCCATCGGCCCCAACATCTTCCTGGAGATGCGTGAATTAGTGCAGCGCCTGCGCGCCGCCG